>Ga0326597_10006725_pt1 | contig 15702 bp, 11 predicted proteins | sample RVTome_12_FD_203789 | JGI IMG/M metagenome (GOLD analysis project Ga0326597, IMG submission 203789) | Soil microbial communities from uranium-contaminated site in the Upper Colorado River Basin, Wyoming, United States - RVT100D185 | ecosystem: Environmental > Terrestrial > Soil > Contaminated >...
GGCATGCCGAAACGGAACCCGGCACGGGCGCGACGCGAGTGTCGCGCCCGTCTTGTTCTTGGGGACTGACTCCCCCGAGCACCACTCACGGCACTCTTGGTCGCTCGGATAGGCCTTTCGCCCGCTAGGCCTGCCATCGCCCCCGGGTGAAGTCGGGGAACTTCACGGGCGCGCTGCCCGCCGCCACCGACATCTCGCTCAAGGGGCCGGGGGCACTCCAGGCCGCCGCGTCGTACACGTCCATGTCGGGGGGCAGGCCGCGCCGCATGCAGTCGACGAGGCGCCAGCTCATCACGTAGTCCATGCCCCCGTGGCCGCTCTTGCTGGCCGCCTTCTTGAGCTTCGTCCAGAGCGGGTCCTCGTAGCGCTTCTTCCAGTCCTTGAGGCTCGCCCACTTGTGGTCCTCGCCCTTCCCGCCGTCGAAGAAGATGCGTGCGGGATAGCCGCGGAAGATCCCCTTCGTCCCGGCCACGAGGTTGATGCGGTCGTACGGCCGCGGGTTGGCGACGTTGTGCTGGAGGAGGATGGTCCGGCCCTTCGCAGTCTTGAGCAGGCTCGTGCTGACGTCGCCGCAGTCGTATTTCTCCTGCCATTTCGGATCGCCCGCGGGAACCTTCGCCTTGCGGTGGGCCGTGAGCCCGGCCTCGGGCGAGCTCATGGAGACGAGGTGATCGAAGCGGTCGCCCTTGTGGATACCGAGGTACCAGGCCACCGGCCCCAGGCCGTGGGTGGGATAGAGGTTGCCGTTGCGGCCCACGTGCTCGGCGCGCCGCCAGAGCCCCTCGGAGTCGTTCTCGAAGAGGATGTCGCGCAGGTCGTGGTTGTAGGCGCACTCGGCGTGGAGGAGGTCGCCGAATAGCCCGGCTCGCACCATCCGGGTGACCAGCATCTCCTCGTAGCCGTAGTTGCAGTTCTCGAGCATCACGCAGTGCCGACGCGCGCGCTCGGAGACCTCCACGAGCTTCCAGCACTCGTCGAGGGTGACGGCCGCCGGCACTTCCACCGCCGCGTGTCTCCCCGCTTCCATGGCCGCGATCGCGTTGCGCACGTGCCAGCGCCAGGGCGTCGCGATGAGGACGAGATCGAGGTCGTCGCGCTTCACGAGCTCCTCGTAGTGCAGCTCGCTCTTCGTGTAGGCCTCGGGCCTTGGGGCCTTGCGCTTCTCGCAGAGGGACTGCGCCTTCGCCGCGTGGTCGGGCACGATGTCGCAGACCGCCTTGATCTGCACCTTTTCGATGCCCAGGAGGTCGTTCAGGAGGGACCGGCCGCGGCGGCCGCAGCCGATGAGGCCCACCCGCACGATGTCTCGGGCCTCGAAGGGCATGCCCAGGACGGGGTCGGTGGTGAGGTTGGGCAAAGGCGGCGCCTGGCCGACGTTCGATGCCGCCTCGCTCCGTGATCCGAGCCCCGACAGCCCGAGTCCCGCCGCTGCGGCGGATCCGAGCAGACGGCGACGGGACATAGGACGCGCGCTCATGGGTTGCCCTCCTTGCGGTCTCCGGCGAAGGATACACCCCCGCTCGATCTGGACCGACCCCCGACAAGGGTCCCGACCTTGACCTTCTCCACGCGGAAGGGATAGTGTCCGACCTTCCTCACGCATCTCCGCGTCGGGCAGCGAGGTTGCGTGGGGTGGGAAGCTCCCGGCTCCGGTCAGCTTTCGCCCCGCGCGGGCGGTACTGCCAACCTTCGTCGGAGAATTCCAGAGGACCCACAGGAGGCTCCTAGTGCACCTACGGAAATGCTCGACCGCGACGGCCCTGGCGCTCGCCGCAATGATTCTTTACCTCCCCCCCGCCCGCTCGGCCGCGGCGCAGGATGCGGACGAGGCGGTGGCCTATCAGGCGTGGTTCGCCGCCAACCAGGCCCAGGACACTCCCAAGGCCATGGAGGCGGCCGCGGCCTACCTGAAGGCCTTCCCGAGCGGGCAATACGCCGACTTCCTGACGAAATGGTTCGGCCCCGCCCGCCTCGCGCTCCTGAACGAGGCCATCAAGGCGGGGCAGGTGGACAAGATCCTCTCGGTCGGCCGCGAGATCCTAGCCAGTGAGCCCGAGAACCTGAACGTTCTGTACACCCTCGCCCTTCAGCTGCGCCAGCGGGAGCTGCTGGCCTCGCCCCGCAGCTTCGCGCACGGCGCGGATGCGGTGGAGGTCAGCCGGAAGGCGATCGAGCTCGTGGAGTCGGGCCGGACCCTGGCCGGCGTAGACAGCTTCGACAAGGACGCGACGCTCGCCTGGCTCTACCAGGTTGTGGCGATGGTCGAAGCCGAGAAGGGCGATTTCGACAAGGCGGTCGAGCTCTACGGACGGTCGAGCGCGCTCGCCCCGAACGACGCCGCCATCGCCGGCCGCAACTTACTCGAGATGCTGTCCATGCGGCAGTCGCGCTACGCGAGCGCCGTAAACGCGTACAACGCCCTGCCCGAGGAGGCGCGCGGCGCGGCCGAGCCGTCAGCCGAGGTCGCGGACGCGCGCGGAAAGCTGAACGCGGAGGCCGATGCCCTCATCGACGTCGCGGCCCGGTTCGTCGCGTTCGCGGACGCGCGGGGGCTGCCGAAGGCGACCCGCGACCGGGTCTTCAGTCTGCTCGAGGGTGTGTACAAGTCCCGGCACCCCGACGATCCGGCGGGGCTCCAGGGGCTGATCGAGAGCAAGAAGCCTTCGTAGGCCAGCGGCTTCCGAGGAACCATCGCCGCCCAACAGGCTCGACCCTCGTCACCACGGCGGAGGCCGTTGCAGCCCATGAAACGTGCGTTCACGCCTCGTTTGCCGCTCCGAGGGGCGCCGCCTAGAATGCCCCGTTCCCATGGCCAAGAAATACGACGCCGTCATCGTGGGGGGCGGCCACAACGGCCTCACCACCGCCGCCTACCTCGCCCGCGCGGGGAAGAAGGTCCTCGTTCTCGAGCGCCGCCACGTGCTGGGCGGGGCCGCGGTGACCGAGGAGGTCTTCCCCGGCTTCAAGTTCTCGGTCTGCTCGTACGTGGTCTCACTGCTCCGGCCCGAGATCATCCGCGACCTGGATCTACCCCGGCACGGGCTCGAGATCCTGCCCCTCGACGGCACGTTCACGCCCCTCGAAGGCAACTTCCTCTGGCGGATGAACGACCACGCGCGCACCCGCCGCGAGATCTACCGCTGGTCCCCCACCGACGCCGAGGCCTACGACGAGTACGCGAAGGCCATGGTCGACATGGCCCGGTTCGTGAAGCCGATCCTGTCCATGGTCCCGCCCGATCCAATGGGCTTCGACCTGCCGGGGTTCGGCAAGCTCCTCGAGCTGGGCCAGCGGTTCCGCAAGCTCTCGCGCGAGAACCAGCGCAGCCTGGTCGCCCTCATGACCATGAGTGCTTCGGACATGCTCGACCAATGGTTCGAGACGGATCCCCTGAAGGCCACGATGTCGGCCTCCGGCATCATCGGGACCTTCCTCGGCGTGCGTTCGCCGGGCACGGCCTACGTCCTCCTCCACCACTACATGGGCGAGATCGACGGCGCCTTCCGCTCCTGGGGCTTCTCCCGCGGGGGAACGGGCGCCATCAGCCTCGCCATCGCAGGGGCGGCCCGCGAGGCCGGGGTGGAGATCCGCACCGAGGCCGACATCCTCCGCATCAAGGTGAAGAACGGGCAGGCCACCGGGGTTGCGCTCAAGAACGGGGAGGAGATCGACGCCCGGGTCGTCGTCTCGAGCGCCGATCCCCGCGTGACCTTCGAGCGTCTCCTGGAGCCGAAGGACCTGCCCGCCGAATTCCTCGAGGACGTCCGCCGCTACAAGTACCGCGGCTCCTCGGGCAAGGTGAACCTGGCCCTGGACGGCCTGCCCGACTTCAAGTGCCTGCCCGGCACGGGCGCGCACCTGCGGGGCGCCATCTCCATCTCCCCCGGTGTCGAATACATGGAGAAGGCCTACGACGACGCGAAGTACGGTGACTTTTCGAAACGGCCGTACATCGACATGGTCATCCCCTCGCTGACCGATCCCTCGGTGGCCCCGCCCGGCAAGCACATCCTCTCGTGCTTCGTGCAGTACGCGCCCTACAAGCTGCGCGAGGGCACCTGGGACGATAAGCGTGAGGCCTTCGGCGACACCGTCGTCGACACGATCTCGCAGTACGCCCCCAACCTGAAGAAGCTCATCCTGCATCGGCAGGTGCTGACCCCCCTCGACATCGAGCGCGAGTGGAGCCTCTCCGAAGGCAACATCTTCCAGGGCGAGCTGACCCTCGAGCAGCTCTTCTTCCTGCGCCCGGTCGCGGGCTGGGCGCGCTACCGCACCCCGGTGCAGAACCTCTACATCTGCGGCTCCGCCACCCACCCGGGCGGCGGCATCATGGGCGCTCCCGGACGGTTGGGCGCCCTCGAGATCCTGAAGGACTGGAACCGGGGGAAGGTGGCATGAGGGCCGACGTCGTGGTCGTGGGCGGCGGGGTCAACGGCCTCACCGCGGCCGCGCTCCTCGCGAGGGCGGGCAAGAAGCCGCTCGTCCTCGAGCGGCGCGCGACCGTGGGCGGTTGCGCGGTCACGGAGGAGTTCCATCCCGGCTTCCGGGCCTCGACCGTGGCTCACCTGGCGGGACCGTTCCGGGCGGGCCTCGTCAGGGATCTGAGCCTGTCCGTGGAGTTCATCGAGGCGGAACCGCGGCTGTTCGCGCCGGGGACCGACGGCAAGGGCCTGTCGCTCTACGGAGACGTCGCGAAGAGCGCGGCCGAGATCGGGCGTTTCTCCGAGAAGGACGCGAAGGCGTGGCCGGAGTTCGCGGCCTGCCTCGGGCGGATCAGCGGCGTGCTGGGCAAAGTCCTGTCCATGACCCCGCCGGACATCGACCGGCCAAGGCTCGGCGACGCCTTCCCCCTGCTCGGCCTCGGCCTGGGCTTCCGCGGCCTCGGCCGCAAGGACGCAACGCGCGTTCTGCGCTGGGGGCCCATGGCGGTGGCCGACTTCGTGGCCGAGTGGTTCGAAACCGAGCTGCTCCGCGCGGCCCTCGCCGGACGCGGCATCTGGGGTGCTTCCGCCGGACCCTGGTCCGCGGGCACGACGTCGCAGTTCCTCCTGCTGACGGCCCAGGCCGGCGGCAACGCCGCGGGCTCCGCCGTCCACGTCAAGGGCGGCCTCGGTGCCCTCACGGGCGCCCTCGGCGCGGCGGTGACGCGCGGGGGCGGGACCGTCCGGACGGGTGCGGCGGTCGAGCGCTTCACGGTGAAGGACGGCCGCGTGAGCGGTGTCGTCCTCGCGGGAGGTGAGACGATCGAGGCGGGAGCCGTCGTTTCCGGACTCGACCCGCAGAAGACCTTCCTGTCCCTGCTGGATCCCACCCTCCTGGACCCGGACGACGCGCGCCGCTTCCGCAACTACCGTGCGAAGGGCATGGCCTCCAAGGTCAACCTCGCCCTCTCCGGCCTCCCGAAGTTCGCGGGCCTGGCCGAGGGCGACACCTCTCCCCTGCGCGGCCGCATTCACGTCGGGCCGACGATCGACGACCTCGAGCGCGCCTACGACGAAGGAAAGTACGGACGCATCTCGAAGCGCCCGTACCTCGACGTCACGATCCCGACCCTCGCCGACCCCTCGCTCGCGGCGTCGGGCCAGCATGTGATGTCCGTGTACGTGCAGTTCACCCCCTACGCGGCGAAGGGCGAGGCCGCGGCGCTGCGCGAAGAGGTGGCGGAAGGGGCGCTCTCGACGCTCGAGGCGTACGCGCCGGGCCTCCGCAAGCTCGTCGTGGGCAAGCAGGTGCTCCTGCCCCGCGACATCGAGGCGGAGTACGGGGTCACGGGCGGACACCCTCTGCACGGCGAGCCCTCCCTCGATCAGCTCTTCGTGACGCGGCCGGTCCTCGGTCTCGCCCGCTATCGCGCGCCCCTCGCCGGGCTCTACCTCTGCGGCGCGGGCACGCACCCGGGGGGCGGGGTCACGGGCGGGCCCGGCCAGAACGCGGCGTCGGAGATCCTGAAGGACCTTCGTTGAGCCAGGGGACGGCTGCGCCTCGGTCCCCTCTGAACCCTCGCTGCCTACGGCATTCGCCTAGGTTTGACAGGTTCGTGGGTCACCGATAGCATTGGAGTTTCGCGCCACCCCAAGTGCCGGAGTGGTGGAATTGGCAGACACGCACGTTTGAGGGGCGTGTGGGTAAAACCGTGCGGGTTCGAGTCCCGCCTCCGGCACCATCCTGAAATCGCGTGAGCTCCTCACCTCCCACCGGGAGATCGTACCTGACCCGGGCGGACGCCCCGCCTACTCTGGGCTCCGCCGCGGTCGCCGGCCCGACGGTCGATTTCCGGTCTCCTCGTTCGTCGCACAAGTAAGGCCGGGCTTTCCGGCCCGGTCAACACGCGAGGCGATCCATGACCACCCTGCGCGAGACCGACCCGAACCCCGTGACGGACAGCGTGCGAGACGAAAAGTTGCTGGCCGCGATCGGGAAGTACAACCAGGAGCTGCGGCGAGCCGATGTAGTCGCGGCGGAATCGCCCGACGGAACTCATTCCCGTGGGACTCCGTCATGGTTTCCGTACGGTCGTGAGCCGTCACCAGGGCTGACCTAGGAGGTCCGCATGGCTCGATACGTGGACGGTTTCGTCCTGCCCATCCCGAAGAAGAACGTGGAAGCGTACCTCCGAAGTCGATGCCTTTCGACGTGAAGCGCATGGTCTACGGCGGTTTCAGGGTCCTCGTCACCGCCTGAGCCGGTAGACTACAGCGATGGATCCCGGCCTCCAGCGAATCGTACTGGCCCGGCTAGAGGCGGACGGCTCCAGCGGCGATGGTTGGGGCGCCCTCGTCCTTGGCGCGCTCGGAGGCCGCGAGGTCCTCGAGGCGCAACTGGCGGGAACCTCCACCGCGCCGCAGCCGCTAGCGGCGCAGGCGTCGCCGACGCCCCCCGGTGTCTTCCTTCGCTCGGTCACGGTCGAGGGGTTCCGCGGCATCGGCCGTGCGCAGACCCTGGAGCTGGCGCCGGGCCCCGGCCTCACCCTGGTCGTGGGGCGCAACGGCTCCGGCAAGTCGAGCTTCGCCGAGGCCCTCGAGGTGCTGCTCACGGGCGACAGCCTGCGCTGGAAGGAGCGCGCCGCCGTCTGGCGCGACGGCTGGCGAAACCTCCATCATCCCCCGGCCTCTCTCCGCGCCAGCTTCCTGGTGGAAGGCGAGCCGCGAACCTGCGTGGTTTCGCGCCGCTGGGAGGACGGGGCGGCCTTCGAGGTGGCCGACGTCGTGGTGGAGCTCCCCGAACGGCCGAAGGCCGATCTCGACTCTCTCGGATGGACATCCGCCCTGCGTACTCATCGCCCGTTCCTGTCCTACAACGAGCTGGGCTCGCTCCTCGACGAGGGACCTTCGAAGCTCTACGACGCCCTGTCCTCCATCCTCGGTCTCGAGGACCTCGTCCTCGCCCAGGGCGCTCTTCAGGAGGCCCGCCGGTCGCGCGAGAAGGCCCTGAAGGACGCGACCGAGGTGCTTGGTCGCCTCCTCGAGCGGCTGCGCGCGATCGACGACGAACGAGCGCGGCGGGTGACGGCGGCCATCGAGGGCAAGGAATGGGACCTCGGGGTGGTGGAGGCGGTCCTCGCCGCCGCGGGCTCGTCGGGGACAGGCCCGGCCGACGCCGAGGTGCTGCGGGCGATCGCGAGCCTGGAGCCGCCCGACGCGGCTCGGGTGGCGGACGCCGCGGCCGAGATGCGCGGGGCGGCGCGCGCCCTCACGACCGCCCTGGGCACGGCCGCCGCCCGCTCCCGGGAGGCGGCCAACATCCTCGAGCTCGCCCTCGCCTTTCACGCCACCCACGGCGACGGCGATTGCCCCGTCTGCGGGCGCGAGCGCGCCCTCGACAAGGCCTGGGGCAAGCGGCAGCGGACCGAGATCTCGCGCCTTCGGGAAGGGGCGCGAGAGGCGGAGGCCGCTCACGGGCGAGCCGAAGCGGCCCGGAAGCGGTGGGAGGACCTGGCCATCCTGAAAGCCGAGGCTCTCCAGCGGGCGAGCGAGGTGGGGCTGGACCTGCGCGAGCTGGTCGAAGCGCTCGGGGTCTGGGTCCGCGCGAGCTCGATCGCGGGCCTCGAGGAGCTGGCGAGCCACGTGGAATCGGCGAGCGGGCCCCTGCGCGAGGCGGTCCTTCGCCTGCGGCAGGCCGCACGGGCCGAGCTCGAGCGCAGGGAGGACGCCTGGCGTCCGGTCACCGCCGAGGTCGGGAGCTGGCTGGCGGGCGCTCGAGAGGCGGTCGTCCGCTCCGCGGACCTCGAGCGCCTCAAGGCCGCAGAGGCCTGGCTCAAGAAGGCCGCGGCGGGAATTCGAGACGACCGCTTCGGGCCCATAGCCGAAAAGGCGGCCGGGATCTGGGAGCGTCTCCGTCAACAGAGCCACGTGGAGCTGGGGCGCATCCAGCTCACGGGAGACGGCACCCGCCGCCGCGTGGTCCTCGACGTCACCGTGGACGGCGTGGCCGGTGCCGCCCTCGGCGTGATGAGCCAGGGCGAGCTGCACTCCCTGGCCCTCAGCCTGTTCGTCCCGCGCGCCACGCTTCCCGAGAGCCCGTTCCGCTTCATCATCATCGACGATCCGGTGCAGTCGATGGACCCGGCAAGAGTCGACGGTCTGGCCCGCGTCCTCGAGAGCGCGTCCGCGGACCGCCAGGTCGTGGTCTTCACCCACGACGACCGTCTTCCGGAGGCCGTGCGACGCCTCGACGTCGCGGTCGACATCGTCGAGGTGACGCGCCGGGAGGGGTCGGTGGTGGAGCTGCGCCGATCTCTCGATCCCGTCGGGCGCTACCTCGAAGATGCGATCGCCGTCGCCGGCACCGCCGGGCTGCCTTCGTCCGCCGCCGCGCACGTGGTGCCGGGCTTGTGCCGGCTCGCCCTGGAGGCGGTGTGCACGGACGTGGTGCGGCGCCGGCGGCTCCTCCGCGGAGAGGCTCACGCGGAGGTCGAACGCGTCTTGAGCGAGGCAGGGCACCTGACCCGGCTTGCCGCGCTCGCCCTCTACGACGACGTCGAGCGCGGGCGCCAGGTGCTCGAGCGGCTCGAACGGGAGGCGGGAGCGCCTCTTGCCGATGTCTTTCGGCGGTGTGACGAGGGTGGTGAGATACCGCCGGCGGACGCCGTCGACCTCGTCCGCCTGGCCAGCAACCTCACCGCGTGGTTCCGGGGGCTCTCGTGAAAGGCGGCGACGACGGCCCGCGCGAGGTGCTGCGCATGGCCGGCGGCCTGGTCGGGCGCGCGGACCCGGACACCGCAGGCCTTTGGCCCCGGGCCTCGGCGCTGCTCGCGTGTCGGGCCCTGGAGTACACCCTGCAGCGGCTGTGGGAGCACCGCACGCTCGACCTCGGGCGGTGCCCGATGCGGATCCAGCTCATCTGCCTGCGGACCTACCTGGGAGACGCCGACCTCGCCGCCCGCGCCGGCCTCGCGTGGTCGGCCTTGAACCGGGCCTGCCACCACCACACCTACGAGCTGGCGCCCACGGCGACAGAGCTGCGCGGGTGGCTCTCGGTGGTCGAGGAGCTGATCCAAAGGGCCGACTGACCGAGGTCTGCTCAAGGCACCGGATCGAGTCGGGACGCGACGGGGGCGTGGCCGGCTCCGGCCTCCGTCCGCAGGGCCTCGCTCACCAGAACGACGAGCAGGGCGAGCGCCGCCACGTACGCGCCGAGGACAGAGACGCCGAGCCGCTCGGCCAGGAGGCCCCCCAGGAAAGGCCAGAACGCCACGCCGAGGTAGGCGGCCGAGACCTGCCATCCGATGACCCGGCTCGCTCGCGCCGCGCCTACGCGGCGAGGGGTCAGAGACACCGACAGCGGATAGACCGGCGCCAGCGCCAAGCCCATCGCCACGAGCGCCCCGGCGGCAAGGGGGCCGGGAGCGAGGCCGAGGGCGATCCCGCTCAGGAGCGAGGCCAGCACACCCGCGCGGACGAGGGTGGACGGGGGCACCCGCGCCGCCAGCGCGCCGAAGACGACTCGTCCCGCGCCCAGGGCGCCCCAGTAGCCCGCCACCGCGAGGCCCGCGACCTCAGTGTGGAGATTGCCAGCCTCGGTGAGGAACGTGTACGCCCATTGCCCGCAGGCAGCCTCCAGGCCGGTGTACACGAAGAAAAGGAACAGGCCCAGCGCGATCCGTGGCCGCACCCGAAGCCCTTCCGACTCGTCCGAGCCCGGGCTCGCGAGCGCATAGGAGGCCCCGGCTTCGGGACGCCCACCCTCCCCCGGAGCCGAGGTCCATAGCGACAGGTTGCGCGCAAACGCGAGGGCCAACGCGGCGAGCAACCCCGCGAGCGCCGCGTAGCCGGCGCGCCAGCCCCACCCCGTCGCCAGCGCGGCGGTCATGAGCATGGGCCCGAGCATCGCGCCCGCTCCATACGTCGCGTGGAGCCAGGTCATGGCTCGGGGCGAGAAGGACTCCGCCGCGTGGGCGTTGACCCCGGCATCGACGGCTCCCGCACCGAGGCCTCCGAGCAGCGCGCTCGCCAGGGCCCACGGCCAGGAGGGACTCGCGGCCAGGAGACCCGCGCTCGCAGTGACGAGAAGCGTGCTCAGGACCAGCAGGCGGCCGACCCCGAGCCTCTCGAGCAGCGCTCCGCTCGAGGCGCTCGAAATGAGGGTGCCGGCCATCGACACCGCCAGCAGCGTGCCGAGCGCCGAGAGCCCCACGCCGAAGGAGCCCCGGAGGGACGGCCAAGCCACCCCGAGGCTGCCGTCGGGCAGCCCCAGGCTGAGAAAAGCGAGGAAGGAAAGAACGACCGCGCGGCGGGTGGAACCCATCACGTCGTTCTGATGCTCGCGCGCTTCAGCGGTTTCGCTCGCCGGACACAGCGAGGCCCGGTGCGGCGAGGGCAAGCAGGGCCACCGGCAGCGCCAGCGAGCCCGCGGGGGGAGCCGGGTGAAGCCAGAGCGCCGCCAGGCCGAGGAACGCCGCGAGACCGGCGGCCTGATCGGGTCGGCAGACGCGGGCCGACCAGGGCCCGGCGAGGACGACAGCACCGACGAGGACCGTGCACACGGCCGGGACGGCCGCGGGCACGGCTCCTTGATAGCCGAGCAGGCTCACGATTCCAACTCCGGGCGCGGCCTCGATGCGCGCAAGGAAGGCGCTGGAGGCGGAGGCGGGATCGAGAAGCAGAACCGGAACCACGAGGGCGCTGCAACCCAACGCCAGGAGCGCCAGACTCCGCGCGAACGATGCCCGTGACGCTGCGGGCGCGGCGGGGCCGCCCAGCGCCAAAAGCGGAGCCGCGGCCAGGGCCAAGGGATCGACGGCGGCCGTGGCGCCCAGCGCGAGATGGGCCAGCGACGAGCGCCCCCCACACGCCAGCCAGGCCGTGAGGGTCAGCCCGCCCACCGTGGCGACCGACCGCGCTCCGAAGACCGTCCCCAGGGCAAGGGGTGCCAGGAGGCCACAAGCGGCCGCGGCGAGGCTCGCCGCCGGGGACACCCGGGCCGCGAGGAGGGCACTCCCCAGGATCGTCGCTCCCAGCGACAGGAGCAGGAGCGAGCGCGGGTCGCGGACGCCGGCGAGGGACGCCACCACCGGCCCGCCGGGAGGCACGAGGGGACGATCCGGAGGGAACGCGGCCGCCGGATCGAGGCGGAAGCTCGACGACCAGGCCTCGCGCGCGACGGGCCTCTCCGGCGGCGGAGGGGTGTACGGGCTCTCTCCCTTGCGCAAGCGCCCCGCGTCGGCCGGGAGCTGCGCGCTCCAGGCGTCCAAGCCGCGGGGCGTGCCCGTGCGCGCACCGATCACGGTCAGCAGCATCGCGGGCGCACCCACCGCGACGATGAGGCCCAGGGCCAGCAGGAGCGCTCGAACTCGAGGGGACGCCCCGAGCACCGCCGCCGCGAGATAGACAAGACCGAAGCCGGCGCAGACAGCGCTCACGACGAGGCCGATGGGATCCGTCGTCAGCCCGGTCGCAGGATGGGGCAGCACCGCCTGCACCCAGCCTGGCAGGACTCCCGGTACCCCCGCCGAGACGGCCTGGTCCCAGCTCGCCCGGAACACCTCCTGTTCGGCCACGGTCACGCCCAGCAGGAGGAGCGCGAGCGGCGTCAGCACCATGTCCGCCGAGAGGCGAAGGGCCAAGACACCCGCGGGGAGCAGGATCGCCGCCGCGATCAGGTAGTTCGAATGCACGACCCGGGAGAGGTACACCGAGGCCAGGAGCGCGACGCTCCCGGTGACGAGCACCGCCTCCGCCCGCCCGAGACGTAGCTGTCGGACGAGAAGCAGGAGCCCCAGCGGAACGAGCAGCAGGTAGAAGCGGGAGAAGGGGAAATAGTCCTTCAGGCTCGAGACGGCGCCGTAGCCGATGAGGAAATTGGCGAATCCGAAGCCCGGCGTCCCTCCCAGCGGGTAGTTGTCGCCGGGCAGCCCCACGTTGTACTTCACGATGTCGCTCCAGAAAGCCGCGGGATCGAGCGCGGCCACGGGGGCGACGACGAGGAGGAAGGCGGCGCCCGCCACGAGCAGGGGGCGGGCGGCCCGCCGAGCCGACGACTTCGCGACGAGCTCGCGCAGGGTGCGGGCCCCCGAGAGATGGGCGAGCAGGAAGGGGGCGAACGGCCAGGCCAGCTGTTTCGTCCCGCAGGCGAGGCCGAGCATTCCGGCGGCCAGGAGCGGACGGTCGCTCCGGGCGAGGAGGATGGCCGCCAGGATCATGGCCACGAACACGACGTCGTTCGCACCGAACAGCTGCTGCCACCAGGTGAGCGGATTGAGGGCGCAGAGGCCCGCCGCGCACAAGCGCGCCTCGTCGCGGGCGGGCACCCGGAAGGCGAGGGCGATGGCCAGCCCGTAGAAGACGAGGGTCACGAGACGCGGGTCGAAGAAGCCGAAGACGGCGCGGGCCAGGGTGTAGCCGGGCAGCATCACGAGGTGGGTGCCGGGCAGGTAGGCGTGATGGCGAAGAATGGGGTTGCCCCCGAGGGGCTCCCAGAAGGTCGACACTCGGGCCTGCCGACCCAGCATCGTCGACGAGTAGTCGGCGCCGTAGGGGCTCTCGCCCCGCAGGATCTTCTCGATCGCGATCGGGAGCTGCACCACTCCCCCGTCCTGGCCGTAGGGCCGGCCGGTCGCCACCCCCAGGGCCACGAAGGCCAGGGTGGGAAGAACGACGAGCAGCAGGGCCCCCGCAGCGATCAGGCGGAGGCGGACGCGGGTCGTCGCACCGGCGAGGCCGCACGCCAGGTACGCGAGCGCGAGCCCGGTCGCGAGGGCCGCGAGCACGAGGGCGATGGGATCGCGATCGAAGAGCGGCGCGCCGGGGTAGAGCCGCTGCACCCAGGACGGCGCCTCGAGCAGGCGCTGGTCGTGCAGCAGCCGCCACGCCAGCACCCGCGGGGGATCGTGATCGACGAGCTCGCGGGCGAGCAGAAGGAGAACGCCGGGAACGATCGCCGTGTCGAGGCCGGGACGGGAGGAGGGACGGTCGGAGCTACCGTCGCCGGGGTCGGGTCCGGCGGGGCTACTGGCCGTCGTCGGTGTCCGGGGGTCGCGTGTTGACCCGGGCGCCGCAGGAGCAGATGAGGCTCCGCACCGCCCACTCGATCTTCAGCAAGCGCCCGCATGTCGAGCACGCGATGTACGTGCCGGCGGCGTACGGCGTCCGCGACAACCCCGGAGGGGCCGCGCGCCTGGGCGTGTGCGTAACCGGCTTCATCTTGAACAACTCGAGTCGAGCTTACGTCCCCGGCGCGACGGGGGTCAAGCCGGAACCTTGCGGCGAGGGCGATACCGGGCCACGATTCGCGCGCGAGCGCAGTGAGGGAGCGCACAATGGAGCGACCGGGCTGGGACGATTACTACATGGGCATCGCGCGGGCGGTAGCCGCGCGCTCGAGCTGCGTGCGCCGGCGCGTGGGCGCGCTCATCGTGGTGGACCGGGCCATCATCAGCACCGGCTACAACGGCACGCCCGTCGGGGTCCGCAATTGCGCCGATGGGGGCTGCCCGCGGTGCCACTCGGACGCCGCCCCCGGCGAAGGCTACGACTCCTGCCTCTGCGTGCACGCCGAGCAGAACGCCATCGCCCTCGCCGCGCGCCACGGCAGCGCCACCGACGGCGGCACGCTCTACACCACGCTAAGGCCCTGCTTCGGGTGCGCCAAGGAAGCCATTCAGGCGGGCATCCGCGAGGTCGTCTACGAAGCTCCCTTCGAGTACGGAGCAGGCCTCGAGGACGTCTACCGCCGGCTCATCGCCGAGTCGGGCGTGACCCTGCGCGAGGGGAAGCCGAAACCCTAGGCCTGACGGAGCGCCTGCTCGAGGTCGCGGACCAGGTCCTCCGCGTCCTCCACGCCGACCGAGTACCGCACGAGGTTGTCCTTGATGCCGATCCGCGCGCGCTCCTCCGGGGTGAGCTCGTAGAAGGACATGAGGGACGGCTGCTCCACCAGGCTCTCCACCCCGCCCAGGCTCGGGGCGATCTGGGGAATGCGCAAGGCGTCCACGAAGCGGCTGCAGTCCTCGAGAGCGCCGTCCAGCTCGAAGCTCACCACCCCCCCGAAGCCGCGCATCTGGCGCCGCGCCACCGCGTGGTCGGGATGACTCGCCAGGCCGGGGTAGTGCACCCGCTTCACCCTGGGGTGGGCCTCCAGGAACTCCGCGATCCTCTGGCCGCTCTGGTTCTGGCGCTCGAGGCGCAGGGCGAAAGTCTTGAGGCCGCGCGCGAGCAGGTAGCAGCTCGTGGGGTCGGGGACGGCGCCGAGCATGCCCTGGACATCGCGGATCGCCCCCACCAGGTCGCGGCCCCCGAGAAGGCAGCCCGCGAGCAGGTCGTTGTGCCCGCCCAGATACTTGGTGGCGGAATGCACGACGAGGTCGATGCCCAGCGCGAGGGGTCTCTGGTTGTAGGGCGTGGCGAAGGTCGAGTCCACGATCGTCTTGACGCGCCGCGCGCGGGCGAGGGCCGACAGTTTCTCGAGGTCGACGACGCTCAGGTAGGGGTTCGTGGGGCTCTCCGTGAAGATGATCCGGGTGTTGGGCCGGAGCGCCTTCTCGATCGCCTCGACCTTGGGCGGCACCAGCTCCGCCGCGATCCCCATCTTCTTGAGGACGGCGTCCGCGAACTGCCGCGTCTTGCGGTAGCAGTCGTCGGTGAAGACGACGTGGGCCTCGCTCCGGAGCATGGCCAGTAGCGCGGTCGTCACCGCGGCCATGCCGCTCGAGAAGAGACAGGCCGCTTCCGCACCTTCCAGCGCGGCGAGCTTCGCTTCCACGGCCTGGCGGGTAGGGTTGCCGTAGCGGCCGTACTCCTCCCCCCGCTGCGCCCGTCCCTCCATGAACTCCACGAGGTCGCGGGTCCTGGCGAAGGTGAAGGTCGAGCTCAGGACGAGGGGAGGCGTGATCGAGAAGTCACCCTTGGGCCGCGGCTCACCCCCGTGGACGGCGCGCGTGGAGGGACCTTCCCCCTCCTCCGGTTTCTTCTCGTCGTTCACCGGGGCCTCACGCGGGCTGTCCCACCTTCTCGTCGATGGCCTGCCGGACGGCGTCGAAGTCGGCGGGCAGCTCCACGGGGAGGTTGGCGTGGCGGGGCGTGACCCCTTCGAGCGCGCCGCGGTGGTAGCCCACCTTGAACTCCGAGAACTTGAGGCCGTTGGCGGTGGAGATCACGATGACGCGCTCGTCGCGTTTCACGACGCCCCGTTCCACGAGCTTGATGAGGGCGGCCAGGGCCACCCCGGTGTGGGGGCAGTTGAACATGCCGCAGCGGTCGGCCAGGG
>Ga0326597_10006726_pt1 | contig 15698 bp, 9 predicted proteins | sample RVTome_12_FD_203789 | JGI IMG/M metagenome (GOLD analysis project Ga0326597, IMG submission 203789) | Soil microbial communities from uranium-contaminated site in the Upper Colorado River Basin, Wyoming, United States - RVT100D185 | ecosystem: Environmental > Terrestrial > Soil > Contaminated >...
GCCGTCGTTGCTGAAGATCCGGATGACCTGGTGGCCATCGTCGATAGCCCACACACGCTGTTCCGGGTCATAGGGACTGATGAGAATCTTGTGAATGCGACCCTGGGATAACACCTGCGGGTCGTCCGGCTTGAACAGCGAATCCCACTGCGTCCAATCTTCGATCAGATTACCCTGGCGGTCGAATACCGAAATGATGTGTTCCCATCGATAGTCCTTCCCGGCGACGCCCTCGTACTCGTCGGTGGCTTCGCCAGGGCTGGCGAAGGGACCCACTGACGCGTTCCGCCAGTACATCCCGCGCCCAGGGACCTGCAAGTGCACCGTCCGATTGTCCTCGGTCTGGAGCTCGACGACTTGGCTCTTGAGGTTCGATAAATCGGGTAGCTCGCCTCGCATCGCCACGAAGATGCGATCCGGGTTTTGGGCGAACACGCCCTGGACCGCACCCCATGTCCACCCTCTGTGGCCTGGCCACTGCGACATCGGTTTGGGCCAATTCGGGTCGACTCGATACGGGCCATTCACCAGTTCGTCACTCGGGTTTGCCGGGTCGACCCACTGACCCGCCTGCTGCTGGGCCGAGACCTCCGTCTCGGTGCGCGCCAACGTCATGACACCGATCGCGGCGCAGACCATCGCTCCGACAACGATCGTTCGACCGACCACTTTCATTGTGTTACTCCTCTTGCTTGTCTCTCGGGCTGCTCGTCCAGACTTCCCAGATAATACACGAACTTGGCCCAATTCGTTCCCACTCATTGAGTTCGCTGGAGGAGTAGACCGCTTCCACGCAAAGAACTAGAATCCGGCCACCAAAGGGAGTCACTTCGGTGAGAACATGGCCATGAGATACGGAATACTGACCGTGGCAGCCGTGATGCTGGGCCTTGCAGGCACCGCATCTCTCGATGCCCAAGAAGCGCCTGATATGGTTCTCGTGAACGGGAGGATCGTCACGGTCGATGACTATTTTTCTATTCAAGACGCCATTGCCATACGCGGGGAACGAATCACAGCGGTCGGCACCGATGAGGCCATTCTGGGCCTCGCCGGTCCCGCGACGCGCACACTCGATCTGGCTGGACGTACCGTGATCCCCGGGTTGATCGATAATCACGTCCACGTCGTCAGAGCGACCGAGTACTGGCCCAATGAGGCTCGTCTCGACGGCGTCACCGACCGGGCCCGTGCGTTCCAGTTGCTGAAGTCAAAGGCGCAGGCCTTGCCCGAGGGGGAATGGCTGATGTCGCTGGGCGGGTGGACGGAAGCCCAGTTCGGCGATAGCCAGGCAGACTTCACGCTTGCAGAGCTGAACGAAATCGCCCCGGATCGACCCGCGTTCCTTCAATCCGTCTACGACCATGCCTACGGAAACACGGAGTGGTTCGCGGCGATGGGCATACCCGTGACGGCTACGGCGCAGCAACAGGCCGCTGCCACTGGGCTCGCAGCCCACGTGGTGAGAGACGCCAACGGGCGGGTGACCGGCCGGTTGAACGGTGGTTTTGCCATGATCGGTCTCGCGATCGCTCGATTCCCGCCGGTTCCGCCGGCGAAGCAGGCCGAAGCCATTGAGACCACCTTGTCTTATCTCAACAGCATCGGCCTCACCAGCATCTTCGATCCCGGTGGATTGGGCATAAAGCAGGAAAGCTACGAGCGCATCCGTGAGACGTCCACCACGCCCGGGCTCAACGTGAGAGTCTTTCACACGCTCAATGCGAGCGTGCCAGAGACACCGGAGGAAGCGCGCCGGTTGATCGCGAGAATCGCGGCCGAGCGCCCCTTTCAGGGCGACGAATCCTTTGACGTGCTGGCGATGGGAGAAATCTACTATGGCCCGTTCCACTGGGATGACGTCCTGGAACCGGTAACCCCCAGCGAGGAGGACATTCAAGTCGGTCGGGAGATCCTGACGACGGCGGCTGCTGGGGCCTGGCCCGTGCAGACCCACGCCATGCAACCGGAAACGATAGACGTTCTACTCGACGTGATCACGCAACTGAATGCGGAGTATCCGCTACGGCAGCTCCGATGGTCGATCACCCACGCCGACAATGTAGCCGCCACCCAGATCGAGCGCATGCGGCATCTGGGTATGAATCTACAAATGCGTAGCGTATCGGTACTTGGCAGCCGCGGTCCGGTGCTGGAGAAGTTCGGCGACGCGGGATATGACATGCCGCCGCTGCGGCGCATCCAGGACAGCGGCGTCCCATTCGGCCTCGGCACCGATGGCACCAAGGCAAACCAGATCGCGCCTTTCGTGACGCTGTGGTGGGCGGTGACGGGACAGTCCTTGAACGGCGAGATCGTGATGCGCCAGACGCTCACGCGGGAGGAGGCGCTCATCGCGCACACGCGCTCCAATGCCTACCTGATGTTCCAAGAGAGCAATGTCGGCTCGCTCAAACCGGGTCTCCTGGCAGACATGCTCGTCCTCGATCGCGATTACCTGACCGTGCCGGTCGAGCAGATCAAGGATATCCGTCCTGTCGCAACGATTGTGGGGGGGCGGGTCGTCTATGGTGGGTTGTAGGAGGCCACCGCTCTTGTTCTCCGTGGTTCCTCGTACCATGCAACCGAACATCACGCACCCGGAGCGTGGGTGTGATTCAGACCGCTCGCCGTACTGAAATGGACTAGCTGGACAAGAAGAACAGCCGGGGGAGTCATGGCACTCGAAAAACACGCGCTGACAGGATTGATCACATCAGGCCCAGGGCGCCTTGTCTGGTGCTCATTGTTGGTCGTGATGCTCGGGCTTGCGCCCGTCTTTGCGGCTTTTACCCAGGAGACGGAGGAACCATCGTGGATGTGGCCGGAGTCGCGCTGGCGTGAGGCCGTCGATCGGGTTCGTGCCGGACCACCGCTCCTTCCGGCGTCATGGCCTGACGGTGGGCGCGTCGCGGTCGCGCTGTCTTTCGATTTCGATACAGAGACCCTGCTGCTGCGCAGCGGTATCACCTCGCCCTCCAGGCTTTCCACCGGTCAGTATGGTGCCCGCGCCGGGCTTCCCCGAATTCTTGACCTTCTCGAGCGCTATGACATCGCGGCGACATTTTTCGTACCCGCGGTGAGCGCCAAGCTCTACTCGGACGACGTGAAGCGGATCGCCGAGGCTGGGCACGAGGTGGGGATCCACGGTTGGATCCACGAATTCACCTCGACCCTCGAGAGAGAGGAGGAGAGGATGCTCATGCGCCGATCTCTCGACGCGCTCGAGGACATCACAGGTCGGCGACCAGTGGGCATTCGCACTGGATCGTGGGAATACAGCCAGAATACCCTTGACGTCATCGAGGAACTCGGCCTCCTCTACGACAGCAGTCTCATGGCCGATGACGTGCCCTACGAGCTTCTGTCGAGCGGCAAGCCGACGGGTGTCGTGGAGCTGCCCGTGGAGTGGATTCTGGACGACTATCCGTACTTTGGAATGAACCGAGCGAGCACGACCCGTCCCTACACCCCGCCAAGCGCCGTCTACGAGATCTGGACGGCAGAGTTCGACGTCGCCTACGAGGAAGGCGGACTGTTCTTGCTCACCATGCATCCACAGATCATCGGGCACCGTTCGCGAATTGCGATGTTGGAAAGGCTTATCCAGTATATGCAAGGCCGTCCGGGTGTCTGGTTCGCGACGCATGAGCAGGCGGCGAGACATGCGAAGGAGAAAGGCGGGGAGCAGTGAAGGTGCCCCGGGCGTGACGGAGATGCCGTGAAGCTCTCATCGAAGCAGGTGCTCCTGGCCGCCATTGCGGTTGGCCTGACCGCCTTCATAGGCTATCGAATGGTCAGACCCATGAACATCTTCGTGGTGACCGAAGAGTTCGAGCGGCCGATGGACGCTACCGTGCCGGCCGGGCTGAGGTCTCTCTCGTCGCGAGAGTGTGGGACTTGTCACCTCGACGCGTACCAGGAATGGGCCAGTAGTATGCATGCCCACGCGTGGACCGATCCCTACTTTCAAGTGGACTTCGAATTCGACGGGTCCCAACAGGTTTGTCTCAATTGCCACACACCCTTGAGGGACCAACAGGAGAATCTGGTTCTGGGTTTTCGAGACCGCGAGAAGTTCCAGCCCATTCTGGCTCCGAATGAGTCCTTCGATGAAACACTCCGCGACGAGGGCGTGACGTGCGCCGTCTGTCACGTTCGCGATGGAGTCATCATCGGTCCCTTCGGTGATACGAGCGCCCCACATCCCACGCGTCGCGACCCAGGCATGAGGGATGGTATCGGGGCCTGCAGGCGATGCCACGTGGTCTCTGGAGAGCGCTGGGATACATTCTATCGGGTTCCGCCGTGTGGCACCGTCGCCGAGATCACGGAGGGCGGCGAAAGCCCCGACTGCACGAGTTGCCACATGCCAGCTATCGAGCGTCCTGTGGTGGCGGGCGGCGCTACGCGGCCGAGCCGAAGGCATCTGTTTCGCGGTGGACACGATCCGGATACCGTTCGACGGGCGCTGGCGGTTGATATGGAGATGAGGGATCTGGGCGGTGGTCAGCGGATGGCCACCGTTGGAGTGAGAAATACTGGTGCCGCGCACTACCTTCCCACCGGAACGCCAGATCGCCACCTAACCGTCGAGTTCACGCTGAACGGCAAGGACGGGAGCGTGCTCGACGTACAGGTCGACCGCCTGAAGCGAACGACCATGTGGCGACCCTTCATCGTTGACCTGTGGGACACCCGTCTGCCAAGAGGGGAAGAAAGAACCTACACATATGCACTGGACGTGGGCGCTGACCCGACACCAGTCACGCTCGATATCATGGTTCGCTATCACTTGCTCGACGAGGCTCGCCGGAAGCGTATCGGCTACGAGAATCAGGAGCCGATCTCCTATGTGGTGTTTCATCGGTCGATACCGCTGGCGGAGCGCGTGGCTCGACTGCGCAGGACTGCGTCAGAGTAAACCAACGCTCTTGCGGGCCAACGCGGTCTCACGGTACTTCCTCCGTTCACGCTGCACGAAACCAGCCTCAATCGCGCGGGGGTGTGAGGATACCATGCAGTACCTAGCCCTATTTCCCGTCAGGGTCCTAAGCTCCGCGGAGCCTGGCAAAGGCTGGTCAATTACTGCGTATCTCTCAGCGCCCGCATCGTTTCCGCCCCAAGATAAGGATTGAGGGGTACTCGCACCGATGCCCGCCGAATCGCGCCGTGGGTCGGTACCTTGGCGCTGTGGCATCCTCGCCCTGTTAGTGACAGAATCCGTCCAGCTGACCTGGAACGGCGTTCTTGCCGTCCGGGCACGCGCAAGGGAGGGACAGGCGATGCTGAGCGCGAGGAATCAATCGGTGATTGGCCTCACCGTACTTCTGCTGGCGGCGGGCGGGTGTTCGCAGCAGGCGACTACGGAGAACGTGGCGGGGGCTGCCAACGAGGCCGCTTCGGAAACGCATAGCGGCATGCTCGAGGGCGTGGTGACCGATTCCGCTGGGAAACCCCTTGCGGGCGCCTTTGTGAAACTGCGCAACGAAACGGGCCGTCTCACCTTCATGGTTGTCAGCCGGGACGGCGGTCATTTCTTCGCTGATAAGCTTCCGCCGGGCAGCTATTCCGTTCAGGGCGTCGGCGGCGATTTCGAAAGCGACTGGTCTGCTCCCGTGCGCGTGTCGAACGCCAGTACAGCGCAGACGGACGTGACGCTCGCCTTGAACCGTGCCCCCAATCTTCCCCCGGCGTGGCCGAGGCGAATTCCGGAGGACGAGGCGTCGATGGACGACCTACCGGATCACCCTGCCAAACAGCTCATCACCACGGCCTGCACCGTCTGCCACACGGAATGGCTGGTCGTGACCAGTCGGTACGATCGCGGCACCTGGGAAGGCAGCATCGAGGAAATGCGCGAATACATGACCGGCGTCGGAATGTCCGACCTGACGGACGAAGACGCGGACATGCTGGTCGACTATCTTGTCGAAAATCTTCCGCCTCTGGACCCGCCCAATCCGAACAGCCGTTTTCCCCGGGACTTCGTGCAGGGCGAGGCCCGCAATTACCGAGTGGTGCAATACGATCTTGAAAATCTGGGAGCGGAAACACACGACGTCGCGGTTGACCCGTGGGGCATCGGTTGGGCCAATCAGCGCATTGGCGGCAAGATCAGCCGCTTCGATCCCGTGACCTACGAATACAGCGAAGTAGGTCCGCCGCTTTACACCGCGACGCGTGCCCGCCCCGGCAATCTGCAGATCAGCCGCGAGGGAATCATGTGGCTTGCCGATCCGTTCGAAACGCGCTGGCTCAGCTACGACATCGCGGCGGACGACTGGACCGACTGGCCGTTCCCGACGGACGAGATTCGCGGACAGGTGCAGGGCAACAGCTTGACCCTTCATCCCGACGGCACGATTTGGATGGCGGGCCCCGGCTCGGCGCGGCGGCTCAACCCCGCCACCGCCGAGTGGAGCACCTGGGACACGCCCACCTGGAACGACACGCAACTCAATCCGGGCGGCTACGGCATCACCTACGACGGCAATGGCCGCGTGTGGATGGCCGAGAACATCGTGGACAAGATGGCGCGTTTCGACGGTGAAACCGGCGAAGTCGTGGAATTCGACATTCCCAGCGATGTGGTCGCATACCCGCGCCGGATGGACCACGATCCGAGCGGAGATGTCTGGGTCGGCTTGTGGAGTTCCGGCGACATCTTGAAGATCGATCACGAAACCGACGAGATGACCCTCATCACGCCGCCGATTGAAGGAAGTGGCGCGTATTCCATCGATTTCGACGAAACGAACGGTTACATGTGGGTCACGTTACATAAGACGGACATCATCGCGCGCTACAACACCGAGACTGGCGAGTGGCTGATGTTCCCCTTGCCACAGGCGGAAACGGATGTGCGCCGTATCGAAGTCGATCGGAACAATCCGAACCGCATTTGGTGGTGCAGCACCTCGAACAACGCGCGCATCGGCTACATCGAGTTGTTGTGACGGCGGCGCGCAAGAACGCCGCGACACAAGTCACGATAGCCTCTGGGCTTACGGCAACAACGCAGCGGCAGCCCCGCTGCAACTGCGGGGTTGAAATGAAGAAGCGGGATGCCGCTTGAACGCGGCATCCCTGGTCTGGAAACGCTCTGAGGCCCGTTGGACCTAATGTGGCACGAGCCGCGCCCGCGGGAGCACCCGGCGCGTCACGGGTCTTCCGTCCGCAAGCGTCACTTCGTCGTGCGACGCTGCTCCTGGCTCGGGAGCACACCTACCGCGACAGCAGATAGGTCATCTTGATCGCGAGCTGCCGATTCTGTAGCCACGGGACGCCGGGGAGGTCCTGCCGGTACTCGTCGTACGCGATGTACACATCGCTTCCCGGGCTGTAGATCCAGTTGAGTCGCACGCTCGTGCTCAACGAATCGGTCGTGGAGTTGTACTGCGACAGCGTGCGGAGGGTCATTTGCGGCGACAACGCGAAATCGAGCCGCAGCGAGGCGAGGTCGGCAACGAACGCGCCGCCCGGGAGGTCCACGTCGCTCCGGCTGAAACGGGCCTCGGCCGCAAGTCGACTCGTCGCCCGCAGGCCTACCGTGGCGCTCGTGTCGGTTCGCGTGCCGTCGAAGAATGTCTGAGGAGAATACTGGAGCCTGCCGTACAGACGTCCCGACGGGTTGGTGTCGTAGGTGAGGCTTGGCTCGCGGAATCGATATGTACCGGCGGGAATAACGACGTCCGGACGAATCCGGAATGGTTCATCAAGTTGCTCGAACAAGTCGTTGTAGACGGCGACAAGTCTGGAACCGTCGTCAAAGTAAAAGCCGATCATGTGATGAACCTTTCGACTCAGCAATCGGTTGTTCTGGTCGGTGATGTAGATAAGGTTCATCATCGGATCGAGCTGGCGGATGTTCCACTTGCCTGGGCGCGGATCCCATTCACCGTGCATCTTGGTCCGCCGAATTCCGACCCTGGGCACGAACCCGACTTCGGCATTGAAGTTGTCTTGGATGTCTGTGTACTCACCGTAGATCCGCCACGACGGGCTGATCCACGTGCCGTTGACGTGTCCAGCGGCGTCGCCGATCGAGACTCCCGGGCTCTCGGTCTTCGCGAGAAATCCGGTTACGGTGAAATTCCGGTGGATGGCAAGCGACGTGTCGATCGCGAACGTACGGTTGTAGTGAGCGTCGCCCGCCGCTTCCTTGTTCACGATGATGCCGCCGACCTTCGACCGAGCCAGAATATCTCGACTGTACCGTCCCACGAAGACGTTGTCTCCAGGCTGTCCCGGTGTCCCTTGGGTCTGGATGTTGAGCACCGCGACGTTTTGGCGACCCACCTTGCCCGTCAGCCGTGCGCCGCCGATGATCGGAACCTGTTGGCCACTATCGGAGAGCCCGATCCGCCGGGTAAAGAACAGGTCGGCGAGCCGGTCGAACCCTTCGTTCTTGACGCTGAACATTCCCGCATTCTCGAGAAAGAAGTCGCGTTTTTCTGGAAAGAAAAGTGGGAACCGCGTCAGATTGACCTGCTGTTCGTCGACCTCGACCTGCGCGAAATCGGTGTTCACGGTCACGTCAAGGTTGAGCCCTGACGTCAAGCCGTACTTGAGATCCAGGCCCACGTCGCTGAAGCCCGAGGCGTCGAGTCTTTCGGTCACGCGGTCCTGTCGGCCACCGGTCAGTACGTAGGGAGTGAGTCGGAGGTCCAGCCCTCGGTTCACGCCACTGAGGCCGGTCATGGTGCCCGCGAGGCTGACGCGCGTAATGCCGTAGGCCTTGGGGATCGGTGCCCAGAACACCTGCTCGTTCTTGCGGCGGATGTTCCGCATGAAATTGACGCCCCAAACCTGACGGTCGGCTTCTGGAAAACGAAGCGTGACCAGCGGAATCGCGATTTCCGCCACCCAACCCTCGTCAGTCCGGCGCGATGACACGTGCCAGACGCCGTCCCAGTTCACGTTGACGTTCGCGCTGTTCCCGCCGCGGCCGCCTTCACCTTCCTCTGCGACCTGCTGCTCGAGCTTCGCGCCGAGCGCCGTGGTCACGAACATATAGCCGGAGCGGGAGTCGTGAAACGTATCGAGAATGATCTGAAAGTTGTCCTCGTCCAGGATGCGTCCGGAGTCGCGCCGCATCTCGGTGGCGATCGCCCCGTCGGGATCAGAGTCGAACGCCTCGACTCCGATGTACAACGCTTGGGAATCGTAGAGCATCCGAACGACGGTACGCTCGGTCGCCGGCTCGCCTTCCGACGGCTCCTGTTGGACGAAGTCGTCGATGATCGCCGCCTGCAACCAGACTTCTTCGTTCAATCTCCCGTCCAGGATCGGTCCTCGTTCGATCCGCGTCGGCGCGACGTGGAACCGTTCGCCGGGCGGACGACTCAGATCGGTGCCCCCGCCGAGCTGGAGACTGCCGCTGGCTTCGGTCCGTGTTGGCTGATGATCGGCATGATCCGACTGCGCCCAGGCCGGACCCGACGATACGACACCGATCATCAGCGTCCAGATGACACGCCGCCGGCGCGTCCCACGTGCACGGGGCATCGATGTATCTCTTCCAGACGGTTTGTGACGAATCGCGGCCGGCTCCTTCCGGTTGCCCGCTGACTGTCGTCGAAGAAGCGCCACGCTTCAGAAAGGCCGTCTAATGCTCAATTCTGCCAGATTTGCGTCAGCGAAGCCTAGAACCTCTCTCGTAGGCTCTGCTGTCCCGGGTCCAAGATTCGCTTGCGACTTCTGGATGCCTGTTCAGCGGCGCGTGATAGTGGCACACTCAGAAGCAAGCGGCTGGTGTGGAGCGGGTCGCAGCCTGGGTGTTGGCCGTGATCGATTGGGCGCCCTTCAGCTCCGCAGACGACGAGACGATGGTGAACCATCAACACTCTCAGACGCCGACACGAACCGCGTGTCTTCGCTATCGGTTGCCTGACGGTCTACTCGAGGGATGGCGGACGCGCGGGAGGAGAGCAGTTCAATGAGTACGGTGTGGACTATTTGCGTGAGGGCCTTATTCGTGGCGGCGGGAGCGCTCCTCATTGGCGTCAACCTCGCTGGGCCGGACTGGACGGCCATCGCGCAGACTCGCGACCCGGCGACGCGTGAGGTGCCCAGGTTCGAGGTCGACCCGACGTGGCCGACGATTCCGAATGGATGGGTACTGGGGCAAGTGGCCAGTGCCGCCGCCGCCGACCAGGATCACGTCTGGGTGCTCCATCGCCCGCGGGTCGTGCGTCCCGATCAGCGGACCGGACCGCCGGTGATGGAGTTTGACGCGGAGGGCAACTACATCCAGGGGTGGGGCGGGCCTTCTCCGGACTATGACTGGCCGCAGTCGGAGCACGGCATTTTCGTCGACTACAAAGGCTATGTGTGGGTCGGGGGGCAGGGCGACGAAGACCAGATCCTCAAGTTCACGAAGGACGGGAAGTTCCTGATGCAGCTCGGCCACGGCGGTCACGAGAAGACGAACACTGACACAGAAAATTTCTTCAAGCCAGCGGACGTCTTCGTATATGCGAAGACCAACGAGCTCTTCGTGGCCGATGGGTACGGCAACAAGCGCATCATCGTGTTCGATGCGGATACCGGCGCGTACAAGAGAATGTGGGGCGCGTTCGGCAACGTTCCATCAGACGGACCTCCGGAGGCCGCTGGTGCGTCTGGACAAGCTGTCAGCGGCCTGACCCGCATCCCTGCGAAGGAGATCGAACCGTCAGATCCGGGTCCCCCTCAGTTCAGTACCGTCCATGGCGTGAAAGTTTCCGACGACGGGTACGTGTATGTCGCTGACCGAGCGGGCAAACGGGTACAGGTGTTCACGTTGGACGGGACATTCGTGGACCAGGCATTTGTTGACCGGTGGTGCGAGGCGCCGCACTGCGGGAATGGACAGACGGTGGCCAGCGTGGCTTTTTCAGCGGATCCGGACCAGCAGTTCTTGTACGTTGCCAGCAGAAGTCCGGCTCGCATCTGGGTGTACGACCGAAGGACGCTCCAGCCGCTCGACTCGATTGGCCGGCCGGGTGTGGCGCCCGGGGAATTCTATGTGCTCCATCACATGACCAGCGATTCAAAGGGCAATCTGTACGCCTCTGAGGTTCAGGACGGAAGGCGGGTTCAGAAGTTCACGTTCAAAGGCCTCTCGGCGGTGCCACTGGATCGCCGTTGATGCGAGTGGCCCGCAATACGCGGTCGGCAGCGCAGGCCGTGCGCGAGGATTCCTGTGGGGATAGCTGTTATGATCGGTCGCATTTCTGACGAAGGTGGCTGCATGCCGGCGGCGTTCATGAGATAGGTTCTCGCGCCATGCGGTACGCCCCGGACCCTGGCTTCCTTCAGGAAGAGAGACGATGAGTACAACCCCTAAACACGAGCAGGGCACGGCCGAGTTCTCCCGGCGCACATTTCTTCGGGGCACCGGCGGGGTGCTGGCTGCCACGGCGGTGTCACCGGCGCGGGTCGCGATCGCCGCCGGGGCGGAGGCCGCTCCAGGAGCGGTGCCAAGTACACCGATTCGGGTCACCGTCAACGGCACTACCCATCGCCTCGACGTCGAAGACCGCTGGACCCTCGTAGAGCTGCTGCGCGATCACCTGGGATTGACCGGCACCAAGATCGGCTGCGACCGGGGCGAATGCGGCGCCTGTACGGTTCTGATGGACGGCCGCCCGGTCTACTCGTGCAGCCAGCTTGCCCCGTGGGTCGACGGCAAACGCATCCAGACGGTCGAGGGCCTCGAGCAGGGCGGGCAGCTGTCGGCGTTGCAGCAGGCCTTCGTGGATAACAACGGCCCGCAGTGCGGGTTCTGCACGTCGGGCCAGCTGATGTCTGCCACGGCGCTCTTGGCGAGCGAGCGGAGCCCCGAGCGGGATGACGTGCGGCGCGCGATGACTGGCAATCTCTGCCGGTGCTCGAACTACAACGCGATCGTTGAGGCTGTGTTGGCGGCAGCCGGGAGCGCTCCAGGAAGCCCCGATGTGACCCACCAGCCGTCGACGGGCGGCGTCGCCCCGCTGAGCACCCTCGGCCACGCGACGGCCCGAATCGATGCGGTCGAGCGTGTCTCCGGCAGGGCGACCTACACTGCTGACGTGAGGCTTCCGGGGACGCTCTACGGACGAGTTCTCAGGAGCCCTCATCCCCATGCGCGCATCCGCAGCATAGATGTGTCGAAGGCCGAAGCGCTACCTGGGGTGAAGGCTGTCATCACCCACGAAAGGGCGCCCATTGTCTGGGGCGCCGGCTCGGTAGCCGGGGGGTTGCAATACAACGATCGGGTCAAGGAGATCACTACGCACCGACGGCAGCTGTTCAACAACCCGGCGCGCTTCGTCGGCGATCCGGTGGCCGCGGTTGCGGCAGTGAATCGGCACGTCGCCGAAGAAGCCCTGGAGCTGATCGGCGTAGACTACGAGCCGCTGTCGTTCGTGCTCGACCCAGAGGCCGCGCTCGAACCGGACGCCCCTAAGATCTGGCCTGTCGGGAACCTCTCGCCGGACGCCGACAACCTGCTCGAACCGATGGTGACCCGCACGGGAGATGTCGAGGCGGGGTTTCGCAGCGCCGAACACATCTTCGAAGATCGCTACTCGACCGCATTCGTGCAGGATGCGCAGATGGAGCGGCGCGTCTGTCTGGCGCAGTGGGAGGGGGACAAGCTGACGCTGTATACCCCGACCCAGGGCATTTCGAACTGCCGCCACGACACGGCGCGCGATCTCGGGATGCCGGACGACAAGGTGCGCATCGTCTGCAAGTACATGGGTGGTGGCTTCGGCAACAAGAACCAGAACCAGGATGCCGATCTGATCGCCGCGATGCTCGCCAAAGAGACCGGGGCGCCTGTCGAACTGGAGCTGTCTCGGAAAGAAGACTGGCTCGGCATGCACGGCCGGTGGCCGACGGTGCAGTACTACAAGGTCGGGGTGGCGGGCGATGGCACCGTCACCGCCATCCAGCTTCGGGGCTACAGCGGGATGGGCGGCTACCGGAAGAACACCGGCAATATCAGTGGCATCGAGTTGTACGACTGCGCCAACGTCGAGCGACATATCTACCCCGTGCATACCAATCGGACGGTGTCCGGGAACTTCCGCGCGCCGGCCTACCCGCAGGGCTTCTTCGGTATTCAGTCGATGATGGATGACGTCGCGTACCGGATGGGGCTGGACCCGGTCGACTTCGTTCTGAAGAACGCGCGGAAGCCGAGTGCCGATCTGCAGTTCACGAACTACATGCTCGGCGAGTGTATCGAGCTGGGTACAGCCCGCTTCGACTGGAAGACGCGCTGGCGGCCGGTGCCGGGGTCCGACCCGGGCCCGATCAAGCGCGGCGCCGGCATGTCGTTCATGGTGTTCCGGTCGGCGCTCGGGCGCAGCAGCGCCGTCGTCCGTGTGGATGCCAGCGAGCGCTACACGCTGTTCGTGGGTGTGACGGACATCGGAGGTGGCGCGAAGACGACCATGGGGATCATCGCCGCTGAGTCGCTTGGCGTGCCGCTTTCGCAGGTCGAGGTGGTGTCGGGCGACACCGATCGGTGTCCGTACTCGGTTGGGGAGTCCGGCGCGCGGACCACGGTGATGACCGGGACGGCGGTCATGGAGGCCGCACGCGATCTCAAGCGGCAGATCGCCGAGAAGGGGCTCCCGACAGGTCAGGATGTGTTGATCGCGTCCATGACGCCGGACCCCGGTACGGACGGAAAGGTGCGCAACTGCTTCGGCGCCCATTTCGTCGAGGTCGAAGCGGATACCGCGCTGGGCCACGTACGCATCACGAAATACGTCGCGGTGCACGAGTCGGGCCGCATCATCAATCAGCAGACAGCGAGGGATCAGATTCGTGGCGCGGTCATTCAGGGGATCGGACAGGCGCTGCATGAGGACCTGCTGTATGACAGCCGGAACGGACAGCCGCTCACCGCTGGGTTCTACGGGGCGCGGCATGTGACGCATCTCGATGCGCCGGAGATCGAGACGACGTTCATCGAAACCGACGATGGCTACGGGCCCTTCGGCGCCAAGTATCTGGGCGAATCGGGCATCGTCCTGGCGCCAGCTGCCGTCGCCAACGCCATCTTCAACGCGACAGGTCGGCGGATGAAGGACTTGCCAATCACCCGCGAGAAGATGCTGGAGGCGTTCGCATGAAGAGCTTCACCAACGCGAATGCCCGTGACTTCGAGCAGGCGGTGACGATGGTCCAGCAGGCGCGCCGTGACGGCCTCAGCGCTGCGTTCACGGGAGGCGGCAGCGATCTGCTCGGTCAGGTTAAAGATCGCATCGCCATGCCCGACGTCGTGGTGAATCTGAAGACGGTCAGCGGCCAGGATGAGGTCGAGCCGGTTGGACGGGGCGTGCGCATCGGCGGACTGATGACACTCGACGCGCTCAGCCGGGATTCGCAGGTCCGCAGCCAATTCGCGGTGCTGGCAGAAGCGGCCGAGAGCGTGGCGACGCCGCAGATCCGCAACGTCGGAACGCTGGCCGGAAACGTGTGCCAGCGGCCGTGGTGCTGGTATTACCGGAACGGGTTCCCCTGCTTCAAGGCGGGCGGGACCCGCTGTTTCTCGTTCGCCGGAGAGAACCAATTCAACGCAATCTTCGGAGGCGGCCCGAGTTACATCGTGCATCCGTCAGACACGGCGCCGGCGCTCGTCGCCCTCGACGCGACGTTCCACGTGGTCGGTCCCGCCGGCGAGCGCCAGATGCGGGCGTCCGAGTTCTTCGCTCTGCCTCGTCAGAACCCTGCGCGCGAGAACGTCCTGGGCGACGAGGATCTACTGGCGGCGGTCGAGCTTCCGGCCCCGGCGGCCGGCATGCGAAGCGCGTATCACAAGGTGATGGACCGCGAGTCGTGGACCCATGCCATTGTCAGCGCCGCGGTCGTGCTCGAGATGGACGAGGACGTGTGCCGCGCCGCGCGCATCGTCCTCGGCGGGGTCGCACCGATCCCGTGGCGGGTCCCTGACGCCGAACAGGCACTGGTCGGCCGGCGTCTCACCCCGGCCCTTGCCGCCCGTGCCGCCGAGATGGCAGTCGCTGGCGCCAGACCGTTGTCGAAGAACGCTTATAAAGTTCCGCTGACCCAGGGCGTCATCGAGCGCACGCTGATGAAACTTGGCGCCAGCGGGTAGGTGAGCGGTGACAAAGCACGCGGCGATTCTCTGTTTCGCGCTCGCGCTGGGTGTCGGCGGGTCGACCGTCGCGGCTGGGTGTGCGACTCGTGCGGTGAGCACGACGACGGGCGACGATCTCCTGAAGGCGCGGATCGAGACCGCGCTCGCCAGCGCCGCCGATGTGAACGCTGACGCGATCACCGTCGACACGAGCCGTGGTGTCGTCACGCTCACGGGTCAGGTCACCAGCGGTACGGAGCAGCAGTCAGTCGGCGCGATCGTGCGCGCCATTCCAGGGGTGGAGGACGTGCGGTTTTCGCTGACCATTGCGCCACCAGCCCAAGGAGCGCCACCGTGAACCGTCGGGACTTCTTGCTGCTTCGCACCGAGCACGCCACGCGTGTGGCAGAACTGTCGTGTGAGCGCCTCTATATGCACTATCAGCACGCGAGCGTCACGACGAGTCGCGCCGGCGAGAGCGCCCTGCCCACCGCCTTGGAGCTCGTGGAGGGTGAGCCGCCTGCCGAATTCACCGAGTGGACGACTGATCAGCTGTTGAGCGACGTCGATCGCGAGTTGCGGAGAGCGGATGTGCTTCGAGTCCTCGAGACCGAGT
>Ga0326597_10006727_pt1 | contig 15697 bp, 11 predicted proteins | sample RVTome_12_FD_203789 | JGI IMG/M metagenome (GOLD analysis project Ga0326597, IMG submission 203789) | Soil microbial communities from uranium-contaminated site in the Upper Colorado River Basin, Wyoming, United States - RVT100D185 | ecosystem: Environmental > Terrestrial > Soil > Contaminated >...
AACGTGTCGATCACGGTGCAGCTGATCCAGCCCATTGCGATGGAAGAGGGGCTGCGCTTCGCGATTCGCGAAGGCGGCAAGACCGTGGGCGCCGGTGTCGTCGCCAAGGTCATTGAGTAACTAGTGACTGGTGATTGGTAATTGGTGATTAGTGATTGGTAAATTCAAAAGCGACGCTCGATAGTGCTTCAGACAACACTAATTACCAATCACCAGTCACCAATCACGGGTTCTAACAAAAAGGCCAGTAGCTCAATTGGCAGAGCGTCGGTCTCCAAAACCGAAGGTTGGGGGTTCGAGACCCTCCTGGCCTGCCAAGGGCTGCGCCAAGTGCTGAACGCTGAAAGAACATGGCAGACAAGATAAAGATTGCGGTAGCAGTGGCGTTGCTGGTGGCGGGTATCGGGGCGTTCTATTACTGGTCCGAGAGCCTCATGATCGTCCGCGTCCTGGCGGTGATCGGGGGCACCGTGGCCGGTGCGGTGGTGTTCCTGACCACGGCGCCGGGCAAGGAATTTTTTGCGTATTCGCAGGAATCGATCGACGAGACCAAGCGCGTCGTGTGGCCGACCCGCAAGGAGACGCTGCAGACCACGGGCGTCGTGTTCGCGTTCGTGGCGGTAATGGCAGTGTTTCTATGGCTGGTTGATGCGGGGTTGCTATGGGCGGTACGCCTACTGATGGGCCGGAGCGATTCATGAGCAAGAAATGGTATGTGGTGCACGCCTACTCCGGCTTTGAGAAAACCGTGCAGCGTACGCTGCTCGATCGCGTCGCGCGCGCCGGCATGCAGGACAAATTCGGCCAGATTCTGGTGCCGGTGGAAGAAGTGATCGAGATGAAAAGCGGTCAGAAAAACATTTCCGAACGCAAGTTCTTTCCCGGTTACGTGCTGGTTGAAATGGAAATGACCGACGACACCTGGCACCTGGTAAAAAGCACGCCGAAAGTGACGGGTTTTATTGGCGGCACTTCGACCAAGCCGACGCCCATTTCGGAGAAGGAAGTGCAGAACATCCTGCACCAGATCCAGGAAGGCGTCGAGAAGCCGCGGCCCAAGGTGTTGTTCGAAATCGGCGAGGCGGTCCGGGTCAAGGACGGGCCGTTCACCGATTTCCACGGCAATGTCGAGGACGTGAACTACGACAAGAGCAAGATCAGGGTGTCGGTCACGATCTTCGGGCGCTCGACTCCGGTCGAGCTCGATTTCGGACAGGTCGAGAAGGCGTGAGGCGCTAGAAAGGAGCGTTATCGTGGCAAAAAAAATCGTTGGCTATATCAAACTGCAGGTACCCGCCGGCAAAGCCAATCCCAGCCCGCCGATCGGGCCGGCATTGGGCCAGCGCGGCCTCAACATCATGGAGTTCTGCAAGGCGTTCAACGCGCAGACCCAGAAGGTGGACGCAGGCATGCCGTTGCCGGTCGTGGTGACGGCGTATGCCGACAAGAGCTTCACCTTCATCATCAAGACACCGCCGGCATCGGTGCTGATCAGGAAGGCGCTGAAGCTCGAGAAAGGCAGTCCGCGCCCGCATACCGACAAAGTCGGCAGGCTGACACGCGCCCAGGCCGAGGAGATCGCGAAGGCCAAAATGCCCGATCTGACCGCGGCTGATCTCGACGCGGCAGTGAAAACCATCGCCGGCAGTGCGCGCAGCATGGGCGTCGAAGTCGAGGGGGTGTGACATGGCTCATCTCTCGAAGCGCCACAAGGCGTTGGCGGCCAAGATCGACCGCACCAAACTTTATCCGCTGGGCGATGCGATCACGATCGTCAAGGAAAACGCGACCGCCAAGTTCAACGAATCGATCGACGTCGCGATCAATCTGGGCATCGATGCCAAGAAGTCGGATCAGACCGTGCGCGGCTCGGTGGTGCTGCCGGCCGGCACCGGCAAGACTGTGCGCATCGCGGTGTTCGCGCAGGGCGACAAGGCCAAAGCCGCGCAGGAGGCCGGCGCCGATCTCGTCGGGCTCGATGATCTCGCGGCGGAGATCAAGGGCGGCAAAATGGATTTCGACGTCGTGATCGCCACGCCCGACACCATGCGCGTGGTCGGCCAGCTCGGCCAGATCCTCGGCCCGCGCGGCCTGATGCCGAACCCGAAAGTCGGCACCGTCACGCAGGACGTTGCCGCCGCGGTGAAAAACGCGAAAGCGGGCCAGGTGCAATACCGCGCCGACAAGACCGGCATCGTGCAATGCACGATCGGCCGCGCGTCGTTCACGGTCGATGCGCTGGCCGAGAACTTGAAGGCATTGGTCGACGCGGTGAACAAATCCAGGCCATCGGGCATCAAAGGTATCTACCTGAAGAAGGTATCGGTATCGAGCACGATGGGGATCGGTGTGCGCATCGATCAGGGCAGTATGCACGGTTAGTTGTGAAGGCTTTGGGCTGCCGGTGACGTTTGCCGGCAGGTTGTCAAAGACCGTAGGGGTTTGAAGGTGAGGCGCAAGGCGCAGGGCGTGAGGCGTAACAAGCCGAGCGGTGGTGCCGCTACCGAACCTGACGACTTAATTGATGAGGTAAGTTCTCACGCTCTACGCAGACGGCGTGTCCCCGTGAATCAGGTGGTTGGTAATGCCTGGAGCTAAGGTCGCCGGTAGGGGAACGATGATCGCGGAACGCGGAACGTTTGATTGCAAGACCGCAGTGCGGGTTTTGCGGTTTCGTTCAGTGCTCGTCATTCATCATTCATCGTCTAAACATTATGCGGAGGTAGACCTTGGGTCTTAATCTGGAAGAGAAACAGGCGGCCGTGGCCGAAATCGGCGCGGAAGTTGCGCACGCGCAGGCCATCGTAGTCGCCGAATACCGCGGCCTTGCGGTCGCAGCGATGACCGACTTGCGCAGGAAAGCGCGCGGTTCGGGCATTTATCTGCGGGTCCTCAAGAATACGCTCGCGCGCCGTGCCGTCGCCACCACGCCGTTCGCCGGACTGTCCGAAAAAATGATCGGTCCGCTCGCCTACGGCATTTCGAGCGATCCGGTGAAGGTCGCGAAGGTATTGCACGATTTTGCCAGGGGTAACGATAAGTTCGTAATCAAGGCCGGTGCCATGCCGAATTTCGTCATGTCGCCGAAGGACGTGGCGAATCTCGCCGCGATGCCGAGCCGCGATGAGCTGATCGCCAAGCTGATGGCAACCCTGCAGGCGCCAATTGCGCAGTTCGTGCGCACCCTCAACGAGGTGCCCGGAAGGTTCGTGCGCACCGTCGCTGCGGTGCGTGACCAGAAACAACAGGCTGCTTGATTAAACGGATATTTTAACTGGAGATCATCATGGCATTAGCCAAAGCTGAAGTTCTTGAAGCAATTTCCAACATGACGGTGCTCGAACTCTCGAGCCTGATCAAGGAGATGGAAGAAAAATTTGGCGTGTCCGCCGCGGCGGCCGCAGTCGTGGCGGCAGCACCCGCGGCGGGCGGCGCAGCCGCTGCTGAAGCCGAAGAGCAGACCGAGTTCACTGTAATGCTGACCAACTGCGGCCAAAGCAAGGTCAACGTGATCAAGGTGGTGCGTGCGTTGACCGGGCTTGGCCTGAAAGAAGCCAAGGACCTGGTTGACTCCGCGCCGAAGGCCGTCAAGGAAAGCGTGTCGAAGGCCGACGCCGAGTCGATCCTGAAGCAACTGATCGATGCCGGCGCGCAGGCTGAAATCAAGTAACGATTGCAGGCGATTTATGGCTGGCGGGCGACCGCCAGCCTTTTCCCTTTTGTCGACAGCCGATCGACCACAACCGAGTGCCCCGCCAGCGGTGCATCGGGTCCCGGTCCGTCCCTACTGTTGAGGAGCCGTAATGAGCTACTCGTTCACCGAAAAAAAGCGTATTCGTAAAAGTTTTGCCAAGCGCGCGAGCGTGCTGCCGGTGCCCTATCTGCTGGCCACGCAGCTCGACTCGTACGCGGCGTTTCTGCAGGCAGACACTGCGCCGAATGCGCGCAAGACCGAAGGCCTGCAAGCGGCCTTCAAGAGCATTTTCCCGATCGAGAGCCATTCCAAGAATGCGCGTCTCGAGTTCGTGAGCTTCGTGCTCGGCGTGCCGCCGTTCGACGTCAAGGAATGCCAGCAGCGCGGCCTCACCTACGCGGCGCCACTGCGGGCGAAGGTGCGGCTTACCATCATGGACCGGGAAGCCTCCAAGCCGACGGTAAAGGAGATCAAGGAGCAGGAAGTCTACATGGGCGAAATCCCGCTTATGACCATGACCGGTTCGTTCGTGATTAACGGCACCGAGCGCGTGATCGTGTCGCAGCTGCACCGCTCGCCCGGCGTGTTCTTCGAGCACGACCGCGGCAAGACCCATTCGTCGGGCAAGCTGCTGTTCTCGGCGCGCATCATTCCGTATCGCGGCTCGTGGCTCGATTTCGAGTACGACGCGAAGGATTATCTGTATTTCCGGGTCGACCGCCGGCGCAAGATGCCGGTGACGATACTGCTGAAGGCGCTGGGCTATTCGCTGGAGCAGATTCTCGCTGAATTCTTCGTATTCGACTCGTTCCGCCTGCACAAGAACGAGATCGAGTTCGAGCTGGTGCCGGAGCGTCTGCGCGGCGAAATCGCACGCTTCGACTTCTCGACCAAGTCGGGCAGGCTGATCGTTGCGAAGGACAAGCGCATAACCGTCAAGCACGTGCGCGAAATGCAGGAAGCGCATCTGAGCAGGATCAGCGTGCCGCAGGAGTTTCTGCTCGGCCGCGTGCTGGCGCAAAACGTGATCGACACCGACAGCGGCGAAATCGTTGCCAACGCCAACGACGAGATCACCGAAGAGCTCCTGAAAAAGCTGGTCGACGCCGACATCGGCAAGATCCAGACCATCTACACCAACGACCTCGACCAGGGCCCGTACATTTCGCAGACGCTCAGGATGGATGAGACCGCCGACCAGATCGCGGCGCAGGTCGCGATCTACCGGATGATGCGTCCGGGCGAGCCGCCGACCGAGGACGCGGTGAAGACGCTGTTCAACGGCCTGTTCTTCTCGGAAGAGCGCTACGATCTGTCGGCGGTCGGCCGCATGAAGTTCAACCGCCGTGTCGCTCGTGCCGAGCTGACCGGTGCCGGGACGCTGTCGAAAGAAGACATCGTGGCCGTGATCAAGATCTTGGTCGAGTTGAGGAACGGCAAGGGCGAGATCGACGACATCGACCACCTGGGCAATCGCCGCGTGCGTTCGGTCGGCGAATTGGCGGAAAACCAGTTCCGCGCCGGCCTGGTGCGTGTCGAGCGCGCGGTCAAGGAGCGCCTGTCGCAGGCGGAATCGGAAAACCTGATGCCGCACGACCTGATCAACGCCAAACCCGTATCGGCGGCGGTGCGCGAATTCTTCGGCTCAAGCCAGCTGTCGCAGTTCATGGACCAGACCAATCCGCTGTCCGAGATTACCCACAAGCGGCGCGTCTCGGCGCTCGGGCCGGGCGGTCTTACGCGCGAGCGCGCCGGCTTCGAAGTGCGCGACGTGCATCCGACCCACTACGGCCGCGTGTGCCCGATCGAGACGCCGGAAGGCCCTAACATCGGCCTCATCAACTCGCTCGCGCTGTTTGCCCGCACCAACGAATACGGCTTTCTGGAAACACCGTATCGCGTGGTCAAGAGCGGCCACGTCACCGACGAGATCCATTATCTGTCGGCGATCGAAGAGGGCCAGTATGTGATCGCGCAGGCGAATGCCGAGTTCGACAAGAAAAACAAGTTCACCGATGAATTGGTGTCATGCCGCAGCAAGAACGAGTTCAGCCTCGCAACACCTGACCGTATCGAGTACATGGACGTGGCGCCGTCGCAGATCGTGTCGGTCGCCGCGTCGCTGATTCCGTTTCTCGAGCACGACGACGCGAATCGAGCACTGATGGGCTCCAACATGCAGCGTCAGGCGGTGCCGTGCCTGCGCGCGGAGAAGCCGCTGGTCGGCACGGGACTCGAGCGCACCGTCGCGGTGGACTCGGGAACCGCAGTGCGCGCGCGGCGTGGCGGTCTCGTCGATTACGTCGATGCCAGCCGCATCGTGGTGCGCGTCAACGACGAAGAGACCGGCGCCGGGGAAGTCGGTGTCGACATTTACAACCTGGTTAAGTACACACGCTCGAATCAGAACACCAACATCAACCAGCGCCCGCTGGTCAAAGTCGGCGACCTGATTGCCAAGGGCGACGTGGTTGCGGACGGCGCCTCGACCGACATGGGCGAGCTTGCGCTCGGCCAGAACATGCTGGTCGCGTTCATGCCTTGGAACGGCTATAACTTCGAGGATTCCATCCTGATTTCGGAGCGCGTCGTCGGTGACGAGCGCTTTACCTCGATCCACATCGAAGAGCTGTCGGTGGTTGCGCGCGATACCAAGCTCGGGCCGGAGGAAATCACGCGGGATATTTCGAACCTGTCGGAAACGCAGCTCGCCAGCCTGGACGAGTCCGGTATTATTTACATCGGTGCCGAAGTCGAAGCCGGCGACGTGCTGGTCGGCAAAGTCACCCCGAAGGGGGAAACACAGCTCACACCGGAAGAGAAGCTTCTGCGCGCGATTTTCGGCGAGAAAGCGTCAGATGTGAAAGACACCAGCTTGCGCGTGCCCTCGGGTATGTCGGGCACGGTGATCGATGTGCAGGTGTTCACGCGCGAAGGCATCGAGCGCGACAAGCGCGCCCAGCAGATCATCGATGATGAGTTGAAGCGCTACAAGAAAGACCTTGCCGACCAGCTGCGGATAGTCGAGGACGACACCTTCATGCGGCTCGAGCGCCTGGTCATCGGGAAGACCGCCAACAAGGGACCGAAGAAGCTGGCCAAAGGCGCGAAGATCACCAAGGCGTATCTGTCGGAAGTCGAGCGTCACGGCTGGTTCGACATCGACGTCGCCAACGACAAGGCGAGCCGCCAGATGGAGCAGCTGAAGGATAGCCTGGCGCAGGAGCGTGTCGAATTCGACAAGGCCTTCGAGGAGAAGCGCAAAAAGCTCACCAGCGGCGACGAACTTCCGCCCGGCGTGCAAAAGATGGTCAAGGTCTACATCGCGGTCAAACGCCGCCTTCAGCCGGGCGACAAGATGGCGGGGCGCCACGGTAACAAGGGCGTGATCTCCAAGATCGTACCGATCGAGGACATGCCGCACATGGAAGACGGCACCCCGATGGACATCGTATTGAACCCGTTGGGCGTGCCTTCGCGCATGAACGTCGGCCAGATCCTCGAGACGCACCTTGGTTGGGCGGCGAAGGGTCTCGGCCTCAAGATCGGCGCAATGCTGAAAGCACATAGCAAGGTTGCGGACCTGCGCAGGTTCGTCGACAAGATCTACAACTCGAGCGGCAGGCGCGAAGACATCGATGCGCTGACCGACGCTGAAATCGTCGAGCTCGGCCGCAATTTGCAGGGCGGCGTGCCGTTTGCGACGCCGGTGTTTGACGGCGCAACCGAGGCCGAGATCAAGGACATGCTGGAGCTTGCCGGCTTGCCGCGCTCGGGGCAGGTGCCGCTGCATGACGGGCGCACCGGAGAGGCGTTCGACCGCCAGGTCACCGTCGGCTACATGCAGATGCTGAAACTGCATCACCTGGTTGACGACAAGATGCACGCGCGCTCGACCGGACCCTACAGCCTGGTCACGCAGCAACCGCTCGGCGGCAAGGCGCAGTTCGGCGGCCAGCGTTTCGGCGAGATGGAGGTATGGGCACTCGAAGCTTATGGTGCGTCCTACACGCTGCAGGAGATGCTCACCGTCAAGTCGGACGACACCGAGGGGCGACGCAAGGTCTACGAGTCGATTGTCAAGGGCGAGCACAAGATCGAGGCCGGCATGCCGGAGTCGTTCAACGTGCTGGTCAAGGAGATACGGTCGCTCGCGATCGATATCGACCTCGACCACGGTCGCTACTAAGCGATCAATCGTCAGCTCGACGCGGGGGGCGCGCAGAGAGTTTGAGAAATGCTTGGAGCCGACAGCTGGACGCTGGAAGCTCAAACGAAACCGGAGGTTGCGATGAAAGCACTGCTGGATTTATTTAAACAGGTAACGCCGGAAGAAGAGTTTGACGCGATCAAGATCGGGCTCGCGTCGCCCGAGAAGATTCGCTCGTGGTCATACGGCGAAGTCAAGAAGCCGGAAACCATCAACTATCGTACCTTCAAGCCGGAGCGTGACGGGCTCTTCTGCGCCAAGATTTTCGGCCCGGTCAAGGATTACGAATGCTTGTGCGGGAAGTACAAACGGCTCAAGCATCGCGGCGTCATATGCGAGAAGTGCGGTGTCGAGGTGACGCTGTCGAAGGTGCGCCGCGAGCGCATGGGGCACATCGAGCTGGCGAGCCCGGTCGCGCACATCTGGTTTTTGAAATCGTTACCTTCCCGGCTCGGCATGGTCCTCGACATGACGTTGCGTGACATTGAGCGAGTGCTCTACTTCGAGGCCTATGTCGTGACCGATCCGGGCATGACGCCGCTGCAGCGCTGTCAATTGCTGTCGGAAGACGATTACCTTGCCAAGGTGGAGGAGTTCGGCGACGACTTCTCGGCGATCATGGGCGCCGAGGGCGTTCGCGAGCTGCTGCGCGCGATCGACCTCAAGCAGGAGGTCGAGACGTTGCGCGCCGATCTGGCGGGAACCACGTCCGACACCAAGATCAAGAAGTTTGCCAAGCGCATGAAAGTGCTCGAAGCGTTCCACAAGTCCGGAATCAAGCCGGAGTGGATGATCATGGAAGTGCTGCCGGTGCTGCCCCCGGAGCTGCGGCCGCTCGTGCCGCTCGACGGCGGACGCTTCGCGACCTCGGACCTGAACGACCTTTACCGGCGCGTGATCAACCGCAACAACCGCCTCAAGCGCCTGTTGGAACTCAAAGCGCCCGAAATCATCGTGCGCAACGAGAAGCGCATGCTGCAGGAAGCGGTCGATTCGCTGCTCGACAACGGCCGCCGCGGCAAGGCAATGACCGGCGCCAACAAGCGCCCGCTGAAGTCGCTCGCCGACATGATCAAGGGCAAAGGCGGCCGCTTTCGCCAGAACCTGCTCGGCAAGCGCGTCGACTATTCCGGCCGCTCGGTGATCGTGGTTGGCCCGCAGTTGAAACTCCATCAGTGCGGCCTGCCGAAGAAAATGGCGCTCGAGCTCTTCAAGCCGTATATTTTCCACAAACTGGAGGTGCTCGGGCTCGCCACCACCATCAAGGCCGCCAAGCGCTTGGTCGAGCAGGAAGTTCCCGAGGTGTGGGACATCCTCGAGGAAGTCATTCGCGAGCATCCGGTGATGCTAAACCGCGCGCCGACCTTGCACCGCCTGGGGATCCAGGCGTTCGAGCCGGTGCTGATCGAGGGCAAGGCGATCCAGCTGCATCCGCTGGTGTGCGCGGCGTTCAACGCCGATTTCGACGGCGACCAGATGGCGGTGCACGTGCCGCTGTCGCTCGAGGCCCAGATGGAAGCGCGCACGCTGATGCTGTCGTCGAATAATGTCCTGTCGCCCGCGAACGGCGATCCGATCATAGTGCCCTCGCAGGACATCGTGCTCGGCCTCTATTACATCACCCGCGAGAAAATGGGCGCGCGCGGCGAAGACATGAAGTTTGTGAACGTCGCGGAAGTGTCGCGTGCGTACGAGACGCGCCAGGCCGAGGTTAGCGCCAGAATCATGGTGCGTATCAAGGAATTTGAAGTCGATGCCGCCGGCGAGAAGCGCGAGAAGACCACGCGCTACCAGACCACCGTCGGCCGTGCGCTGCTCTCCGAGATCCTGCCGGCCGGCCTGCCGTTCGATCTAATCAACAAGCCGCTCAAGAAGAAAGAGATTTCGAAGCTGATCAACGCGTCGTTCCGCCGCTGCGGTTTGCGCGAGACGGTGATTTTTGCGGACAAGCTGATGTACGGTGGTTTCACCATGGCCACCCGCGCCGGCATCTCGATCGCGGTTGACGACATGCTGGTGCCGCAGCAGAAGAACGGGATCATATCCGAAGCCGAGAAAGAAGTGCAGGAAATCGAGTCGCAGTACACCTCCGGGCTGGTGACGCAGGGCGAGCGCTACAACAAAGTGGTCGATATCTGGGGGCGTGCCGGGGACGTCGTCGCGAAAGCGATGATGGACCAGCTTGGCACCGAAGAGGTCGCGGCGTGGGACTACAAGAAGTATGACTACCTGCCGCTCAAGGACAAGAAGGGCGGTGTGGTCACGCAGGAATCGTTCAACTCGATTTACATGATGGCCGACTCGGGTGCGCGCGGTTCGGCCGCCCAGATCCGGCAGCTCGCCGGCATGCGCGGTTTGATGGCGAAGCCCGATGGCTCGATCATCGAGACGCCGATCACCGCGAACTTTCGCGAGGGCCTCAATGTGCTGCAGTACTTCATTTCGACGCACGGCGCGCGCAAGGGTCTCGCCGACACCGCGCTGAAGACTGCGAACTCGGGGTATCTGACGCGCCGCCTGGTGGACGTCACGCAAGACCTGGTGGTGACCGAAGTTGATTGCGGCACGACGCAAGGCGCGGCGATGAAGGCGCTGATCGAAGGCGGAGAGGTGGTCGAGTCGCTGCGCGAGCGCATCCTCGGCCGCGTTTGCACCACCGACATCATCAATCCGGAGAACGGCCAGGTGATGGCGCCGGTCAACACGCTGCTCGATGAAGATGTGGTGGACGCGATCGAGTCGGTCGGCCTCGATGAAATCAAGGTGCGCACTCCGCTCACCTGCGAGACACGCTACGGCCTGTGCGCGAATTGCTACGGCCGGGATCTAGGCCGCGGATCGATCGTCAACGTTGGGGAAGCGGTCGGTGTGATCGCCGCGCAGTCGATCGGCGAGCCGGGCACGCAGCTCACGATGCGTACCTTCCACATCGGCGGCGCGGCGTCGCGTACCGCAGTGGTAAGCCAGGTCGACAGCAAATCTGCCGGCGTGGTGCGCTACTCGCCGGGCATGCGCTACGTGACCAATGGGCGCGGCGAGCTGATCGCGATTTCGCGCAGCGGTGAAATTCTGATACACGACGAGCACGGCCGCGAGCGCGAGCGCCACAAGGTGGCGTACGGCGCGATGTTGCTGTCGCGTGACGGCGAGTCGGTGAAAGCCGGCCACGTGCTCGCCATGTGGGATCCGCACACGCGTCCGATCATTACCGAATACGCCGGCCGCGTGCGCTTCGAGAACGTCGAGGACGGCGTCACCGTCGTCAAGCAGACTGACGAAGTAACCGGTCTGTCGACCCTGGTGGTCGTCGATCTCAAACGCCGCAGCACGGCGCAGGCCAAAGGCCTGCGCCCGCAGGTCAAGCTGCTCGACGAGCGCGGACAAGAGGTCAAGATCGCGGGGTCCGATCTGCCGGTCAACATCACCTTCCAGATCGGCTGCATTATTACGGTGAAAGACGGCCAGGACGTTTCGGTCGGGGAGGTGCTGGCGCGGATTCCGCAGGAAACCTCCAAGACGCGCGATATCACCGGGGGTCTGCCGCGGGTGGCGGAACTGTTCGAAGCGCGTTCGCCGAAGGACTCCGGATTGCTGGCGGAAGTCACCGGCACGGTGTCGTTCGGCAAGGACACCAAGGGCAAACAGCGCCTGGTGATTACGGACTTCGACGGTGTTGCGCACGAGTATCTGATTCCGAAGGACAAGCACGTGATGGCGCACGACGGCCAGGTCGTCAATCGTGGCGAGGTGATCGTCGACGGCCCGGCCGATCCGCACGATATTTTGCGGCTGCTCGGCGTCGAGGCGCTCGCGCGTTACATCAGCAATGAGGTGCAGGACGTCTACCGGCTGCAGGGTGTGAAGATCAACGACAAGCACATCGAGGTGATTGTGCGCCAGATGCTGCGGCGGGTGCAGATCGTGGATGCAGGAGACACCCGCTTCATTACGGGCGAGCAGCTCGAGCGCGCGGAAGTGCTCGGCGAGAACGATCGCGTGGTGGCCGAAGGCAGGCAGCCGGCGACCTACGATTACATGCTGCTCGGCATCACCAAGGCGTCGCTTTCGACCGACTCCTTCATTTCGGCGGCATCGTTCCAGGAAACCACGCGCGTGCTAACTGAGGCGGCGATCATGGGCAAGCGCGACGAGTTGCGTGGCTTGAAGGAAAACGTGATCGTCGGCCGCCTGATTCCGGCCGGCACGGGCATGGCGTATCACAACGCGCGCAAGCGCCAGATGACTGCCGCCGAGTTGCCGCCGACGGTGGAAACGCCTGCCGCAGAGGCGCCGCCAGCCGAAAGCAGCGAGCAGGCGGCTTGACAAAGATGCTGTAAGCCCATAAAATTTACAGTCTTTTTAGCTTGAAACCAGCCCGAACGGGCTGGACAGTTGATAAGTAATCCCACGCGGACGGGACGGCTTTCACGCCGTCCCCTCTTTTTAGGGCACGGGAAATCTGCGCAACCCGCGGGTTTTTGACGGATTTTGAGCAAGGCGAGCCATGCCAACGATCAACCAGTTAGTGCGCAAACCGCGCGTCATCCGCCGCGTCAAGAGCAAGGTGCCGGCGCTCAGGAATTCGCCGCAAAAACGGGGTGTTTGCACCCGCGTCTACACCACGACGCCGAAGAAGCCGAACTCGGCGCTGCGCAAGGTCGCGCGCGTGCGGCTCACCAACGGTTTCGAAGTGACAAGCTACATTGGCGGCGAAGGCCATAATCTGCAGGAGCACTCGGTGGTGCTGATCCGCGGTGGCCGCGTCAAGGACTTGCCGGGCGTGCGCTACCACATCGTGCGCGGCAGCCTTGATACCGCGGGCGTCAAGGACCGCAAGCAGGGCCGTTCCAAGTACGGCACCAAGCGTGCGAAAGCCGCGTAGCGGCAATGATGAACGATGAATGGCGAAACGTGAACCGGTGCACGTAGGCCTGCAGTCTCGGCTCATTCCGCATCCATCTTCCCGCATTCCATATTGAGGTCAACATGCCACGCCGCAGAGAAATTCCCAAACGCACGATCCTGCCGGATCCGAAATACGCGAGTGTTGACGTCGCCAAGTTTGTCAACGTGCTGATGCAAGCGGGCAAGAAGTCGGTGGCTGAACGCATCATCTACGGGGCGCTCGAGCAGATCAAGAAGAAGACCAGTAAGGACCCGCTCGAAGTATTCAACCAGGCCGTTAACAATGTGAAGCCGACGGTCGAGGTGAAAAGCCGCCGTGTCGGCGGCGCCAACTACCAGGTGCCGGTCGAAGTGCGCCCGGTGCGGCGCAGCGCGCTCGCGATGCGGTGGCTGCGGGATGCGGCGCGCGGCCGCGGCGAAAAATCGATGGGCGCGAGGCTTGCCGGCGAAATTGCCGAAGCGGCGGAAGGCCGCGGCGGCGCGATGAAGAAGCGCGAGGAAGTCCACCGCATGGCGGAAGCCAACAAGGCTTTCTCTCATTATCGATTCTAAGGATTAACCGTAAAGACGCAAAGAATTCGCGAGAGTCCGGCATATTTTTCTCTGCGCCTTCGCGCCTTTGCGGCAAAACTTAAGGTTTGAAAAGTGCCACGCAAAACCCCCATCGAACGGTATCGTAATATCGGCATCAGTGCCCACATTGATGCCGGTAAGACCACGACCACCGAACGCGTTCTGTTCTACACCGGCGTCTCGCACAAGATGGGGGAGGTGCATGACGGCACCGCGGTGATGGACTGGATGGAGCAGGAGCAGGAGCGCGGCATTACCATTACCTCCGCGGCAACCACGTGCTTCTGGAAAGGGATGGACAACAACTTTCCCGAGCACCGTATCAACATCATCGATACGCCGGGGCACGTCGATTTCACGATCGAGGTTGAGCGCAGCCTGCGCGTGCTCGACGGCGCGTGCATGGTTTACTGCGCGGTCGGCGGCGTGCAGCCGCAGTCCGAAACGGTGTGGCGCCAGGCAGTCAAGTACGGCGTGCCGCGGCTTGCGTTCGTCAACAAGATGGACCGCCAGGGAGCGGATTTCTTCAAGGTCTACGAACAGATGAAATTGCGCCTCAAGGCGAATCCGGTGCCGATCCAGCTGCCGGTCGGCGCGGAGGAAAAATTCGAGGGTGTGGTCGACCTGGTGCGCATGAAGGCGATCTACTGGGACGATTCGACCCAGGGCATGAAGTTCGATCTCCGGGAGATTCCCGCCGCGATGCTCGACGAGTGCAGGCAGTGGCGCGAGAAAATGGTCGAGAGCGCGGCCGAGGCATCCGAAGAGTTGATGAATCGGTATCTCGAAAGCGGCGAACTCGGGGTGGAAGACATCAAGCAGGGCCTGCGCCTGCGCACGCTCCACAACGAGATCGTGCCGATGCTGTGCGGCTCGGCGTTCAAGAACAAGGGCGTGCAGGCCATGCTGGACGCCGTCATCGACTATCTGCCGGCGCCGATCGATATCCCGCCGGTCAAGGGTCACGACGAACTCGGCCGGCCGGATGAGCGCAAACCGAGCGACGGCGAGCCGTTTTCCGGGCTCGCGTTCAAGATTGCGACCGATCCCTACGTCGGCCAGCTGATCTTCTTCCGCGTCTATTCCGGCGTCGTGAATTCGGGCGACACGATCTACAATCCGGTCAAACAGCGCAAGGAGCGCATCGGGCGCTTGCTGCAGATGCATGCCAACACGCGCGAGGAAATCAAGGAAGTGTACGCCGGCGACATCGCGGCTGCTGTCGGTCTCAGGGAGGCGACCACCGGCGAGACGCTGTGCAATCCGCAGAACATCATCATCCTCGAGAAGATGGTTTTCCCCGAGCCGGTGATTTCGCAGGCGGTCGAGCCCAAGACCAAGGCCGACCAGGAGAAGATGGGCCTCGCATTGAACCGTCTCGCACAAGAAGATCCGTCGTTTCGCGTGCGCACCGACGAGGAATCGGGCCAGACCATCATCTCGGGCATGGGCGAGCTGCACCTCGAGATCATTGTCGACCGTATGAAGCGCGAATTCGGCGTCGAGGCTTCGGTGGGTAAACCCCAGGTCGCCTATCGCGAGACCATTAAGAAGGCGTGCGACAAGGTCGAAGGCAAGTTCATCAAGCAGTCAGGCGGCCGCGGCCAGTATGGCCACGTGGTGCTCAAGGTCGAGCCGCAGGCGCCCGGTAAAGGCTTCGAATTCGTCGATGCGATCAAAGGCGGCTCGGTGCCGCGCGAGTACATTCCAGCGGTCGAGAAGGGCCTGAAAGATACACTGCCGGGGGGCGTGCTGGCCGGCTTCCCGGTGGTGGACATCAAGGTCACGCTGTTCGACGGTTCGTACCACGAAGTCGACTCGAACGAAAACGCGTTCAAGATGGCGGCGTCATTTGCGTTCAAGGAAGGCATGCGACGCGCCAGCCCGACCCTGCTTGAGCCGATGATGGCGGTCGAGGTCGAAACGCCGGAAGATTTCATGGGTAACGTGATGGGCGACCTGTCGTCACGCCGCGGCATGGTGCAAGGCATGGACGATATTGCCGGCGTCAAGGTTATCAAGGCCGAGGTGCCGCTGGCCGAGATGTTCGGCTACTCGACGACGCTACGCTCGCTGTCGCAGGGCCGTGCCACTTACACCATGGAATTCAAGCATTACGCCGAGGCGCCGAAAAACGTCGCTGAAGCAATCATCAACAAGAAATAAAGCTTAAAGCAAAGGAAAGACCATGGCAAAAGCCAAATTTGAGCGCACCAAACCGCACGTGAACGTGGGGACGATAGGTCACGTGGATCATGGCAAGACGACGCTGACGGCGGCGATGACGATGATTTTGGCGAAGAAGTATGGTGGGG
>Ga0326597_10006728_pt1 | contig 15696 bp, 16 predicted proteins | sample RVTome_12_FD_203789 | JGI IMG/M metagenome (GOLD analysis project Ga0326597, IMG submission 203789) | Soil microbial communities from uranium-contaminated site in the Upper Colorado River Basin, Wyoming, United States - RVT100D185 | ecosystem: Environmental > Terrestrial > Soil > Contaminated >...
GCTGCGCGCGTATTGGCGGACGCATCGCTCGCGCGAGTGGATGTTTCCCGCACCGACCCGCCGCGGGCTGGCGCACAGCTTGGCGCACGACGGCGGCCCCGTCACACGCAGCAGTGTACAGAGTGCTTTTCACCGCGCCGTTCCGCAGTGGCATCGCGAAGCGCGCGCATGTACACACGCTGCGGCATTCGTACGCGACTCACTTGCTGGAAGCCGGCGTCAATCTGCGGATCATCCAAGACGCCCTCGGCCATCGCAGTGCGCGGACGACCCAGATCTACACGCATCTCACGGGCGAGATGCGAGCCGCGCTGACCGATCCGCTGAACCAGCTGATGCAAGACCTCTGAGCGATCCCAGAGGGCGTCATGCTGGAGGTGGCGCAGATCGTCCGCCTCCACGGAGCGGCGTATCTCGCGCGCGTCGCCGATCGCATCCTGCCCAGCCACCGCCGGGCGCTGCGCGATCTCGAGGCCTGTCGGACGCCGGCCATGGGAGGCCATGTTCATCAGTGCGATCACTGCGGGCGGCAGGTGTACGCGTATCACTCCTGCCGGAATCGTCACTGCCCCAAGTGTCACCGCGACCAGACGAACGCTGGCTGACGGCGCAGCGTGCCCGGCTGCTGCCCTGTGCCTACTACTTACTCACCTTCACCCTGCCTGACGCGTTGCGGCCCCTCGCACGATCCCATCAGAAGACTGTGTACGGGCTGCTGATGAAGAGCGCCGCAGCGGCCCTCCTCACGCTCGCACGCGATCCTCGATATGTGGGGGGACGGCTCGGCTGTCTCGCGGTGCTCCATACCGGGACGCGCGCCTTGGTCTACCATCCTCACGTCCATCTGCTCGTCACCGCTGGGGGGCTCTCCGCCAATGGCATCGCGTGGGTCGCCCCGAAGTACGGGAACTATCTCGTCCCAGTCCACGCGCTATCGCAGATCTTCCGGGCGAAGATCTGCACGGCCCTCAACCACGCCGGTCTTCTCGACCAGGTGCCACCCGGGGTGTGGTTGACGCCCTGGGTCGTGCACTGCCAGCACGCGGGGCGCGGCCAGAAAGTCCTCGACTACCTGGGCCGCTACATCTTCCGCGTCGCCCTCGCCAACAGCAGGCTGGAACGAATCGAGGACGGGCAGCTCACCTTCCGCTATCGGGACAATCGGACCCAACACCTTCGCCGGGTGACACTCTCCGGCGTGGAGTTTCTCCAGCGCTTCCTCCAGCATGTCCTCCCGCGCGGGTGCATGAAGGTGCGGTACTACGGGATCTGGAGTCCAACCTGCCGTCGCCACCTCGATCGGGCTCGCGCGCTCCTGACCGTCCCGCTCCCGGCTCCCACCGAGCCGGCGCCCATCATGTCAACGCCGCCACCGGCCGCCGCCGATCCTCCGCCGATACGCTGTCCTCAGTGTCGAATGGGCATCTTGATCCGCGGGGGCGTCCTCGCTCCGCAACGAATGCGTGCGCCCTGACGGTGTCTTCGCCCCACGTCGCTCGCTCGTCCGCGCGCGCCGCGTGGCTGTGGCGCCGTCTGCCTCGCCGACCGGTCGCGCGGGTGTCCGGCGCGTATCGATCGAGCGTGGCGTTTACCCGAAAGACGCTGCCCATCCTCGCCTGCACGTCCAGACCACCGCACGGCTCGCGCCGCGCCTCCTCACACCACGCCCACGCTCGTTGAAACTCCAATAGCAACCGCGGTGCCCCGGATTTAGTCCAACCCAGGATTGTGTCGCGGCTCGCGCGCGACACGAATCCTTAACTCGTTAGGCGGCTCTCCTCGATGCCGGCTTGTCGATATTGAATCGCCTTCGCATCCCACGCCGAAACAGTTTGTGAGGCAGTAAAGCTCTAAGCCGCGGAACCCAGACAGAATCGCTGCCAACGCGATATCGCAGTCGCTGTGACTTGCCTCCGGCAATTCTTACGATCAGCTCGGCGACCTTGTGCGGATCATCCCCGTGTTCAATCGCGACGGTTAGCGTCGTTTCAAGTGCCTCTCGCAAGGCCGCGTAGTCCTCACTTCTCAGCGCCCAGCGCTGCATCTCATGATGCAAGTGGGTTCTGAAGAAGCCTGGCTCGATGAGGGACACGAAAATGTTAAACTGCTCGACCTCCAGATAGAGCGCTTCGGTGTACCCTTCCAAGGCGAACTTGCTTGCCGAATAGAAGGCTTGACCAGGTATACCGACCAATCCGGCCAGCGAACTCACGTTGATGATGTGGCCGGCACGCTGGCGTCTCATGATGGGCAGCACCGCATCGGTGACACGCACAGCACCCCAGAAGTTCGTTTCGAGAATATCCCTGGCCTGTTCGAGACTCGTTTCCTCGATCACGCTGGCATGTATTTGGCCGGCGTTGTTGACGAGAACGTCGATACGATCAACTCGCGCCATCATGTGTTGGACGCATGACCGCACGGAGTCGTCCGATCTGACGTCCAGCACCAACATGTCGATCTTGTTGGAAGGGGTCGAGTGCTCGCTCCGGCTCGTCCCAAAGACTCGATAGCCCCTGTCGGCAAGGGAAATCGCCGTCAGCTGGCCGAATCCCGAGGATGCCCCGGTGACGAGCGCAATCTTCGGGGACGACATAGTTTCCTCCCGTCTTTCGGGTTCGTTCGGTGCACCTAGACATGATGGCTGTCACGGCTCAGTAGCGGCGCCCATTCGACGGGACCGCGCTGAGATCGCGCCAGAGCAGCATAGACCTACCTCCTTGTCACATCGTGGATGATGCGGAGTGTCTAACGCTTCGCACAGGGCCACACACAAGGAGGTAGGTCATGGGGAACCGTAGCATGTTCGTAGGGCTAGATGTCCACAAGGAAACGATTGACGTGTCGATCGCGGAAGGCGCGCGGAATGGCGAGGTGCGCCACTACGGCGTCATCGCGAGCGATCTTGAGCCGCTCGACAACGTGGTGCGCGCGCTCCGCGCGCCCGATCGCCGTCTGCGCTTCGTGTACGAGGCGGGCCCGTGTGGGTTCGGGATCTATCGCCACCTGACCGGCCGTGGCGAAGACTGCGTCGTGGTCAGTCCGTCGATGATTCCGAAGCGCAGTGGGGATCGGGTGAAAACCGATCGCCGCGACAGCCAGATGCTCGCGCGCCTGCATCGCGCCGGCGAACTGCGGGCGATCTACGTGCCGGACGGGAGGGCTGGACGCTCCCGTACCGCCGGTGGTTGACCGACCTCAGTTTCCCGAGTGCGGCGCAACACATCGCACTCCAGGAATACCGGGACGCGATCGCCGAAACCGAGCAGCGGATCGATCGGCTGACGGCGCAGCTCCGTCAGCTCGCGCCCCCGTGGCGCTGGGCGCCGGTCGTCGCCGCGTTGCAAGCCTTGCGCGGCGTGTCGTTCATCACCGCGGTCGCCCTTGTCGCGGAGCTCGGCGACCTCACGCGCTTTCGGCATCCGCGCGAGCTCATGGCGTATCTCGGGCTGGTGCCGTCTGAACACTCGAGTGGATCCACGGTGCGACGCGGGGCGATCACCAAGGCCGGCAATCCCCATGTGCGACGGTTGCTCGCCGAGTCGGCGTGGGCGTATCAAGGGATTCCCCGGATCGGGCGTCAGCATGCGTACCGGCAGGAAGCCTTGCCGAAGGTCGTCTGTGACATCGCGTGGAAAGCCCAACTCCGGCTGACGGCCCGCTTCAAACGGCTCGTCGCGCGGGGCAAGGCCAAACCGAAAGTCGCCACCGCGATCGCGCGCGAACTCGCGGGGTTTGTCTGGGCGATTGCACGGGAGGTGGCGCCCACGCCGCGGTGACCGTCGGCGCAGGGCCAGGACGTGTTCGTTCATCGTTCGTTTCGGCGGCACGGTGACCAGGTGGAGAATCCTCGATGGCGTTAAGGGCGGCAGCTTCGGCTGCGATGTCCGTGCCTAGAGTGAGGCAGCTCCGCGACGCACAGAAGTCTGGCGGTAGCCAACCCGCGAATATCAGCAGCGTCAACCGTCGCTAGAACATCGTGCCGCCGGAACGATCGATGAACGAAGACCGAGAAACGGAAGGAAGACCACTCACGATGGTGAGGACGGGAAGGGTGTAGCTGATTTGACAAGTGACAGCCATATCAGCTGCCATCCCCACTCGGTTGCAGCCTGGGGATACTTGCGATCCAGTGCAAAGGGCAGGACGGCCCGTCCGAATCCGTCGGCCAGATCCCGTTCATGCTGCCGTTTGACGTCCTGCAAATGGGTCCCGAGCCGCTTCTCGATGGCCACCGGCAACATCGTCACCCGATCCTTCTGGCCTTTACCTCGGCGGACAACAATCTGATGCTGGTCAAAATCGAGATCCTTCACTCGAAGCTCCAGACACTCCTGCAGCCGCAGCCCCGCCCCATAGAGCAGGGCCCCGATAATCCACATCGTCCCCTTGAGGTGCGTGAGGATGCTGCCAACTTCCTCAATGCTGAGCACAACAGGGAGGCGATGCGGCATTTTCGCCCGCGGCACCTGTTCGATCGCTCCAATCTCGATCCGGAGCACGTGGCGATAGAGAAACAACAGGGCACTGAGCGCCTGATTTTGTGTCGATGAGCTCACGCGCCGCACGGTCGCAAGCCACGATAAGAATGTCGCGATCTCTGGCGCTCCCATCGTCGAGGGATGTTTCTTGTGGTGAAAGACGATGAATCGCCGGATCCACCTCATGCAAGCCTCGATGAAGCGGCTCGTTCAGCAGGTGCTCTTGGCGGCGAGTTACGGGTAGCTGCGGGTGTGCCGAGCATGTTTGACAGCTTGGAGGTGAAGTCCTCTGTCCAGGTTCGTGGGACAAAGGGCGGGGCCCAGCCCCCCCGTGGGCTCCCCGGCTCGGCCTCCCCCAGCCCCTCAAGACTGCATCCCGTCCCGCCGATAAGAACCCTGAGGGTTGTCCCCCCAGGCAGCCGAAGTGTAAACTCTTGATTTTACGAGACATGTTGACTCGCATTGGCTTGACTGCCGCCCTCCTGGCGGGGCTGGCGGTTCCTGCAAGTGCGCAGATTTACACCTGGCGCGACGGCAACGGCCACCTGGTGCTCTCGGATCAACCCCCGAGGGGGGAAGCGGTCGCGTTGATCGCGACCTACGACGTCCCGAAGGCCGAGAACGTGCGCGTGACCCGCTTCGTCGCGGTCGACCGCGCCCGCAACTACGAGGAGCTGATTGTCGAGCAGGCGCGCCTGAACGGCGTACGGCCGGCCCTTGTTCGAGCGGTCGTGCAGGTCGAATCGGCCTTCGATCCGAACGCGCGCTCCAGGAAGGGTGCGCTCGGGCTGATGCAGCTCATGCCGGCCACCGCCCGCCAGTTCGGCGTCACGAACCCCTTCAACCCGAACGAGAACGTCCGCGCCGGCGTCGCGTACCTGCGGCAGCTCCTGGACCGCTACGGCAACAACGAGGAGCTGGCGCTCGCCGCGTACAACGCGGGCCCCGGCGCCGTCGCGAAGTACGGGGAGATCGTTCCGCCCTTCCGGGAAACGCGGAACTACGTGTTGAAGGTCAACCAGATTGCCGGCACGCCCGCGCGAACGCCCGGGTCGCAGATCTACAAGGTCACCCGGATCATCGACGGCCGCGAGGTCGTGCTCTACACCGACCGCAAGCCCGAGTAGCGGCTCTCTCCCTCTTCAAACGCGCAAGCCCCCTTTGCCAGGCCGACAGCGGCCCGCAGGCCGTGCCCGCGCGCCGGACGCGAGCCGGTAGCCGAAGGCCGTGGCGGGGCGCGCGGACCTGGGCCCCGCATACGTGCTAGGATTAGGGGTTTCAGGAGGTACTTGATTAGGTGGCTACCCACGCATCCGCGCTCAAGGCGCATCGGCAGAGTCTCAAGAACCGCGAACGCAACCGGCATTTCCGCTCGCAACTGCGGAGCGCGCTGAAGAGCATCCGGGCGGCCATCGACGGCTCCGACCTCAAGGGCGCCAAGACGGCGCTGAAGCAGACCATCTCGCTCATCGACCGGATGGCCAGCAAGGGGATCATCCACCGGAACGCGGCGGGCCGCTACAAATCGCGGCTCACGACGCGTCTGGCCTCGAAATCGAAGGCGGCGTAGCGCCGGCTTCGACGCCCGCCGTTCAGGCCGGTCGCGCGCCCGGCCGGTTTCCCGCACACAGTTCGACGACGAGCCGTTCCAGGAGCACCCGCGGGTCGCCCGCGGAGCGCTTGAGGTCGGCATCGGTGCGGAACAGCGCGTCGACGGCTCCCCTCACGCGCCGCGGGGCGGCGAGGGGAAACTTGGTGCGCACCAGCCATCCGAGCTGCCCCAGGATCTTCTCGGGCGGCGCGCCGGCATCCAGCATGAGCGCCAGCTGACGCAGCGCGGCCCCGCCGTTGCCCGCTTCGATGGCGTTGGTCATCGCCCAGTCGTCCTGCAGCGCCGCCGGCCCGGCGATCTGCCGAACGTCCTCGGCGGTCATCGTCTTCTGGCCGAGGGCGTACAGCAGCAGCCGCTCCACGTCGTTCCTCAACCGATTCACATCGGTGCCGCCGCGCTCGGCGAGGAGCCGCGCCGCCTCCGGCGCGATCTCGGCGCCGGCTGCCGCCACCCGGTTCCTCACCCAGCGTTCGGCGTCTCCGAGATCTTCGAGGACGCCGCATTCGACCAGCGTCGCGTGCCTGGTCAGCAGCTTGTACGTGCGGGTGCGCTTGTCCAGCGATCCGGCCACCAGCACCAGCGTCGTTTCCCGCTCGGGCTGCTTCAGCAGCGCCTCGAGCGCCTCGAGCGCGCGGGCCGCGGCTTCGCTCTCGCGCTTGGGCGCCAGCAGCGCGTCGGCGTGCAGCACGATGACGACGCGCCGCGGCGACATCATCGGGAGCGTGCGTGCCGCGGCGACGATCGAGGCGACGCCGTCCGCCAGCCGGTCGCCCGTCGTCCAGTCGCCGGCGTGAATCCGCCCGACGTTGAACGCGCGCAGTTCCTCGTCGACCAGTTCCTCGAATTCGTGGGCGAGCCCGGACTTCTCGACCTCGTCGTCGCCCTGGAGAAGATAGACCGGGTCGGGGGCGCCCGCCCTGATCTGCTTGCGGACGGCGGCAGGAGTCGCAGCGGCCATCACGCGCCCCCGGCGGCGGCCGCCGTGGTGGGCGAGCGCCTCAGAACGCCTCCAGGATCGCGCTCACGATCGTGCGGGCGAAATCGGTGCTCAGGCGATCGAGCGCGTTGACGTCCTGCCCGAAGAACGCCACCGGGTCGAGCGCGTTCGTGCCGCTCTGCGCTTCGTACTCTTGCCGGAAGATGAGATTCTGGTTCTCCCAGAGCACCATGTTGCCCGGCAGGTCGCGCAGCTCGACGCGCGCCGCCATCGTGATGACGTAGCGGGACGCCAACTGCTGGGTGGTGAAGCTGGCCGGCGTGATCGAGATCGAAGCCACTTCGCCGGTGAGCACCGCGTCGACGTTCGTGGCCTCGGGCAGGATGTCGTATCCCCCGCGCCCGATGAGCTCGGACCGGACCTTCTCGGTCAACTGGGTCTCGAGATTGAAGACCGTCGTTCGGTTCGCGAAGGTCGGCACGCCGATCCTGGTAATCGACGCGGGCAGGAAGGAGCCGCGGCCCGCGAGGGAGTAGCCGCATCCGGCTGCGGAAAGCGCGGCCAGTAGAACGAGCGCCGTCAGCCCACCGGCTCCCCGCCGGAGGCCCATGCCACGCATGGCTCAGGCCACCACCACGCTGACGAGGGGCCCCTTCGCCACCACGACCTTGCGAATGGTCTTCCCGGCCGTATGGTTCATCACGACTGCATCTCCGAGCGCCCGGTCTCGCAGCTCCTCGTCGGACAGACCGGCCGGCAGGGTGAGCCGCGCGCGCACCTTGCCGTTGACCTGGACGGGCACGACCACCTCCTCCGCCTTCGCCACTTCCGCGTCGAACTCGGGCCAGCGGGCCCTCGCGAGGGGGGCCGAGTGGCCCATCAGCCGCCACAGCTCGGACGCCGTGTGCGGCGCGAACGGAGAGATCATGACCACCAGCGCGTCCAGGGCCTCGCGCAGGACGGCAATCGTCTGCGGGCGCGCGATGCGGGCCGCGGGCGGCTCGCCGCGCGTGGGGGCGCCGCGCGGGGTGCTCTCGCTGAATGCGTACAGCTCGTTGACGAGCTCCATGAGCGACGAGACGGCCGTGTTCAGGTGCATCCGCTCTTCGATGTCCAGCGTGACGCGGCGGATGGTCTCGTGGGTCTTGCGGCGCAGCGCCCGCTCGGCGTCCGAGCGGTCGTCGCCGGCGGCCGGCATGCCGTCGCCGCCGATCGCCGCCGCCCAGTGGTCCACCAGCCGCCAGACGCGCAGCAGGAAGCGGAAGCTCCCCTCGAGTCCGGCGTCGCTCCACTCGACCTCCTTCTCGGGAGGCGCGACGAACATGACGTAGAGCCTCAGCGCGTCCGCGCCGTACTTCGCGATCATGTCGTCGGGGTCCACGACGTTGCCCTTCGACTTCGACATGACGGCGCCGTTCTTGAGGACCATGCCCTGCGTCAGCAGACGCCTGAACGGCTCATCGAACTTCACGAGGCCGACGTCGCGCAGCACGCGCGTGAAGAAGCGCGAATAAAGCAGGTGCAGAATCGCGTGCTCGACGCCGCCGCTGTAGAAGTCCACCGGCATCCAGTAGGCCGAGCTGGCCGGGTCGAACGGCAGGTCGCGGTTGCCCGGATCGCAGAAGCGGAGGTAGTACCAGGACGAGTCGACGAACGTGTCCATGGTGTCGGTCTCGCGCCGCGCCGGACCGCCGCACCGGGGGCAGGTCGCGTTGACGAACTCGGGCACCTGCGCCAGGGGAGAGTCGCCTCTCCCGGTGAAGGTCGTCACCTTCGGCAGCGCCACGGGGAGCTGCGCGTCCGGCACCGGGACGACGCCGTCCTTGTCGCAGTACAGCACGGGAATCGGCGTGCCCCAGTAGCGCTGGCGCGAAATCCCCCAGTCCTTCAACCGGTACTGGATTTCGCCCTTGCCGATGCCGCGCGCCTCGGCGTCGGCAATCATGCGGCTGATGACCGCCGGGGCCTCCTGGCCGGTGTATTCACCGGAAGCGACCAGCCGCCCGTAGTTCGTGGTGGCCTCGGTGGGGTCGTCCGGCGCCCCGGCGTCCCGCCCCGCACGCGCCGCCGGGGCATCGGTCGCCGGCACGACGACGACCCTGATGGGCAGGCCGTACTTGCGCGCGAACTCGAAATCGCGCTGATCGTGGGCCGGGACCGCCATGATCGCGCCGGTGCCGTACTCGGCGAGCACGAAATTCGCGATCCAGATCGGCACTTCCTCCTTCGTGAACGGATTGAGCGCCTTCCGGCCGGTGTCGAAGCCCTCCTTCTCGATGGCGCCCGTGATGCGCGCCTCCCGATCCAGCGCGCGAAACGTGGCCACCCGCTCGCGGAACGCCGCGGAATCGGGACTCTCGGCCGCGAAACGATCGACCATCGGGTGCTCGGGCGCCAGCAGCACGAACGTCGCGCCGTAGATGGTGTCGATCCGGGTCGTGAAGATCTCGACGCCCTCGGAGGCCGGGGTCCCGCCGGCCGCACGCTCGGACGCCAGCGGAAACCTGAGGCGCGCGCCCTCGGAGCGCCCGATCCAGTTCCGCTGCATGACGACGACCTTCTCCGGCCACTCCGTCAGCGTGTCGAGCCCCTTGAGCAGCTCGTCGGCGTACGCCGTGATGCGGAAGAACCACTGCTCGAGGTCGCGCGTCATGACCGTGGTGCCGCAGCGCCAGCACGCCCCCTCGACGACCTGCTCGTTGGCGAGCACCGTCAGGCAGCTCGGGCACCAGTTGACCGTCGAGCGCTTCCGGTACGCGAGGCCGCGCTCGAACATCCGCAGGAAGATCCACTGGTTGAACTTGTAGTACTCGGGGAGGCACGTCGCGATCTCGCGTCCCCACGCGTAGCTGATGCCGAGCCGCTGGAGCTGCCCCTTCATGTGGGCGATGTTGTCCAGCGTCGACTGCTCGGGGTGCGTGCCGGTCTTGATCGCCGCGTTCTCGGCAGGCAGCCCGAACGCGTCCCACCCGAACGGATGGAGCACGTTGTAGCCGCGCATGCGCTTCATGCGCGCCATCACGTCGCCGATGATGTAATTGCGCACGTGGCCGACGTGCGCGTGCCCGGAGGGATAGGCGAACATCTCCAGGCAGTAGAATTTCGGCCGCGCGGGGTCGGCCTCGACCTCGAACGCGCGCGTCGACGTCCACTCCTGCTGCCACTTCCCGTCGAGGTGCTGCGGTTTGTAGTCGGTCATCGCCCTGAATGATTCATTCTACCTTCACCGTCCGCCCGGCTCGTGGAACGTCCAGAACGGCGCGAGCGACGCCTTCGCCGCCGCGGCGGCGGCTCGCCCCCGCGACGGCGCCATCGCGGAGGCCGCCCAGCGCGGCGCACCGGCGGTCTCCGCCGCCAGCACGTCGACGACGCCGCGCAGCGACTCCGCCAGCGCGCGCAGGTCGTAGCCGCCCTCGGTGACCGCCGCCATGCGCCCGCCGCAGCACTCCTCCGCCACCTGCCGCAGCGCGCCCGTCATCGCCGCGAACGCGCCCGACGTCAGCCGCATTCCGGCCAGCGGATCGCGCTCGTGCGCGTCGAAGCCGGCCGACACCAGCACGAGGTCGGGCTTGAACTGCCGGAGCACGGGGACGACGATCTCCTCGAACACCACCCGGTAGTCCTCGTCGACCGCGCCGACCTCCAGCGCCACGTTCACCGTGAAGCCCTCGCCGCCTCCGCGGCCGATCTCGGCGGCGGCGCCCGTGCCCGGGTAGTACGGCCACTGATGGATGGAGATGTAGAGCACCGACTCGTCGGCCTCGAACATCTGCTGCGTGCCGTTCCCGTGATGCACGTCGTAATCGACGATGGCGACGCGCGAGGCGCCGAGCGTGCGGGCGTGGGCGGCGGCGACGGCGACGTTGTTGAAGAAGCAGAAACCCATCGCGCGGCTCCGCTCGGCGTGATGGCCCGGCGGGCGGACCAGCGCGAGCGCGCGCGTCGTCGGCGCCCCCGCCATCACCCGCTCGACCGCGTCGACGGCCGCGCCCGCCGCGAGGAGCGCCGCGTCGTAGGTGTCTGGCGACGTGTAGGTGTCCTGATCGATCGCCACGGCGGATCCGGCGGTCTCGGCGATCCGGCGCAGATACTCCTCGTCGTGCACGCGCGCCAGCTGTTCGCGCGTGGCCATCCGCGGCGCGACGACCTCCCCGCCACGCTGCCGCCACTCGCCCGCCACGACGTCCATCACGTCCGCGCGCTCCGGCGCCTCGGGATGCCCCGGCGGAGTCTGATGGTCGGCGAAGCGCTCGCTGGAGATCAGGATGAGTGACATTCGATCGCGAGTGGGAGAGCGATTGTACGACAGATGCGACTCGGCGAATATGAGCAACCCATGCCGAATCAGACGAGCGGGGCCAAGAATACTCCGTCGGCGACCTGGCGATGGGCCGTCCTCACTGCAATCAGCGTGGCCATGTTCGGCAACTACTACGCCTACGACGCGACTGGGCCTGTCGCCGACTCCCTGCAGCGTCTCCTCGGCTTCAGCGACACGCAGATCGGGACGCTGAACGCCATCTACAGCTTCCCCATCCTCATGGTCCTCGTCGGCGGCATCATCGTCGATCGATTCGGCACGCGGCTGTCGACGCTGATGTTCTCCCTGATCTGCGCGCTTGGCGCCGTGATCACTGCGATCTCGCCGCTTTTCCCGGTGATGGCGGCAGAACGCCTCATCCTCGGGCTCGGCGCCGAGTCGATGATCGTCGCCACCACGGTTGCCATCGGCCAATGGGTTCGTCGGCCGCCAGCTGGGACTTGCCTTCGGCGTGAACCTGAGCATAGCGCGCGCCGGTTCCTACAGTGCTTACATGTCGACGACCTGGTTCGCGCCGCTCTATGAGCGGGGCTGGCAGCCTCCGTTGTGGCTGGCCGCCGCTATTACGGGGCTGACGGTCGCCGCCTGCGTCGCCTACTACGTGCTCGAGCCACCGCGGCCCATCGATTCCGCCTCGTCCAGACGGGGGCCGCATCGCGTTGTCTGGAGCGACCTGTGGCGCTTCGATCGCTCCTACTGGTACATCGTCGGCCTCTGCATAAAGGGCACGGTCGTCAGACCGGGCGTTCGGATTTCGCGCTCCAGCGAAGGCGGTCGAACAGCCAATTCAGGAAATGCTTCGAGAACGCCTCGTCGTCCGTGACCCGTTTATAGAACTTGAAGTTCGTATCGGCCAGATCCTGAAGCTGATCGTTCACGACCTGGTCGAAGGTCAAACGGGCGTTCTCCGGCGTGTTGACACGCAGGCTGTCGGCCAGCGACTCGTGCCGCGCGAGGCGCTCTTCGAGCTGCCGGATGACGACGCGATCCTCCTCCTTGAAATCCGTGCCGAATCGCTCATTCAGCTCGCGGATGATTTGCGACAGTGGCTCGAGCTGAGAGCTGGTGGGCCAGCCACGCGATGGAGTTCGACTTCCCGCTTCCGGCAGAATGCTGAATCAGATACCGGTCGCCCGCCCCGTGGTTTCTCGCATGAGAGACCAGGCGCCGAACGGCATCGAGTTGGTGATAGCGCGGAAAGATCAGACTCTTCTTACCGGTCTTGCGGCCGCGATCGTCTTCATCCTCCACTTCGTGAATGAAGTGCTGCACGAGGTTGAGCACGCTGTCGCGCGCCCAGATCCGGTCCCAGAGATAGGCGGTCGCATACGCTACCCGGGTTGGCGGGACTGGCGGATTGCCTGCACCGCCGAAACGGCCCTGGTTGAAGGGGAGGAATCGCGTGTGTGAGCCCTCCAGACGCGTGGAGACCGACACAAGCTCCGGATCGACGGCGAAGTGGGCCAGGCAGCGGCCGTAAGCCAGCAGCCGCTCGCGTGGGTCCCGTGATGTGCGGTACTGGCGTTCGGCATGGGCGATGTTCTAACCGGTGAAGTGGTTCTTCAGCTCCGCCGTGAAGATCGGCAGGCCGTTGAGGAACAGGGCGACGTCGAGGCTGTTCTCGTTCGCCGTGCTATAGCGAAGCTGCCTGACCGATGCGAAGACATTCGCCTCATACAGTTGCTGGACTTCAGGATTGAGCCGGCTCGAGGGCCGGAAATACGCGAGGTCGAAGCGGCAACCGGCGTCCTTGACACCGTTGCGGAGCACGTCGAGCGTGCCGCGCTTCGCCACGTCCCCGCTCACGCGACGCAGGAACCGGTCCCTGGTGTCGGCGCCATAATGCTCCTGAAGCCGCTGCCACATCTTCGGCTGCGTGGCGTGCACGAAATCGACCACGTCGCGTGGGATCAGACACAGGCCGCGGTCGTACTCGTCGGGCGACCGAAGACGGTAGCCGCCCGGTGCGGCCGGCCACGGCTCGCCGTATTCGGTCCGGTCCATGACCCGATTGGCGAGCGGGTCGGGAATCGCGTCCGGGCCACCCGCCAGCAGCGCACGCTCGATCGTCTCCTCCAGGCTTCGTTCAGAGATGTCGACCATGAGGGACAAAATTTACAATTTCCATGAGCATCTATCGACGTTTTTATCCCCTGTTACAGACTGTCGGATTTCATGCGCAACATCCGACATTCTGTAACATTCTGACAGCAGGCATGTGAGATGCTTTGACAGGGGAGGGCAAGATACTGAGCGTCCTTGCACAACGGTCGATTGTCGTCGAAGGTTCGGGCGGGCTCGGCGTTTCGCCCCGACCGGATCTCATTGGACCCGTATTGGCAGGCCTGCGCGGGTCGTTGCTCGACTCCGTCCGTATGGGGTTCCTGCACTCCAGCCGGCCGCGGGGTCGGGTCCCGACGATGCTGAAGGCTGCCTCAGACGTCCGGTTCATTGGCCACGAGGGCGATGGAGACCGCGCAACACTGCTCCGGTTCGAGCTTCCGACTTTCGGAACCGTCGCTGGCGAGATGTTTCGGCAGCCCTCGCTCTGGGACGACGGTCCGACACCGGACGAAACTGCATTGGATCTGTTCGGCGCCGCCCTCAATGACGTTGGCAACCGGCGAGCCGAGAGCAGCCGCTTCGATCCCGGTCTTCTGCGGAGAATCCGCTCGTACCGGCATGTCCTCGCGCGCGGGATCGACCGGATCCTGATCGGCGGGGCCATTCCGGCCCGACGTGGTCAGGTGGACCCCGACGTCATGGACGCGGCCTCGGAACTCTTCGCTGCCACTCCGTCCCCGAGACGTCTGCGTGTCACTGGACGGCTCGATGTCATGGGTGCGAGTCAAGGGGTCCTGAAACTCGACGTCCGCCCAGGGCAGACCGTGACCGCGCTGTGGGAAGGACAAGAGCCCATCGAGAGCTTGCGGGAACTGTTCAACCGTGATGTCGTACTTGAAGGTCTCGGCGTCTTCCGGCCGTCCGGCTCCCTCCTTCGCATCGACGCGGACGCGGTACGCAGCTCATCGCCGGCCGACGAGTTCTTCCGCCAGGTTCCGGCCGCCTCGGCAGTTCGCGAGTACCAGAAGGTCGCCCGGCTGAAGGCCGGAGAGAGGTCGGCGTACGCGGAACTGCTCGGCACTCTTCCCGCCGAGGAATCAGACGAGGAATTCGAAGCTGCCCTTGCCGCGCTGCGCTGAGGATGCCTGCATCGTACCTCCTTGACACGACGGTGCTCCTGCACTGGACGCGCGACTCTCCTCAGGCTCGGGCGATTGATCAACAGTTTCAGCTCTCAACGTCACGTTTGCGCCCTCTGGTCTGTCGAGTGTCAATCGGCGAGATGCTGGCGTTCAGCCGCAGCCGCAACTGGGGAGAACAGAAACGGACACGCCTTGCCAATCTCGAACGCCACATGGTGGTCATCGAGATCGCCGATCCGCGGGTCCTGATCGCCTACGCCGAGCTCTCAACGCTGGCGCAGTCGTCGGGGTGGTCGTTGTTTCACGGGAAGAACGATCTCTGGGTGGGCGCGGCGGCACAGGCGACGCAGTCCCATCTTCTGACCATGGATACAGATTTCCTGCCGCTGCGGGGTCGTCCAGGATGGCTGCTCACGGTTCTGGACAGCAAGACTGCCCTTCCGCGGCCGTGATTCGCTGATCTCAGGCTACGTGATGGCGGCCGCGTAGGCGAGCGCCTGGCGGACGTCCCCCTCCTCGAGGTCCGGCAATTCCTCCACGATTTGCGCGGGCGTCATGCCGTTGGCCACGAGGTTGACGACGTGCGCGACGGAGATGCGAAGACCGCGGATCGTCGCCCGCCCGGCCAGCACTTCTGGGTTCTGTAATGCGATCGAAGCCGAGTAACGTTCCTTGAGAAGCCGGATCTGAGCTTCATTTCTCGCTATCAGCGCGTCGATCTTCGCCGTCTCGCGGTCGAGGAAGTCGGCAATTCTGTGTTGCTCGTCATAAGGAGGCACGGGGACCAGAGCGTTTCCGATGCTTTGGCCTGATAAGCCGAACCGCGTGATGCCCTGCGCTTCAACGTGGAATTGTTCCCGGATACCGGCCGACTCAAAAGCTCTCGCGAGATACCGACTCTCGATGGACTGCGGCTGCGGGCGAATAAGAGCCAAATGGTAGCCGCACAACACGCGGTCATATCGTCCATCGACGACTGCTGGCACCGCGATGTCGTTCCACGACTCAGAGTCCTTCGTGATGAGAACGTCGCCAGCTTTAAGTGAGAATCGAGATATCTCCTCCTTTGTCGCGGTGGCAGCCATAAAGCCCATCTCCGGTCCTATGCGTTCGTTCCGATGGACGTCGACATAGTTGCA
>Ga0326597_10006730_pt1 | contig 15694 bp, 23 predicted proteins | sample RVTome_12_FD_203789 | JGI IMG/M metagenome (GOLD analysis project Ga0326597, IMG submission 203789) | Soil microbial communities from uranium-contaminated site in the Upper Colorado River Basin, Wyoming, United States - RVT100D185 | ecosystem: Environmental > Terrestrial > Soil > Contaminated >...
GACCGGCGTGCTGCCGACCGTGTCGTTCACGATCTCGTGGAACATCAGGATCTGCAGCGGGTAGGCGCGCGCCTCGCCGCGGTGCTCGAACACGATCACCGGCTCGCGCGCGTCCAGCCAGCGCGCCGCCTCCTTCTGCGAGACGAAGCGCGGGCGGTCGATCGCCGGGATGCCGTCCTTGGGCGGCCCGCCGGACTCGATCTCTTCGAACAGCACGGTATGCTGCGTGAAATCGGTACGCGGCCACTCGCCGCGCCACGCCGTCTGTGCCGATGCCGCCGCTGAAAACAGGCCAAAGAGCAACACCAGCGCCAGTGTCCGGCGCCGTTCCGGCCATCGCAGTTCAGTCGATTCCATCCGCTCCTCCATGACTAGTTCTCCAACCCGAACCACGGCCGCAACTTCACGCCGAGCGCATTGCCCGGCAGCGCCGCGGCGATCCACAGCCAGCCGTGCGGGCTGGTCGAGGCGACGCCCGAGAAGAAGGCGCCGATGTTGCAACCGAAGGCGATGCGCGCGCCGTAGCCCATGATGAGGCCGCCGATGACCGCCGAGGCCATGAGCCGCGGCGTGAACGCGAGGCGCGGCGCGAAACGGCCCGCCACCCCGGCTGCCGCGAGCGCGCCGATCAGGATGCCGATGTCCATGAGCGAGGTGACGTCGGCGAGCACGCTGCCCGCCAGCGCCTCGCGCTGGAACGGCGCGCTCCAGAAGGCGGACGACGCGGGGTCCCAGCCGGCGAGCAGCGCGCCTTTCGCGCCCCACAGGGTGAACGCCCAGGTGATGGTCCAGGGGTGCCCCGCGACGATCAGCACCGCGAGGTTCAGCACCGCGAGCAGCCCGGCGCCCGCGAGCCACAGCTTCTCGCGGTTGCGTTCCGCCGCGAGCCGGCCGCGCGCGTAGCGTTTCAGGCCGACCCACAGCACGGCGAGGAAGGCGAGCTGCAGCGCGACCGCCGCCGGCCAGCCCAGACGTTCGCTCAAGGCCTGTGTCTCCCACACCGGCAGCTCCGCCCACCAGTCCATGTGCAGGCTCGCCCAGAAGCCGCCGGCGCAGAACGCCGCCAGCACCACCACCATGCGCGTGTTGCCGCCGCCAGCCGTGTAAAGCGAGCCCGAACCGCAGCCGCCGCCGAGCTGCATGCCGACACCGAAAAGGAACGCCCCGATCGCCACCTGCAGGCCGGCGGGTGCGACCGCTCCGGTGACGCCCTCGCCAAAGACCGTGCCCGCGGCGAGCACCGGCGCGAACAGCACGGTAGCGATGGCCAGCATGACGATCTGGGCGCGCACGCCGCCGGCGTCGCGCTGCAGGATCAGGCGGCGATAGGCGGAAGTGAAGCCGAACGCAGTGACGTACAGCGTCGCGCCGAGCGCGATCCCGAGCGCGAACAGGACCGCAAGCCGCCATTGCGGCATGGGCGCCGTGACGAGCACGAGGCCGGCCGCCGCGGCTGCCGCTGCGAGAACGCCGCCCTGCAGGCGCGCCGGCGGCACACCGCGGTCAGCTTCCGCGCCCTGCGGCGTCGCGGACGATGTTCTGGAATACGCCATCGAGCTCGTTCGCCATTTCGTCGAGCGCGCCGTTGCGGTACGGCGCGAATACCGCGCTCGGCGCCCGGTAGCTCACCGTCGCAGTGCCGTCGCTCTCCTCGGTCACGTAGATGCGCAGCGGTGCTTCGATCCCGGCCGGAATGCTGGCGGCGAGCATGCGTACCGCGTAATCGTTGCGGAAAACCATGAGAATCGCGTTGCCCGGTATTTTCACCCCGCGCGCGGCGGCGCCGCGGCTCGCGCTCGCCTGTGCCACGAGCCCCATCTTGTGGCGCGCGATCGCGGCTTCCAGCCGCGCCACCAGCGCGTCGAAGCGGTGCGCGGTTTTTACCGACACCGTACCGGGGAGCGGTTGCGGCGGGTCTGCCGCGATGGCTCCCGACGCCAGGACGGCGATGAGAAGCGTCCGCGCGGCAACGTGCAGGTAGCGGATCGCCGGCGGCATATCGCGGCCTCCCCTCATTCCACGATCAGGGCGTAGTCGGGCGTCGGGTTGAGCGGGCAGGAGTAGACATACTCACCGGGCTTCAACTCGATCTCGTAGTCGCGGCTGCCCCCGGGCATGATGCCGCCGCCGGAGACGCCGGGCAGGGTCGCCCGCGAAATCAACGTTGCGCCGCGCAGCCAGAAACCAAGCTCGTACGGCACGTTCTTGTTGACCACGTGAAAGACATACTTGCCGGGCTTGAGGCGCATCGTCTTGGCCTGCGCGAGGCGCTTGCCGGCCGTCTTCGCATTGATCGCCTCGCAATCGCGCATCGAGCGGGACGTGTAGCCGCGATCAACGCCTTCGCTTTCCAGAAACTGGCACGGTACCTGGGTGAGCGTGATGCGCTGGGGCGCGCTGGCCGCCGGCGCCGGCAACAACGCGGCCGCAAGCATCGCCGCGCACGCCGCAGGCAGGAAACGTCGTCTCATGTACACGCTTTCACCCTCGGGTCATTTCCGTCCCGCGCCGCCGACGGCGGCTTGCAGGTCGCGCACGATCTCCTCGACCGAGATCGGCAGATAGCCGGTGACTTCCAGGTCGCGATCCTCGAACACGTCTTCGAGCGGGCGCTTCTGCGCCCAGCCGGCGACCACCGCGTCCCGGTGGCCGAGCAGCGCCTCGATGTGCGGCCCGAACAGGACGAGCATGGCAGTGAGCCAGCGGTTCACCGGCCACGAGGGATACGCATGGTCGATGTGGAAACGCCGGATGAGCGCGATCACGTCGTCCGCCGCGAACCAGCGCTCGCCGGTCACCCAGCGGTTGGTCGCGAAGAGTCCGATGGGCCAGCCGTAGGCATCCATCGAAACGGCGATGAGATGCGAGATATCCTCGCTCTCCGGCGCCGCGGCGACCGGGCGAACGCCCGCGATCGCCCCCGCGTCGCGGATGAAAGTGTGAAAGTGACCGTGCTCTCCGGCCATGCCGCCGCGGTGCGCGTGGTAGTAATACTGCGAGTGCGTGTCGCGGTCGTAGACGTCGTCCTCGGGGTAGTGCGAGAACTCGAAGAATTCGCCCTGCCCGCGCAGGACTTCACCTACCAGGTTGAGCCCGCCCTTCTCCAGCACGCGCCGGCACTCGAGCACCTCGAGCCCCGCCTCGAGCATGGCGCGCTGCCGCGTGCGGGAGAGGGAAGCGAGCGGCGGCACGACGAGCGCGCGCATCACTGCCCGTGGCCGCCGAGTTGCAGCGGCACCCGCTTGCGCGGGCGCCGCTTCGACTCCACCGCTCTGCGTCATCACCGGGACGCCCCTGCCCTCAGCGCTACCGGGCCGCGCAGGGGTTCTTCGCCGCGCACGGATTTCTCGCGCCGCACGGGTTCTTGGCCGCGCACGGGTTCTTCGCCGCACAGGGATTGAAGCTCTTCTGCACCTGGGCGGAATACGCAGTCAACGCGGCAAGCTCGCGCGAATCCCACTTGAGCGGCTTGGCGGCCATCGGCACCACCATGCAGAACTGGACCATCTCGTCGAGTTGGACCTGCTTCACGCCGGCCTGCTGCGCGGCCATCGCCACCGCGTGCGGATAGGGCTTGGCGAACGTCGGCGCGAACGCCGCATTGTTCGTGTGGCAGGTGTTGCAGGAAAGGCCGTTGGTGCTCAGCTTCGGGTCCTTCCACAGCTTCCCGCCATACTTCACCAGCTCGGCGCGGTCGCCTTTGTACGGCCGGTAGTTCTTGGGCCGCATCACCGAGCAGAGATTGACCTTGCCGGCGGCGCACGGGTTGCGGGCAGCGCAGGGATTCTTCGCCGCGCACGGGTTTCCCGCCGCACACGGATTGCGCCGCGGTGCACACGGATTCTTCGCCGCACAGGGGTTCGCGGCCGTCTTCGTGGCGCGGGGCCGCGGCCCGCAGGGACTGCAAGGACTCACGGCGAACGCGCCGGGCACACCGAGGGCCAGCGACATCGCCCCCGCCGACGCGAGCGACCGTGCGACCGGTTTGAGCTCGAATTTCATAAATGATCTCCTTTGGTCAGCGCTCTAGTAGCGCTTGGCGGCACACGGATTCTTCGCCGCGCACGGATTCTTGGCGGCGCAGGGGTTCGCGCGCTTCGCAGCACACGGATTGCCCGCGCAGGGATTCCGCTTCGCCGCGCAAGGATTCCTGGCGGCGCACGGGTTCTTCGCCGCGCACGGGTTCGCTGCAATTCTCGATGCCCCCGATTTGGCCGCGCGCGGGCTACACGGGTTTGCGGCGACCGCCGGGGCGCTCAGAGCGAGCGAAAGAATTCCGGTGGAAACCAGGGACTTAACCAGCGATCTCTGTTGATTCTGTTCCATAAACTGCCTCCTGTCGGCATGTGGTGATGAGATTATTCGGAGCGACTACGGTCGCCGCTAGACGGAAAATCCGACGGGCGTATGCGGACGCCGGTGCTCCCTAAGACGGAAGAAGGGCCCAAAACCTTGCATTCCTCATCGCGAAGACCCTTCCTCCGTCACGCCACGAGACCCGCGACGGTAACGGACTCGCCTCGCCGGCCATCCGCAGGCCACCCCGTCGTGCCTCGTCAGCTTAAAGACCGGGAAAACGGGGAAAACCTTACATCCGCTCCAGCCTGCGAGCCGGGCTGCACGCCGGAACCCACCCTCGTGATCGGAGCTTGGGCTCGGGGATAGGCGGCCACGCGGTCGCCCTTCCCGACCCCGGCGGCGATGAGCGCCTGCGGGAAGCGCGATACCTGTGCGTGCAGTTCGTCCCGGCTCAGGCGGCGCTTGACCTTGTCTTCCTCCGAGAACACCGGCGCATTTTCCGTCACGAATCGGGCGTGTTTCAGGTCTGCACCATCGTCTTGTTTTTCCCGGCAAGTGCGCGGTTCTTATCGGCGAGCGCCTTGATGAGCCCATCGACCCCGCTTCTCCGGATTTCGGTGCTGAACGTGGTGCGATAATTCTGCACCAGGCTGACGCCGGCAAGCTTGATGTCGTACACCTTCCAGCCGCTCTCGGTCTTCTCCATGCTGTAATCGATCGGTATCGGCTCGCCGCCCGACTGCCTGATCACCGATCTCACGATGACGTCGGTTTCGCCCGGCGTGAGTTTCAGCGGCCGGTACTCGATGGTCTAGTCGCGATACAGCGTGAGCGACGCAATGTAGGTGCGAACCAGCAGCGCGCGGAATTCGCTGGTCAACGCCTGGCGCTGCCCGGGGGTTGCCTGCGCCCAGTTCTTGCCCATGGCAAGCCGAGTCATGGTCGGGAAATTGAAGTGCGGCAAAATGAACGCTCAATGGTAAGCGGGTTCCCAGCCTTGCAGATCAAGAGTGGAGGCGTGATGCTTCCTGCCTTCAGGCCCTTCATCACGTCTTGCGCGGCAATCCGGTGAAAGTTGATGCACTTGTACCGCCGGTCTTTGATTTCCACGTTATCGAGCATGACGCCGAAGAAGATCGCGCCGTAGCCGAACCGGCCGAAATCTTCGTTGTGCTTCTCCATGCCGAACTCGGTGGCGACATTGAATACGCCCAATACACCCGCCGTCGTATTGACGGCTACGCGCCCCGCCTCCGATGCGGCATTGGCGAGCTTGCCCTGCAGCAGGTTGTTCACCGCGATCAATACATATCAGGCGTCCGGGCGCACATCGTGAACCAGCACGCCCGCGAGCGGATCGGCATCCCGTGACCAGGGGGCGGTCTCGATCATTTTTCGTGCACCGGCGTATCCGGCCTGCCAGCGGGCGTGGATGCCCGCCGCGGTGAAATCGATGTCCTTGGTGTGATCTTCGCCGTCGATCCGTGGCGCGACCAGGCGAGCGACGTGCATGCGCGTCGTGCATCCGTACGAGACCAGTTCACGAACCGCCGCGGCCTCTTTTTCACCCTCGGGCAGGCGCCGGGCGAGCTCATGGATGACGTGCCGCAACCGGTGAATTTGCGTCTGACGCGCTATATGGCTGGTCGCGCGGCTCGCATACTGAATATCCTTTTGGCGCTCGATGACTTGCCAGATCGTTTCCGGTTCGGGACCATGGGGATGCCACACATCGACCGCGAAGATCAGCGAATCCCGCCGCGGGTGATCTTCCAGCACGGCTTCGATCGGCGTATTCGAGTAGAGTCCCCCGTCCCAGTAAGCTTCGCCATCGATTCGGACCGCGGGGAATCCCGGAGGCAGCGCGCCCGATGCCATGATGTGTTCCACGGCGATCGGCACTTCCCGATTGTCGAAATAGCGCATTTCGCCCGTGCGTACTTTGACGGCGCCGACCGTCAGGCGCACGTGTCTGGCGTTGATATAGGCGAAGTCGGTCAGCGCACCGAGCGTATCCTTGAGTGGCGCGGTCGAATAGAAAGCGGCATTTTCCGCGCCCACCGGCATGTGCATGCCCCACGCCGCCCGCGGGTTAGGCACGAAAAATCTGTCGATACCCTGCGCGAGGGTGGCGTTGTGCGCGAACATTTTTTCCAGCGCCGGCCACAGGCCGCCGAATTCGGCGGCCTGCGCGCGCTCGACGTATCCCCAGAATTTATCGAGGTTGGCGAGCCGGTGCTCCGGCGCGTTGCCGGCGATAATCGACGCGTTGATCGCGCCGATCGACGTGCCGATCACCCATTGCGGCTCGATCCCGGCTTCGTGCATGGCCTGATAGACGCCCACCTGGTAGGCACCCAGCGCGCCGCCGCCCTGCAGCACCAGGACGATCTGGCCCGGCAGGCCGTGCCTGGCTTTTGCCATCGGCGCGGCATCGCGCTGTCGGGTTCCGGCTTTACGCTGTGCAGTCATGGCATATCCTTGTCGTCGGCCGGCCGGTGGTGGGATGCGTTAGTGCGCGGTCCAGCCGCCGTCGACGGGCAGGATGGCGCCGGTGATCGATGCCGCCGCATCGCTCGCGAGGTAGACCGCAAGCGCGGCGATCTGCGCCACGGTGACAAACTCCTTGGTCGGCTGCGCGGCGAGCAGTACATCCTTGACCACCTGCTCCTCGGTGATGCCGCGCGCCTTTGCCGTGTCTGGAATCTGCTTCTCAACCAGCGGCGTCAGCACGTATCCGGGGCAGATCGCGTTCATGGTGATTCCGAACTCCGCCACTTCCAGCGCAACGGTCTTGGTCAAACCGGCAATGCCGTGCTTGGACGCTACGTACGCCGATTTGAAGGGCGAGGCCACCAGTGCGTGCGCCGAGGCGATGTTGATGATGCGCCCCCACTTGCGCTGCTTCATGGCAGGCAACGCATGGCGAATGGTATGAAAAGAGGCCGAGAGATTGATCGCGATAATCGCATCCCACTTTCCGGCCGGAAACTCCTCGATCGGGGCGACGTGCTGGATGCCCGCGTTGTTGACGAGAATATCGATTGCGCCGAACTCAGCAATGCCTTTTTTGACCATTGCCTCGATGGCGTCGGGCTTGCTCATATCGGCGCCGTCATAACGCACCTGGACCCCGCCCGTCTGCGAGATTCTCTGGCGCAGTTTTTCGATCTGATCGGCCGGACCCAAACCGTTCAATATGACATTCGCGCCTTCGCGCGCCAACATTTCGGCGATGCCTAAGCCGATGCCGCTGGTCGATCCCGTCACCAGCGCTACTCTGCCTCTCAGGCCTGACATTTTGTTCTCCTGACCGTTTCAGTTTCATTCGAACGCCCGCCCACAACCGCGCGGTGATTCGTTCGGGACCCCGGACAACTCGACCGCCGCTTGAACGGCGCATTCCGATCGTGGTTGGAATGGGTCGTGGGTCGAGGCGGCTACCTTACACTTCTTCCTCGAGCGCGAGGCGACTTTGCAACCGTTTGATTGGGAATACGTAAACGATCAGCGCTCTCTGCACTGCCGGAAATAGTCGGCGTGCAATCGGGACGCGGCAGCCCCATGATTCCAGGCCACGGCACGGCCGGTACGTGCTACACCCAGACCGACGCCACGGTGTTGGCGGGCGGACCGCCGCGGGAAACTTGTAAGCATTCGGGGTGGTCTGATGACTTACTCCTATTGGTATGTATGCTTGGCCGGGTTCCCCCGGTAACGGTGCTGTCTCGCGCCACCTGCCCGGAGGCTTGCCTCAATTGCCGTGCATGACGAAACAGGAAATGGATGCGTTCAAACCCGAACCGCTTGCCGGCGACGGGACCGCGCCGATTAACCATGCGCGCCGGGTAATCAGGCAAGCTGGCTTCTGGAATGCGCACCAGCAAATGGGACGGCGCTGGCCCATTGGCTGCGTCGCCCTCGAGATCACCCAGCGCTGCAATCTCGACTGCACCCTTTGCTATCTTTCGGAGAACTCAGAGGCCGTGCACGATCTGCCGCTCGAGGAGGTGTTCCGGCGCATCGAGCTTATCCATCGGTATTACGGAAGGAACACCGATGTTCAGATCACCGGCGGCGACCCGACGTTGAGAAAGCGCGATGGACAGTTGCGCCCTCGAGCGAGAGCGCATTGACGCGTGCGTGTTCAAGGTCATGACCGCGGACGGGCCGGTTTCCATGTGCCTGCACAACGCGAAGCGGGACGGTTTCATCCTGCAGCCGATCGGCATTCACACCCCGGGAGGGAAAGAATATTGGCAGCCGCTGACCGGGCAAACCACGCTGAACCCGGAAGCTTCGGGCGATGTCGAACCGGCACAGCACGGACTGAAGCGCCTCAAGGGGCTCGCCCGGCAGCGGCTGCTCGTGCTGCGGCGGGCGCGAACGATGCGGCCGGCGCGCCGTCCCGAATACCAGGTGAAATCATGAAAGCGCTGCTTTTCGCGGCGATCCTGTCGCTGGCGACGTGTCTGGCGCCGGCGATGGCACAGGAGCAGGACGGGAACGCCGTCGCCCGCTGGGCGGAGGTACTGAGGGACTTCGTCGATGATCGGGGAAAGGTGGACTTCCGCGGATTGGCGAACAACCCGACGGACCTGCAGGCTTTCCTGGACTACATCGCAAACGTCAGCCCGGAATCCGCACCCGCGCTGTTCCCGACCAGGGAATCCAGGCTCGCCTACCACATTAACGCCTATAACGCATTGGCGATGCACAACGTGATCGACTCGGGCATTCCCGGCTCGTTGTCCGGCCTGAGAAAGGTCTGGTTCTTCGGCTTCAAGAAGTTCACGGTCGGCGGCAGGACAATGTCGCTGTACGCCTACGAGAACGACGTGATACGGCCGATGGGGGACGAGCGCGTCCACTTTGCGCTGAACTGCATGGCGGCGGGATGTCCGCGCCTGCCGCGAGTTCCATTCACGGCGAGCGGGCTCGACGGGCAACTCGACCGGGAAGCCCGGCGGTTTGTTGCCGAGGCCCGCAACCTGCAGGTATTGCCGGCGGAAAAAACCGTGCGCCTGTCCGAAATCTTCAAGTTCTACGAGGAAGACTTTCTGCGGCGCAGCCCGAGCCTGATCGCGTATGTCAGCCGATACACCACCCTGCAAATTCCGGAGGACTACCAGGTGGAGTTCGCCGACTACGACTGGACCGTCAACGCCTGGGGCGGACGCTCCAGGCAGGCGGGCCAGGTACGATAGCGCCGCTCGCCCGGCTTCCGCATGAGCTTGCGGCAGAGGGGGTCGAGTTTCTGTTCTTGCGCGGTGTGGATGGCCTCTTCGCCGGTCTTGATGTTCACAGTCCGCCTCCCCGGCAGATCGACGAGCGCGCGGGCACGCGCCGGTCACGCAGGCGCAACTGCTGTCGCTATTTCATTCCCGCACCAGCCTGAAGCCGATCAGGATGTGTTTGAGCGCCACCGGCCGGGCGTGCCGCGCCGCCGGCCTGCATACTCCGCAGCCTTTGTCGTCCCATGAACCGCCTTTGACGATGGCGCGCCCGGCACCCGCCGAGGTGGCAGTCCACTCGAACATTTGTCCGGCGGCATCCAGCAAGCCGAACGGGCTTGCCCCGGCGGGGTAGCTGCCGACAGGCGTGGTGTCGAAGGCGCCCGCGTCGTGACTGTTGAGGCGGTTTGGGTCGAACTCGTTCCCCCAGGGGAAATAGCGCCCGCCGGTGCCGCGTACCGCCTTTTCCCATTCCGTTTCGCCGGGCAGCCGCCGGAGTCTCCCGGTGGTGTGCGTCAGCCATGCCGCATACGCCAGTGCGTCGGCCTGGCTCACCAGCACCACCGGATGGTCTTCCCGCCCCCGCGGCGGCTTGCCTTTCACCCAGGCGAAGCGGCGCGTCGCCGCATAGGGATGGATCACCGCGCGCCACGCTCGCGGCTCGCGGATTGATCCCGAGGCGTGTTTCGTCAGCCTTACGCGCATTGCCGCCTACCCCGTTTCATTTCGGCAGATTCTGGTGGCTCACATAAAACGTAAAATGCGACGCAAGCGAGTCCGCCAGCGCCTGTTGGATCAGTTTCTGTCCCGTTCCAGCTTGCCTTCCTTCCAGGAGCGAACGGTAAAATTCCGTGTAGAAAGCGTCCGGCTCCACTCGCACGCGGAAGACGAGCGCCGCAGCCCCGGTTTTCAGCGGCACGCGATATCCGAACACCGCCTGTTCGTCCGGTGCGATGCGAGTGTCGGCAAGTTCCGCGCTCAGGTCGGGCTCGACTTGCCGGGCGATGACATATTCGCGCAGTGTGCCTTTCAGCCGTTCTCCGCGAGCGTTTTCCTGGTAGGCCTCGGCCACCACCTTCGGCGTAACGTAAGTGGGAAAGTGATGTCCCGTGCCGGTGTTCTTTATGGTGAGCGTTGCGGTGATGCTGCCTGAAACCAGCTTTGCCGGTGCGGCGTCGATGGTGACACCGGCCCGCACCATTTCCGGGTCGTGAATGCCGCGCCACAGGTGGCGGCGCTCCGGCATGTGGCACGACTGGCAGGTCTTGCCCTCGCGCGCATGGCGGCTCGCTTTCCACTCTTCGTGGGTGTTTTCCAGCAGCTTGCCGTTGAGCGCGAACCCGTCTTTCTCGAATTGATGGCACGCGGCGCAGAAGCGCGAATCCTCGAACGCGGCGCTGCCGATCCAGCCATTGTGCGGAAGCTGCGCGCCCGGCTCCGGCTTCGAGCCGTCCGCGCGCGGCGGCCCGTAGCGTTGATAGCCGCGCATGTGACAGGCGGCGCAGACCAGCCCTTGCTCGTGCAGCGGGCGCTCCGCCCGCGGTGCACGATGGGGGAAGGCGCCGGGCGCGGCGGCGAGGGATGCCACGAGGCTGTCGGCCTGCTCCTTGAGCGGCGCGTGGCAACGGATGCAATCCCGATGCTCCTCGGCAGCGTCGGGAGACATGTTGATCAGTTGCCCCATGATGCCGGGGCCCATCGCCTGGCTGTGGCGGCTTTGTTTCCAGTCGTTGAATTGGGCGGCGTGGCAGGTGCCACAGGAACGGGGGTCGAGCGAGGCTTCAAGCGGGCTGAAATGGGCAGGCGGTATTCCTTGCGGCTGCAACGGCCGGCTCCAATGTTTTTGCAGGAAACTTCCGTTTGAATCGGGTGGGCGGGATTCACTGTCGCGCGGCGCGTCACATCCTGCCAGGCTGAGAAGCGCCAGGCCCAGAAAAAGGGACAGGTCATGGAGCCTCTGCTGTCTCGCTCCGCGATGACGATACCCTGTGGTTGAAAATGCCATTCTCAGCGATCCCAAGATGCAGCAGTTGTTCCCCTCACTCCTCAATAACCGGGGTCGGCGCAAGACACAAAACCTTACAACGTTCGGTTCTTGCTCGAAAGCTGGCGCGGCGCGACGGACCTTCGTTTGAGATCGGCTTTACGCCAGTTCTGCATCCCGCGTGGGCAGAGGCAACAATCGAATGCGCTGGTAATAGCGGATGGTTTCAACGTTCACCCCCGCCGTTTCGGCGAGTTGCCCGATTGTGATTCCGGTCCCGGGAGTTGCTGATTTCAACATAGCCCTTGACTCCGTACTTGACTACGGAAATAAGCTTACAACTTGGATGCGGCATAAGGAAGCCAACACATGATCGAAGGAAAGGCCGAAACCGGCTCGCTGGTCACCGGGGGCGTCGCCGCGGTATTCGCATCGGCGTGTTGCGTCGGACCGCTCATTCTGGTCAGCGTAGGCATCGGCGGGGCATGGATTAGTTACCTCACCATTCTGGAACCGTATCGCTGGATATTCATCGGCATTGCCGTGGCAGCGCTCGCCTTCGCCTGGCGCAGGATCTACCGCCCGGCCGCGAAGTGCGAGCCTGGCCAGGTGTGCGCCGCTCCCAGGACTCGCCGGGCATACAAGGTTGCATTCTGGATCGTGACCACGTTCGTAGCCGTTGCCGCCGCGTTCCCTTATACAGCACCTCTTTTCTTGTGAGACCGAGATGAAGAAGACTGTTTTTTTGTTTCTCATCGCAGCAGCATTATTCGCCACCGCCGCCCTCGCGGAAATCAGGACCGTTACGCTTTCGATGTCCGGGATAACGTGAGCGTTTTGCGTGATCTCCGTGAAGAGATCGTTAACCAAGGTCATCGGGGTAACTCAAGCAGACGTGAGCCTTGAGAAGGCCGAAGCCGTGGTCACCTTCGACGACGCGAAGACCGGCGTTGAGGCGCTGCTCAAGGCGACCAAGGACGCCGGCTACCCGTCAACGCTCAAGAAGGGACAGAAATGAACCTATACAACATTCGTGTGACAGGGATGACCTGCGATCACTGCGCTGCGACCGTGGAAAAGGTACTGAACCACCTGCCCGGGACTAGCGCAAAAGTCTCCTATGACGACGCGGTCGCCGAGGTGAGCACCAGCGCCGGTACCGAGGTAGAACAGTTGCTGGATACCGTGCGAGCCGTAGGCTACGCTGCCGAGCTGCTTGACGCGCCTGAGGGCCGCCACCGGGAGCAGACCCCTGACGGGGGTAAAGCGACGCCGTCGAAGCGAAAGGCTGAAAGCGGTCTGCACATCGCGATCATCGGCAGCGGCAGCGGCGCGTTCGCCGCAGCGATCCGGGCTGTTGATGAGGGAGCGCGGGTCACCCTGATCGAGGCGGGGACCGTGGGCGGTACCTGTGTCAACGTGGGCTGCGTTCCATCCAAGATCATGATTCGGAGCGCCCATGTCGCCCACACCCAGGCAGCGAGCCCGTTCCCCGGGATCAGGAGCCGGCCGGCACAGGTGGATCGGGCGGCGCTGGTCGCGCAGCAGCAACAGCGGGTCGAAGAGCTGCGGTTTGCCAAATATCAGAACATCGTGGATGCCAACCCGGGCATCAACGTGCTGCCGGGCTACGCCCGCTTCAAAGAAAACCACACGTTGATCGTGAGGCGACCGGACGGTCGTGAGACACAACTACACGCCGATCGCGTGTTGATTGCGACCGGCGCCTCTCCCTCGATACCGCCGGTGCCTGGGCTCAAGGAGTCGCCCTATTGGACTTCCACCGATGCGCTGGTGGCGGAGGAACTGCCCCGGCATCTCGTCATCATCGGATCGTCCATTGTCGCGGTTGAACTGGGGCAGGCGTTCCGGCGGCTCGGCTCGCGAGTGACCATGATCGCGCGAAGCAAGGTGCTGTTCCGGGAGGACCCCGCGATCGGCGACGCCCTCGAAGCAGCGCTCAGGGAAGAGGGCATGACCATCCTCACCCACACCCGGACGCGCTCGGTTGCTCATCGCGACGGTACATTCCAGGTCGACACCAGCGCCGGCGTGGTGAGCGGGGATCGCCTCCTGGTCGCGACCGGCCGCCGCCCGAATACTGCCAACCTGAACCTGGAGGGAATCGGAGTGAAGCTGGATGAGCGCGGCGCCATCCGGGTGGACGATCACCTCTGGACCGGTGTGCCGGACGTTTATGCGGCAGGCGATTGCACCACTCAGCCGCAATTCGTTTACGTCGCGGCCGCGGCCGGCACCCGCGCGGCGATCAACATGACTGGCGGCGATGCAGCTCTCGACCTAGCGACCATGCCGGCGGTGGTCTTTACCGATCCCCAAGTGGCGACCGTGGGGCTCTCGGAGGCGGAAGCAAACCTCAAGGGCATTGAGACCGATGCGCGCACTCTCACGCTGGACAATGTGCCGCGCGCCCTAGCCAATTTCGACACGCGGGGTTTCATCAAGCTGGTCGCGGAGGCCGGGTCCGGGCGCCTGTTGGGAACGCAGGCGGTGGCAGCCCAAGCCGGAGAGTTGATTCAGACGGCTGCGCTCGCGATCCGCAACAAGATGACGGTGGATGAACTCGCGGGGCAGGTCTTCCCTTATCTCACGATGGTCGAGGGTCTGAAGCTCGCGGCGCAGACCTTCACCAAGGACGTGAAGCAGCTTTCATGCTGCGCGGGTTAGGGGTACGCCATGAAAGAGCTGTTGAAGCAATTCTCATCGGTCGCCGGAGCCGGTTTCGCGGGCGCGTGTTGCTTGGGGGTGACCGCAGCGTTGTCGCTGCTGACCGCGATCGGCGCGGGCTTCCTGATCAACGACGCCTTTCTGATCCCGCTTTATCTGGGATTCCTGGGTTTGAGCGTCTGGCTTCTCTACTCCTCGGCGCGATCTCACGGCAATCTCGCCCCCTTCTGGACAGGTCTCGCCGGAGGACTGGTCGCGTTCGCCGGATTGTGGATCCTACCAGCTCTGGTGTACGCTGGTCTCGCCGTGCTGATCTCCGGCAGCGTGTGGGATTTCTGGAACAGGCGCGCAAATGCGCAGTATGCAGGTCCTGCCCGATCGGGAGCGGCTGCGCATGCCCGGCATTCCGACGTTTTATTTCGGAGCAGGCGCAGCCACGGCTCGCCGGCCCGCATCGCTGGCGTATTCGTAATCTGCCTCGCCGCCGTCGCGCTTGCGGCGTGCAGCAGCGGGGAGCGCCGCAACCTACTCATGCCCGACGGATCGCCATCGCTCGTGGTGATGGATTTTCGCCAGCCCGTTGCGGTCGATCCGCCACCCGATGGCTGGCGCCACCGCACCTTCTTCCGCACCGACCCGATGCAGATCAGCTTCGTGTCGAAGCTAGGCCGACCATCGATCCGGCTGGCTACCCATAACAGCGGTTCGATGCTTTACCGGTTTACGGAACTGCCTCTCGACCACTACCCGATGCTCGGCTGGGACTGGTTCGTGGAGCAGCCGATCGCAAGCGAGGCCGACGAGACCACCAAGGCCGGCGACGATCATCCTGCACGGCTGTATCTGAAGTTCCGCTCGGCCGAAGGGGAAACTCACGCCATGGAGATCATCTGGGGCAATCGCAAACTGCGGGCTGGAGACTGGAAGTATCTCGAGTCGTTCTGGAGCGGCAGCCCATTCCCACACTACGTGGCGCGCGGCGGGGATGAGAATGCCGGGCGCTGGCACGACGAAAAGGTCGATCTGCGGGTGCTGTATCGCAATGAACTACGGTTATGGCGGCACGGTCTACGAATTGGTAGTGAGCACAAAGAGGACGCATTGAGATGACCACAGCCAGTTCCGACGCTTTCGTTTTCTTCGGTGCCACCGGCGACCTGGCGTACAAGAAGATTTTCCCGGCGTTGCAGGCCTTGATCCGCGCCGGCGATCTCGACATGCCGATCATCGGCATGGCCCGCGCCGGTTGGACGCTCGGCAAGCTGCGCGAACGCGCGCGCGACAGTCTGGAGAACAATGGCGGGATCGACGCCGATGCATTCGCCAGGCTCTCGGTGCAACTGCGGTACGTCGACGGCGACTACGCGGACCCCGCGACCTACCAGCAACTGAAGCAAGCCCTGGGCGGCGCCAGACGACCGCTGCATTACCTTGCGATTCCGCCCAGCATGTTCGGCGCCGTGGTGCAGGGGCTGGGGCAATCCGGCTG
>Ga0326597_10006731_pt1 | contig 15692 bp, 16 predicted proteins | sample RVTome_12_FD_203789 | JGI IMG/M metagenome (GOLD analysis project Ga0326597, IMG submission 203789) | Soil microbial communities from uranium-contaminated site in the Upper Colorado River Basin, Wyoming, United States - RVT100D185 | ecosystem: Environmental > Terrestrial > Soil > Contaminated >...
TCTATATCGATAGTTATTATATCACCCACCGCTAAAGCCGTTGTCGTCAAATCTGGTGGCGTAGCTGATGTTGTTGTTGTCTTTTCTGTTGAATCAAAACTTAATTTATTGGTAGTCATTATTGATGTTCCACCAATACTAATATCTACTACCATATTATCAGTCGTTCCAGCTGTGCTATTTGTTGCATATAAATAAAATGGGGTAGTATCAGATTGTAAAATAGTTCCAGCTATTGGAGAAACAAAATCACCAGCGATATTTGTTGCAATAGCACAATCGGTACCAGCTTCTACTAAATTAAACACTAACCATCTTATATTTCTTTTAGAAGCAACAAATTGATCAATCGGCATTGCTCTCTCTGTATCTGTGCCTGTATCAATTTCTGTTGTCGTAGCAAGTTCTACTTTTCCGGCCGCGATTAAAGAAGCAGCGGCTACAATATCTGTAACATCTGTATCAACGCTTAATGTTCCACTATCTGCCCTTAAAACTCCTGTGAGTGCCGTAGAAACTCCAGCAAGCGAATTTAAGGCAGTTACACCAGTTTCCACCAATGTTCCGCTTGTAGGCAGCGTTACAGCCGTATTATCAGACAATGTAAGCCCCAATGTATAATTTCCAGTAAAAGTAATAGTATTATTGGCTCCGTTAGCCACTCCTGTTCCTCCATAAGCAGTTCCTATCACGCCTCCTTGCCAAGTTCCTGTTCCTATTGTTCCCAAAGTTGTAATATTAGCAGAACCAGCCCAAGTTGATAAAGCAGTATTTTCTACATTTCCTAAACCAACATCAGAAGCATTTAATCCTGTTGGAGATGATATTACAGGAGATGTTAATGTTTTGTTAGTTAATATTTGTGAAGAAGTTAATCCTACTAATTGCTCTGAAATACCAGATGGGTCATAAGTTGATGCCAACATATCACCAGTTCCAGTTGTTGTAATTTCAAAAGTATTTAATCCTGTTTTTTTAACAACACCATTTCCTAAAGCTGTTAAATTAGTCAAAGCTGTTATTTCGCTTGATGTGCTTTGTTCACCTTGTGGGGCAATATATGACATAAAGTTATAATATTATATTTTCGTTAGGATATTTATTTTTAAGCCTTTGTTCATAAATTTTTATATCTTTTCTTTTTATTTCCAATACTTCATTATCTTTAATCAATTTATCGTTAAATTCTTTTTTTTGTTTTTCAAAAAGTTCTTTATCATTATTTAATTTTTCTTTCTCATCTTTAATTTCTTTTTTTATCAATTTAAGACTTATTACAGTTTCTTCAAGTTCCTTCTTATTTTTATTTAATTCTAAAATAGTATCTTCAAGATTTCTTGAGTATTTCTCAATTCTTCTTTTAGTTTGCATTTCTTTTTCTCCTAATTTAATCAATTCTGATATATTTTCTTGACGTTCTTCCTCTATATTGTGTATTTCAATAAATAATTTATCTTTTAAATTATTAAAAAAATTGTTATCTATAGTTATACAATCTTTTATTTTTTTTAATTCTAATTTTAAATTTTTAATTTGTTCTCCTTTATTTGTGACATACTTGTTTAAAGAAGAAACAGACTCTGATTTCTCTCTTATTTTTTCTTCTAATAATTCAATATCTTTTTTAAGACCAGATTTAATCTGTTCTTGTTCTTGAATTATTTTTGCATTTTCTAAATTTTTATTTATCATATTTTAAACTTTTTTCTTTAATTCTAACTGATTTTTCTCTTGTTTCTATATCCATTTTTTTAAGTATAAAGTCGGACTCTCTTTTTCTTAAATCTTCCTCTTTTATCTTTAAATTAGTTAATCTTGTTTCAATATCTTGCTCTTTGTTTTTAATTTCAGATTCTTTATGGATTAAATCAAAATTTCTTTTCTTAAAATCTTTTTCTTTTTTCTCTAATTCTTGTAATTTTTCATTAAAATTTTTAAAATCTTCTTCTAATTGTGATTCTTTATGGTTAATTTTAGATAATTTATCATTTAATTCACTATTTTTGTATTCAAATTTACTATCTTTTTCGTTTAAAACTATTTCTTTTGTTTCCAAATGTCTTTTATATTCTTCAAGTTCATTTTCTTTGATTATAAATTCAGATTTTTTTCTTTCAATTAAATCTTTTTCAATCTGCAATTCATTTTTTTCCTTTTCTATCTCATCTTTCTTATTTTTAATTTCTATTTCGGAATTTAATATATTATTTTCAGATTCTGATATATTTTTATTAGTTTCTTTTATTTTTTTACTTATTTCTTTATAATTATCATTTAATTTATTAATATTTTTATCAATTTTTTGCTGTTCCTCCTCTTTTATTTCAATATTTTTAGACAATTCTTTAAGTTCGTCTTCTAAGTTATATTTATTATTTTCTTCTTTTACTAATTCAGATTTTAGATTATATAATTTACTCTCTAATTCTGATTGTTCTTTATCAATAACATATTTAAGCTCTTTTTTTTTCAATTCTAAACGACTTATTTCTTTGTTTAGAAATTTTATTCTTTCCTCTAAGTCTTCTTTTTTAGGTTTTGATATAAATGACATAAAATTAAAATAATTATTTCCACATTAAACTATAATTTTTTAAATTAATTAATTATAAGCCCATTGCAAACATTGTCAGTGTTTTAATGGTAAAGTTTCCAGTTCCACTTATATTTCCTACATACAGTTCTAAATAATCGTTAGTTGCCATCTCTGCCATAACGTGGAGTGCGGTTGTTGAAGTTTCGCCAATTCCTCTTGCCTTACTGATAATCTTTGAAGTGGAAATAACAGTGCCGTTTTTTGCTACTCCGACAACAAACTCATCATTTGCATTGTCTGGCGAAAATGAAATTGTGCAAGCAATGTGGAACATTTTTGTTGTTGTTCCTGTATATCTTAATCGACCAGTATTTCCGCCTCCGTTATCAAACTCATATTCTCCCGAAGATAAGGCTGTGGTCGGATTGACTAATACCATATTCGTTGAGCCGTCTGATTGAGCTGATATAGTTATGGCTGTGCCTGTGGTGTTGAAGTAGTTTGTCTCGCCCATAGGGAGGATAAGTCTTTGAACGGGTACAATGTTTCCTGTTGCGTCCATCTTGGCATATACCGTGCCATCTGACTTCTGCCATTCTTGCAAGTTAGCTGATTGTCCTGAAAACCCTTGGATGATTTGACCGATATTTGTTGCGTTAAGGCTTTTTATGTGAAATTGCCCTCCTGGTGTATCGGTATTCAGTCCAGCACGTCCAGAACCAGTTATTCTAAGTCGCTCAATATTTGACGTATAAAACATCATATCTGCGGAGGAACCAACTACTTGATTCCTAAAAATCATATCACTTGTGGAAGTGTCGTATAAAAAGTCGCCAACTAAAGTTCCGTCTGATTTTTTAAAGTTAAAAACAGTGTCATAATTTGCAGTAGTTGGTTGAAAGTTTATCGTTGCGTGTGTATTTGCGGGAGGCCCAATAAGCAAATTATCATTTCCAACTATTGTCGCACCAGCAGTATTCTCTATTGTTAAATCTCCTGCAATAATACTTCCTTTCGTGGCGTGAGCAGTGGATTGCAGAGTGAGATTTCCGCCTGAAGCGGTGTCGCCGATTAGGGTCTGTCCGCCTGAGCGTCCTGCGAGGAGGGCGTAGATTGAATGGTCATCGTCTGATAATCCTAAAATGTTTCCGTGGTCAATACTTGCTTCAGTAAAATGAATTGTTACGTCTGCGATATGTGAATCGATAACAGCGTGAGAATTTGACCCAATATTCAAAAGCTTAGTGTGGTCGTTGACCACCATATCGAATTTTTGCGAAATTGGGTTAAATTTCATTCCCATACTATGTTTTGGTTACACTACTTATCTCATTAGAAGCGTTATAAGCTAAAGTTATAGTTGCGACTGTTGTTCCACCACTGCCTCCTGTTTTGTAAGTTACTGTTTCAATCTCTCCTACTCCATTTCCTGCTGCGACATAAGTCAAGGCGATATAGTCGTGAGCGGGAACTTCTAAGCCAACCAAAGAGCCAAGTTCTGCTATAATATCATCTTGCTTGTCTTCGGTGGCTAAATTTTCATTGCCAAATCCGGCTATTCCGCTCATACTAATTTCCAACAATTCTATAACGGACTAATCCGCTAACTTGAACTGCTCCGTCAAGGTTAATAATAAATGCTTCTCCTGGGTTACAATTTATAATTCCATCCTGCCATATAGACGGATTTTCAATCGTTAATGCTTGTTTTGCATCCAAAGGATATGTTCCACTTTGTTCTGTTGTTCCTGTAATAAATTTAACTCCGACAGCACTTGTTGGGATAAAATCAATATGGTCTATTGCAATATATCCATAAGAAGGAGCTGCAATTACAATATTATCTCCTGAAGAAGATATATCTATTGCTATATTTCTTTGTTTCTCATTAAATCTCATATTTTTTAATTAATAATAATCCCCGAAGGGAACACTTTTACTTAACTAAGAAAAGTGTTAAAAGAATTTTACGCAACAGCCGCTCCGTTAATTCCGACTACAAACCAAGTTGAATTGGTAAATAATAGGGTTACAGCATCTCCTACGGCATCAAAAGTAATAGTGGTTCCTCCTGCTAAATTATCAGGTGTTAAAGTTCCATTGCCTCCGTCAACTGTCATTACAACGAAAAGGACTTGTCCTTCTGTTCCGTCTGCTAATGTCAATGCATCAGCTCCAGTAGTTGTAATCTCGTGGATTGAACCAGTCACCGCAACAGCACCAGCACCGGAAGAAGTAGTGGTTTCACTCATTAAAGTTTTACCAGCTAAATTAACAGCACCAGAACCGTTAGGAGTTAATGTAATATTTCCGTTAGCTCCATCTGTGATTGTAATATTACTAGAACTTGAGCCTTCGTTAGTGTCAATCACCAAATCATAAGCTCCAAGAGAAGTAATATACCCAGCACCTGCTCCTGAACCGGTAACAACTTGACCTAAAGCTCCACCAGCACGAGGACTGATTTGAGCCATTTGGGTCAAAGTTCCGTCATCAGCAGCAGTAGAGAAAATAAATCTTCCATCTTCTTGACCAGCAGTAGCAGTCATTATTTCTACTTCTAATCTTCCATATTCTGTTACAGCATCTCCTGCGTCAAGACCTTCTGCTTTAACAGTCAATACTGCGTCATCAGCGGCAGCAGAACCAGTAGAAGTATGTTGAGTATGAACAACAACTCCAGTTGATCCAGTATTGCTATTCAACAAGCTAACCATACCTTTACTGGCAGCAGAAGCTCCAGAAGAATTTATTTCAACAGTAGAATTGGTAGAATCCTTACCATTGATATAAACGGTAGTAGGGTTATTAGTCATTGTCGCTCCTGAATAATCAAGGTCGACAAGATAAGAAGTAGCAGCCGCAGGTGTTCCGGTATTGGTAACACGGAATATTGAACCTCCGGCAGCGGTAGCACCGCTATTTGTTACTTCCAATGACGCTTTGTTATTAGCTTTTACTCCGGTTGTAGTGATTAAAACATCACTTACCGAAGTAGCAACACCGTGAACATCAAGGGCTACAGCTCCAGTAGCTGCGTGAGTGATAGACACGCCATCACCAGTCCCCAAACTATCCATTACAACCTCTACACCGATTGTAGTATCAGTTACTGTTCCCGAAGTATTGGTTACCGCATTTTCAACATATACTACTGAACCAGTAGAAGACATTGAACCACCTCCGTTTATAATATCAGTACGAACAAACGACACAAGGTCAAAGTCATCAGCTACTGTTCCGGTAGTAGTTGTTCTGCTTGAAGTAACCGCAACTCCAGCGCCGATTTTATTAACTGCGCTTGTTATAGCCGTTGAAGTCAAGTCAAAAGACGCCAAAGTTCCTGATGTTATTGCGGAGTCAGCTCCGGTATTTTGAACATACAAAGTATTACCGGTTGTTTGAGTAGCATCAGTTGCGATATGGACACCTTTACCAGTGGTAAGCCCTGCAAAGACGGCATATACACCAGTTCCAGAAGTCAATCCGGAAGGAGTAATTGTCATCCAAGATGTAGTTGTTGAACCGGTAAACACTCCAGAACCGGTCAACACTACTACGCTTGCACTTGTAGCTGTATTATTAGTTACCGTAAAGGTAGCAGCGTCATCAGCATCAGTAATTGCAAGAGAACCGTCACTCATTGTCATATCACCGGCAGTATAAGTAAATGCTCCGGCTGTTATGATAAGAGCTCCATCAGTCAAAATTACATCTCCTGCAGTTACAGTTAATGCTGCCGTCCCCTCAGCAGAACCTGCAATAGTAGTAGCTCCGTTCTCTCCTATAGTAAACACTGACGCAGCTGCGTCAGTTTGAACGCATTTCAAAAATGCTCCGCCGACTAAAGCAGACTCATCTAATTGCAATCTGATTAAATCACCAGTAGTAAGAGTATCTGAACTAAATACGAAAGCACCTTGGTCTTCTGTTGAGCCATTGCCAAAAGTTGTAATAGTATCATTTTGAAGCAAGAACAAAGGTGCTGTGTTTGATGTGCTTGTTGCTGTGAATTTACCATCTGTTAATGTAATATCATTACCGAATACCACTACTTCAGAACCATTAGTAGTATCAAACTTAATCATTGAAGTAGCTCCACCAGAACCCATTATCAATGCTGTTGCATCATTATCTTCCATAGTCCAAGTAATATCTCCGCCAGTTGATGTAATTGTGTTTGCTCCAGACAATGTTAGTCCGGTACAAGTAATTACGCCCGCTTTGGTAATACCCCAAGTGTTAGAAGTTCCATCAATATCGTTTCCACTTCCTGAGTTAGTAATTTGTATAACAGAACCTGAACCACCAACTATATTAGTAAAGGTAACTACATCGGTTGCAGTTGCCCTATTACCAGCGATAGTAAGAGTAGTATCAGGAGTAATAGTAAATGTCGCATCAGCAGCAAATATTGTTTCCCAAGTGGGAGTTGAACCACTGCCACTTGCTCCGACAGTAGTTGTTCCTGTCCCATTCCAATAAACTAAGTTATCAGAGCTATCAACATAAAGTCCATAGCCATTAGAATCATTTGAGAAAGGGTTAGAGGCTTTTGTTACATCAAATCTTAATAATCCTTTTTTCAAATTGATTCCTTTGGGACTGGAATATGTATTTCCAGCTATTGTAGACATATTTTATAGAGAATATTAGGTTGAATAGAATATTGCTTATTGCTCACCCACTATTAGCCTATATTCTCAATTAATAATTAAGTAGAACTTGAATCTCCGACACTCATTACCCAAGACCTTGCAACATCATTGTGTCCTAAGTCAAAGATAGCGTGTCCAGCCCATTGAAGTTCACGAGTCTTATAAACAATATTGACTCTGTCAATATTGTTTGGTTCACCCTCAATAAATTGAAATCCATAAGTGTCATTCTTTCTTGAAGAGTCAAACATCCACCAGTAAGCATCTTGTGTAAGATAATCAAGTTCAATAATTTTGAAAGGCGGTGTCCCTGTTCCGTCATTATCGTTAGATTCAGGTATCATACCTTTCTTAATAGCACCAAGGATTTCCTTAGCTTTAAAGGCTACAGAAGAACCTTTTTTACAAACAAGAGTATCAAGATTTGCAGGCATTGGATTACCACGAGGGTCTACAAACAATGAAGCAGTTCTAATAGCTGCTTTATAACCAGCATAATCAAATGGTAGAGAATATGTAGTTCCGTCATATATAACATTATTCATATTCGTTCCGCCATCTTCTCTTGTATGAGCAGTAGTAAATGCCTCAAGTCCATCTCCGCCTGTAATAGTGATAGCTCTACTTCCACCTACTCCAGCGTGAGTATATGCAGATGAAAGACCGTTGGTTAATCTTTCTGCACAAAGTTTTTCTTTCTTAGAGTTAAGAGCATACTCAATCTGTGTTGCTATATTGGATAAATCTCTCTTTTTAATAGCAAATTTATATGCCATATGAGAGTAAGTTTCCATTACATCGATTTGCTCCTGAGTATAAGTTTGGTCGTAACCTTGAATAGGCACATCTTCTGTTATACTCGCGTTTTCTGTTGTGAACTCAGCTTCTTGAAGACCTGAATAAGAACTGTCTTTTTCATAATAATCAGTAGTAGTTCTATAATTAAAATAATTCTTAAACTGAGGTTCGGGTTTAGCCATTTTTTGATAGATGTTCTGGATAGATCTGTCTAAAGCATCTACCGCAGAACCTTTCAAAAATGGAGTTGTTCCAGCCATATAGTTATTTAGTTAATAATTATGAAAGTGTTCTTACAAACCTTCCTTTAATTTTTTTATCAGTAGTAGCACCTATAATTCCTGTCTGCATAAATACGCCGTTAGTAACATCATCGGTACCAGTATTATTAACAGTATTGGTATCAGTTAATGCCATAAACATATAATTATGGTCAGTATCAGAATTATTAGTTGTTTCTACGGTGTATTCAGTATTATAATCAATAAGTTTAATATCAACCGTGCTATCACTTGATGTTGTCGCTTTTTGGACAATTCCTCCTCCGCTCACAAGCGTTACAGTAGCACTTGAAGTCGCTGCTATTAGTTTACCAGTAGTTGTACTTCGCATTAGCAAGTCTCCAACTGCAGTAGATGTAGTAACAGCACCATCAATAGATGCTTCTATATTCTGTGAGTCTCGTCCAGAAAGTCTTTGAAATCCAGCCATAAATTTTATTTTAGTTAATTAAAATCTTCGTCATCAAAACCTTTAAATTTAATTCCACCTATGTTATATTCATTGTTTCCAATTTTTTTAACTTCGGCAGGTTTTTCTTCGGTTTTAATGTTAGATGTTGAAGAATTAGATGAAACACTTTTGATTTTTTCTTTTTGAGCGGCTATTTTAGCTTTTTTATTGATAACTGTAGCCTCTCCTAATTCGTTAATGACATCGCGATTTACTTTGCTAAAAATTACTTTTAGCTGTGATGGATTTTTTCCTTTAATATTGTAATCGTTTTTCAATATTTCTTGAAAATAACTCCAACGAGTATCATCGGTATCATTTTTAGGAGAGTATTCAGGATTTTCCTCAATAAAATCTTCTAAAGTTGAATTAGCTTTTTCCGACCATGTTTGTTTTTGATTAACTAAACCAAGTTGCGGTGCTAATACTTTAAGAATTTTTTTTGAATTTTCTATATCCTCTTTAGTATATCCTTCGTCTAATAAAGCTTGATAAGCACTATCATCTTTAATTTCTTCTTCTGTTTCATTAGAAGAAAATGTTTTTTCTCTTTTTTCTTGTCTTAAACGAGTGATAGTAGCTCTCATAGCTCTTTCTTTTGGTGTTTCTCCTTCAACCTCTTTTAATCCATCGGCAGAAGTATCATCCTCGGTTTCTTCGGTTGATTTTTCAGACTCATCATCTGATTTTTCTTCTTCAGTTTCCTCGGTTGATTTTTCCGTTGGTTTAGCTTCGCTTTCATCAACTTCCTTTTCCTGTTCAACAGCCTTTGTATTTTCAGGATTTTTAAAGTCAATTTCAGCGACAACTTCGTCTAAATTTACTTCTCTTTTTTCTTCACTCATACATTTTATATTTAACGCCCCAAATAGAAGGCGATATGTTAATTAATTATATATAAAAAGACGCCCGTATTGAGCGTCTTTTCTTAATGCCTAAAGACGCTTCAAGTTTTAAGCATTAAGCTTGGATGCTCAATGTTTTGAAGCGTCTTATTGTAACGAACTCTACTTAATAAGCCAATTAAGACCCATTAAAAATTCAGGTTTTATTTTTATATCTCCTAAATCTTCTATATTAATATCCGGAACATCAATATCTACTTCTTGCTCTAATAATTCCTTTATCTCTTTGCTAAACTTTTCAACATTTTCATCCGGTATTTTAAATGTGTTGATTTCTCTTCCATTTTCGTCTTTTTGTCTTTCTCCTTTATATTCTATAATTTTATCTTTTTTTACTTTGTCAAAGGCTTCAATTTCAGGGTTCATTTTAGAAATAAATGTTGACAATTTAAAGCTTGTCTTGACTGGTAATGGTTCTTTTATTAGTTCCTGTATAGACGGAACACTCTCTATTAGTTGTTTTAGTTTCATACTTCTTTTTAACGCCTGATAGAGGCGAAATTAAATAATTAGGCTGTTTTAGTTTCCGGATAAGAAGTATTATCAACAATAACACCTTCATCGGTTGAGGAAACGCTGTCTTCTGGCATATCTTCGATGCTACTTGCATCTGGTATTTCATCAGGCATATCATTCGCACTCATTTCTACCTGTTCGCCATCATTTTCTTCACTTGGCTCTTCGCGTCGGTCTTCAAACCAATCAGCTGCTTCTCCATAAGTGTTAAACTCTTTAATATAATTCTTATTAGAATTGATGATTGTTACTTTAATTTCCATAAATTTAATTTTAATAATTAGACTTTAATTTTAAATTTTTTATTATATTTCAAGTTTTGGCAAACTAATTTACACCATTGTTCTACGCTTCCTTTAACATTATTTTGGTCTACTTTTCTTGTTCTTTCATCTTTTCCATAAAAGTTCTTATTAGCTTCGTCCATATTGGATAATCCCATTGGAACATTTATCTTAAATTTAGATTCCATTGTGTCATATTCAGCCTTAAATCCGTCATCTTCATCGAAATACTTTAAAAATATTTCTTTTAATTCAGGTTCAAGCTCTTTTCTTTGTTTTGGAGTTGCTGGGTCAATAGTCGGAGGAGCTTCTACAACTCTTTCGGCTGGTCTTTCTCCAATTACTTGACCAATTTTTTTATCTTTGTTTGCCAATTCTTCTACCACTAAGGCAATATTCGTTATGGAGTTTGTTATTTTCTCCATTTTCTCATCCAACTTTTTGTTTAAAGATGTCAGAGTTAGTTTTTTTTCTTCCATACATTTTTTTTATTACTCCCCAAATAGTAGGGAGGATTAATTAGTTAATTTTTTTTTAGCTTCCTCGTGAGAAATCATTTTTTCTTTGTTCATCCTTTCCCATTCTTCAGCCAAATCTTCAGGCAACATTACTGTTAATGGAAATACTATATTACCTCCTTTTTTTATTGCTTTTTTAGTAGTTATTTTCATTACTCTGGTTACCGGTTTTAGCTTCTTCACTCCGATTGTCTTTTCCATTTCTTTATCATCAGCATAAAGTTGCAATAAAGCATATACATCGTGTCTTTCAATTTCCGCTGATTCTTTGCCGATAGTAAACTTTATCTTTTTGCAAGGTTTAACTGCTTTATTATAATTTACTTCTACTTTTAATCCGTTCCATTCATATTTTGAATAGCTTTTAATCATATTTTTTCCCTTCGTTAAATAAGTATATAAAAAATTGTCTTATATGATATTCTCCCCCCTCGCTGTAAGCCGCTTCCCATATTGTATCAAATTGAGTCTGTTTTCTTATACTATCTTGCTTCAATCCTTTTGTATATTCTTTCATTGCATTTTCTATGCCCAACCAACTTCTCTGAGTCATCGCTTCTTGAATAAGTTTTCTATCATCATTTGTCATAATTATCCGCCTAAGGCTTTTGTATTATTAGATTTAATTTTTCCTAACATATCTCTTAATGGATTTGATACTTCACTTCTTGGGGCAACTGTTTCTGTTTCTCCTTGTGGAACTTCTGCGCCACCTCCTCCTTGACCTCCTTGTCCCGGCTTAATAAATAAAGGATTTTCCGCTTTAGCTTTAGCTTTCTTCATTTCTGCTAATAATTCAGGATTTTCCGCAAGTTCTACTAACTTATCAGGCAACCATTTCATCGGTTCCTCATCTTGAATTTCTAATATCTCATTAACTGGCTTATACAGTGCTAAGGCTGTATCGATATCACCAGCTTGCATTAGTTGGGCCATTGAACTTACAGCCGGGAATATTAAGTTAAACAATTCTAATTTTCTTTGTCTTTCAAGTTCTGGGTTAGGGCTAACTATACTTCTTGCCTTAATGTGTATTTTTCCTTCCCATTTAATTTTTTCAAGAGGAAATTTATCGCTTCCGATTTTGAAAAATCTACGGTTAGGACTTTCCTCTAGTACGCCATCTCTATTTTCTTCCAAGCCAAGGTCAATTTCTTGAAAAAACTCTCCCTCTACTTTTCCATTAAATTGTCCAAACATTCCTGTTTCACCGGCAACATTTTGAGCCTCTTTTCCATTTTCTTTTTCATATTCTCTTAATTCTTTAATATTTGCAAATTCCTTAACTTCTGGAATAGAATATATCTGATTCATCCAAGACAATGTAATATATGCGTCCTGTTCTATTGCTCTTGCTATGTTAATCAAAGGAATATTTAATCTTTTTAACGCGCTATCTTTAGCGTGTAAGGCTTCTGTAGCTGTTTTTCCTTGTATTTCTCCTTGTAAAGTAGGAGTAATACCAGTATTGTTATCAATATCTTCTCTTATTTTATCTACTCCGTCCCAACCTCTACCGTCATATTTAATGCTTATTTGGTCAATAGTTGTCCCAGCTTGTTTTTGTCTTATCTTGTTCGGGCTTATTGTAAATTCACTTTCGCCATCCATTGCCTTACCAGTATAAAATAACATCGGATATATGGCCATTACTAACTGATCAACGCTCATATTCTTAAATCTATCATAAAGAACTTTATTATGTTTCAGGATTTCATATAAACCTATGCCATAAATTGTCCTTGGGTCTCTTTCAATCCAGTATGTCCACCATAGCGTTAATTTACCGTCATCGTTGGGTAACGGAGAATAATATAACGGAATGTTTTGATTGGGAATATATATTGTATAAAGGTCTTTTGATTTATTCTCGTAAAATCCGACTGTAACCATATCTTGCTCAATCATATTTTCCTCTCCTCCTCCTCCGTCTTCATCGCTTTCGTCTCCATTAGTTTTCTGAACTGGACCAAAACTCACTGCCTTTACGTTTTTATATCCGATAAATTCTCTTTCAAAATCATCTTTAGAAAAGTCTTTTTCATAATACCAATCGTTAATACTGAATTTATCGCTTAAATTAGCTTTATCGTCAATCCAAGTCCTATATGGGTCTAACTTTTCCCTATAAACATCATTAAATTCTATAATTTCTGTTTTGCGATATTTATTGTTAGCCGGATTTTCGGAATCAACCTCCTCTAATATCTCTTTATCTCTTTTTATTATGCGAGGAACTGTATGACCAACTGCCCAGCCGTATTTAGCAAGGTCAAACACAAATAATTTAAGAGTTTCCAGGCTTTCGTTTAAATCCCAGTTTCTCTTCCATAAAGCCTTAGCTATATTATTACGCTTTTCATATTTTTCGCTAACAGCTTTTAAAATAGCTTCTGGATTTTGGTCTATTAAAATTGAAAGTGCTGTCTGAACTTTAACTAGTAGCGTTGGTTCACTTACATTACTTCTCCAATCATCAGAACCTAAATCAACATTAGTTAATCTGCTCCCCCTAAGACCATTAATTTCATCTTCTACCAATATTTTCGTTTGTTTTGCTTTACTTTCTAAAAAATCAGGCTGATATTCCTTGTCAGCAGCTCTCATTATTTCAGTATAATCTATTTTACCTATAATATTCTTTTTAGTCTTTTTAAGAATTGGTATTCTTTTTAATAAAAAATCTCTTACTTCCGTTTCTTTTTCGTTTAGCTTAATATTTTTAGGTGTCTTTTCTTCGTTTAATTTTTTTATGTTAGGCATCTCTCTGTGAAGCGTCTTAATAATAATCTGATTGTCTAATTGAACTTATTTGTTTTTTAGCTGCGAATTTAGCTTTTATTCTTTCTGTTATGTCATCAACGGACTCTTTTGGTTTTTGTTTTTCGGCTGGTATATTTTCTCTAATATAATAGGCGATTGCTGTTGCCATAATCTCATCATCGTTCTCTCCAATCATTGCCTCTGGTTTTCCTCTTTCATTTTTTGTGAAGACTAAGCATTCTCTTAAAAAGTCTTCGTTTGTCCAGATATCATCGTATTTATTTATTTCTGATAATAAATTGTCTAATAAAGGTTTTCTTGTTGTTCCAGATGTCAGGAAACCAAGCTTTTTGGCTACTCTGTGTGTAATGTCATCAATCCCTTCTCTGTAATATAGATTATGATATTCTAATTTTTCATATAATTCTGTTAAAACCCACAATCCAGTATTACTCTCAATCCCCAAGTATGCACTGTTATACCACATCCCTAAAGCATAGGCTATTTTTGCAAATTCATCTGGTCGGACATTAGCTTTAAATTTAGCTACTGTTTTTAAAGTTTTGTTGTTAATCACATTAAGGACTGAATAATCTCCTCCTATCTTACCTTCTGCTACATCTCCGCCTATTACATAATTTGCATATTTTTCGGGAAATTCCCAAATCTTTAAATTTCCTTTTTTATTTTTAAAAAACTCATAACTTTTATTTTCTTTTAAAATAATATCTCCTATATCTTTCGGCTCTTTTGCTTCTCTAAGCAAATACATTATTCTATCTTTATTGAAAAATGTATCGCCTGAGCTTAAAAACGCTTCTTCCGGATTAAAAGGGTATTCCTGTTTAAATATATCTTCCGGAGTTAATCCTCTGTCTGTTTCCGTTTCTTCAATTTTCCACCTCCTCCATTTTAATTTTTTATTAGCTTTTTCTTCTGTTAAATTATTTAAATATAATTCTACTATTTCATCTTCTTCTTGTGTTCTTATAAAATCAGGATCACAAGTCATTTCGTATTCGCAAAAATCAATCCAAGAGAAGAAAACTGCTGTCCACGCTCCGTTTTTTTTATAACTTTTATTCCATAATTTATTAAAATAATTACCTATTCCATTCGCCGTTGTTTCTATGTAAGCATTGCCCGTTGAACCTAAGGCTTGTAATAAACCATTCATTATTGTTCCCGCATTGTCCCAGAAAGCGACTTCCGAACAGTGCAAATCTGTTATATTATCTCCTCTGCCGAATGCCTTAGTTCCTGCCGTTCCGATATAAAACGAACTATTTGTTTTTGGAAAAGTAAATTCTTTTTCACTTTCTTTATCTAAAGTAGGCGGTGCGACTAATGTTCCAGCAAAAAACTTTACTTTTCTAAATAATTTTTTGGTCGCGGTTTCTGTGTGGGATATTACTACCGCTCTTGTATTTTTAATAATTAAACATTTTACGAAAAATAAAGCTATAATAAATGTTGAAAATCCAAATTGTCTGCCTTTAAGGATAATTACTCTCGTTGGTTTTTTTGCTTTCTCAATTTCTTTAACTAATTGTTTTTGTTTATTATTTAAAATAAAAGGGATTACTTGACTGTCTTTTGTTTCTACTGAAAAAAATTCTTCTATCTGTTCAACTAAATCACTGATTGTTATCAATAAACCTTGTATCGTTTTCATCTTTTTTTCTTTTTATATTTTTTTCCATTAAATCTTCAATGGTTAAACTAATATTAATATTCTTATCTGGAGCATAACTTCCTTTTAATTTATATGCCATATCTAGTCCAGCTTTTAAAGCCTGAACATCTGTGCTTTCTTCTATTTCAGTTTCTTCCCCTTTGCGTATTACTTTTGTTATTTTAGAAACATTTAATAATTCTAAATGTTTTTCAACTAATAAAGAATTAGGAATATAATCTGCTATCCTTTCAATTTCTTTTATTATATCAGGTTTTGTCAAGTTTTCACTTCCAATACTTTTTGC
>Ga0326597_10006732_pt1 | contig 15692 bp, 13 predicted proteins | sample RVTome_12_FD_203789 | JGI IMG/M metagenome (GOLD analysis project Ga0326597, IMG submission 203789) | Soil microbial communities from uranium-contaminated site in the Upper Colorado River Basin, Wyoming, United States - RVT100D185 | ecosystem: Environmental > Terrestrial > Soil > Contaminated >...
ACGCTGCGCCGGATCTCTTCCGCGATGGCGAGTGACTCGCTGGACAGCATAGTCGTCTGGTTGGCGATGCCCACCCTGGTCAGGTCGCGCTCGAAGCTGAAGCCGGGAGACACGGCTTGGGCAAAGCGCGCCTGGAGCGCCGCCACCGCTCCCCCCCGCTCGATGAAATCACAGACCATCCGGGCCTCGTTCATGTCGAGGACGACCAGATAGCGCCCGTCCGGATATTTCCTGACCTGGCTCGCGGTGGCCTTGGTCTCCTCGTGGTAGTGCTTCCCGTGGATCACCGCCGTGAAGCCGTCGCGGGCGTAGCTGTCCACTCGCTTCCATACGTTGAGCACGGAGCCGCACGTCGTGTCCACCAGCACGCATCCGATCGCCCGTAGCCGGTCGAAATCCCCGATGGTTACCCCGAACGCCGGGAGAATGACCACGTCCTCGGCGGTCAGGGAGGAGAAGTCGAATTCCTGGCCGACTTCCCGAGCCAGAAAGCTGACGCCCATGTCGCGGAGCTTTTGATTCACGTGCGGGTTGTGAATGATCTCGCCTACCAGGAAGAGTCGCCGCTCGGGGAACTTCCGCCGGGTCTCGTAGGCATAGTCCACCGCGCGGTCCACGCCGTAGCAAAAGCCGAACTCCCGGGCCAGTCGAAACGTCAGGGGGCCCACGGTCAGCTGATAGTCGCGTGCCCGGAGGGCTGCGACCACCGTGCTGTGATAGTCGCTGGTGAGCTGGTGCTCGATATCGGCCTTGAGCCCGAATCCACGGCGAAAGTAGGTGCTCTCCATTGGTCTAATCTACCTCCGCGGCAGAGCCGGTGTCGGCCGTGGCGGCGGCCGCGGTGTCGGCGGTGGAGACTCGGGAAACACAGCCACGCTCGGCGGCCCGGATCCTCAGTCCGTGGAAGGAGCCGCGGAGGGTGAGCCGCCGGTCGTCCGTCACCGAACCGGCTGCGGCGTCGAACTCTCCTGAGACGGTCCCCTCGGAGGCCTTCCTCAGGAGCACGGCTCCGCTGTTTCCCTGAAAGCCACGCACCAGGTTGGCGGCAAACCACCGAAGACCTACGGCGGACGACGGCCGGGCCGTATCGGCCCCCTCCGGAACCCGCACCGGGTAGCGCCCGGGCCCGACGGGTCCCACCGGGTAGACGATGAGACTCACGCCGGTGTCGCTCCCCAGTGCCCTGATCTCGAGCATGCGGAGGCTATCACACCATTCAGCCGTGGCCGGCGCCGAAAACGTCGCGGTGTCCGACCCAGCCCAGGCGACTTCCAGCCGTGGCCCCTTCGGGTCCGGCGCGGAGAGGCGGCAGCCAACCCCGGCTCCCAGGGTATTCAGGAGGCAGAGGAGGGCCACTTTCCGGTTCATCGAACCGCCCGGACCAGGAGGTCGAAGCGCAGCTTCCCTCCGAGGTCGGGGGAAATCGAGCGGCTGAGATCGAATCGCAGCGAGCCGTTGAACAAAGAGAGTCCCACGCCGCCCCCGACCAATGCCTGGCTGGCGAGCAGATCCTCCGCCGCCGCCTGCCCGGCATCGACGAACGCCACGGGCCGCATGCGGCCACCGAGCGGAGCGAGGTCGAGCTGTGCGGCCCAGAAGGCCCGCCCTCGACGGGTCCCGTAGTCGAATCCGCGCACCGTCTCGAGCCCCCCCAGCCGGAAGAGCGCTCGCTCGAATGCGGGCCGAGTGGCGATCCCGGTCTTGAGCCGGAGCGTGACCCCGCGGGAGCCGCCCACGTCCTGAAGGAGATTGCCGTAGACCCGTCCGGTCGAGCGACCCTCGCCGCCCGTGACCTCGACCGTCAAGCTCCAACGGGTGCGCCCGAGCCCGGCCAGCCGGATCCAACCGCGACCGAAGGTCCCTTCGTCGACCGCAGGATTCGGCGGAAACAGGCCGGAGCCGCCGAGGGCGTCGTTGACGGCCGATTTCGCCGTCCGCGCGACGCTGGTCTCCTCCTCGACCTCGGCGCCGATCCCCACCCCGATTCCGGTGGCGAGGGACGTCTCGAAGCCGATCAGCCCCCCGTGAATCAGAGAGTAGTCCCCGTTGTCGTGACCCGCGACCAGCGCGTTCAGGGTGTTGCCCAGCGTATGTCCCGGAGAGAATGGATCGAGATCTCCGATTTCCCGGAAACCACTCACCAGCAGACGCCCGCCGGGGCCGTCCCGCTTGAGGGTCAACCGGCCGGTGATTCTCTCGTCGCTGAAGCCGTAACGGGCCGTTGCGTACACGGCGGTGAAGGACACACCGGGTACTGCGACCCGGTATCCCAGCCCCAGCGATAGACCCTGTACCCGATCATACCGGGCCGCGTCCGTCGTCCGTTCGTAGGCCACCCCCCCGTCCGGCTCCCAGGTCAGGGCGCCCGGCAGCAGTCGGATCAGCGCCGCGTGGCCGGGTCCCACTTTCCGGGCCAGCGCGGTGTCCTCTCGATTGAGGGGATGCTCGACCAGGTGCTGCGTGGCGGTGCGGGAGTGGGGTGAGACGGTATCTGGAAGTGAGGGGCGGGTGGTGACGACGAACTGGAAGAAAAGAGTTAAGTGGAATGCGCCCATTTGCTCCGGCCGTCTCGATGGAGCCCGTATGCCTTGAGACGGCGCCAGAGGGTGGTCCGACTGATGCCCAGGTGCCTTGCCGTCTCCGCGAGCTTCCAGTTGTTGGCGTCAAGCGTCTTGACGATAGCTTCCTTTTCCCTTGCCGCCAATGTCGTCGGGCCTTCCACGCCGGGAATGAACATCGCCTCGCCGAGCTCGAGGCCGCCGACCCGAAGCGGGCGGAGCCGGCCTCCCATGGCCGCCAGCCGAGGCTGGAGGTCGGGTGCTTCCGTCATATCCATTCCAGCCAGAGCTTCGCGGGCCGGATGGTTGGCATAGAGCAACCGACCGTCGGCGTCGAACACGACGACCCCCTCGCTGAACCCGTCGAGCAGAGCCCTGGCCAAGGGCGAAAAGACCGAGGGAAGAGCCGTGAGCGAGATGGTGTCGGGCATATGATGACAACGCTGGAGTCGAGACGAATGTTTCACCGCTGGACGCGAGCTCATGGCTTCTCGGTCAAGTGTTTATTAGACAACATCTTGCGTGTGGAGTGGCCGATGCCCACCCGACCGGAAGACGGGGCGACGTCTCGTAACGCTGCACATTCTAGACGCCCAGCACCGGCTGGGGTGCACATTGGAGCGCGGGCCCTGAGCTACTGGCGATGGTGGCGATGGCGGGGCGCGCGACGCCGGGGCCGCGAGGGCTCGCCCCCATCATCTCGAGACGGTTTCGGCGCCCGGCGGAGCAGTGCCTGGAGCGCGGGAATCGAATCGGCGAGTATCGGCGGTTCTCGCCCCCGCTGAACGGCGAAGTGCAGCGGCCGGTCAAGTCCGGGAAGTTCCTCGGGCCGGAGCCGTTTGGCCTGGCCTTCCCGCAACCGGATACGGGCAATCCCGCCCCCATCCGCCAGTTCATAGCTGAGCGGGACGGCATCTCCCTTGATTCGAAGCAGGCCCGGCAACTCCTCGAGTCGAGCCCTGGTTTCCAGGTCGACCAGAGCCTCGAGATCGAGGCCGATGCGGGTGCGGAGAAACTTTTCCCAGCTCTCCACCCCGTCGAGCTGCCCGTGGAGCAGCCGGCGGCGGGCCTCCGGGGAGATGGCGTGAAGGGAGCCCCCCGAGCGCCGCCACAACTCATCGAGGGCCGCGAGGGTCCGGCGGAGACGGGCCTGATCGGGGTGGGGGGTTCTCCCTTCCTCCAGCGCCTCGGCCAGGAGATCGCGCGCCGCCGGGAGAAGCGTCTCGGGAATCGAGCCGTCGAGGGCCTCCACCTCCGTGTCCAGATCAAAACCGAAGTAGGAGCGGCGGCGCTCAATCGAGAGCCCCTGGTGCTTCCGGGGTCCGGCAATCACGACCCGAGGTGGTCCCAGACTGGCGTAGCGGCGCACCAGGTCGTAGGAGAGCGTGGTCCCCTCGATGGAGGCGCGGGGGACGCCGAACCGGTCGGCGAAGAAGCGCAGGGTGCCGGCCACGGCGCCCCAGCTTCCCGCCACGGAGGTTTTCGATACCCGCGCTTCCTGCCCATCGGCGGTGCGCTCGTCGATGACGAGATCGAACGGCATGAACCGGGCGAGGAGATCGGCCCACCGGCTGCGGACCTCTTTCGACGCATAGGGGAGCCGGGGAGGCAACGGCTGTTCGATCGAGCGATAGACACTGGCCACGCCGAGCGCGGCATCTTCAACGGCCTTGATGAGGACCCCGCGGCGCTCGGCCCAGTCGGCCAGCTCATCCTCGAAGAGGTGCCGCGGCAGACCGTAGACCTGCCCGACGTAGCCGTGCTGATTCACTGCTTCGGCATAGAGGTTGTAGGCGGTCAGATGATCGCTCCCGTTGGCGGTCACCCCGTGGAGGTCGCGCTCCTCCCTGGTCATCCGGTGGAGGGAATCGATCGTGGAGCAGACCGCCACCACGGGCACGAGGGGCTCATCGGCGTGGACCAGGAGCTCGCCCCAGGGACGCTCGACCGGCAGCGCCTCGACCTCGCGACCGTAGGGGGTGAGTCGTCCGTCCTGCACCAGCCCGCGGCTCGTGAGGAGGGTCAGCGCCCGCCGGTAAGCGGCGCGGTCGAGCGGCACCGGGAGGTCCAGGTCCCGGGCGTCCACGCCGATCGCGGCACAGGTGATCGCCACCCGTTCGGCATCACCCGCCAGCTGGAACTCAGGGGGAGTCGGACGGAGCAGCTCGAAGTCGAGGGCACGATCGCTCAGGATGACGACCTCGCCATTGGGGACCCGCCCGTGGACCCGTCCGGCCATCTGGAGGATCTCGTTCGCGCCGAGGTAGAGGCGGTGGAGCACGTTCCGTCCCCGCTCGACCACGTTGCCGTACCTGGCATCGTAGATCACCACCGTGTCGAGTCCACGGACGTTCAGCGCCGACTGTCCGGCGGCGGTCATCGCGAGGAGGAACGGCCGCTCGACCTCGCCCTCGAGAAAGGGGCGGATGACCCGGATCGGTTCACCCCCGTGGTAAAAGGCGGTCGTGAGCCGCTTCCACTGGTCCCCCAGCTCCCGGGCCAGGCGCTCCACCTCGGCGCGGGTGGGGACGAAGACCGCCACCCCGCGCCGGTCCTGGATGACGTGCCGGATGAACCGGTCGTTGAGAAATTCTCCCGGTATCTGCGGCAGCACCTGGACCTTGGCTTTCAAGGCCGGATCGAAGGCCCGGGTAACCAGGACGTCCGCGCTCTCCAGGTAGCTGGAGAAGAACGCCGGATCCACCGTCGCACTCAACCAGATGAACCGGCATTGGGCCCGCTTCCCCAGCGCCAGACACAACTCCAGCTCGGCCGATGTCTGGTGAATCTCGTCCACGATCACGGTGTCCCGCCCGGTGATGAGGTCGTCCTGAAACCACCGGCGCGCGATACCCGTGGTCACGATGACCACGTTCCAGGTCGGCGTTTCGGGAGTGGCCTCGCGCTCCCGGTTCACCACCCCGACAGCGAGAGGCGCTTGCAGGATGGACTGGGCGATCGGCCTGATGGCGAGGGTCTTCCCCGTTCCGGTGCCGGCCACGATGCCGAACCCCTTTCCGGAGGCGGCGAGGGTGCGTACCTCGTGGCCATGCTCCCGCTCCAGCAGGGTGACAAGGTCGAGGCCGAGGGCCAGCTCGATCGTCTCACAGGCCGCCCGGGTGGGAGCGATGACGATGACGCGGCCGGTCGGGTGGGGGGCGTGACGGTAGGCGTCGGGATCGGGTGGGAGATGGTGGTCCCGAAGGGGATGCATACCGGAAAGAAGTCCGGCGCCGCCCCGAAAGCAAAGGACGCGGGCCGGAAAACAAGTATCCCCGCGGGTGCGGGGATACTTACTGGAACGAACCTGGATCGGGGAGATCAGGTGCCCGGGAAGGGCGAGGACAGGTCAGTCGTCCCAGTCATCTCCTAGGATCGTCATGGGACCGATCGCGGTAGTGGTCACGGTCGTGCCGATCATGGCGGTCGCGACGATGATCGTGGTCCCGGTAGTAGCGCCCGTCGCGCTCGTAGACCACGATCGCGCGGATTCCGGGCCGGCCGTACAGGTAGCGGTCGTAATACCGCCCGTCGACGTAGTACAAGGTGACGCGCCGAAAACCGTCCCGCTGCCAGTGGTGGAAATGGTGGTGATGCCGCGCCCGCTCAACCACGATCACTCGCGGAGCCCTGCGCTCATAGACCGCCACCCGGCGTACCGGGGCCCGCCGGTATTCCACGACGGGGACGGCCCGATACGTCGAGTAGCTGTCACCGATCCTGACGTGTCCCGCCACCGGGCCGCTCCGGACGAAGATGTCCCCGGCGACCTGCTGGGCGTGGACCGGCGCCACCAACGCCAAACCGCTGAGCAACGATCCCAAGATAGTGGTCTTCATACAGAACCTCGCCTGGAAAACGGGATGACCTCGTGAGGGGGACAGCGCGAGCCCCGTGCCAACTTGCAAGTCATTACAGAACAAAGGGTCACGGCGCTGCCCGGGAGATGCTCCGTCCTCCGGGAATGACGCTTCGGTGGCCCCTCGTCACCGGGTGGCGACCGGGTCAGGAGAGACCGACCTGCTCCTTGACACCGGTATCGGCGGGGTCCATACTAGTGACCTCTACGCACGACTTACGCGTTGCCCTAGAACGAGCTACCCGCCTGCTGCGGGACTGCGTGGTTTCGCTCCCGTCCACGTCGCTCCAGAGTGCCGGCTCACTCTTCGCCTCGTCGAGCTGCGTATGTTTCGCCAAATTCTCTCGTTTTTCACCAAATCGCACATGGAGGCAGGTATGGCCGCGGATTTCTTTATCGGTGAATCGCTGGTCGGCGATGGCAACGAGATCGCCCACATCGACCTGATTATCGGGTCGAAGTCCGGGCCGGCCGGCCAGGCTTTCGTCAACGCCCTCGCCACCAACACGGATGGGTTCAACCACCTCCTTGCCGTCGTTACGCCGAATCTTCCCGCCAAGCCGGACACCCTGCTCTTCAACAAGGTGACGATCAAGGGCGCCAAGCAGGCGGTCCAGATGTTCGGCCCGGCGCAGGCCGCGGTCGCCCGCGCGGTCATGGACTCGGTAAACGACGGCGTGATCTCGAAGCAGCAGGCCAACGACTTCTGCGTCCTGGTGGGCGTGTTCATCCACTGGCAGGCGGAGGACGACAAGAAGATCTACCAGTTCAACTACCAGGCGACGAAGGAATCGATCGCCCGCGCTCTCGGCGGCAAGCCGAGCGTGGACGAGGTCCTGGCGAAGTACAAGGCCGCCCGGCACCCGTTCGCGAGCGGCGCCGAGGGCTGATCGCACCTTCCCGCTGCACCGTGTTTCCGCGAGGGGCGGCCCACTGGCGGGGCGCCCCTCGTCGTTTCGGTGGCACCGACTCGGCTCCTTCTTGAGAGGAAAGACCTTCGGTGATGCGCAAGCTTCTGCTCCAGCTCGACAGTTCCCGGTTGCCCAGCGTCTTCGATCAGGTCATCGCCTATGACGCGGGCGCCGATGCGATCTTGAGTTACGGCGGGGTGACGGAAACCGACGTCCGCGACCTCATCCACGGGTGCATTTTCACCCGCGGCCCCAAGGACCTCCACCACACGGCGGTGTGGATCGGGGGAAGCAACATGTCGGCGGGCGAGCAACTCCTGGCAATCGCTCAGGATTCGCTCTTCGGGCAGTTCACGGTGTCGATCATGCTCGACTCCAACGGCTCGAACACGACCGCCGTAGCGGCGGTGGTGAAGATCGAGCAGACCCTCGGCGACCTGAAGGGAAAGAAGGTGGTCGTGCTCGCGGGCACCGGTCCGGTCGGCCAGCGCGCCGCGGGCCTACTGGCGCGTGACGGCGCGCGGGTGACGATCACTTCCCGGAAGCCGGAGCAAGGCGAGAAGGCGCGTCAGTTCATCAGCGCGCGCTTCGACGTGCGGGTTGAAGCGACCACCATGACCGATCCGTCGCACGTCGCGGAAGTCCTCGATGGAGTCGAGGTCCTGCTCAACTCGGGCCCCGCCGGCGTGCTGATGGTGCCGAAGGCGGCCTGGATGGCGCAGAAGACGCTCCAGGTGGCCGTCGACCTCAACGCCGTGCCGCCCCTCGGCATCGAAGGCGTGAAAGTGGACGACGCCGGCGTGCAGCGGGACGGCGTCACGGTCTTCGGCGCCTTCGGGGTCGGCAACTTCAAGACCAAGCTTCACAAGGCCTGCGTCGCCAAGCTCTTCACCCGGAACGATCTGGTGCTGGACGCGGAGGCCATCGCCGATGTGGGTCGGGAGCTGGTCGCCAGGAAGAAATCCTAGGCGCCCGTGCCACGGGTGGTTGGGGTCGATCCGGGCACGGTCACCATCGACCTATGTGGCCTCCACGATGGCGAGCTCTGCCTCGATCGTTCCATCCCCACCGCTGGAGCTCTCGCCGATCCAGGGAACTTCCTCTCCCTCCTGCGCAGTGCGGGCGCCCTCGACCTGGTGGCCGGGCCGTCCGGGTACGGCCTTCCACTAGTGGCGGCGGCGGCGGCCACCGAGGAAGAGCTGCGTCTCGCCTTTCTCGCCGCCCCCGGCGAGGAAGGCGGCATCGGGGGCCTACGGCGACTGTCCGCCGTGCTCGCTGCATCCGGGCTCCCGGTGGTCTACACGCCGGGTGTCATTCATCTCGACACGGTACCCGATCATCGGAAGGTGAACCGGGTCGACCTGGGCACGGCGGACAAGGTGGCGGTCGCCGCGCTCGCCATCGCGGATCAGTCACAGCGCCTCGGTTGCTCCGCCACGGAGACCTCGTTCGTCCTGCTCGAGCTCGGCGGGGCGTTCAGCGCCGGGCTCGCCGTCCGAGACGGTCGCATCGTCGACGGGCTGGGCGGCACCAGCGGTCCCATCGGATGGCGGGCGTCCGGGGCCCTCGATGGCGAGGTGGCCTTTCTTGCCGGACAGGTCACCAAGGGCCTGCTGTTTCGAGGCGGCGTGGAGTACGTGGCACGCGCGGAGCCGGGGGGGCGGCGCCTGGCGCTCGAGGCGTTCGTCGAGGGCGCACTGAAAGCGGCGCGGAGTCTCTCGGTGGCAGCACCCGGCGCCCGGGAAGTGGTGGTATCAGGCCGTGCCCTGGAACAGCCCGACGTGTCGGCGTGGTTGGAGGAGGGTCTCGAGACCGTTGCGCCGGTCCATCGTCTGCGAGGATTCGCCCGAACAGCCAAACCGGCTGCGCAGGGGGCGGCGATTCTGGCCGACGGCCTGGCCGGCGGCCGGTGGCGGCCGGTGACGGATGCCCTGCGCATTCGCTCTGCGCGGGGAAGCATCCTCGATCACCTGGTCGTGATCGCGCCAGACGACGCGAGGCGCCGGCTCGGACTGAGCTAAGCGGCCTCGCGCTGGGCCAGCCAGGCGACGGCCACGGCCGGCGCGCAGTCGGAGACGCCGCCGCCCCCGGGGTCCTTTGCCGGCACCAGGCGGGCGAACTCGAAGTAAGGGCGGCCGAGGCCGGCGGCGAGCGCGGCCGCCAGGAAACGGCCCACGCCGGCGCCGACCACCGGCACGTCTCCGGCAAGACCTTCTCGCGTAACCAGCCGCTCGCAGGCGTCCTCAATCCGGCGGGATTGCTCCCGTGCGATCCAGGCGGCCAATCGGCGCCACGCCTCGATCGGCATCGACTCGGCGTCCCGGCCGATCATCCGGGCCAGGCGGCGCGCGCTGCCGCGCTCGGTCTTCTCGCCCCCGTCGGCCGCGGGGTGCTGGTCGGCCCCTTCGGGAAGACGGCCGATCAGGCGGTAGACGTCCGCGGTGGTGGCGAAGCATTCGGCCATTTGGGGCACCCACTCGCCCGCGAACGGCACCCGCGGGGCCACGGCCATGAGCGGGGTGCGCACCACCCCGGTGTAGACCAACTCTCCCGCGACAAGCCGGGCGGCATCGTCGTGCCCGCGGGCGGCGATTTCGCCCCGCCGGACGACGGTGAGATCGGTCGTCGTGCTGCCGATGTCCACCAAGAGTGCGTCCCCCATCCGAGCGGCGACGAGCGCGGCACTCGCCATCCAGTTGGCCGACGCCACCCGGGTCGCCGAGACGATCGCCTGCTCGGCGCCGACGAACCCATCCCGGCCCGCATAGAATCGGAGCTCGCCCTGGGGACACCGTTCCCGCATGAGGGCCACGAGCCGGGCGACGCCCTCCTCTCGATTGGAGAAGAGATCGACCATCTCACCGGTCATCGTCACCCCATGCCTTGGCGCGGTCCCCAGGGCCGAGCCAGCCTGCCCCAGCACCAGCTGGAGGTGCGGCAAGCCCTGCCACAGCGGGCAAGGCAGCTGCAGGACCCGCTCGACGGCGCCGGAGCCGTCCAGGCGGGCGGCTTTGAGGTGCGCACCGCCCAGATCCCAGCCGATCACCGGCTCACGATGCATGGGAGCCCGCCAGACCGATCGCCACCGTCGCATCGCGCTTGGGCGGCCATTCACGCGCGACACCCACACCCCTGCCGAGGCGATGGACCACCATGGCGGCCGCATTGATGCCGAGGGCCGGCCGCAGACCGCAGTAGGACGTGGTGAGCCGTGGATTGATCTCCAGCACCACCGGGCCGTCCAGGCCCGCGAGCAGGTCGATGCCGACGTAGCCCCACAATTCCGGCAGCGCCGCAGCGACGCGGCCCGCGAGCGCTGCGAGGCGCCCATCCCGATCGGACACGGCGTTGACGAGCAGGCCGTCGAGCGAGAGGCGTCCGCCGCGGACGCCGACCTCCTGCCGATTGCAGCAGAGCAGACGCGCGGCGCCACGGTCGCAGACGACTGAGAGACTCATCGATGCGCCGTCGATCCACGGCTGGGCCACCAGGCGAGCCGGCTCCGCCATCAGGCGCGCACGCGCAGCCGCCCACGTCGAGTGCAGCTCGGTGTCCACGCAGCCCGCGCCATCGTCCGGCTTCGTTATCCACGGCCCGGGAGAGGCCACCAGCCGGTCAGGAGGGGCGAAGGTGGGCACCACGGGTACGCCCGCGGCGCGCAGCGCGCGGGCGGTGTCGCGCTTGCTGGCGGCCAGACGCACGGCCTCGGGAGCGCAGCCGAGCAGCGCGACACCGCGGGCCAGCGTGGCGCGCGCCAGCCGCTCGAGCGTCCCTCCGGTCTCGGGGGCCGTAGGCCACGCGGCGTCCGCCAGCTGCAGGCCTCGGGCGAACAGCGCGAACGCGTCTTCGCCCGGCAGGGGAACGATCGTCTCGATCCGGGGGAGCGGCGGCAGGCGAGGATCGCGGCTGGTGAAGACGTCAATTCCGGGGAGCTCGCCCAGATCATCGATCAGCGCGCGGAGCATCAGGTCCCCTTCGTCGGCGATGCCCGCGGGCAAGGGCCGCCCGGCCAGGCCTCCTCCGCTGAAGAACTCGAAGGCGAAGATCCTCACCGGGGGACGGCGCTCTCCCGCGCGATCCGCCGTGAGAGGAAGTCGTCGGCCACCCGGTCGGCGAGATCGATCGGAGTGACGCCTTGCAAGCCCTTCCAGGCGGGGATGCCGTTGACCTCCAGCACGAGCAACCTCCCCTCCACGTCACGCACCAGGTCCACGCCGGCATGATCGGCGCCGACCGCGACAGTGGCGGCGATGCTGAGCCGCTCCAGGTCGGATTCGAGCTGCACCGGCTCGCAATGCGCGCCCTGGGCCACGTTGCTGATCCAGCCCCGCCCCCGCCGGATCATGCCGGCGACCGCCCGCCCCCCGACGACCAGGACCCGCCAATCATGCCACCCCGCCGTTCCCGCGCCGGTCTCCACGTACCGCTGGAGGTACCAGACGCCGTGTACCTCCGGCGCGCCGGGAAGCTCCGCACCGGCCGTGAGCCGTGTGAGCCCGGCCCCGAGGGAGCCGAAGAGCGGTTTCACGACGACCTCGTGCCCCGCCGACGTCTCGGAGTGGAAAAACGCGCGCGCCTGCGCGGGAGCTTCGGTCACGCAGGTCGGCGGCGTCGGCACGCCCGCGTGCTGCAGGAGCAGGCTGGTCATCCCCTTATCCACGGTCCGCTCGATCACCCGCGCGTCGTTGTAGACCGGGACGCCGAGTTCGCGGAGCGCGTGCAGCAGGTCCAGCCGAAGCACGACCTGCTCCAGGGTGCCGCCAGGGAGGTCGCGAACCATCACCCCGTCCGGCAGGTGATCCTCGAACCCGGGCACGCCGATCCCGGAACCGGCGCGGGCCGGCTCCAGCCGGCACTCACGCAAGCTGACGAAGCGCACTTCCGCGTTCCGGGCTTCCAAGGCGCGCCGCAGCTCCGTACCGTGCCAGGCCGGCTCGTCGGTCACGATCGCGACCCGCAACCCGGCGCTCACGCCGCCGCGTGTCGCAGGACATCGAGGATGGCGGTTTGGCGCCGGCGGAGCAACGCAACGGCCCTTGGAGCATCGGGGGCAGACGCGTGCACCGTGCATACCGGATCGCCCGGCGCGAAGCGGGTACCGGCCCGAGGGCGGTCGCGGCACCATCGGGGAAATTCGAACGCCGCCGCCAGCGGCCCTTCAGCGGGGGCATGGACCACGGCGTGCGCTCTCACCGTCTCCGACCGGGCGGGCCTGTCCGGCAGCGCTCCCTCGCAGGCCCGCAGGTGCCAATCGAAGAGACCCTGGGGATAGTCGGGGTCGTACAGCTCCATGGTCGCCGTCGGGCGGGGATTCAGCTCCAGGACGGACCACCGGTCGCCGCGGACGACGAAGTCGAGGCCATTCAGGCCGACCAGCCCCGTGGCGGCGACCAGGGCGTCGAGCTTCGCGGGGACTCCCGACGCGACCGCCTGGGGTGGGACGACGCCGCCGACGGCGCCACCGTACAGGAACGGCAGGGCGGGACGCCCTGTGGTCCACTGCTCGTTGAACCCGAGGACGCGGGCGCGGCGGCCATCGGCGAGGAAGAGCACCGACAGCGTGCGGCCGGGCTCGAACCGCTGAAAATAGGCCTGGCTCGACGCCCGGCGGGACCCCGCGGGCCGAACCCGGGTTCCACCGGCCCCGCCGGGATGCTTCACCAGCCAACCGGTCGGGTCGGGTGGCGGGGTCATGCGCACGGGCGGGTGCGGGATGCCCAGGCGGTCGAGTAAGCCGAAGAAGTGCGCCGGATCGCGAACCGCGCGCACGACCGCCGGCGAGTTGCCGAACAACCGCCGGCCGTGGGTCACCCGTGCCAGCAACTGGACCCGGCCTTCGAACCCCGATCCATAGACGAGCCCCGCGCAGCGGGAGGCCGGCGCCAGAGCCTCCGCCGCGGTCAGCAGGGCCTGGCGATCGAAGCGCAGGCCGCGCGCCGCGACCACCGAGCGGCACGCGCTCGCCAGCGCCGCGGTATCGCCGTCGGCGAAGTAGTCCAGGACCACAACCGGATGCCCCCCCCGGCGAGCCGAGGCGGCGAGGGCGCGGCCGGTTACCGCGATGACGAGGAACGGCGTCCGAGCGGGGTTCGTGCTTGACATGAGGAACGGTGACCGGTGGGAGCGGTGACGATCGTGCATGCGTCGAGGTCGCGGGTTGCACGAAAGGTACGCCGGATCACTGGCTTGTCCATGTCGTCGCAAGGCTGTCCGACGGGCACCGGCCACGTGTTATATTGTCGAGTCATGACCGCCCCCCCGATGGCAAGCGAATTTCGCGACGTGACCTGCCCATTCTGCGGACTCACGTGCGACGATCTTACGATCGCCGCGGCGGGAAGCCGACTGGCCGTGCGGGAGAACGGGTGCCCGATCGCCACGGCCGCATTCGAGCGCGAACCCGCGAGCGCGGAGGTGAGGCCGCGCGTGGGGGGCGGGGCGACCAGCTTCTCGGCCGCGGTGGCGGAGGCGGCCCGGCTGCTGCGCGGCGCTCGCCAGCCGCTGTTCGCCGGCCTGGGAACGGACGTTGCCGGGGTCCGGGCGGTCGCCCGCATCGCGGAGCGCTGCGGCGGCGTGGTTGACCACATGAACTCGGACGCCATGCGGCGCAACGTCCAGGTCCTGCAGGACACCGGCTGGGTCACGACGACCCTGTCGGAGGTGCGAAACCGCGCCGACCTGGTCATCATAGCCGGCAGCGACGTCGGCCGGCGGTTCCCCCGCTTCTTCGAACGCTGCATCGAGCCGGAAACGACGCTGTTTGCCGAGCAGCGGCGATGCGAGGTGGTGTTCCTCGGCTCCCACCCGGCGGCGGGGCCGGGACGCGCACCCAGCTTCATCCCGTGCGAGCCCGAGCGTTTGGGGGAGGCGTTCGCCATCATGCGCGCACTACTGGCGGGGCGTCCCGTCCAGGCCTCCGGAGCGACGGGGGTGCCCCTCTCCACCTGGGCCGGGCTGGTGGAGCGGCTGCGCGCGGCTCGCTACGGGGTCATCGTCTGGGTCGCGGCGGATTTCGAGTTCCCGCACGCAGAGTTGACGATCCAGGTCCTGTGCGAGCTGATCAAAGATTTGAATTGCACGACGCGATGCAGCGGGCTCCCGCTGGGCGGCAGCGACGCCGACCTGACCGCCCAGAGCGTCCTGCTCTGGCAGAGCGGCTTCGGCACGGGGACCGCCTACGGTAAGGGGCGGCCGGAATACGATCCCTACCATCTCTCCACCGCACAGCTCCTGCGGCGCGGCGAGGCCGATCTGATGGTCTGGGTGTCCAGCTTCAGCGAGGCGCGCCTTCCTCCTCGGAGTGGTGTGCCGACGATCGTGCTGGGGCGGGCGGGCATGGCGTTCGAGGAGGAGCCGGCGGTGTACATCCCGGTGGGAACACCCGGGATCGACCACGCGGGGCATCTCTTCCGGGCCGACCAGGTGGTGGCGGTCCCGCTGCGCGGGCTGCGGGCTTCGCACCTTCCAAGTGCGGCGGAGACCATCGACGCGATAGACGCGACCCTCTGACCGGCTCGATCGACAACCCCCACATGATTCCCTTCCCTCGTGACGCGCCCGGGCCAGGCTCATGCTGCTGAAACTGACCGGTGGGAGAGTCTACGATCCCGCTCATGGGGTGAACGGGGAGGTGCGCGACCTCTACCTGCGCGACGGACGGCTGGCGGCCCCGCCCCCAGCGCACGAGCGGGTCCACGAGGAGTACGACCTGACCGGGCGGGTGGTGATGGCGGGGGCCATCGACATGCATACCCACATCGGCGGCGGCAAGCTCAACATCGCCCGGGCCATGCTGCCTGAAGACCACCGCGGCGATCCGGTGGCCCGCACCGCAGCCACCCGCGCTTCTACGGGTCATGCCGCCCCGGGAACGCTGGCCACCGGCTATCGCTACGCGGAAATGGGCTACACCGCGTGCTTCGAGCCTGCGATCCTCCCGGTCAACGCCCGCCAGGCGCACCTCGAGATGGGCGACACCCCCATCGTGGACAAGGGCGGCTACGTAATGCTGGGGAGCGACGACTACTTCCTCCGCCTGCTGGCCGCGGGGGAGCCCCAGTCGCTGATCAACGACTACGTGGCCTGGACGCTTCACGCCACCCGCTGCATCGGCATCAAGGTCGTCAACCCGGGCGGCATCTCCGCATTCAAGTTCAACCAGCGTAAACTGGACCTCGATGAGGCGCACCCGTACTACCGGCTCACCCCGCGCGACATCGTCCGAACGCTCACCCGGGCGGTGCACGAGCTCGGCGTCCCCCATCCGCTGCACGTGCACGGGAGCAACCTGGGCGTCCCGGGCAACGTGGAGAGCACGCTGGGGACGATCGGCGCCGCTGAGGGACTTCCGATCCACCTCACGCA
>Ga0326597_10006733_pt1 | contig 15692 bp, 12 predicted proteins | sample RVTome_12_FD_203789 | JGI IMG/M metagenome (GOLD analysis project Ga0326597, IMG submission 203789) | Soil microbial communities from uranium-contaminated site in the Upper Colorado River Basin, Wyoming, United States - RVT100D185 | ecosystem: Environmental > Terrestrial > Soil > Contaminated >...
GACGTAGGCAGCGCCTAGACGTCATCCGAAAAATTGAACCGCAGCTAGAGCTCTCTAGGCAAGACTCTTCGATCGCTTGCTCGCCGCAACCTTCTCGGTCGCAGCCTTGCGGGGCCTACCGCCCTTGAGCCCGTTGGTCCGAGCTGCACGCGCCTTCTTGGAGCTTCGAGTCTGGCCCATGACGCGCGGGGCCCATTCCTTCAGGTTCATCGCTTCGGCGATGAGGCCGGTGAGTGACACGTGAACGTCCAAATCGTCCCAGCGTAGGCCGTCCCCACTGGGGGAGATCTCGACTTTGGCGAGCTGCTTCGCGCTGGTTCCATCGAGTCCCGGTACGCGCTCCGGCGGGAATCCGAAAGCGAATCCACTCCGAAGCTCGACCAGGACGAACCCCTTCTCCGCATCATAGGTCACCGTGTTGGCCCGTGGCTCGATGCGGTCGACCTCTCGCGCTTCGCGGATGGCGGCTTCGTTCTGCCGCTCAAAATCGGTGGTTTCCGTTGGTCTTGATCTAGCCATGGAGCCTCCTCCGGGCGTCCGGCGCGCTCATGTGATGGTTCAGCCACAACGACGGAGGCGTCTCTGCGCCTCCGAGTTTGATGACGACTTCCCCTCCGCTCACGCACTCTACGTGGACATGAGGTGGCCCGTGCTCGCGCGGCGGCGCGTAGACGTAGACGCGGAAGCCACCTTCATCATGAATCTTTACCATGATGGAAGGTAAAACCCAACGTTAGGTTATGTCTAGTTACGCAAGCGCTCCAATCGTTGGCCCCAAGTACATGACGCGCACGACCTGAATGCCGCGATCGAGTGGCGTCGATCGGTCAGTCATCTCTGCATGGAGGTGACCCGCCCTTCCGGTTTCGTTCTCTTCCGTGCCATCGAGTTCCCGCTACCGCCACCGCCTTGTCATCGATCTACGATCCGCTCGCCGTCCTACGTGACGTCTTCGGCTTCCCCGACTTTCGTCCGGGGCAGCGCGAGGTCATTGACGCCGTGCTCGCCGGTCGGGACTGCATCGCGGTCATGCCGACCGGCGCGGGGAAGTCGTTGACCTACCAGCTCCCTGCTCGCCTCCTCGGCGGGACGGTGCTCGTCGTTTCGCCCCTCATCAGCCTCATGAAGGACCAGGTCGACGCGCTCCGTGTCCTGGGGTTCCGGGCTGCTGAGATCAACTCGACGTTGGATCTCGAGGAGCGGCGCGCGCGGTTGGAGGCGCTCCGGCGCGGGCACTACGAGCTAGTGTACCTCGCGCCCGAGGCCCTGGATGGGCGCCTGCGCGACTTCGTGGAGGGGTGTCCAATCTCCTTGTTGGTCGTGGACGAGGCACACTGCATCTCGCAATGGGGCCATGATTTTCGGCCATCGTACCGACGGCTCCAGGGCCTCAAGAACGGCCTCGACGTGCCCGTTCTCGCGCTCACCGCGACCGCGACGCGTGCCGTCGCGAGGGACATCCTCCGCCAACTGGGGATGAGCAAGCCAGCAGGCTACAAGGGCTCTTTCTTCCGTTCGAACCTCAGCGTGGGCTGCCGCAAGAAGGGCTCGGGGGACACGCGCCGGGAGATCCTCGCGCTCGTACGGAGGCGTGCTGGCGAGAGCGGGATCGTCTACTGTCTCAGCCGTCGGTCCGTCGAGCAAACCGCGGACTTCCTGACTCGCGAGGGTGTGCGCGCCCTACCGTATCACGCGGGCCTCGGCGACGACGAGCGGCAGCGGAACCAGGAGGCTTTCCAGCGCGACGACACGAACGTCATCGTCGCGACGGTCGCGTTCGGCATGGGCATCGATAAGTCGAATGTGCGTTTCGTCATCCACCGGGACATGCCGAAAGACGTCGAGTCCTGGTACCAGGAGATGGGACGGGCCGGCCGAGACGGCCTTCAGAGCGACTGCCTGCTCTTCTACTCGTGGGCGGACGTGAAACAGCACGAGCGCTTCCTGAACGACATCGAGGATCCGGACGTCTGGCACGCGAAACGACAGGGCACCATCGACCTCTTCCGCCTCATCGAGTCGGGTGGCTGCCGTCACCGGTCGATCCTCGCGCACTTCGAAGAGGAGATGGAGCCTTGCCGCACCTCCTGCGATATCTGCACGGGCCGCTCGGTCGCCGACGTGGCCGCCGAGGCAATGCTCGCGGGACGCGCAGATCAGCGGCCGGCACTGGCAGCGTCCCTCCGGGGGGGCAGCTCCGAGGAGGAGGAGGAGGAGCTGTTTCAGCGGCTCCGGGCGCTCCGCAAGGAGCTGGCCGACCGTCAGGGAGTGCCCGCCTACATCGTCTTCAGCGACAAGGTGCTCCGGGAGATGGCGTCCCGCCGCCCCAGCGGCTCCGCGGAGCTGCTCGACCTGCCCGGCGTCGGTCCGGCGAAGCTGGAGCGGTACGGCCAGTCTTTCCTGTCCGAGATTGCGCGGTAGGAACCCACGCGAAGGTCACGCTATCACTGCACGAAGAAGTCCGACCTCCAATCAATGCTCGGAACGTGACTCTCTCCCGCGAATCACCTGCATGACGCTGCATTTGATCGAAGCCAGACCCAGGTCTCGCCGCTCGTATCCCGCCGAGAGACTTCGTCAAATTGATCGCGCCGGCGGAATACTCAGGGCCCACACATTGAGCCTAAGAGCCGACCTCCGACCGCTCTTCCATGTGCACGGTCAGCAGCATGGCTCCGGCCTCGACCGCTCGGACGTCGTGGAGCACACCCGGGTTCAGGATGAGGACCTGCCCGGCCGGTAGGTCGTGCTCTAGGCCGTCGGCCCGAACGTTCATCCGTCCTTCCAGGACATGGATCGTCACTAGGCCGTTCGCCGCGTGCTCGTTGAGGGCACCGCCTGGATCGAAGGCGAAGAGCACATACGCAACGGGTGAACGATGGAAGAGCGTGATTTGGCGGTGGCCGTCCTGCGCTTCGTGCGCCTCGGCGCGAAGCGCAGCCAGAGCGGCGCCCAGATCGAAGGTGCGAGCTACCCCCGCGAAGCGCTCCTCCGGCTGGGGGCGCAGTCGCTCGGTCGTCTGACGCTCGTCGTTTTCCGTCATAGTCTGCCTCTAGCTTGGCAATAATGGAGATTTTGACCCTGGTGGCCGCACCTCTCCTGGTCGTCCTATTGGCCGCTATCTATCACGGCGCAGCCCGTGAGCAGCGGCCGTTCGGGCTGATCGCGCTGGCCTTCGCGACTCTGGCGGCCGCCCACCCTCAACCGGAGCTGATGGCAGGATGAGTGGCGCTAGCACGACCCGAGGCTCCAAGGATGACTCGCCAGTATCGGGTACCCCCAGGCCACAGGAGTCGCCGCCCCAGGCGAGAGCCTCGCGTGCGATTCGCGGGGCCGCTGGTTGATCTGGATCTAGAGGATTCAACAGGTGTCGTAAGGTCTCAGCGTACCCACATTCCGACCCACACCCCATGAAAAAGCCCCCGGCATCGCCGGGGGTCCGAAGGCGCGAGCGACTGCCGGACAATCTGGTCTTCGGCGAGCCTTCCCGCAGGGTCGACGAAATCTTCTTGGGACAAAGTCCTGTCGCCGCGTGTATCTTCGAACGGCCGCCCTTCCGGCCGGCAGTCGGAATTCTGGTTCACCAGCCCCCGTCCCGATGAAGAGATCCCCCACCCATCGGAAAGCGGTCCTGTTGGCCGGGGCGGCGACACTTCTCATCGCACCGGCCCTCCATGGACAGGCCGACTCGATCTCGGTCCGCGACGTATTGCTCGACGCGGTCGCGACTCTGACGTCCCAGACAACGCAAGACCCGGTGGACGAGGCGGCCTGGGTTGGCACCTCCCTCTACCGTCTCCTTTCGCAACGCGACTACGCGACCGTGCTCGTGATGTCGGCTCTTCCTGGAATCACGTCCCGAGAAGGGGAAGGTGGTTTGGACGGCCTCGGGCCGTTATTGCCGGGGGGGTCGACTCGCGGCTTGGATGCGGGTGGATTGTCCGACGCAGCCGGGTGTCGCAGCGAGCCCGACGCCGTTCGGGGCCTCCTGTGCGCGGCAGAGGCCCTCGCGCCGCTCGCTCCATCTGCGATCGCGCAGCAGCTGACCGAGGAAGCCGCCCGCTTCGTCGGGCGTACATCGCCGGGAGGCGCCCCTCCCACGGACTTGCTTCCCGATCTCGCGGAGCACGCGCTCACCGCCGCGTGGCGACTCAGGTCGGCGGCCGGAGCGGAGTTGTCAGACCCGGCGAATGACTCGCCGACTCTCGACGACATCCTTGCCGCGCTCGTCGGAACTCACCCGCAGAGAGACGGGGACGACGTCCTCACAGGCGTCCCCGCGCTACGTCGGCTTGCCGCGGCGTATCCTCTTCTTTCCCCCGCGGAAGTGGACCGAGGGACCTTGGATGAGGTCCTCGGGGCCTACCGGTCGTATCTCGGAGGGCTGACGGCTTCGCTCTCTTCCGCCGTCGAACCCGAAACCGCCCAAGGGCCGACCATCCTCGATTGGGCCTCGGAGCGCGCCTTCGTCTACCTCGCTTCCCGCTCCGCGTCGATGGCAGGAGCGGAAGCGGCGGTGGCAGGGCGCGTCCACGTTCTTGGAAGCGCGGCCGTGGATCTTCGTTACGCCGCCTCGACGTTCTCGGCGAGCCTGGCCTCGGCCGGCCGGGACGTGGCGCTGGCCACTCTGAACGGTAACGTGCTCGGAATTGCCTCCGCGGTCACCGCGTTCTTCGGAGCCGGCGGCGGCGGTCTCGGACCGGATGCTGCGGAGGAGGTGCGCGCCGTTCGGTCTGGAATCGAAGACCTAGGCAGGCAAGTGCAGTCCGGCTTCGACGGGGTGGACGCGCGGCTCGAAGCGCTCGACGGAACGCTGGCAACACGCTTCGGACGCCTGGAGGAGCTGGTCTCCGTTGGAAACGTCGCCGTCGAAAGAGATCTTGCGGCACTGCACGACGAGGTTCTCGCCCTCGATGCGCGGGTGGAGCGGGCCGAGACAGCCCTTCAGTCGTACATCCAGGCCGGCTTCGACCGAGACTATAGCCGGACCTTGGTTCGCTGCCTCGAGCACCGCTCGCGGTATCTCCCCCCATTCGACGTTATGGAGTTCACCGTCTTCTCGGAGTGTTTGAGAGACTTTCGCGTGCGGGCCGCCCAGGACTCCCGCGACGCGCTCCTCACGGATCAGTCGACGCCACTGGACGACCGCTCGCTGGCCGCGGCTCTCGCCGACTCATCGATGCAGAACCTGGGACGTCGCCTTCCGCTCCTTGGTCGCGCGGCCGAGCAGAGGTTCGCCTTCGGAGGGCTGCGAGGGGGGAGGGGTCTGGCGAATCCCATCGAATGGGCCGTCGCGGCGCAGGCCTACCTATCCCTGATGAGGGAATGGCCGCAGCACGCCCGAACCGTTTCCCCCGACGATCTCGAGGCCATCCTAGATGCCGGCTACGAAATCCGCGATGCGATCGGGAGCGTGACTGCGACCCCCGGCGATCGGGACGCCACACACCTCGCCCCCGGGACGCTCCTCGGCAACGTGCTCGCTTACTACCAGAGCCGGGTGGCCGATCTCACCTCGGAGGCAGACGTGTTGGCGAGGCGACATCGGCAGGCGGGGCTCGTTCGAGTGCCACCGCAGACCCTTCTCACTCGCCTCTCGGCCGCCGACCCCGACCACCCGACTCTCACGGTGCCGCAGTCGCTCGCGGTCGAGCTGCCTCCTACCGTGCGAACGGCGGCCGTTCTCGCGCTTGGGAACGCGCAAATCACCTATCGCCTCGTTTCGCAGGACAGCATCCACCGCGAGAACGTCCGACGCAGATGGCTGATCTTCGGGAAACGTCACGACCGACACATCTACACGCGGACCATGCTCGTGGCAGACCTCAGATTCGGAGAGCTCGGAACCATCGCGACATATTGGCTCGACGGTCCGTTCGTGTTGTCCCGATCGGAGGAGATCGACGGGGACGAGACGAGCAGTCGGGTCGTCCGCACTAGGGAGCTCGTACCTAACCCGAAAGCCCACTTCCTGACGGCCAGTTGGCCTAGGATGTCCGCAGACCCGGAGGCGTGGGGCCAGTCGCCGCCTCGATCGTCGGCGATCGCGCTGCTGGAATCCCGCATTGAAGACGAGCTACGTCGGTATGCCACCGCGGCGCTGGACAGCGTGTTCAGGGGCGCCTGTTCTCTGAGCGGGAGCACCCTAGATCTGGATCCCGCCGATGAGGAGTCGGTCCTCCGCATCCGGAATGCCCTCGAGGGGCTGTCGGCCGCGCGCTTCCTCCTTGCGAGCTACGTCCGGTTGGCCCTTCCCGTCTCCTCGGTCTCCGACGCGGAGCTCGAGGCCGCCCTGTTCGGACCCGATGGACTCGTAGACGGCGCCCGCCTTTGTGCCACGGTCACCGCGGGAGAGAGTCCCCTGCGTCGCGTGTGGCTCGAAGAAGAGCCCCTGCGCACCGCGGCTCGACTCGAGGAGGCGCTCACGGTCGCACTCACGCGGCAAGCAGGTATCCGGGAGCCCACGGCGCTCGTCGATACGACGCTCGACGAGATTGAAACCGCGATCCGTCTGCAGCGACTCCGAACCCTTGTCGCTCGGGCGGGGAGCTCCTCCGCGGCCACGAGATAGGCGATACCAACCCCCGGGGGGATTGGATCGACTTGGCTGGACGGGAGGCGGGTCGCTCACGCCCCGAGAGGGTGGCCGGCCGCTGCGTGATCCTGGGCCATCACCCATGAAAGGAGCCCCCCGCGATCTCGAGCCCATGATCGGGTCGGGGGCTCGCGTCTCCGAGATCCTCTCTGGCCGGATAGGTCTCGAAGCGGGCCGCCGAGTAGGCGTCGGCGTTCTGGGGCGTAAGGCCCATCCGAGATCGTCCGGATGAGGTGAGGACAGGTCACAACATTTTCACGTAAGGTCTCAGCCTCCCAACACTTCTCCCTACACCCCATGAAAAAGCCCCCGGCATCGCCGGAGGCTTGAGGGGCCGAAAAGCCCGTCGTTACGGAACGGAGAGGGGGACTCGAACCCCCAAGGGTGATTAGCCCGCCGCATTTCGAGGGCATCGAATCGGAAGCTGCACCCACCGGTCAGAACCGACGAGGCCCGCAACAAACGTGGGTTCTCGGGCAGGGGGGATCGGGCGAGCTAAGGTTTCCACAGATGTCCGAAGGCATCGGCGTCCCAACAGTCCGACCTACACCCCATTTGGGGAGATCGCGCCCGTGCTGGACTATCGTGCTGCTCATCGCCCGAGTTAGTCTCGCCCACTTCGGGTGTGAGCCTTCGCACGGTCGGGCGGCGCGGCATCATCCCGGATGGATGTTCTTGTTGTGGTGAAAGGCGTTTTCCGGGTCATACTTGGCCTTGACTTCGGCAAGTCTCCGATAGATCTGATCGCCGTAAGCCTCTCGAACCCGGCTCGAGTCGTCGTCAAAGTCGAGGAAGTTGACGTAGACGCCGGCTCCGCGGTGCAGTTGGAGAGCGTGCAGGAACCGCTGCGCCCAGACTGTCTCGGCCGCGGCGTGCTCGGGGGGCTCGTTAGGGAGCCACGCGGCGTCGATGATGATGTTGTGAGCCACATCACGGCCGGCGTATGCGGTGGCGTCGTGCGAGACCCGGGCGACGGCGCCGCCCATGTGGAACAGCGCCGCGTACGACCGGGGCGAACCAGCGGCGTAGGCGTGGTCGGCGATGACAGTGATGGCGTTGTCGGAGAGGCCGGCGAGGTTCGTCGCCTTCCAGTAGTAATGCCACCCATGAGGGACGGTGTCGTCCAAGCCGCCCTGGAAGGCCACGTATGGCGTAGGTGCCAGTAGGTCAACAATGGGCGTCTTGAAGCGGCGGAGGCCCTTTACCGCGCGCTCGCCGTCTTCGACGGTGCCGGCGTAGCAGCAAGCTATGGCGATGGCCGGACGCCAGTGCAGTTCCTCAGGAATAACTGGGAGCGGGGGGACGGTGCCGAGCCTGACGACGGTGCCCAGCTCGTCGGGTGCATCGGCAACGAAGTCCCGATACCAGCTCAACACGTCGGCGGTGTCGTCGGCAGCCCAGAATACAGGCCCGGCCATCACCGTGGGACCGAGGGGATGCAGGGCAAACCGGAACGAGGTAACGACGCCGAAGTTGCCGCCGCCGCCTCGCAGCGCCCAGAACAGATCCGGGTGCTCGTCGGCGGACGCCCGGACGATGCGGCCTTCGGCGGTGACCGCTTCCGCCGCAAGCAGATTGTCGACGGCGAGCCCGTGCTTGCGCATGAGGAAGCCGATGCCGCCGCCGAGCGTGAGCCCGGCTACGCCGGTGTGGCCCACGATGCCGCCGGTGGTGGCAAGACCATGGGCCTGCGTGTCGCAGTCGACGTCGCGCCACAAAGCACCCCCCTGCACCCAGGCCGTGCGTCCGCCTGGGTCGACCCAAACAGCGCGCATCGCCGAGAGGTCGATGACGACACCGTCGTCGCACACCGCGGTGCCGGCCACGTTGTGGCCACCGCCCCGCACTGCCATCTCCAAGTCGCGGTCGCGCGCGAAGCGCACCGCCGCGACCACATCGGCCACGCCCGCGCAGCGAGCGATGCAGGCCGGACGCCGGTCAATCCCGCCATTCCAGATCCTGCGGGCAGCGTCGTAGTCGGGGCTCGTCGGCAGCACGAGCTCACCGCGGAACGATCCGCCGAGCTTGTTGAACGCGATTGTCTCTAAGGGTGGTGCCTGTCGTGTCTGGACAGCGGTCATCTCGTCCTCCAGCGGTAGCCTTGTCCTGACAGTGGTAGCCCTGCGATTAACGTCGGCTTGCCGGCCTCTGGCGGACTAGTTCTACTTCCGAACCAAACGGTTCGATTAGCAGACCTGCTCTGCAGGGAACATGGTGGCGCGATGCGCAGCCACGCGCAGTACTGTCCGGTAGCCAAGGCCACGGAGGTCCTGGGTGACCGTTGGACGCTGCTGATCATGCGCGAGATGCTCGGCGGCGCGAACGGCTTCAACGAGCTTCAACGCGGCCTCCCAGGGATCTCACGCTCGGTCCTCGCCGACCGCATGCGCGCGCTAGAGCGGGCCGAGGTTATCGAGCGCAGGACCGGCCCCAAAGGCCGCACTCTCGACTATCGGCTCACCCCTGCCGGCCGTGACCTCCAGCCGGTCGTGCAGGCGATCGGCGAGTGGGGAGCGACTTGGTCGTTTACCGAGCCGCGGCCTGAGGAACTCGATCCCGACCTATTGGTCGTCTGGATGGCACGCCACGTGGATCGCCAGCGGCTCCCACCCAACCGAACCGTCGTTGAGTTCGACTTTCGAGACCCCATGCGGCGTTACTGGATGGTTCTCGAGCCCTCGGAGGTCTCAGTCTGCCTCAAGCATCCCGGCTTCAAGGTCGAGCTCGAAGTCGTCGTGGACACCGCCACGCTCTACCGCATTTACTTGGGACGGGCCGACCTAGGCGGCGCGATTCGAGCCGGCCAGCTTAGGATGAACGGACCGCGGACGCTCCAGCGCAGATTCAGCCATTGGTTCACGTGGAGCGCATTCGCCCCAGCCAGCCGATCCGCTCAGGCGCGCCGCATAGCCGCCTCTCGCCTAGCCAGTCCTCATCGCGTACGGATCAACGACGACGGACGCGCAGGGGCGGGATGAATTTGGATTGGACGTACAGGAGCTCGAGGGCGTGAGCGGCAGCTCGTTGCGGCCGTTGACGTCGGGTTTTGCGGAAAGCCGCAGGGGACGCGACTTCGGGTGAGCGAGGGCAGAGGCGGAGTGGAGGGCGACATGCGGGCAGTGCGACCCACGCTAATCCTGGTCGAGAGGGTATGGGGCATTGGCAGGAACGGGACCGGCATGCCTGAACAATGCCATCTCCCAGGTGCGGCTTCGAGGATTGCTCGGCTGGCGGCGTGACGCGCTGAGCCATCGTGCGCCCGCCCATGGGGGCATCAAAAGGAGCCGGCCGCGACAAGAAGGGGACCCGCTTTGGCGACGCCGTATGTCGAGCGAATTCCGGGTTACTGCGCGCTGTGTGTCTCGCGCTGCGGCTCGGTTGCGGTCGTCGAAGACGGCCGCTTCGTGGCGCTTGAGCCGGATCCGGTACACCCCACTGGCCAGGCGCTTTGCGCGAAAGGCCGTGCCGCGCCCGAGCTGGTGTATCACGCGGACCGGTTGCTCCGTCCGCTCAGGCGCACGCGCCCGAAAGGTGAACGCGACCCCGGCTGGCAGCCCGTCAGCTGGGAAGAAGCGCTCGAGACCACCGCAAAGCAGCTGCGACGCATTGCCGCGGAGAGCGGACCCGAGAGCGTCGCTTTCAGCATCTCGTCGCCGTCGACATCGGCCTCCTCAGACTATCTCCCATGGATCGAGCGATTGATGCGCGCGTTCGGTAGCCCCAACGAATGCGTCTCGATGGAGCTGTGCGGCTGGGGTCGGTACGGCGCGACCATGTTCACGTACGGTGCCAGCGTGCCCGGCGTGTATGTGCCCGACCTGGAGCATGCCGGCTGCATCCTTTTCTGGGGTTATAACCCGAACCTCGCCCGCCTGACGCACGCCGTCGCTACCGCTGACGCCCTACGCCGCGGCGCGCGACTGATCGTGGTCGATCCGCGCCGAGTGGGCCCGGCGAACAAGGCGGACGTTTGGCTGCGGGTGAGGCCTGGCACGGATGGCGCACTTGCGTTGAGCATCGCGCATGTCATGGTCGAGCATGGCTGGTATGACCGCGCGTTCGTGCGCGATTGGACGAATGCGCCCCTGCTCGTGCGGAGCGACAACGGTCGTTTGCTCACGGAACGGGACCTCAGCACGGACGGCCGCACAGACCGTTTCGTCGCGTGGCATGAGCGGGCCGATCGTCCGTCGCTCTACGATCCTGACAGCAGCGCATACGAAGTCCCCACCCACGAACTGGCACTGCTCGGACAGTACGAGGTTGCGACGTCGCACGGCACCGTCCTTTGCCGCCCTGTGTTCGACGTCATGTCGGCAATGTGCGCTCGTTGCGCGCCGGAGCGCGCCGCCGCCATTACCGGTGTGGACGCGAGAGACATCGTTCGAGCTGCGCAGTTGCTGTGGGAAGCGCGACCGGTGGCGTACTACGCATGGAGCGGCGTCGAGATGCAGTCGAACTCAACGCAGATCGCCCGCGCCATCGGACAGCTGTACGCGCTGACCGGCAGCTTTGACTCGCCCGGCGGCAATGTGGCGTTCGCCGCACCGCCCGCCGCGAACGTCGCGGGTGAAGACCTGCTCTCACCCGAACAGCAGTCGCGCGCGCTCGGGCTCGCTCAGCGGCCGCTCGGAGCAGCACGCTGGCAGCTGATCACGTCACATGACATGTACCGCGCCATCCTGGACAAGCAGCCGTATACCGTGCGCGCCCTCGTCGGCTTCGGCGCGAACCTGCTGCTGGCGCATGCCAACGGGCGGCGCGGGCGCGATGCGCTCGCCGCACTCGACTTCTACGTGCACGCAGACCTGTTCATGAATCCCACCGCCGAGCTCGCCGACATCGTGCTCCCCGTGGCTAGCGCGTTCGAGCGGGAAGCGCTGCATATCGGCTTCGAAGTCAGCGCGGATGCGCAGTCCCTTGTGCAATTGCGACGTCGCGTAGTCGAGCCACGGGGCGAAGCCCGCTCCGACATCGACATCGTCTTCGACCTCGCCGGCCGGCTCGGGCTGGGCGCCCAGTTCTGGAACGGCAACATCGACGACGCCTATCGCCATCAGTTGTATCCCTCCGGCGTGCCGCTCGAGACGCTGCGCGCCAACCCAGGCGGCGTGCGGGTCCCGCTCCAGACGCAGTACCGCAAATTCACCCTGCCCCAAGACGGTTCACCCCGCGGGTTCGCAACGCCAACACGTAAGATCGAGCTTTACTCGGAGACAATGGTGCAGCACGGTTACCCGCCATTGCCGGAATACGAGGAGCCACTGGTCAGTCATGCCATGCGGCCGGAACTGCGCGAGCGCTTCCCGCTCATCCTGACGTGCGCCAAACACACGCTCTTCTGCGAGACGCAGCATCGCCAGCTGCCTAGTCTGCGCCGGCGCGCACGAGATCCGGAAGTCGAGCTGCATCCGAACACGGCTGCCGATCGCGGTATCAGCGCGGGCGACTGGGTGAGCATCGAGACGCCGCTCGGCAGTGTGCGCGCGCGTGCCCGTATGAACGAGTCACTCGCGCCGAATGTCGTTTGCGGTCAGCACGGCTGGTGGCAGGAGTGCGCGGAGATCGGAGCGCCCGGCTACGATCCGTTCGGTGCGGATAGTGCCAACTACAACCTGCTCATCGGCACGGACGCGGTGGATCCGGTCGCTGGCTCCGTCCCCCATCGCGCGTACCTTTGCGAAGTTCGCCACGCATGATTAGGGAACACCCCCCTTTTTCATGCGCGAAGCGCGACCGTCGTCTGACTTCCCGAGACTCCATCCTCTCAGGGAATGGAGAGCCTGTCGCAAACCCGGCGCGGTTCTTTAGCGCCCCCGCCCTATCTTCGCCTCCGTCACAAAGAGAGCGGTTGGATTTCCTATCCGTTAAGCGCAACGATCGATCACGCAACCCGCATCTGAAACGACCAATGCCAGCGGCAAACTACAAGTACGATTCAGGTGAGACCGATCGAATGCGCGAACTCGATGGGATCCAACTCGCCCCATTCGGCCGCCGGGCCGCTGCATTCGTTCTTGATCTCGTTATCGGTTGGATCCTTTTCATCCTCTTCTTTGTGGTGGTCGCCGGGATAACGAGGGTAACCGGAGGGGGGCCCCTGATCCCCCGCAGCGACGACCCTATCGATCTGAATTTTGTCGAAAACTGGTATAGCATCCTGTGGTGGGTCCTGTACTTCGGCTTGGCAAGCCATTTCTGGAACGGAACAACGCCTGGTAAGCGGCTCTTCGGAATCCGCATCGTATCGCTCGTGCACGACCGCTTGACCTTCTGGCAGTCCTTGGAACGCGCCCTGGGATATGGCGCTTCGGCACTCGAATTGGGGTTCGGCTTCTTTCAGTACTTCGTGCAACGGAATCGCCGGACAGTGCATGACCGCATCGCTGAAACCATCGTGATCCTGAGCAAACCACGTGAATCGATTGGCGAGCCATTAGAAATGTCCGATCGTTCTTCCTCGGTTACAGCGGAGGACAGGCGAAACTGACCCACTACCCGCGTCTTCCCCCCTCTTGCGCCGCGTCAGGGCAGAGACCATATAAGACGTAGCTGCCCGCCGCGTGGGCCCCGCCCAACGCCGCCAGCGAGGGTGATGAGGGATCCACCAAGGCTCTCCGAAGAGAGCAAGCGGATCGTGGCATGGCATGGGACGGCAGCGCGGACCGCGACTACGGCACGTCGACCCCGTACCGGTCCGCAGCATAGGGTCGACCGTTCTGCTGGAGTGATATGCCACCCGGCAGTAGAGGGGCCCGTGGCCGCACCAGCGGTCCCGGGCCCTGGTTTTTTCAACGAGGTCGCACGGGCGCTCGCGCCGTCGTGGCAATTCGACTAACGCGAGATCGGGTCGTGCGCGCGAATGGCTCCAGGGCCTAATTGAAGATGACGAAGCCGCCCCCTTCGTCGAACCTGGTATTGACGACGTTCTGTACCGCGGAGCCGAAGCGGTAACTCAGCCCGAAGTTGCCGAAGTAGCGGTAGCTGGTGGCCAGCTGCTGCTGACGCAAGAGCACTTCCTCGGGTGTGAGGTTCCGCTTTGCCAGGCTGAGCTGGTCCCGCACTAGCCCGTAGTTGCCTCCGAAGTTGAGGGAGAACCCGCGGAAGAGGTTGACCGACACGCGCGCGTCGAAGTTCAAGTTGTAGAGTCTCGTGTCGTGGAAGTATTGCGAACCGCTCACGCCGAGGTTCGCGTTCCCCCAGGTTTGGCGGGTCGAGTAGTTGGCGTACGCCGAATGCACCCAGCGCGTTTCCTCCATGCGGTCGTAGATGGTTTCTTCTTCGTAGGACTGCGCCCGCACTCCGGCGCCGTAGCTGAAGAGCAGCTCTCTCCTCGTGGACTCCGTATAAGGAAAAACGTTGTACTCGACGGCGGGCTCCACATTGATGAAAAACGTCGTATTCCCGAAGGTCGAGGTGCCGGCGTTGACGCGAGCACCGGCTGAGGTGTTGCCGTTCAGGCTCCGCACGATCAGCGCGCTCGCGTTGTAGTTGCGGTTGATCGAGATGACGGTCGTGTCGCGGGCCGTCTCTCCCGACCCGAGTTCATACGTGAAGCTCTGACGCCCGTAGTTGCCTCGCACGGAGAGGTTAACCTTCCAGGCTGCGGTGACGCGGTTGGCGCCGATGTTGGCATTCACGTTGAGGTTGTTCCGGGTGGACTCGCCGTCGGTGAACCCGTTGCCTCCAATCGAAAACACCCACGCCCTCCAGGGATCGCGTGCTTGCACCGAGGTGCTGGAGACTGCGTCGCCGCTGGGTGGCTGTGTCACCTCGATTTGAATTCGATCGGCCGCGGGCGTGCCAGCGACGTAACGCATGAGTCCCATCTGCAGAACCTTGGCCAGGCCCCGGCGGGTGCCGTCCTGCGTTTCGTCGCGATCGGCCGTATAGGAGAGCGTGTCTGCTTTACCTTCGTGCCGTCCAAGTCCGATGAAGTCGAGGGTGTGCTGTCGGCCTCCGCTTCCCGTCACCTCGGCGCGCGCAAGTACGTGAAGATCCGCATCGGCGCGGTCGCGCATCCAATCGACGTACGAGATCTCCGTCCTGACGAAATCGAAGTCGCAGGGACCACACTCCAGAAATACCCGGAGCATCTGGTCGTCGCTCTGCTGGCGGGCCCAGGTAGGGGCAGGGTCCAGTGCCAGCATCAGGAGCGCTATCGAAAGGCGAGAGGTGGGCGGCATGACGGACTCCGGATTAGCCGAGTGGGTCTGTCACTTGTTCTGTTGTAAGGAAGAGTGCGGCCTTAGACTACACCATTTGTCGTAGGTCACCATTATTAGGCGGGCCTGTAGTTGTCAACGACTTGATGAAGGAGGTTTCCCTTGCTCGACGACTTCAGGGCGGTCCGCGCCGCATCTCTCATGCGGAGGGAAACCCGTCAGGATGCGGTCTCTCATAGATATGATGGGAAGAGTGCTGGTGGCTGAACCTCCTCAGCCCTATCTGCAGCACGCGAGAGCTCGCACCCAACCTGGTAGACTTGGTGACAGCTGGTAGTCGGGCCCCTATCAGGTCAGAGCCCGCGTCCTTAGCCGATCCTGAGGCGCCTGGTAGTCGCCCGGGAGAGGACCCCTCTCATTCCCCGCGCTATCATCTAGTAAGTACGGGGAGCGCCCCCCCCACATCGCTACCAGGTTGCCCAGAATCCGCGTCCTTCGGGCCTTCTCGCCTGGTAATACGTTCGTTACCAAGTCCTACCAGGCCTACCAGGTGGACCTCGGGCTTCCGCTCTGTTTAAAGGAATTGAAGGTCTTTTGTGTTGCGACCGCCTCCCTCTAGGGCCTCCGACGGCTCCTCCCGACTACACGGAAATTCTCCTGCCCCTCCGGATAGCCTGAAATTGATCCAGCGTGTGTCCGATGGGCATCCAAGGCGACCGGACGGCACCCTCTACCGTTGCCTCGGAACCTCAGTGTCCCTAAGCGATTCAGTTCGCGCCTCTAGGAGATGATATCGCCAGCTTGAATCCATCCGGGTCCTCGACCCGAAATACCCGAGCTCCCCAAGGCATGTCGGTCGGCTCCAATGTCAGTGAGCTGCCGCGCGCCTTGATGCGATTCGCGAGCGCGTCGATGTCCTGATCCGTCGTCAG
>Ga0326597_10006734_pt1 | contig 15691 bp, 11 predicted proteins | sample RVTome_12_FD_203789 | JGI IMG/M metagenome (GOLD analysis project Ga0326597, IMG submission 203789) | Soil microbial communities from uranium-contaminated site in the Upper Colorado River Basin, Wyoming, United States - RVT100D185 | ecosystem: Environmental > Terrestrial > Soil > Contaminated >...
TCAGCACTTCAAAAGCTTCACATGTCAAAATCATAGTTTATGATAATCTGGGCGTGGAAATCGAAAAGCTTGTCAACCAATCATTTACCCCGGGAACTTACGAAACGGACTTCGACGGTTCAAAGCTTTCCAACGGAGTTTATTTTTACAGATTAATTACAGAAGAATTCACAGAATTCAAAAAAATGATTCTGGTTAAATAACAGCAAAAGACCCTTCAATATTTATCATCATTAAATTTAAATCCATAATTTTCTAATAGTTTAGCTATTAAAATTATTATAATTCTTGATAAAGTAGCTATTGAATTATTAACTTTTAATAAATAAGTTATAAGGTTTAATTTTCAAAAAATGACTTATAAAACCATTTTAATCCTAATATTAACTTTAATTCTCACAGCTTTTTCTGCTGCACAGGTGTCCGAAGAATGGGTTGCAAGGTATCATCCGTCGTTATCGCAAAATGATTACGGGAATGATATGGAGCTGGATGAGTCCGGTAACATATATGTTGTAGGTATAACAAAACCCCCGGGCAATGAAGATAATAATTGGGTAATAATAAAATACAGCCCGGCAGGCAGTATGTTATGGAACATGACGTACAACGGTCCTTTTGAGAACGGTGCCGATGAAGCGATTTCCGTTGCACTTTCTAATTCCGAAGGATGTATCTATGTTACCGGGTTTGTTAGACCTCCGAATGCCGGACCAAGGAGCGTCGTAACAAAAAAAATTACCTTCGAAGGCACCCAAATCTGGTCAAAAACTTTCGCAAGCAACGATGACATGCCCTATAAAATAGCTGTTTCTGAAAACGGAAATATTTTTGTATCGGGACGGACAAACACGTCCGGATTGTTAATAAAGTATAATCAAAACGGTGATTCACAATGGGTGAAAAGTTATAATTTCGGCAATATGCAAAACAACGGCTTTGTTGATATGTGCATTGACTCACAGGAAAATATATACCTTATAAGCGGAAGCGGCAATAACCCGATAATATTGGATTTCACAACCACAAAGTTTAGTTCTTCAGGGCAATTGATATGGGAAGAGAAATATGACGGTCCATCGAATAATAACGACGAACCAAGCGCAATTGGCATTGATAATAACGGAAATCTTTACGTTGCAGGAAAAAGCAAGGGAAACGGAACGCATTACGATTTCACGGTTATTTCATATGATAATAGCGGTAACCTGCGATGGGAAAGCAGAATAGCTTCTTCTGATGATGACGAGGCGCTGGACTTATTTATTGATTCCCAAAACAGAGTTTATGTTATTGGGTATATAAGCGCCCCTCAGGTTTCGTCAGATTTTCTGACGGTCAAGTATACATCAACAGGCAGTATTATATGGCAGAAACAATTCAACAATCCTTACAATTCCTGGGATATTGCCGAGTCAATTACAGTGGACAGCTACTTTAACGTTTATGTTACCGGAAAATCAGGACGCCCGCCTCTCCAGCTGGCAGATTATAACACATTAAAATACAATCAGGACGGCGAATTACAGTGGTCAATGAACTATAATGGACTTTCACAAGGGGTTAACGAAGACATCCCGAAGAAAATAGCATTGGATAATAGTAACAATGTTTACGTAACTGGTCACAGCGTAGGTGTTAACGCAAACGATGTTTGCACTATCAAGTATTCACCCATTGTTGGAATTAACCCTGTTTCGTCCGAAATACCAAATCGGTTTTACTTATATCAAAATTACCCTAATCCGTTTAACCCGAAAACAAAAATTAAATTCGATTTACCCTTCGAAACATTTACAATATTAAAGGTATATGATGCTCTTGGAAGGGAAGTTTCCACTCTTGTTAATGAAAATTTGAAGGCGAGCAAATATGAAGTTGGATGGAACGCTTCAATTCTTAACAGCGGAATATATTTCTATAAATTAATTACAGAAAGATTTACCGAAACAAAAAAAATGGTTTTGATAAAATAAACTCAAGTAAAGCTGTAATTTAGCAATATTCAGAGCTTTAAATCATTTTTTACTTTTCCCTCCTAATCACCCTTTTAGAAAATTTTCAATTGTTTTTAATATATTCAACAAATATTTTTAGGATAATGCAATATGGAATAATCAAATTTTTTGCAGCCCTTCTTGTACTTGTTTTTATGCTTTGTTCCTCTTTGAATTCCCAGTACGTTGGATTTGGAAGAAATAAGGTTCAGTATAACAATTTTGACTGGCATACTCTTTCAACCGAGCATTTTAAAATTTTTTATTACCCTGAAATGAAAGAGCTCGCCGAAATCGGGGCAGCTTATGCTGAGGAATCCTATAGAATTCACCAGCAGAATTTCAATTACTCTTTAATAGATACCGTTCCCCTGATTTTTTACTCAACTTCCTCGCATTTCAGAGAAACCAACACAACGCCCGGCTTAATACCTGACGGTGTGGGCGGTTTTTTTGAGTTTATAAAGGGGCGGGTTGTTATTCCATTCGACGGCTCTTTGGGGAATTTTAAGCATGTTATAAGACATGAACTCTGCCATGTGTTTATGATGGCAAAAGTCACAAATATTTTACGGCTTCACAGACAAACATCCGAAAGGCAGCTGCCTTTATGGTTTATAGAGGGGCTTGCTGAATACTGGTCAACTGAATGGGATGCAACTGCCGAGATGGTCGTCAAGGATGCCGTACTAAACAACTATATGGTTGGTTTAGATGACTGGGAGAGGTTTTACGGTACATTTTTTATGTACAAAATGGGGCAGAACGCACTCATGTACATGGGAGAAAAGTACGGAGAGGAAAAAATTCTTTTACTGATGGAAAATATATGGATGAGCGAGGACTTCTCAACCGTTATGCAAAAGACAATCGGAAAAGATTACGAGGCTTTTGATAAAGAATGGCTGTATTATTTAAAGAAGAAATATTTTTCGGAATTCTCTGACGAAGACAGTCCTTCTTCATACAGCTCCCCAATATATACAGGGGGTTTCGGCCACAAACCTGTTTATTATAAAAACGGCGAAAAAGAAGAAATATACTTCATAGGAAACAAAACCGGGTACACCAGTCTTTTTAAAATCAATCTGAGAAACAGAAGCAATGTTATAACATTAATCGAAGGAGAAAAATCCGAAGCTTTCGAGGAATTTCATTTCTTCAGAACCGGTCTTGATATATCACCCGGAGGAGTTTTAGCTTTTGCAACCAAAAGCGGAGCAACCGATGCTATTCATCTTTATGATGTAAAGACTGAAAAATTAATAACAAGCTTTCATTTTACGGGTATTGTTCAGATTGGCTCTCCTTCGTTTACAAACGACGGGGAAAGAATCGTTTTTCCCGCACTTGATATGGGCGGCAAAAGCGACCTTTATATTTTTGAAGTCAAAAACAAAAATTTGACCAGATTAACAAACGATTATTATGACGACAAGGACCCCGATATTTCACCTGACGGCAAGCACATAGTTTTTTCATCCGACAGAACATCATTCGGATATAATAACAGATACAATCTGTTTATTTATGATTTGGAAAATAATTCAATAAGTTACTTAACAAACGGAGATCAGGTAGATTATTCACCTCAATTCTCCGCTGACGGAAAAAAAATAGTGTACACATCAACCTACGGCAAGATACAAAATATATGGATGACTGATTTAACCAATGAAAGAACGGCGGAGGGAAAGGGAGAATCGATTCAAATAAAAGAAAGGAAAGTAAAAAAGATTACAAACTTTACCACTGCTGCATTTGACCCCAAATGGGCGGGTGATAACAAAATAGTTTTTGCAACATACGAAAACGGAAGAATTTCGGTTAGGATTTTGAACAACGCTGAAAATTTGATAGACACACCTAAAACAACAAGACTGGTTGATTTTGATAATATAGATAAAATCTGGAGCTTACAAAAAATTAAAGGGATACCCAAAAAGAACGAATTGAGATATAAAAAGGAATATTCATTGGATATTGCAACAACAAATATAAGCGCAGACCCTGTGTTTGGCGCCTCGGCAGGGGGAATAATTGCGCTCAGCGACCTTTTGGGAAATGACCAGTATTACTTTCTCGTTTATAATAATTCCGAAACAGGAGAGGAATTTTTTAAAAGCTTCAACATTGCTATTTCAAGGCTATCACTTGGCCAAAGATTAAACTATGCATACGGCATTTATCACCTTTCAGGAACAAGATACGATTTTGGCGATGACTTTTCATATTTTGAAAGAACATTCGGCGGCTATTTTGCTTTAAGCTACCCGCTTTCGTTTTTCCGCAGGATTGACGCAGGTATTTCACTCGCAAATTCAAAACGCAGCCTAAGCGGAGACAAGATAAACAGAAGAGCATTGCTTCTTACAAATTCAATCGGCTATACAAAAGATAATTCCATCTGGGGACCAACTGGACCGCTTGACGGCAACCGTTTTAATCTTACCCTTGGATTTACTACGGATTTACAATTCGGGAACGTAAATTATTATACATTAATATTTGATTACAGGAGATATTTCAGACTAAGCAATACTGTTGCTCTTGCAAACAGGTTTGAATTCCTATTGAATGAAGGTAAAGAGGCGCGCCGGTGGGTTATAGGAGGAAGCTGGGACCTGAGGGGATGGCCCAGGTTTGGAATCAGGGGGAAAAAAGCTTTTGTAGCAAGCACTGAACTAAGGTTCCCTTTAGTTGATTTAGTCGACATAAGATTTCCTTTGGGTATAAACTTTATATTCCCGTATATAAGGGGAGCGGCATTTATCGATGTTGGCAACGCCTGGGACAAGGAATACGGCGAAACCCTTGGAAGCATTGGACTTGGAGCAAGAATTAACCTGTTTTATGTGCTTGCTTTGAGATATGATTTCGGGAAAAGAATAGAAAAAAACTTTACCAGGCTGCAGGACGGACTATTCCACCAGTTTTTCTTCGGGTGGGACTTTTAACGCAAATTTTAAAAGATTTTTGTTCCTTGAATAAAATTATGAATTAGGCTATTTTTGTGTTTAATTATGCGGGAGTAGCTCAGTTGGTAGAGCGCAACCTTGCCAAGGTTGATGTCGCGGGTTCGAGTCCCGTTTCCCGCTCAATAAAATGTTAGCCTTAAATCTGGAATTTAGGGCTTTTTTTACCAGTTTAGTTCTTTATAAATAAAGTTTTTTTTATGGCGACGTACCCAAGTGGCTTAAGGGAGAGGTCTGCAAAACCTTTATTCATCGGTTCGAATCCGATCGTCGCCTCTAAATTAAATATTTATGTTCTTTGTTTATATTCTTCACTGCCTGAAAGATAATAAAAGATATATTGGCTATACAAATGACTTGGATAGAAGGCTTAATGAACATTTTAGGGAAACTGTAAATCAACCAGAAATAGAAGACCTCTGAAATTAATTTACAAAGAGAGTTTCTCCTCAAAATCAGATGCGATGTTAAGAGAAAAATTCTTTAAATCAGGTAAAGGGAGAGAATTTTTGGACAAAGTTTTAACAAACACCGGCGACTAAGTTGAGGGTCTGCAACCCGCCTCAGGCGGGCAAATCCGATCGCCTGCCTGTAGCAGGCAGGTCGCCTCTAAATAACATTATCTCATAATTAAACTCTACAACTATGAGCGTATTTTTTAAAGCCCACGGAAAACCATCAATCGGATTATTGCTCATTCGGTTAATTGTCGGGGTATACACAATTTCTCTTGGTATTATGCAGGCAAATAATATTGAGGTTTATATCGCTAAGGTTAAGGCCATGCAAATTTTAAGCGAGAACAATGCATTTATTGTAGGTTTTATACTACCATTTGTACTCATAATTTTCGGCTCTTTATATATTATGGGTTTTTTCACTCCGACAACAAGCTTTGTTTTAGCTCTAATAACATTAATTAAAATCGCTTCAAGAGGCCTGTTCCCCACTGAAGGAATTCCCTTCAATAAAGATTTGTTATTTCTTGCTTGTTTTCTAACCACACTCTTTGCAGGAGCAGGTATAATAAGCTTTGACGCATTGCTTGACAGAAAGAAAAAGAAAGTAAAAACCGGTGTGTCAAAAGAAGCTGCAGTTACAGCCGAAATCATAACCGAACAGCCGATTGAGCCCAAAGCGGAAGAAAAACCGTCCCCCTGAAGAGGATAACCCGTATATACGCTCCCGACTCATTCAGGCAATCAATAAATTCAACAACGGTGAATTTTTTGAGTGCCACGAAATTCTTGAAGATATTTGGTTTGATGTAAGAGATGATTCAAGAGATTTCTATCAGGGCTTGCTTCATATCGCAGTAGGTTTATATCACCTTACAAAAAAGAACTCTGAAGGCGCTATCTTTCAGCTTGAAAAAGCAATGGGAAAACTGAGAAAATATGAGAATAATTATAGCGAAATTGACCTTCTAAAGCTGTTAACTGAAACCGAAAACATTTTAAGTGATTTAAAGGAAAAAAAGAAGCCTCAGCAGCTTCCCAAAATCATTTTTGAATAAAAATCAAAGCATGCCTTACATAACCATTCCGCCGTCAACGCAAATCACTTGTCCTGTTATATAATCTGCCTCATCGGATGAAAGAAACATAACAGCGTTTGCAACATCTCTGGCTTCCCCGATTCGTTTTAGAGGAATCTCATCCAATATCCCCTGCTTAAGAGTATCGCTTAACCTGCTCGTCATATCGGTATCTATATAACCCGGAGCAATACAGTTTATGTTTATATTTCTCGAAGCAAGTTCTTTTGCAGCTGATTTAGTGAATCCTATCACAGCGGCTTTTGAAGAAGCGTAGTTTGCCTGCCCGGCGTTTCCTGTTATACCTACTACGGAACTTATATTTACAATCTTCCCGCCTTTTTGGGAAATCATCTGCCTGCATACCGCTTTGGTAAAATTAAATACTCCTTTTGCATTTGTATTCATAACAATGTCCCAGTCATCCTCGCTCATTCTCATAAGCAAGCCGTCCTTTGCAAGTCCCGCATTATTTACAAGAACATCAACCTTAGCGCATTCTTTTATAACAGATTCTATAAATTCCTGAACCTGCTTAAAGTCAGAAGCATCGCACTTAGCATGTTTTATACCGATTGCATCAAAATAAACATTATCTATTGAATTTTTGTAGGTAACATATACCCTGGCACCGGCATCTCTAAATCTTTCGGCAACAGCTTTGCCTATACCGCGTGAGCCCCCTGTTACGATTACAACTTTATTTTCGAATGAACTCATTTTTTTGTTATTTATTTATTGTTTCAACATCTTCTACTTTATCGACGCCTTTAATGCTAACCGAGCCGTCAATTCTTTTAATCAACCCCTGCAGAACTTTACCCGGTCCTAGTTCTATGAACTCTTGCGCTCCGTCGTTAATCATATTCATAATGCTCTGGTCCCACCTTACTGATGATGTCAATTGATTATAAAGTGATTCCTTAATCTCCTCCAAATCAGTAAGCTTTGTAATTGGCTTAGCGGTTACATTTGTATAAACCGGAATGCTGACCTTTTTAAATTCCGTAAAATCCAGCGCGACCTTAAGGTCTTCTTTGGCTTCTTCCATTAAAGGCGAGTGAAACGCGCCGTGAACGACAAGTTCCTTAACGAACTTTGCACCGCTTACCTTGGCAAGCTCCATTGCCTTATGGACGCCTTCAACAGAGCCGGATATTACAATCTGACCCGGTGAGTTATAGTTAGCAACCTGGACTATTCCATGCTGTGAGGCTTGGATGCAAATATCTTCAATCGCATTATCATCAAGGCCGATTATTGCTGCCATAGTGCCTTTATTCTTTTCTCCTGCTTTTTGCATAAGCTCACCTCTAAGCTGAACAAGCTTCAAACCATCGTCAAAGTCAAGCGCCCCGGCTTTAATCAATGCTGAAAACTCCCCAAGCGAATGTCCCGCGGTAAAGCCGGCATCTTTTTTCTTTACAAGTCTTGTAGCAGCAAGGGAATGAACTACAATCGCAGGCTGGGTTATAAAAGTCTGCTTTAACTGTTCTTCGGGTCCTTCAAAGCTGAATTTGGAAATATCGTAGCCCAGAATTTCATTTGCCTTAAGGTACAGGTCTTCGATTTCAGGATAGGTCTCATATAAATCCTGCCCCATGCCAACATACTGCGAACCCTGGCCCGGATAAACAAATGCTGTATTCATGTATTACAAATATATAAAAAGGCGGAGTTAGATAAAAAGTGTAAAATTTTTGAAAGAATTTTGAAGTAAAAACTAAGATTTTAAAACTTACTGCCTTTTAAACATGTTAAGTTTTATGTTTAGTAAAAATTTACTACGAATAATCATGTAATCCTTCTCCTATATACATCTTAAAGTATTGCTTTGGAAAATCATAGAAAATTCATTATTTTATGGCAATATAGAGTATTGATTATGTCAATGCATTTGTTCATCTTTCTTAAATATTGCTGAACTTTTAATGAAATATATAATCTGGTTATTCACTATGTTAATTACCGTAAATTATGGACACGCGCAGGATTACGATGATTTAATACTCGGAAAAACTAAAAAGGAAACACAGGCAGCAGTTTATGATTTAAGCGACGTAACGGGCGTCAATATGGAAGTGAATTTATGGGGTTTTGTAAGATATCCCGGAAGATACCGCGTCCCTGTAAACACAACGTTTTTAGATTTAATTACCTTTGCAGGGGGACCTATTACGGAATCAAATTTAGAGGAAATCAGAATTTTAAGAAACACAGGGAACCCGGAGGGAAAGCCCGAAATGATTAAGCTGAACTATAACGACCTTTTGTGGGATGACAACGTGTCACCAAAACCAAAGCTCAATCCAATTCTCAAACCCGGAGACGTTATTGTCGTAAAGGAAGAAAAACGTTATACGTTCAGGGAAAACATAAGCTTTTATCTTCCAATAGCAACATCAATTATAAGCATAGTAACATTAATAGTAACTTTAACATCAATAAAATAACATGGAACCACAGTCAAGCGGCAAAACTTTTAATTCCGTTGATGCGAATATAAAGTCATCACACAGCATCAGGTTTTATTTTAACCTGATATTAAGGAACAAAGTCCCCATACTATTAAGCATAGCCGTAGGTTTTATTGTTTCCTATTTTTACGCATACTCGCAGGTTGATATATATGCTTCAGCTTCATCTATGAGACTTAGTAAACCGAAGGAGAACGTCCTTGAGAATAAAATATTTTCGGATTTGGAAGGGGAGCTACCAGAAAGATACATTAATAACGAGGTGGAGATATTAAGGTCGTTTGCAATAAGGGAAAAGACAGCAAAATCTCTTCTTGATTCATTCATAGTATTAAACGGAAAAATGCATTTTTCTTTACTATGCCAGAATCCTGAGAATTGTATCGAGCCTAAGAGCGTAAACCAGATTGCCTCGCTGCTTCAGACAGTTACGGAAATTTCACAGAAAAGAGGACTTGATATTGTTTCAATAAAAGCCGAGAGCCCCTCCCCAGTTGAAGCTGCTTTAATTTCAAACTGTTATGCTGAGGCGTATGCGGATTATTCACTGAAATTCAACAGGGGCCACTTAACGTTAAACAGGGAATTTCTCGAAAAACAGGTTCAGGAAAAGTATAATGCACTTCTGCAAACCGAGGATAAAATGACGAATTTTCTGAGGACCGAAAACGTAGTTGAGCTTGGCGCACAGGCAAACTCAATTATTAACGCCTTATCCAACGTCGAAAGCGATTTTAACAAGGCTCTGATAGAGCATCAGTCAACAACAAAGGCACTGGATGACATTAAAGAGGAACTTGAGAAGTTTGACCCAAAAGCTGCAGACTATTACGAAAGCAGGATTACTGACCCTTATATAATAGAGCTTCAAACTGAAATCGCAAGACTTGAAATACAGAGAGACCTTGCCAAAACAGGGAATGAAGAGCTTATGAAGGAGTCTAAATCCCTTAAGAGTTTAGAGAAAAAAATAGGAGAGCTGAAAAAGAATTTAAACGAAAAGCTCCAAATCCTTAAGGACGGTGCTTCCTCAAACACGCCGGAAGAAGTAAGGGGGCTATCGAACAGATATTTTGAAACAAGAGTTCTTAATAACCAAAATAATATTCGGCAAAATCTTTTAAAGAACTATATGGCCAAATACCAGGAGAGGTTCAACAAGCTCCCGGCACAGACAATCGAGTATGCAAACCTGGAGCGCGAAAGAAGGGCTAATGAGAAAGTTTATCTTATGCTTCTTGAAAAGTACCAGGAAGCTTTGATAAACGAAGAATCACAGCCTAACAATGTAAAAATAATTGATTACGGTAAAGTCCCCCGTTCACCCGCAAAACCTAACAGGTTTTTAATAATAACTATCGGGCTTTTAATAGGATTGGGTCTGGGTTACGGATTTGCACTTCTCAGGAATATACTTGACGTAACGGTTAAATCTCCGGAGGACCTGGAAAACATAGGCATATCGCTGATAGGATGGGTTCCCACATTTATGAAGGAAGCAAAATCAGGCAGGCATTCACATTCGGAACAAGAGCTTATACTTGCGTATAATTCGGATTCTGCGCCTGCAGAAGCATTCAGAACATTGAGAACAAGGCTTCAGTTTTCAAAGCTAGAACCTGAGCCGATAAAAACCATATTGATTACAAGTTCAATACCCAGAGAAGGGAAAACGATAATTTCGTCAAATCTTGCGGCAAGCTTCTCTCTTTCAGCAAAAGTATTGCTTCTTGACTGTGATTTTAGAAAACCTCGTCTTCACAATGTATTTAACATTAAAAGATACCCGGGCTTATGCGATACTCTTTTCGGAACCGTTACTCTTGAAGAAACCGTGAGAGAAACTCAGTTCCCAAATCTGGATTTAATTACATGCGGAACCATACCAACAAATCCCGCAGAGCTAATTGCGTCAAAACATATGCAGATATTTCTGAACCAAATGAAGCCCAAGTACGACTATATTATAATTGACTCCCCGCCGCTTGCAACAGTAACCGATGCAGAGCTTCTTTCTTCATACGTTGACGGAACAGTGGTCGTAAGCTTGGCCAATAAAACACGTCTTGACTTGCTTGTAAATACAATAGACACATTAAACAAAATTAATGATTCTTTTATCGGTGTTGTTCTGAATAACTTCGATTACCAGGCGACATACGGAAGTTATTATAAATACTATTATTATTACTACGGTTCTGAAAAAGGTAAGGAAAAAGCGGGGGCAAAGACTAACGGAAACACATCAGGAAACGGAAACTTAAAAACGAAGCCCATAACTAAACCAAGCTAAGCTTGCAGCTTAAGATATTTTTTAAAGCGTTTCCCGAAACAAGCAAATGCCCGTCATGCGGAAAGATTGGCACGATTAGGAGAAGCAGAACCAGAAATTTCCTTGAAACAGCGCTAAAATCAACGGGAGTAATAAGCATTTACAAATGCAGAGAATGCGGATGGAGGGGATTTCTAAAAAAATATATGATTAACCGTTACTCATTTATAACAATAGTATTTTACGGAGTCCTGATTTTATCAGTCGCATATATTATCACTCAGATATTAAAGAAAAACTTCGGAACTTAACGCAAAACCGCCCATATAATGGCAGCAGATTATTCTTCACTGGATTTTCACAAGTTCGTTGATGAAGAGCTTGCTAAAAACAGTTTTAAAATAGCGGTTATAACGGAAGACTTAATGAAAAAGAGGGTCGATGATTTTATGAGATTTGTTAACGGTATTAGAACCGAATACAAGGATTTATATAACTGGGAAGCCGAATCAAGGGAATATTTTTTAAACGGACTTGCGGATAAATGGAAATACAGCTTTGCAATACTCAACGCCAAAGATGAAATTTGCTTTGTAAATTTTTCATCTGTTTACGGAGATTTAATCCATAACCACTGCACATATGCAAGAAAAGACACCAGAAATTTTAACTTTGCTAAACTTCATATTATAGAGCTTTGCCAAACAGGTCTGGATAACGGGTTTAAATTCCAAGAAGGATACTGGCCTAAAAATAATAACCGCTCTATTATACTGTTTCTCAAGATGGGATGGCAAATTGAGAGTATAAGAAATAATGAACAGCTATTTATGGTTGCAGACCTTGAAAAAGTGAGAAACCAAACTTACGAACTTATAATTTCAGGCAATTGAAGACGGAAAGAAATGTTTTGCTTATAGGGGCTTCAGGCGGACTGGGCAAGCATTTAACCAAAGGACTTGCTGAAGCAGGATATAATCTTGCTTTGCATTATAATGATAATGTTGATAAACTGAATCAAACTTTGGAAGAAATAAAAAAATTAAATATTAAACATAACATTTACAAAGCCGATATAACCCGTGAACAAGAAATCGAAAAAATGATTGCAGAAGTTAAGGATGAATTTGGGAGAATTGACATTTTAATAAATAACGCCGGGGTTTCAATAAACGCAATGAGCTGGAAAATGAAAGCAGATGACTGGAATAAGGTGTTATCAGTTAACTTAACGGGACCTTTCTTATGCACAAAACACGCCTTGCCGCTTATGAAAGAAAACAACTGGGGGAGAATAATTTATATGTCTTCGGTTGTTGCACAAATAGGAGTGCCCGGCACCTCTGCTTACGCAGCTACTAAAGCAGGTCTGCTAGGTCTATGCAAAACAATATCAAAGGAGATTATAAAAAACAGCATTACGGCTAACGTTGTTTCTCTCGGTTATTTTGATGCCGGGCTGCTCTACGAGATACCAGAAGACATTCGCGGCCAGATTAAAGAAAGTATTCCCAAAAAGGAATTCGGAAACCCGAGCGAAGTTGTTGAGTGCATATTATACCTTTGCAGTGATAATTCAAGCTACATAACAGGTCAAGCTATAAATCTCAATGGCGGCTTATATTAACAATGTGCGGAATAAACGGTATAGTCACCGGTCTTAACGATTTTAAACTCAAAATCCCCGAGCTAAACAAATTAGTTAAACACAGAGGCCCCGATGACGAAGGTTTTGTCCTGATTAATTCAAAGAATAATGCGAATAAACAATGCTCAGGTGACGATTCAATAGATGAAATAAAATCAAAATACGCTCATATAAGCAAAGCAGATTATGAAAACTTCGATGTTTTGCTTGCAAACAGGAGACTTTCAATAATAGATTTGAGCGAAAGAGGGCATAGTCCTATGTCAGATTCAAACGGCAGAATATGGATTACATACAACGGTGAAATTTACAATTACATTGAGCTTAGAGACGAACTCAAAAGCAACGGATATAAATTTCAAACCGAATCAGATACTGAAGTAATAATCAATGCATACTTGAATTGGGGCTCAGACTGTTTAAACAAATTCAACGGCATGTGGGCATTCGCAATCTGGGACAGCTATAATAAGCATATTTTTATAGCACGAGACCGTTTTGGTGTTAAGCCTCTATATTTTACTCATACACAATCATTTTTTGCTTTTTCTTCGGAAATAAAGCCCTTGCTTTATTTGCAAGATAGCGGTTTTGAATTAAGAAATGAAAAAATTCCCTTTTTTATTCTTTACGGTAATAGGCTCAACACCGATGACACGTATTTTAAAAGCATACATTCTCTACCGGCATCATATTACCTAACTTATAAGGACAACAAAGTAACTCTTAAAAGATATTACGACATAAAAGCTTATGAGGAGAGCAGTTATAACGAAAAGGACGCCAGCAAAAAAATTGTTGATGTATTAAGCGATTCCATAAAGCTTCGGTTCAGAAGCGACGTTCCAGTCGGCTCCTGTCTAAGCGGAGGCTTTGATTCTTCAACGATAGTATCATTATCAAGCCTAATGAACAAGAAAGGCATACACACTTTTTCAGCTGTATGGCCGGAAAAAGAATGTGATGAATCAAAATACATTGATATAGTGAACCGGAAATACAGCTGCGTTGAGAATAAAGTTGAGCCCAGAGCTGATGAATTTGAATCAACATTTAAAAAAATTAACTATTATCAGGAAATTCCAACCGAGGGTCCCGGTTTATACCCGCAATGGTATGTTATGCAAAAAGCAAAGGGGACAGTCAAAGTTTTGCTGGACGGACAGGGAGGAGATGAAGTTTTTGGCGGATATTTTTTAATGGGTGCTTACTTAAGAGGAATAATAAAAGACCGAAAACTATTTAAGTCGTTTACCGAGCTTAGTAACTTCATGCAGTTTTTAAATAAACAGGGCTTTCATTCGTTTTCAAGCTGGCTGTTTCCAAAGCAATACAGCCGAATAGCCGGAATGGGCTTGTTGGAAAAGTTTAAAATAATTAATCAGAATCTTTTAAGAGAAATTGACAAAAAAAAAATATACAATGACCTGGAACCGCCTAAGAAATTCAGGAACTATATTAATAATCTTTCATATCATTTCATAACAAACCTTACAATTCCTACATTGCTTCACTATGAAGACCGCTCATCAATGGCTCATTCAATAGAAAGCAGGGTCCCTTTTTTAGATTACAGGCTCGTAGAATTGGGCTTAAATTTAAAAACAAAACATTTATCGCACAAAGGGGTGTCCCGGCCTCTTTTCAGAAAAGCACTTCAGCCTTATCTGCCGGAGGAAATTGTGAGCAGAAAGGATAAACTTGGTTTTCCCACCCCATTTTTAAAATGGAGCAGAACAACACTAAAGAATTATATAACCGATACGCTTCTTTCTAAAAACGCATTGATTTTTGAATTTGTAAATAAAGCGCAGCTTGAGCAGAATCTCTCAAGCCATTTCAGCCAAACTAAAGATTTCAGCTGGGAAATATGGAGACTTTTAAGCCTTGAGAGCATCCTTAATATGTATAAATCAAAAATTGGGATTAGATTACTAAATTCATATTAAATTTTAATTAAAACCTCTAAGTTTGAATTTTAATACCTGATAATGCTCAGATTTATAATTAAATCATATTCGTTTAAGAAGATACTAATTTTAACGGTTGCTTTTATTGTTTTATTTTTGATATCAAATAAAGTCTTCGATTATATCTGGGAAAGCAGTTCTTCGATTCCTATTGTCAATCTTAATGATATATACAGACCTCCACAAGGTTATGATAATTTTACAAGAATAAACATAAAACTTATTACCAAAGATAGAGTTGCAATCGAGGGCAACAAGAGATTTAAGACGATAAATAGCCGAAAAAATTTTGAATATTATGATACCGCTTCAATAACCTATCCCCAAACAGAGTTTGCTTATATAAATAAAATTTTTATGCATTTCGAACAAACCGATAATTTAGATTCATTATATTTTGTTGTTTCAAAATCAAGCGATGAAAATCTGTACTGGAAACAGATATTTTACTCTTCTGTAATTGTAAACAAGCTCAACGGCTTCAGCGAAAGCCCTGAAGGATTCAGGATAAACAGCGGTGAGCTTGTTGATGCGGATATTCTTGCTGACAACGATAGTTTAATTTCCGAAGTATATAAATATTTCAACAAAAACGCGGGGAAACTTGACTCGTCTGACTGCGGAAGAAACAGCGAAATGTTCAAGGGAATATGCAGTAAGTTTAATGTACCTTGCCGCATTATCGGTCTTCAGGGAGGCGATGCAGACCAGACAGGATATTTTCAAAATATTGGTTATCCTTTACACGCACTTTGCGAAGTGTATTCAAGCAAACAAAAAAAATGGTTTGTCGTTGACCCTTCTTATGGCTTTAG
>Ga0326597_10006735_pt1 | contig 15684 bp, 13 predicted proteins | sample RVTome_12_FD_203789 | JGI IMG/M metagenome (GOLD analysis project Ga0326597, IMG submission 203789) | Soil microbial communities from uranium-contaminated site in the Upper Colorado River Basin, Wyoming, United States - RVT100D185 | ecosystem: Environmental > Terrestrial > Soil > Contaminated >...
CTCAAAGCCGCGGTCGCGGATTCCAGCGCGAGGACCAGCGGAGGCGAGCGCCGCTCCGTCAAAGGCCTCCGGTCAGCCAATCGACGACCCGGGACCAGTTGCGCTCGATGTCGTTCCAGAACGCAAAACCCATGATCACCACGAGCATCGTGAATCCGACTTGTTGGACGAATTCGCGGGTCCGCAGCGAAAGCCGTTCGTTGCGAACGCCCTCGATGAGGAAGACGACCGCCTGCCCTCCGTCGAGCATGGGGATCGGCAGCAGGTTCAGGATGCCGAGATTGATGCTGATCAAGATGAGCGTCTGGAGATAGTCCATCCAACCCCGCTCGAGGGCCTTGCCCGCGATTTCCGCGATGCCAATCGGTCCCGAGAGCTGGTTGCGGGGAACGTCGCCCGTGATCAACTTGCCGAGGCCGCGAAGGAACAGGTGCGTGATTTCGACGGTCATCGCGGTCGCGCGCGGCACCGCAACCAGCGGATTCAGGATCCGCTCGAAACCGACGCTGCCGCGCACCGCCAGCAGAGTGCGGCCCACGATTCCGATCCGGTAACGCGGCACTTCGATTCCAAAACCCGTCACATCGGTCTGCACCAGCGCGGGAGCAACGCTGAAGGCGAGGGCTTCACCGTCGCGCAAGACGCCCAGGGTGAGGTGATCGCCACCGCTCGCGCGAACCGTATCGGCGAACGACTCGAAGCTGTGTATTGGCACTCCACCGACACTCTGAATCAAGTCGCCACTTCGAAGCCCGACTTCTGCGGCCGGGGAATCGTCGTCCACCTCGGCGATGAGCACGTTCGCGCGAATCACGCCGAGACGCTCGAGGTCTCCGAGCGCGGGAACCTGCAGTTTCAGCTCTTCCGCGTTCTCGTGTCCGCGCTCCAGGGCGATCGAGACCTCACCGCTGCGGCCGGCCGCCGCGTAGGCGTCGGCGAATGCGTACCAATCGGCGACGGGCTCTCCCTCGATCTCGATGACGCGGTCGCCTGTGCGCAGACCCACGCGGTAGGCGGGCAACGCGCGATCCGTCAGGGCGACGATCGCCTGTGGGCGACTGTGATAGAGACCGGACCAGCCCACCGCGATGGGATCTCCGAAGGGATCCGACCGCTCGCGCGATTCGATCGACAGCCGCGCGCTCTGCTGTGCGCCGTCGCGCTCGTACTCGACCGCGAGCTCGCCACTCGTGTGCACGGAGAACGCGTCGCCGATTTGCCTCCACCACTGCACGGGCGCCCCGTCGATTGAGGTGATGCGGTCGTTCGGCCGCAGACCCGCGGCGGCCGCGGGCGAGCCGGCTTCGACCTCCCCGATCACCGAATCGGCTTGCGGAAATCCAATCCCGAGGATTGCGGTGTAGATCACGACGGGCAGCAGCAGGTTCATCGCCGGACCCGCGAAGATCACGATCAGCTTCTGCCAGAGCGGCTTGGCCTCGAGGGTCTCCTCGGGGTGGGCGGCCAGTTCCGGCGCGGACTCGGGGTCTGGCGTCTCGCCGAGCATCTTCACGAAGCCACCGAGCGGGATCCAGCCGATCAGGTACTCGGTGTGGCCGCGCACCCAGCGCGTCCGGAACCGCCCGATTCCGACCGGTGAACCAAAGCCGAGCGAGAACTTCAACACGCGAATCCCGCAGGCCTTGGCAGCCAGGAAGTGGCCCAACTCGTGGACGAAGATCAACACGCCGAGCATCACGATGAACGCAAATGCGTAACTCGACGCCTGGTAGGCTCCGGCGAAGAAATTCACGCTGCGCCCCCGTAGCTGCTCTCGATCCACTCGCGCGCGCAGCTTCGCGCCCAGTCGTCGGCCTCCATCACGTCGGAGAGGTCGCGCAGCGGCCCGGATCCGCCGCGGCCGACATGGGAGTTGAGCACGGCTCCGTTGATCGCCGCGATCTCGGGGAAGCGGATGCGGCCATCGAGGAACGCTGCAACCGAAATCTCGTTGGCCGCATTGACGACCGCGGGCGCCGCCTCATCGGCGCGCAGCGCCTCGAAGGCGAGGTTGAGGCACGGAAAGCGCTTGTGATCCGGCGTCTCGAAATCCATCCGCCCGAGCGTCGGAAGATCGAGTACCGGCAGATCGAGTTCGATCCGCTCGGGGTAGGCGAGCGCAACCGCGATCGGCACGCGCATGTCGGGCAAGCCGAGTTGCGCGAGTACCGACGTATCGACGAACTCGACGAGCGAGTGGATGATCGACTGGGGATGGACGACGACGTCCACCCGCTCCGGTGGGATGTCGAACAGCCAGCGCGCCTCGATCACCTCGAGCCCCTTGTTCATCAGCGTCGCCGAGTCGATCGTGATCTTCGGCCCCATGTCCCAGTTCGGGTGGTTCAAGGCCTGCTCGATCGTCGCTTCGCCGATCTGCTCGGCGGTCCAGGTGCGAAACGGCCCGCCCGACGCCGTCAGTATCAATCGCGCCACGTCCTCGATCCGCTGGCCGCCGAGCGCCTGGAAGATCGCGCTGTGCTCACTGTCGACGGGCAGCAGCGCCACGCCGTGCGCCTGCACCTCGCGCAGCACCAGGGCGCCGGCCATCACCATCACTTCCTTGTTGGCGAGCGCGACGTCTCGACCCGCCCGGATGGCCGCGAGGGTCGGCGCCAGCCCCACAGCACCCACCAGTCCGGAGACGACGAGATCCGCGGGGTACTCGGCGACCGCCTTCAGTCCCTCGTTGCCGACGAGCAGCTCGACCCGCTGCGAACCGAGGCGCTCGCGCAGTTCGGCGGCGCCGGCCGCGTCGGCGACCGACACGAGGCCGGGGCGGAAACGGCGAACCTGATCGGCCAGTTTTTCGATGTTGCGCCCCGCCCCGAGCGCAACCACTTCGAAGCGCGAGGGTGCGGCCGCGGCGACGGCGAGGGTCTGTTCGCCAATCGATCCGGTGCTTCCGAGCAGCGAGAGCCGCTTGCTGCGGGGGCTCTCAGTGGCCGCCATCTCTCGCCCCGCGCACCTGTTCGCTCGTCAAACCAAAACGCCGCTCGCGGCTCTGGTAATCGCGAACTGCATCGACCAGCTCGCGCTCGCCGAAATCGGGCCACATCACTTCCGTGCTGTAGATCTCGGTGTAGGCGATCTGCCAGAGCAGAAAGTTCGAAACCCTCAGCTCGGCTCCGGTTCGGATCAGCAGATCTGGATCAGGTACTTCCGGGTCGTAGAGATACGCAGCAAACGTCTTTTCATCGATGGTCTCGGGATCGATCTTTCCGAGCTCGGCATCGCGCAGCAGTTTGCGCGCCGCATCGACGATCTCCGAACGCCCTCCGTAGGAGAGCGCGAAGACCAACGTCATGTTCGAATTGTTCCGGGTTCGCTCGATCGCCGCATCCACCTTCTTGCGCAGACGAGCGGGCAGCCGATCCGGTCGGCCGATGGCGCGAAGTCGGATGCCCTTTTCCATCACCTCGTCGATTTCGAGTTCCAGATAGCGTTCGAGCAAACCCATCAGTGAAGCGACTTCCAACTTCGGGCGGTTCCAATTCTCGAGCGAGAACGCGTAGAGGGTCAGCCAGCGGACACCCAGATCGCTCGCGCTGCGAATGACGGATCGCAGCGCGTCGAGTCCCTTCTTGTGGCCCTCGTTCCGGGAAATCCCGCGCGCCTGGGCCCAGCGTCCGTTGCCATCCATGATGATGGCAATGTGTCTGGGTATCCGATCAGTGATCAACGGGGACTCGGTCATCGTCAAACCTGGAGGATGTCCTCTTCCTTTTGCGCTGCGATGGCATCGACATCTTTCACCATGGCATCGGTCAAGGCTTGAATCTTCTTCTCTTCTCGATGCTTATCGTCCTTGGGCAGCGCACCTTCGGACTCGAGGTCCTTGAGCAGTGAGAGCGCTTCTCGGCGCGAATCGCGGATCCCCACCTTGTGGTCCTCGGCCGCCCGGTGCACCTGCTTGACGAGATCCTTGCGCCGCTCCTCGGTGAGCGGCGGCACGGGTACGCGCACCACCTTGCCGTCGTTCGACGGAGACAAACCCAGGTCGGCCTTCATGATGGCCTTCTCGATGTCGACGATCGCTCCCTTGTCGTAGGGCGAGACGACGATCAAGCGGGGATCCGGTGTGGTGAGGTTTGCCAGCTGATTCAGCGGCGTCGGCGTCCCGTAGTAGTCGACCTGAACCCCGTCGAGCAGCGCAACACTCGCACGTCCGGTGCGGATCGTCTGGAGCTCTGCCTTGAGGCTTCGAATCGCCTTTTCCATGCCCTCGCGGGCTTCGTCATGAACTAGAGCGGCGTCTTCGCCTGCCATGTTGAATGACTCCTCTCGCTCGCGGCGCAAATCTCCGGGATCAGCTCGCTCGAGCTTCCCTATTCGCGCGCCCCTAATCCTCGACCCGTGTACCAACCGCCTTGCCAGCGGCGAGTTTTCGGAGGTTTCCGGCCTTTTCCATATCGAACACGACGATTGGAAGTTGGTTCTCGCGACACAGCGCGAGCGCGGTCTGATCCATCACCCGCAGGTTCTTGACGAGCGCTTCTTCGTAGGTCAGGCGCGCGTAGCGCTCGGCATTGGGGTTGGATCTCGGATCTGCGCTGTAGACGCCATCGATGCCCTGTTTGGCCATCAGGATGATCTCGGCGTGGATCTCCGCGGCGCGAAGCACCGCCGCGGTGTCCGTGGTGAAGTAGGGGTTCCCGGTGCCGCCCGCGAAGACGACCACCCTGCCCTTTTCGAGGTGGCGGATCGCTCGCCGGCGGATGTAGGACTCGGCGACGGTCTTGATCTCGATTGCAGACTGAACGCGGGTGTCGAGGCCTTCCTTCTCGAGCGCGTCTTGCAGAGCCAGCGCGTTGATGACGCTGGCCATCATCCCCATGTAGTCCGCGATCGCCCGGTCCATGCCTTCGTCGGCTGCCGAAATGCCTCGGATGATGTTTCCGCCGCCGACGACCACGCAGATCTGGATCCCAAGCTCGTGTACCTCGCGAATCTCGGCCGCCGTTTGCCCGATGACGGTCGGGTTGATTCCGAAGTCCTTCTCGCCGGCGAGTTGGCCGCCGGAAAGCTTGATCAGCAACCTGCGATAGGCGGCCTTCACGCCTCTCCTTCGCCCAGCTTGTAGCGCTGGTAGCCGTTCACGGCGATCTCGGCGCCCACCTTGGCGCCCACGTCGCGCAGCAGGTCTCCAATGCTTCGGTCTGGATCCTTGACGAACGCCTGCTCGACGAGACAGACCTCCGACAGATACTTGTTGATCCGACCCTCGACGATCTTGTCCACCACCGCCTCGGGTTTGCCGCTCTGGATGGCCTGGTTGCGGTAGATCGAGCGCTCCGAATCGAGGAGCGCGGGGTCGACGCCCGTCCGGTCGACCGAGAGCGGGCTCGGGTCGGCGGCCGCCACGTGCATGGCGAGATCCTTGGCAAGGTTTTCGAGTTCGGCGCCAGAGCCCTCGGTGGCGAGTGTGACGACGACGCCGAGATTGCCGCCCGCATGAACGTATCCACCCGCGACGCCGGAAGCTCCCGCGTCGAGGCGCGCCACGCGCTTGACGACGATGTTCTCGCCCAATCGGCTGATCGCGGCGTTTACCTTGTCGGCAACGCTCTCGCCGTCGATCGACACCTTGAGCAGCGAGTCCGGGCTGTCGATGCTCGCGTCCTTCACGACCATTTCCGCGAGCTGCTTGCCGAATTCGACGAACACGTCCGTACGCGCGACGAAATCCGTCTCGCAACCCACTTCGAGCATCGCCGCGACGGAACCGTCGATCGCGATCGAAACCGCCCCTTCGCTGGTCGCTCTGCCTCCGCGCTTGCCCGCCTTGGCTAGCCCCCGCTCGCGCAGCAGCTCGACGGCCTTTTCGATATCGCCTTTGGCGTCTGCGAGCGCTCTCTTGCAATCCATCATGCCCGCGCCGGTCTTGTTGCGCAGATCCTTGACCGACTTTGCTGAAATCTCCGCCACCGAACTTCTCCCTGTTTGCTCCGTATCCTGATTCTGATTACCGGTTCTCGTTTGATCCGCACGCGGGCGGGGTCCAGGCCGATCTCCGTCGAATCCAGCCGATTCCCGATTGGATCCATCCCGCCCCGGATCGGCGCGCGTCAGACGACCTCGGGGGCTTTGATTTGCGCAGTGTCCTCGGTCTTCTCGGGCTCCGAGGCGGCCTTGTCCGCGCCCTTCCCTCCGCGCTTCGAACCCCGCTTCTCGGCGCCGCCCGTCGCAGACCGGCCGCGGCGCGGCGGCTGCTTGATTTCGACCACCACGCGACCCGGTCGGGTTCCGCCCTTGTCGCTCTTGGTCGAACCCTTCGTCTTGCCCTTCTCGGCCTCCTGGCTCTGGATGCGGTCATTGTGGATCGCCTCGCCCTCCAGGCAGGCGTTGGCCACCTTGGAACAGTAGAGCTGGATGGCGCGAATCGAATCGTCGTTGCCGGGAATGTTGAAGTCGATATCCAGCGGGTCGCAATTCGAGTCGACGATGGCAATGATCGGAATCGACAGGCGGCGCGCCTCTCTGACCGCGATCGATTCGCAACCGACATCGATGATGAACAGGGCCTGCGGAAGGCGAGACATTCCCCGGATCCCGTCGAGGGATTTGCGATATTTGTCGACCTGCCGATTCATCCGGGCGAGATCCTTCTTCGAGAGTTCCGCCGACTTCTCTTCGTCGCCGAGAACTTCGAGCATGGTCTTGAAGCGATCGATCGATTTCTTGACGGTCTTGAAATTGGTCAACATCCCGCCGAGCCAGCGGTTGTTGACGAAATACTGGTTGGCGCGCTCGGCCTCGAGCTTGATCGGCCCCTGGGTCTGTCGCTTGGTGCCGACGAACAGCACCTTTCCGCCGCCGGCGACGATGTCGCGAATGAAATCGAGGCTCTCGCGAAATCGCGGCAGCGTCTGATCGAGATCGATGATGTGGACGCCGTTGCGGTCCCCGAACAGGAAGCGCTTCATGCGCGGATTCCAGCGGTGGGTCTGGTGGCCGAAGTGAACCCCCGCCTCCATCAAGTCGCGCATCGTGACTTTCGAATCGCCGCTCGCGAGAGCGGCGGCGCCGGTCGTTTCGGCGGCTGCAGCGCTGGTCTCTGCGACCTTGGCGGGGGGGGCGTTTCCGGCTTCGGATGAAGCCGGTGACTCAGCCGTCAGATCGGCCATGGTTGCTCTCCTTCGCGGTTGTGCCTCCGCCCCAGTCCGTCATTCCCCAACCGCTGACCTGCGACGGAAGTCCGTCCGCAATTGTCAGGGCACCGCAGGGGCAGTCCTGGAACGTGTGATTTGTCCAAGGGTTAGCAGAGTCGGTAGGCTCCGGCTAACCGGCCGTCGGGCTGCCGCCCAGAGCCAGCCGAAAGCCGTATCTCCACTCGCCAACCCCACCTCACGTCGTGTATTCGGCGTTGATCTTGACGTAGTCGTAACCCAGGTCGCAAGTCCAGACGTGCGCGCTGGCCTGGCCCGCTCCGAGGTCGATGGCCACCTCCACCTCGGGCGCGTTGAGCTTTCGGGCCGCCCGCTTCCGCGCCGCCGGCCCCGCAGAGGCGCCGGCCCGAAAGACCGTCACCCCGCCGAGCCGCACCAGCGCGCGGTCGAGCTTCACCGCCACCCGCGCCGCGCCCACCGTTTGCAGGATCCGCCCCCAGTTGGCGTCGCCACCGAAGAGCGCGGTCTTCACGAGCATCGAGTTGGCGATGCGGCGAGCCGCGCGCTCCGCATCGGCGCCGTTTGCGGCACCCTCGACGCGGACGGTCACGAGTTTGGTGGCGCCCTCTCCGTCCCGCGCGATCTCGCGGGTCAGCGCGATGACAACCCGCTCGACTGCCGCCGCGAACGCCGCGGCGCCGGCGCTGCGAGGGCCGCGCAATTCGCGGTTGCGAGCAGCCCCGTTGGCGAAGAGCAGCGCCATGTCACTCGTCGACGTCTCGCCGTCGACGCTCAGACGGTTGAAGCCCGCGTTCGTTGCGGCGCGCAGCACGCGGCGCAAAAAGGGGGCCGCGACCGCTGCATCGGTCACGAGGAAGGCGAGCATCGTCGCCATGTTCGGTTCGATCATTCCCGATCCCTTGGCGATTCCGGCCACCGTCACCGCGCGACCGTCCACCTTCGCGGTCTCGATGGCGGTCTTCGCAAAGGTGTCGGTGGTGCGGATGGCTTCTGCCGCGTCGCGCAGACCGGACTCTTCCAGCCGGTTCGCCGCAGCGCGAATGCCCCGCCGGATCCGAGGCATCGGCAAACGCGAACCGATTACGCCCGTCGACGCGACGAGCACCTGCGCGGCCGGCACGCCGATCGCCGACGCGGCGCGCTGCGCCATCTCGGCCGCATCGCGCAGCCCCTGCGCGCCCATCGCGACGTTCGCCACCCCGGCGTTGATGACCACCGCGCGCGCGCTGCCAGATCGGACGCGATCGCGAGAGAGTTCGACGGGAGCGCCCACGACGCTCGACCGGGTGAACACGCCGGCCACACGAGCCGGCGCGGCGCTCGCGATCAGGGCGAGATCGAGCCCGGTCTGCTTGACGCCGCAGTGGACCCCTGCGGCCTTGAAGCCGGCCACACAAAACGGGGTGTTGGATTTCACGTCGCGTCGCGCAATCAGAGTGCTCCGCAGCACTTCTTGTATTTGCGACCCGAACCACACGCACACGGATCGTTGCGTCCGATCTTGCCCCCCTTCGGATCCGCGGCGCGCTTGCCAGCCGCGCGAGCCGGCGATCGCGATCCGGAAGCTTCCGGCGGCTCCGAACCGGGGCCGGTCCCGGGCAGCGAACGCTCCGGGGATTGCGGCAGCGGCTCGGGGAGCGCGAACTTGAAGATGACACCGGCCCCCTGGGTGTCGATGCGCTGGTTCATCTCTTCGAACAACGCGTATCCCTCGCGCTGATATTCGAGCTTCGGATCGCGCGAAGCATATCCGCGCAGGCTCACGCCCTCGCGCAAACCGTCCATGGTGTGGAGGTGATCCTTCCACTGTGTGTCGAGAATCTGCAACAGGATGTCCCGCTCCATCTTCTGGAACGGTGGGTAACCGATCGCGGCGTGCTCTTCCGCGAACCCGTCGCACGTCTTCTTCTTGGCTTCGATGAAGGCCGACAAGCGGTCGAACATCGCGCGTCCGAGCGCGTCTCGATCGGGAGCGGGGTGACCGCCGACGACGAACGGCTCTTGATTCACGTCCATCGGCACTCCGAAATGCGCTTCGATCGACGCCGCCAACGCGAGCAGGTCTTCGGGCTCGGGATCGCCCTTCTCGGGTAGATGGTCGTCGAGAGCCGTCACGAGCACGCCCTCGGCCATTGCGAGCACTTCGTCGTGGACGTCGAAATTGGCGAGCAGCTCCCGACGCCGGCTGTAGAACGCCTGGCGCTGCTTGTTCATGACGTCGTCGTAATCGAGCAGGTGTTTGCGGATGTCGAAATTGCGCGCCTCGACCTTGGTCTGCGCATTTTCGATCACCCGCGTGAGCAGCTTGTTCTCGATCGCTTCCCCGTCCTCGACTCCGACGCGGTCCCACCACTGGGCGACGCGTTCCGACTCGAAGATCCGCATCAGGTCGTCCTCGAGCGAGAGAAAGAACTGACTCGAACCGGGATCCCCCTGACGGCCGGAGCGGCCGCGCAGCTGATTGTCGATCCGACGGCTCTCGTGGCGCTCGGTTCCCATGATGTGCAGGCCGCCGGCCGCGACGACCTTCTCGCGCTCCTCCAAACACTGCTGCTCGAAAGTCGCGAGCCATTGCTCGTACTCGGGGTTTTCCTTGTCGTGCCCGCACTTGGCCAGCGCGAGAAACTCTGCGTTGCCGCCAAGCACGATGTCGGTACCGCGGCCCGCCATGTTGGTGGAGATCGTGAGCGCCCCGAGTCGGCCGGCCTGGGCGACGATTTCGGCCTCGCGCTCGTGTTGCTTCGCGTTCAGCACATTGTGCCGAACGCCGCGCTTCGAGAGCTTCTTCGAGAGCATCTCCGAGGTCTCGATCGAGATGGTGCCGACGAGAATCGGCTGACCGGTTTCATTGCGTTCGATGATGTCTTCGATGACCGCATCGAACTTCTCGCGTTTCGACTTGAAGACGACATCCTGCTGGTCGATCCGGATCATCGGCTTGTCGGTCGGGACCACCGTGACGTCGAGGTTGTAGATGTTGGCGAATTCGGGCGCCTCGGTGTCGGCGGTACCCGTCATGCCGCCGACCTTCTCGTACATGCGGAAGAAGTTCTGGAAAGTCACGGACGCGAGCGTCTGGTTCTCGCTCTGAACGGTGATCCCTTCCTTGGCTTCGACGGCCTGGTGGAGCCCGTCGGACCAGCGCCGGCCGGGCATCAGGCGTCCGGTGAACTCGTCGACGATGATCACTTCCTTCTTCCCGGTCTCGCCGACCTTCACCACGTAGTCGACGTCGAGTCGCTTGAGCGTGTGGGCCGTGAGCGCCTGGTTGACGGCGTGCAGGACCGGGACCATCTGCGGGTCGTAGAGGTTTTCCACGCCGAGCATCTTCTCGACCTTGTGAACACCCAGTTCGGTAAGGGTCGCGCTGTGGGCCTTCTCGTCGAGCCAATAATCGCCCGTCTCCTCGACCGCCTTGCTCATCTCGCCCTTGGTTCCCAGCGTGAGTCGGGGAATCACCTTGTTCGCCACGCCGTAGATGTTGACGTTCTGCTCCGAGCGCCCGGAGATGATCAGCGGTGTACGGGCCTCGTCGATCAGGATCGAGTCCACTTCGTCGACGATCGCGTAGGCGAGTTCGCGCTGGACGCAGTGCTCGAGCGAGAGCTTCATGTTGTCTCGCAAGTAGTCGAAGCCGAGCTCGTTGTTGGTCACATAGGTGATGTCACAGCCGTAGGCTTCTCCGCGCTGTTCGTCGTCGAGATTGTGGACGATCACACCGACCGAGAGCCCGAGGAAGCGGTGCACCTCGCCCATCCAGGCGGCGTCGCGCTGTGCGAGGTAGTCGTTGACGGTCACGATGTGGACGCCGCGCCCGCTGAGCGCATTCAAATAGGCGGGAAGGGTCGAGACGAGCGTCTTGCCCTCACCCGTCTTCATCTCGGCGATCGAGCCCCTGTGGAGCACCATGCCGCCGACCATCTGCACGTCGTAGTGGCGCTGTCCGAGGGTTCGCTTGGCGGCCTCGCGGACGGTGGCGAACGCGTCGGGCAGCAGATCGTCGAGGCTTTCGCCCTTTTCGAGGCGCTCTCTGAACTCGCCCGTGCGCGCGCGAAGCGCCGCATCGGACAGCTGGGCGAGCGACGGCTCGAGCCGGTTGATCTGCTCGACGGTGGGTTCGAGCCTCTTGATCAGGCGGTCATTCGCGCTGCCGAAGATCTTCTTGACGAGGCCGGGCATGGGTCGCGCGTTCTCCGGGGGGTGGGCGGTGCGGAATCAGTGTACGAAAGCGCTGCCCGCGAGCCAATGAAGCCCGGCGCTTGGTCTCAAACGAGGGCCTCGCACCGCGTCGGAGGCGTCGAGAGCCGCCGCGCCGCGCTGCGACCTCCATCGGCCTCCCTTTGCTCCGTCGCCCGATTGCCTCGTTTCACGTCGCACATAGGACCGCTGCTCAGAATCCTCTGCGTGGACTGGTTGCACGGGTGCGATGACGCGGGGCTGTCGGGCTCGAGCCTCATATCGGCATCGGGCTCGTGGTTGAACTCTCCTGCGGAGACTGGTTGCCCGGGTGGAGTGACGGGAGGCCATCGGGCTCGAACCCCATGTTGGCAGCGCGCTCCTGGTTGAACGCTCCTGCGGAGACTGGTTACCCGGGTGGAGTGACGGGAGCCCCTCGGGCTCGAACCCCACGTCGCCCGATGGCTTCCCGTCACTCCACCCAAGTAACGTCGCTTTAGATCGGGCCACCGAATCGGCTGGTTTTCTTTGACGCGCCAGCAGCAGATTCGCTGGGGAGTCGGGGGAAAGGGGCGTGAGCGACATGGGGTTGGAGCGAATGCCCCTTCCCCCCGACTCCCCAATAGAAGCATCCATACAATCAGTCGCGTGATCACCAATCGCGTAATCTGAAGCGATCCTAAGTGTACACCGGATGGGATCATCGAGGTGGCCCGGTCGCTCTCGGGAATCGGATCGCGCTATTAGTCGAAGATGTAGTCGAGGGGGTTGACGGCTTTGCCCTTCACTTCGACGACGTAGTGAAGGTGCGGGCCCGTGCTGCGGCCGCTGTTGCCCAGGGCTGCGATTCGCTGACCGCGCTGGACGGTTTCACCGGTATTGACGTAGAGATTGTCGCCGTGGCCGTATTGAGTCCGCACGCCGTATCCGTGGTCGATGATGATGCTATTGCCGAGCGGTCCGCGATTGCCGGTAAACACCACCTTGCCCTGGGCGGGTGCGACGACGTCTGTCCCGCGCTCGCCCGCGATGTCGATCCCCGCGTGGAATTGCTTCTGGTTCGTAAAGGGCGATACCCGGGTGCCGAACCTCGAGGTCAGCCAGCCCTTGGCGGGCCAGATGGCGGGAGTTGCGGCGAGGTGCGAACGCTTGTCCTCGAGCTGACTGGCGACCTCCGCGAGCGAGCGCTCCTGTGAGCTGGCCACTTCGCCGAGCTGTTTCGCGCTGCGGTGCAGCGCCGAGATCAGAGACTCATCGGAGCCGACTTCGATTCGCGCGTGTGGCTCGGAAGGCGTCTCCGGCAATGCGCCCCCGGTTGGCGAGGAGACGCCGGAGTCATCCAGCTGTGGTGCGGGTTCTGGCGAATCGACACCGACCTCGACCACCTCTTCGCCGCCGGTCGCCGCAGAGCCCGGCAGGTTCGCGATGATGCGCACCTTGCGCTCGAATTCACCGATGCTGGTGAGCGTCGACTGAACGCGATCGAGCGTCGCATCAAAGCTGTCGATCTGGGATTGCTGTTCGGCGACCTCGACGCGCAGCCGCTCGAGTTCGGAGTGAGCGATCCGCACGTAAATGTAGTCTCCGAGGCACACGATCAGCAGCAGTGCGGCGCCACCCGCGCACCACGTTAGCCGCCGAACGAGATCCTTGCGGATCTCGAAACGTCGAACCGGCGCGGTTTCCTCCGCGACCACGATGATGGAATATCGATCCATTCCTCCCCTCTCGCCCAGTCGCGCTCACCGCACGCTGGGCAGCGTCACCCGTAGGCACAACTTGCCGAGCTGGATCTCGTCTCCCGTGTTGAGCACCGTCCGCGGTTTGCGCTTGCCGTTGACGGACGTGCCGTTGGTGCTGCCGAGGTCCTCCACGAAGAACTCCTCGCCGTCGTAGCCGATGGCCGCGTGGGCCCTGGATATCGTCGGCTCCGTAATCAAGAGATCCGCACCCCGCCCCCGACCGACCACCATCCAATCGCGATCGACCGGAAGGTCGAGCCCCGCAAAAAAACCGCGCATCACCCGGACCGAAGCCCCCGAAGGGACCGGACCGGCGAGTTCTCGTTGCTCCACCACAGCGGTGACTCCGCCTTCCTGGTTATCGACCCGACCGCGATCCGAAAGGGTGACCGAGCGCACGAACGAACCCGGGCGCTCAGCCCCTCAGCGCACTAATCGGAGGTTTTGGCGGCTGGCTTGACCCCCCTGGGGGCAAGGCGCCCCCATCCGGAGCACCCCACCTTCTCGGGCATTCGCCCAGCGGGATTCTGGTGGGCGATCGACGGGGTGCCTGTCGAGTCGTCGAGGTGGCGTGGCCGTCTAGAGAGTGGAGCGCGAGCGGATCAGCTCCCGGGCGTGGCGCCGGGTGGTTTCCCGGACCTCGTCGCCGCCCGCCATACGCGCGATCTCCTCGACGCGGTCGGCGCCCTCCACCCGCAACAGGCGCGCCGAGGGGCGCCCGTCCACTTCGCACTTCTCCACTCGGAAATGGGCGCTCGCATAAGCGGCGATCTGCGGGAGATGGGTGATGCAGAGGACCTGATGCCTGCCGGCAAGCTCAGCCAGGCAGCGCCCCACCCGGTCGGCGGTGCGACCGCCGATTCCGGCGTCGACTTCGTCGAAGACCAGCACCATTCCCGCGTCGGCCTCGCGAACCGCGGATTTGATCGCGAGAAAGGTCCGCGAGAGCTCGCCGCCCGACGCCGCCCGACGCAGCGGCAGAAGCTCTCCGCCCGCGCTCGCCGAGAATCGGAACTCTGCCAATTCGCAGCCTCCGGGCCCACAGGGGGCTCGCTCGGGTGCGGCGACCTGCGTCAGAGCGACCTCGAAACGCGCCTGGGGCATCGCCAGTTCCCGCAGCGCGGACTGAACCGCCGCACTCAGGCGCTTGCTCGCCTTGCGTCGACCCGTCGACAGCCGCTCCGCGTCGGCCTTCAGCTGTTCGACTTCGCGAGCCCGCAGCGCGTCGATCGCCTTCGCGCGCTCGCTCGCGCCCTCGAGCCGCTCGAGTTCGGCGGCGGCAGCATCTCGAAAGCGCAGAACCTCGTCGATCGAACCGCCGTATTTGCGCTGCAGGGCCTCGATCTGGGCGAGCCACTCGTCGAGCGCCCCGAGCCGCGCGGGGTCCGCCTCGATGTCCGCCGCGTAGCGCTCGAGTTCCATCGCCGCGTCCCGCAGTTCTTCGCGGGCCGCGCGCAATCCAGCCAGCAGCGGAGCGAGCGCGGGGTCGAGCGCCTCGACGCCCTCCAGGTGCCGGATGGCCTCGGAGACGAGATCCGCGGTATTGGAGACCTCGGGGCCTCCGAAGTCACCCGCCAGCAGCGTCAGCGCGGCAGAAGCCTCTTCGCACAAGCGCTCCGCGTGGGCGAGGCGCGATCGCTCGGCGCGCAGTGCGGAGTCTTCTTCGGCGTCGAGTCGCGCGCCGTCGATTTCGCCAACCTGGAAGGACAGGAAATCTCGCCGGCGCTCGCGTTCCATCTCCGCAGCGCGAAGTTTGCCGAGTTCCTCGTCGAGCGCGCGCAGCTTCGCGTAGCCCGCGGCGACGGCGCTGCGCAGCGGCAGGAGCCCCGCGGCGGTATCGAGCAGGCGACCGTGAAACTCCGTCCGCAACAGCGACTGTGAGTCGTGCTGGCTCGAGATTTCGATACGCCCGGAAAACAGCTCTGCGAGCACCGCGGCCGGGATCAGTTGCCCGGCCACCCTCGCGCGGCTGCGCCCGCCGCGCTGGACGCTGCGCTGGACGACGAGTTCGTGTTCGTCGGCAACCAGGCCGAGCGCCTCCAGCTGCGACTCGAGATCGGGCAGGTGATCGGTGCGGAACACCGCCTCGACGACCGCCTCCGCGCAGCCTTCGCGAACCACCTGAGGGGACGCTCGCGAACCCGCCAGCAGTGACAGGGCGCCGAGTACGATCGACTTGCCGGCTCCCGTCTCTCCGGTGAGCACGTTGAGGCCCGGGCCGAACTCGACCTCCTCACTCTCGACGATTGCGAGGTTTCCGATCCGCAGGGTTTCGATCAACGCTCGCCCCAGCGCAACTTGTTTCGCATCACTTCGAAGCGATTTCGATCCCAAGGAACGAGCATCTGCAACGGCCGATCGGAGCCGCACACGGTGACGCGGTCTCCTTCGAGGAGTTCGCAACCCACCTGGCCGTCGACGGTCAGATGCACCTCGCCGCCGCGCGCGTCGAGTACCTTGACCGCGACGCGACAGGTTTCTGGCAACACGATGGGGCGCTGGGTCAGCGCGTGTGGGCAGATCGGTGTCAGCACGATCACACTGATGCCGGGCAACAAGAGTGGACCACCCGCCGAAAGCGAATAGGCGGACGAGCCCGTAGGCGTCGCGGCGATCACTCCGTCTCCGTGATAGGT
>Ga0326597_10006736_pt1 | contig 15682 bp, 17 predicted proteins | sample RVTome_12_FD_203789 | JGI IMG/M metagenome (GOLD analysis project Ga0326597, IMG submission 203789) | Soil microbial communities from uranium-contaminated site in the Upper Colorado River Basin, Wyoming, United States - RVT100D185 | ecosystem: Environmental > Terrestrial > Soil > Contaminated >...
ACCCTCCGTCGTCCCTCGATCGATCAACTCTCCATCCTCGTTATAGCTGAGGGTCACGTTTTGGGCTTCGCTGAACGACTGCAGCGAGTTATAGCCGTCCTGCACCTGGACGAACGCAACACCACCGGCGACCACGAAGCCAAGACCTAACACCGCCAACGTAAGGCCGAGCATCCGGAGACGACTTGCCATGAGCTTTCCTTTCTTGTGAAACAATTCACATAATGTTCACTTCCATGACAAGTGATCCGATAGGGACCAAGGTCCCTAGTCGGTGGGTCTCTCGCCCCTGATGAGGACCTACTGTCGGGCTCGGCGACGTCCTAGGTATGTGGGCAGCAGTGGTCTGACGTTGAGTTCGACCCGCCTTCCCTGGCCGTTCGACGCGCAGTGGTGGCGGTTCGCGGTCACCCAATGGTCAAGGAGCCCAAGACCGCGAAGACAAGACGAACCGTACGGAGGACCTGTTCAACGGACGGAACACCAAGGCCGCTCGCCAGCGTTGCCTCAGGCCTTGTGGCAGGTGGCTGCTAGGCGGTCCGTCCAAGTCACGTCGTCGGCGCGTATATGGAGCTTCTTCTAGTCGTGGATATCACGGAAGAACGCGCCATAGTTGTAGCGGCCCATCAGAGGTGGCTCTTGTCCGGCCTGCCAAGAAGGTGACGTTCGCCCAGCTTGGTCGACCGAAAGGGCCGGTTACTAACCGGTTCGGCGAGACCATCAATCAGGAATTCGAAACGTATAGATGGCCTTCCTTGCATCCGGCTGCACACGATACCGGCCCCAACCCAAGGCTCATCGATCGACACTTCCTGATCGCTCCGCGGAAGTGAGCCTTTCGCAGCACTGAGGGTGGGATCTCGGTCGTAGCCAGGGAATGGCTCGACCGCAGTCGGGACCATCGGACGCGGCGGCTCGCTCATCTCCGGTCATGGCGTGGCGGTTGTCTGGTTCTTCTGCTGGGTCGGCCTCGATCCCCGTGCGATGCCGATGAGAGAAATGTCGGGTCTGAGCCGGCGACGGATGTGGTCTAGGAAGAGGCGGTGGTTGTCTCGGCTCGGGTCAAATTCGATGATCAACTCGTGTTGGTGCGGTCCGGTGTCGAAACCTCGGGCGTGGCAACCGCGGGAGTGGTGGTGACCGAAGCAGACGAGTACCCACCCGTTGCCGATCACAGACTCGCGGAGGGGCGGATCGGTGTCGGTCACGTCGACCATGATCACCGGCGTCGTCCCGCTGATGAGAACCCTGCACGCGTTGGCGGGTAGCGACGTGTCGGCCAATCGATGGTCAGCGATGCCGGTCATGTCGTCTCCTGCCCCCCTCCGATGATGCCGCCTATGCAGAGTCCGCGGGCAGGACCATGAGGGTTCCGGTCATGGCCGGCTGGTGGGCAGAGCAGAAGATCTGGAACACGCCTGGCTTGTCGGCGATGAACTCGACTGTGGTGAGCTGGCCTCGCTTGACCGCGAACTCGATGTCGTAGCCTTCGATAACCGCAGGATGAATGGCACCGTTCACGCCGAGGATCTCCAAGACCACCCGTCGCCTTCGACCACCGTGATCTCGCTCGGCAGCCAGCGGTAGGTCTCCACCGTCCAGGTGCCTTCTTCGTCGGGTTCCTCCAGACCGTACCCCCCACCCTCGGGGAGATTCCCCACGGGGAAGGGTTCCTTTTCCACGTTCGTGGAGCCCTTGGGTTCGATGGCGGCCATATACACGATCCGCTCGCCCGGATCTCCATCGGTACCTCCTCAGACAGCCTGACGGTAAGACCAAGTCAACGAGTGCGGCAGTCGTCTTTCCGGCCTGGCCCCCCTCCCCCGTTCGGAGGAGGGAGGGGAGGGACTTTCGGCCTTATCCGACGACGGCCGCCGCGACGGTCGTCGGTATACGCTCGCGGGATGGATCCTGTCGAGGCCAGAAACAGGTCCGAAACACGACTCGACCGCTCGCATCGCCCTGGCCGCTCTCGCTGCGACCCTGCTCCTGATCGTCGTCGGCGGATTCACCCGTGGAAGCGGGAGCGGCTACGGCTGCGCCGACCGTTGGCCCCTGTGCGAGGAGGGTCTGCTCGGCGGCTGGCTTCCTAGCTAGGGCCGAGTACCACATGATCGTCGAGTGGTCGCACCGCTCGCTGGCAGCGATGGCGGGGGTCCTCGCCCTGGCCACTGCGGTGAGCGCTTGGCGCCGCCATCGTCACGACCTGGTTGTCCCCGTCTTGGCAACCGCAGCCGTTGTCACCATGGCTCTCTAGGCCTGGGTCAGGCGTGCCGTGGTGCGAGGACAACTGGCTTCCGACCTGGTCACCCTCCATTTGGCCCTCTCGCTGGTCGTCGCTGGTTTGCTCGTGGCCACCTTGGTGTTGGCACGAATCGGTAGGCCGACGGGCTACATCGCCGAGCCATCATGGCTGGCGCTCGTCTGCGGTGCCGCAGCCTTCGTGTTCGCCGTGATCATGCTCGGTTCAGCGTTACACGACCTGTTCTTCCCGGGCTGGCCTCTGATGTTCGAAGCACTCGTCCCCGGGTTCGACTCGCGACCGGTCATCGTCCACTTCGCCCACGGTCTCGGTGCCGCGCTCCATTCGGTGGCCGCGGCCGCTGGTGTGATTCGGATCGGCCGGGTGCACGAGGCAGCACCGGCTCGAGCCTCGATGTCGTAGGCCAGCCTGTAGGCCCCCGCTTTCCCGTACGTGGGGGGCCGTCCGACGGTCAGTCGATCAGGTGATGCCTCAAAGCGAGTGCCACGGCATGGGCGCGGTGGACCGCTCCCAGCTTCTCGAAGAGCGAGCTTATGTAGGTCTTCACCGTCGCCTCGGAGATAGCCAATGTTGTGGCTATCTGCTTGTTCGACTGCCCGTCGGCGACGAGTTGGAGCACTTGAGTCTCACGGGGCGACAGGTGGACGTCGAGGGACTCCTCGTATGTTCTCGAGAAACGAGCGAGGACCGGCTTGGTGATCTCGGCCTGGAGATAGCCTTGACCATCCCGGGCGGCCCTGATCGCTCTGACCAGCTCCTCCCTCGACACCGTCTTGAGCAGATAGCCCGCCGCTCCTGCGGAGATGGCCTCTTCGACGTAGGCCGGGTCGTCGTACATGGAGAGAATGAGCACTGGCAGGGTCGGCTGCAGCGACCGTAGCTGACGAAGAGTGGACAGCCCATCCATGGTGGGCATCTTCACGTCGAGCAGGATCACATCGGGTTCGACCCGTTGCAGCAGGGTCAGGGCCGCAGCACCATCTTCCGCCTCGCCGACGACCACAACCTCTCCCGAAGTCTCGAGCATGGCGCGAAGCCCAGCCCGGAGCACATCGTGGTCGTCGACCACCACGATCTCTATCGGAGTCACGGCTCAGCCTCGATCGGTATCTCGGCACGAACCGTCACGCCCCCTTCCCCGGCCTGGAAGTCGACGTGGCCTCCCAGGGTCTCGGCGCGTTCTCTCATCAGCCACATCCCCATCCCCGGGGCGAGCCTCACGTCTAGGGCCGATGCCCGGTTGTGGATGGTCACGACCACCCTCCCATTGAAGGAAACGACTCTCAGGTCGGCGCGCTTACCTAGCGAGTGCTTGGCCACGTTGACCAGCGCCTCCTGGGCGATGCGATACACGGCCAATTTGATCTCGTTCGTCGGCTCGGGACATTCGGAGAGATCGAGTTGGACATGCAGGCCGTACTCCTCTTCGATGCCGTCGGCGAGACTGCGCAAGGCGGCGGCGAGACCGACATCCTCCGCCACGGTGGGGTGGAGGCTGCGGAGGAGGTGCCGCACCGAGCGGCTCGCGTCGAGAACCACCTCTTCGATCCTGGCGAATTCGGGTTTGAGCTCGGCCGGGGCATCGGCCGATAGGGTGCGCAAACCGTAGAGGATCCGGTACAGGTCTTGGGCCAGGTTGTCGTGGATCTCCCCGGCGAGTCGTCGTCGGCTTCCCTCTTCGGCGGCCACCATCTGCTCCATGACCCTCTCCAGCTGCTGCCGGTATTCGTTGAGACCCTGGGTGAGCAGCGCCTTCTGCATGCCCACATTGATCTCTTCGGCGATGGCATGGATCGTGGGCGAAGCATCCCATTGTGCCGAGGGCTGGATCGTCACTCTGGTGGATCCGCTACTCGTCGTCGACTCGACCTCCACCTGGGCGGGTAGCTCGCCGATTGCGGGATGCTTGGGCCCGGTGTCGACCAGCACCCGCTCCTCTCCCCACGATGGACTCACTGCAACGTGAGCCGACTCGATCTCAGGTAGCCCAACGAGCAGCGCGGTGAGATGTCGGGCCATGGATTCGGGATCCTCGAACTCCGTCGTCGCCTGAGCCACTTCGAGCAGTGTGGCCAGGTCACGGGAGCGTGCCTCCGCCTGGTTTTTCTGCTCGGTCGCCGCCCTGATCATGAGGCCGAAGGACGAGATGAGAAAGACGCCGAGTATGCCCAGACCCGAGCCCACCCCCAGCCACACCAGCCGCTGCGTGGCCGCCACTGACGCCGAGTAGGCGTCGAGCTCGCGGTAGATCTCCCACACCGCGACCGTCTCGCCTTCGTCGAGTACCGGGACGTAGGTTTCGAGCAGCCGGCCCCCGAACTGGTCGGCCTCGAGGAGGTTCTCGGGCTGGTCGAGGTCCGAGATCTCGGACTTCGGGGAGCGCATCGTGGCGAAGTCGCTCTCGGGCACGAAGCGCCGGCCGATCAGCTCCTTGGCGTCGGAGTAGAGGATCGTCCCGTCCACCGCCCAGAGCTTGGCCCTGACGAAGTCGCCGCGCAGGATCGCCTGCTCCACGAATCGGTCCAGTCGCTCGAAATCCAAATGACCCGTGGTGGGTATCGCGTTGCTCGAGACGAGGAAGTCGAGGGCGGCCTGGTCCGCGGCGGCTTGGGCCCGCAGGAACTCGTCGGCCACCTGTCGGGGGATGAACCAGCCCAGGGCTAGGGCGTAGACCGCGGAGAAGCCAAGCCCGATCAGTGAGACCGTCGCGGCCCGGCTGAGCCACCAGGGGCGGTTCGACCGACCGACTCGCTCCACGTCGTCCTCCCGAATCCGAGCAAACCCTTCTGTCAGCCGCCCTCCTGCGATGCGACGAGGGAGGCGACGACCACGAGCCGCTCCCGCGCCGAGCCCTTCGGGTGACAGGTGGTGAGTGTAAGACGTGGTTCCACCGTATCTAGCAGGGGTCGGGCGTCGTCGTCGGGGACCACGAGCGTCTCGGCCACCTCGTAACGAAAGCTGCCTGAAGGCGTCTCGATGACGATCGGATCGCCCGTGGTTAGCAGGTCGAGGTCGTGGAACGGCTTCGAATAGGTGGTGCGGTGCCCCGAGATCACGACGTTTCCCGGCTGACCCGGGAGAGCGGTGCCCGGATAGTGGCCGGGCCCGAGTTTCAGCATCTCGCGGCTCACTCCTTCGACAATGGTCTGGTTGAGGCCGATCGCCGGGATTCGGATCACCCCGCCCTCGAAGACGGCAGGCGGGGAAAGCGGGTCTCCCTCGGACGGGAGCAGAGGCTCCTCAAGAGGCGGCTCGACCTCGTTGGGCCCGATCGGAGCGTCCGGGTGTGGGAGTCCGATGACCTGTCCGTCCGCAGTGGTGGGGAGGGCCCCGTACTCGAAGGAGACGAGCCCGTCCTCGAAGTCACTGACGACCACTTCATAAGCCGCCTGCAGAGCGACGGCGTACCTGCTGATCCGGGCATCGCTCTCGGAGGCGAGGAGATGCTGCTGCAACCCGGCCCGCGCCTCATCGACCGGCCCCAAAGCCAGCAGCGCCATTCCGGAGAGGATCGTCACCAGAGCCGCGAAACCGACCACCTTGAGCTGGAGGGCGGCCAGCTCTCCTGTCGGCTGATGGCTCCGAGACGGATCCTCGACCCTTCTCATGCCCGATTTCGTCGCACCATCAGCAGGCCACCGGCGCCGATGGCGACCAAGACCGCTCCCAGCACCGGGACCATGGAATCCTCCGGACCGGTGCTGGGCATCTGCCTGACGTCCGCGGTTGTCGTGGTGTTCCCCGACCCCGCCGTGGTCGTGGTGGTCTCGGCCGTGGTCGTGGTGGTCTCGCCTGCCGCGGCGGAGGCGGTGATGGTCCCCTTCATCCCCAGCGCCTCGTGGACCGTGCAGACGTAGTTGTAGGTGCCGGGACTGTTGAAGGTTCGGGAGTAGAGGGCGCCGGTGTCGGCGGTCGGCGCCCCCGACTTCTCCCCGTCGGAGAATGTGACGTCGTGGAACCCGCCCGTCCAGTTGAACTGGACCGTGTCCCCCACCGATACGGTGAGGCTGGCCGGCACGAACTTGTTGTCTGGGGCGAGGTCCACCGTCTCGGTCGCCGCCATGGCGGGGAGGGCCAGTGTCATCCCCGCCGCGATCAACAATGTGGAGGCGAGGACCCTCGATCTGCGTGTCATGTGCTCATACCTCTGCTTTCATCTTGTCGTCTTCTCTGTCTGCTGCAGTGACTGCCTCATCGAGGCGCGGGCCGCGCCGGGCTCTGAGGAAGATGACTCCTCCGACCCCCAGCCCTCCGGCGACGAGGAGCAGGACGATCAGATGCCAGGGGATGATCCACACCGATGCCTGCGTGACGATCACCGGTAGCTCGTCCGGCCCTACCTGGTAGACGATCTCGCTCACCAGGCTGACCCTGCCCAGGATGGGCGCCGCTTCGAGCTCCGACTGGAAGGAATGCCGCGTCCCGCGCAGCAGGGTCGCCGGACCCACCTTCTCCTCGTGGTAACCCTGGCCCGGCCACACCCGGTAGGTGTGGACTCCGCCTGCGGTCAAGTGGAGGTCGCCGCTGTTGTCCGCCACCACCGTCGCCGCCACCCGCGGGGTCAACGGGTCCTCCCACGAGACATCCAGCTCTGTGGCGCTGACCCGGGCAGCTCGGGTGAGAGAAGTGTCCGAGGGCGCCACCTCGAGGAGGAGGGTCGCCCCAATCCTTCCCAGAGCCACGATCCCGTTCTCCAACGGCACCTCCGGTCCGACCGCCTGGAAGTAGGCGACCGCGTGATAGCCGCCCGAAGGGGTGTCCTCGGGGATCTCGGCGGTAACCATCGCCTCGGCGGTGGCGTCACCGGGCACTTGGAGCTCATCGGCTTCGAAGCGCATCCAGCGGCTGGCGGTGAAAGCGAGCTCATCGGAGGTGATCAACTCGTTGGGGGGGATGTCGATGTCGTCGATGTAGGTGAGGAGGGTCAGGGCCTGGTCGGAATGGTTGATCACCTGGATGGCGAACTGGAGGGAGTCTCCGGGGGCCAGCCGCACCTCCAGCCGGGAGGGGGTGACCGAAAATTCGATGGGGGTGTCCCCAGGCTCCTGGGCGAGAGCCTGGGGACCCCCCACCGGGACGATCAGCAGCAGAAGCGCCGCCATCGACCGTGCCCAGTGGAGTCGCATGCTCGGTGTGTGGTTACGGCTGTGTCGCCGTGTAGAGGACGGTGGTGGCGTAACCGGTGCCCACCGGGTCGACCGACTGCAGGGTGATCTGGAAGTCGAAGGCGACAACACCCTGCCCTGCCGCTTGTCCGGTCAGGACCGCGTCCCCGGTGTCGGTTAGCGGGTTGGCTCCCGCACCCGTGTTCCACGTCGCCCGACCCACGGGGATGGTCTTCAACCCGCTGTCATCGGTGAAGACCGCGTCGTCGCCGGGAGCCTCATCGACACCGTTGCGACCCGTCGACTTGATGGAGAGCGACCAGGTGTCGTTGGAATCCACGGTCACCGTCGCCGTTTGGATCGCGGAGGGGAGGGCCGGATTCAAGGTGCCGAAGTTCAGCGCCGCATTGTCCACCTGGATGGTCAGCGTCGGGTTGACACTGAATGAGAGCACCGTCTCAGCCGAGGCCGAGGCGGCCACCGAGGTGGTGGTGGCGTCGGCGGTCAGGTCTGGACCGGCGTTCCCGGAACCATCGACCGGTGTGATCCAATACCAGTAGTGGGTGCCGGCGGCGAGGCCGGTGGCGCTGTACGTGGTCCCGGTGGCGTTGTCTCCGATCAACGTCGCCGCGCCCTTACCCGGGTCGGTGGCCCCCGAAGCCTGGTAGACGTCGAAGAAGACGGAGCCGGAGTTGTCCGTGGCGGTCGGCCAGGTCAGGTCGATCTGACTCGCCGACACCGCGGTCGCCGTGGCCGAGCCCGCGTTCCAGGTCGGAGCCGTGCTATCGCCCAGGACCTCGATCCGCCCGTACATCCCGGCGGGACGAGCCGCTCCGAAGTCGGTGGCGGAGAGCGCCTCGGCCTCAGAGGAGTGGATCCCACAGAAGTAAATGTACGTCCCGGTGGCCGAGGGCATGTTCACCGAGAAGGTGGTCCCCTGCGGGTTTGGGGTGAACAGCCCGGCGGACGAGTTGGGCAGGGCAGCCGGATTGGTCGAAACCCAGAAGACGTTGTGGTTCGATCCGAAATCGAAGGAGAACGTCACCTGCGTCCCGGGCAGCACACCCTTGGCACCCACCAGGTTCGAATCGTCGTAGTTGTTACGGCCGGTGGAGGCGTCGTTGGCCTGCCCGACGATGACCGTCGTTCCGCCGTGACTCGCCAGCGCGGGTAGAGCTGGAACAGCGCTGGCGATGGCCACAGCCAGGGCGACCAGCGCTCGCGTCGTTCGTTTGTGGCTGGACATCTCGAACCTCCTTGTTCAGAACCCGAGCCCAACGGTCTCATCGTCCAAGGAGGAGGCGGGATGGCACAGTCGGCCATTCGGCATGATGAGGTCGTCTGATCGGTGGAGATGAGAGGCCCTGGCGAATGGGACCTTTGGACCCGGCGGGATCCGTGGCCCGAGGGGACGATGGAGACCATGGGCCAGCTCCCCACTCGAGGCCACCCGTCGGCCGCCCGGAACAGGCGCCTGCGGCGAGCCTGGACCGGGGTGCTTGCCGTCGCCGTCTCGCTGATGTCTCTCCCCGGGCATGCCGCCGGGTCGGGAGACGAGACGGACGGCTCCACCCCGATATCGATCGGCGCCCTTGGGAGAGTCGCCGCCGAGGACATCCTGCTCCGCTCTGGGGCAGGGGTCGTGATGGTGCCCCCACCCGAGATGATCGAAGCCCTAATGGACGACGGGGTCCCCGCCGACCAGGTGGTACCCACGGGTGCCACACTTCTCCAGGCGGTCTTTCGCCTCGCCGAGGATGCCGAGGTGTGGAGCCGGGCAGTAATCGAAGACAAGATCACACCTGCGGGCCAGGCGACGGCCATCCTCACCGGTCTCGCCCTGGGCCAAGATCTGATCCGAACCGGACAGGCACCCGATTCCGCCCGGGCTCGGTTGCATCTGACGGCAGCCAAGGCTCAGGCGGACTGGGCCCTGGTCAACCTGGTCACCGACGGTGGTCTCGTCTCCAGAACAGGAGAATCGACCGAACCCGCCCCGCCGAGCCAGGTTTGGCTGCTCCTCCAGGCGCTGTCCGAGCTCGCCACCGCCACGGCGACGGATGGTCCCTTGGGGGATCCTGCCTTTGTCCCGTGGTTCGGGGAGGGTGCTTCCACCGTCTACTCATTGAGCAGAGATGTCCGACCCGAGACCGTCGAGGAGATCAGCTTTGCGATCAGAGCCTTCGCCTCCTACGGGGGGCTTGCCGCAGCCGAGGCCGGGGTGCGGGACCGGATCGCCGCCATGGTCGAGGCCATGCCACCGCCCAGCGGTCCGATCGAGCAGGCTCTGGCCGTGCGTGCCCTCAGCGCCGCCTATGCAGCAACAACAGACGCTGGATACCTGGTCAGCGCAGAGGACTTCTCTCAGGAGCTGCTCGCCGGTCTCGATCTCACCGACGGCGCCATCCCCGGAACCCAACATCTATCCGTATGGGAGGTGGCCCACCTGTTCGGCGCTCTGGGCGATGCGATGCGGCTCGAGACGGTGGCAGCCGAGGCTAAGGCTGCCGTCGGGACGATGGCGGGGAACCTGATCCTCAGATCCGGTCTGATGCCTGCCATTCCGAGCGCGGGAAGCCCATTCGCTCCCGGCCCCGGACTCGATGCGGTTCCGGGCTCACCCCTCCCGGCTGATGACAAGCGCTGGGCTTTCGGTGCGGCCCTCGACTACGACGCCGAGTCGGGTCGATGGGAGGTCGCCGACTCCAGCGTCGACCTCCCCGGAGCTCTCTACGCCTCGGCTCAGCTGATCGCCCTCGACGAAATCCCGGTCGGTGGCCTCGGCGAAGCCGAGTCCACCTCCGCTCGGTACGCCGGCGGCCCTTCGGCGGCCCCGTCGGTGGTGGTCGTGGAAGCAACCGATTTCGCCTTCTCCCCTTCGACGCTGAGCCTCGCAGAAGGTGAGGAGATCGTGCTTCGGATCGTCAACAAGGGCAGCGTGGAACACAACATCTCCATCCCTCCCTTGGGGCTGAGTCTGACCGCCTCTCCAGGGGAGGCGGTGGAGACCCGACTGATCGTCCCGGAGCCCAGCCGGGCCGGAGCGTTCACCTGCACCCTCCCCGGTCATGCCGAAGCCGGTATGACCGGGGAGATCCGTATCGAAGCCGACGCCTCCACCAGCGCCTCCCCTCCGCCCGTCCCCGACCGGATCGAATTCGACGAGACCAGTGGGACTCCCAGCCTGATCACGGCCGGAGTCCTCGCTCTGGGCATGTTCCTCGGAATGATGGCCATCGTCTTTGGACTCCTCCAGTTCATGAAACTCGAGGAGCAGAGATGAGAAGGGTCGCCACACTGGCCTCGTGTCTCTTCGCCGGAGCGGTCCTGCTTTTCGCGTGCACAGCGGCCGGCGATCCTCCCGCCCCCTCAACAGCGGGTGCAGACTCCCTGGAGGCGACCGGGGTGGTGGTCGCCCTAGATGGGGGCCTCGAAGCCGTCGACTCGTTCACCATCGTGCTCAGCGACGGCAGCGAGTTGACCCTGATACCGGAACCGGATCTGCTCTTCGAAGGGGGTCCGCTGAGTCATCTCCGCGACCATCTCCTCTCCGGCACGCCGGTCGGCGTCGTCTACTCGATCGACGCAGAAGGGAACGCCATCGCCCACCGAGTCGGCGATGAGTGAAACGGAAGGCAGCAGGTGACCAGGAACAGACCCCGACACGTTCGTTCCTCCCACCACCGCCAGGCGCTGCACTCGATGGCAGCTCTCGGCGCAGCCCTCCTTCTCGTCGCGGCCTGCGGCGGTGACACCACGTTCCCCGAGGGTTCGTTCGCCGTGGTGGCCAGCTCCGATCTGGGGACAGGCCAGTCCCGAATCCTGGTCGGTGTCGTCGGACCCGAAGGGGAGCGGCTCGGGTCACCAGTCGAGCGTGTCACCTTCGAGTTGACCCCCATACAGCCTGAGGGTCCTCCCCAACGTTACGACGCCGCCTGGATGTGGCTGATACCCGAGGTCGTGGGGCTCTATCGGGCCACCGCCGATTTCCCGACACCCGGAGTGTGGACCGTGGGTGTCATCCCTGAACCCGGCCCCGAACTAGAGCCCGTCCCCTTCGAGGTTCGCGCGGACACCTTCGCCCCCAACCTCGGCGACCCGGCGCCCGTCGCTCCCCTGCAGACTCTTGCCGAGGCGCCGCTCGAGTCGCTCACCACCGACCCCGATCCGGACGAGGACTTCTACCGGCTGACGATGGAAGAGGCGTTCACGTCGGGTAAGAAGACAGTCGTCGTGTTCGCCACCCCCGCCTTCTGCACCAGCGCCACCTGCGGACCGGCTCTTGATGTGGTCAAAGCGGTCAAACCGGAGCACCCGGATGTCAACTACATCCATGTCGAGGTGTACACCGACATCAACACGCCCGACTTCACCCCCACCCCGGAACACCTCTCACCGGCGGTAGGACCCCAGTACTGGAATCTGCCCTCCGAGCCCTGGGTGTTCGTCGTCGACGCAGCCGGCCAGGTCACCGCCCGCTTCGAAGGCTCCGTCACCCCCGAGGAACTGCGCACCGCCTTGAGCTGAGGTAGGACGGCCATTGGGGGACGCAGCCTCTCAAGAGGCCAGAAGCTGCAGGTCAAAGGGGCTCTGGTCAGGGCTTCGGGACCGGATTCGGTCACGTGGATAACATCCTCGAGGCGTGTCCCTTCCCCGCCGGGTACGTCCGGAACGATCACCGTTTCTCGTGGGGTCTATGGGCAGACGTTGTCGTTTGCCGCTCCGAAACCTCCGTCGCCGAACACGTGTTTCTCCTCCGTTTGGCCGAACGCTCTGCGAGGAAGCCTGGGACCTTTGGCCGTGAGTGAAGTTGGGGGCCGGCCCATACCGTAGCCAACACCGAGACAAGGGTTCCTCACATGTACAGCCGACCGCACTCTCCAAGGCGCCTTCCGACAAGATGGTGGTTGCTCGGTCGCGCCCTCGGCGCGGGGTCTCTCGCCTTCCTGCTGTCCCTTCTCCTACCCATCGTCCCGGCCGCGTTGGCCGGGGGGCCGGTGACGGTGACCATCACCATCTCGCTCAACCCTTCGACGGTTGACGTCGAGGCGGGAACCACCATCACCTGGCGCAACACCGACTCGCAGCGACATCGGATCCGATCCCATTCGGGCCCGGTCGAGTTCGACTCGGGGAACCTCGAGCCCGGCGAGGCCTTCTCCATGTCCTTCGAAGTGGCCGGCACCTACAGCTACTGGGACGACCGCGACCGGGAGAACACCGCCTACCACGGCACCATCGTCGTCGCCGATACGCCAGCTCCTCCCCCTCCCGGCGCCTCCCCGACCACCACCGCCCCAGGAGGGAGCGGAACCGCGACGGGCCCGGTGACGGTCCAGGTGGTCAACCGCACCTACCAGCCTGCCTCCCTCGTCGTCGACCCGGGCACCACGGTGCGCTGGGAGAACATCGACGACCGGCCCCACACCGTCACTGCCAAGGACCGCAGCTTCGATTCCGGGATCTTCAGCACCGGAGGTGGCTACAGCCGCACCTTCACCACTCCCGGCACGTTCGAGTACTTCTGCACCCTCCACCCCGACATGGTGGCCACCGTGTCGGTCCGGGGCAGCGGTGGGGCCGTGCCACCGCCCCCGCCTCCACCGGCCGAACCTGCCCCGGCGCCTACCCCCTCGCCGGCCCCGCAGCCTGCCGCTCCCGGCGACGTGACCATCTTCGACAACGGATTCACCCCGGCCACGCTCTCAGTGGCGGTCGGATCCACCGTGACCTGGTCCAACACCGGTTCGCTGCCCCACACCGTCACCGACGGTGCTGGGGCCTTCGACTCTGGGGTCCTCATGGCGAGCGGCACGTACCGACGCACATTCACCACCTCCGGGACCTATCTGTACTTCTGCAGTCTCCACCCAGAGATGAAAGGCACCATCCTGGTCGCCGATGCCACGGGCAACGCCCCACCCCCCGCTCCCGTGGTGAACGACAACACCGGGACCACCCCGGGCGCCACCACCTCGGCCCCAGCGGTGAAGTCGGACGTCAAGATCGTCGACAATGGCTACCGGCCGCAGAAGATCTCCGTGGCCGCCGGTTCCACCATCACCTGGTCCAACACGGGCAGCTTGCCCCACACGGTGAGCGCCCGCGACGGGGCCTTCGACTCCGGGATCCTCATGAGCGGCGACGGCTACCGCCGCACGTTCGGGCAGCCGGGCAGCTTCGAGTACTTCTGCACGATCCACCCTGGAATGGTGGGCACGGTGGTGGTGACGCCGGGCGGGACGCCGACCGGCACTGCCAGCGCCGGCGGCGACGGAGTGGTCCGGGCGGAGGGCAACGAGGACGCCGCGGGCACAACCGAGGGGGCCACGAACTCACCCGACACGGCCCCATCCGAGAATCAGGAGCTGCTCGAGTCGGTGAGCATCGTCGACTTCGACTACGAGCCGCGGAGCCTGAGGGTCGCCGCCGGGAACACTGTGGTGTGGACAAATCAGGGCGAGCTCCCCCACACTGTCACGGCCGCCGACTGGTTCGACTCGGGGATCTTGAACACCGGCGACGTGTTCCGTTGGACCTTCACTGCGCCGGGCACCTATGAGTACATCTGCACCTTGCACCCGGACATGGTGGGGACCGTCGTCGTCGAGGAGGCCGCCCCCTCGCCCGACGGGCAGCTACCCACGGTCGGAGCGGCCTCGCCTATCAGCGGGAGTTCGTCGGGTCCGCCATCGCTCCTCGTCGCCGTGATCATGGCGGCAGGTCTGGCCCTGGCTGGCGTCGGCATGGCGGTCGCTGTGGGCATGTTCTCCCGGGCTGCGGTCTCCGAGAATCAACCGGCCCGCTGATCGAGAAACCGTCACCAGGTCGGCTCTACGCCCACAGACCCGGATCCACTGACGAGCACTGGCCGCGCCAGCATGCGCTGGCTCTACGAAGCACCTATGAGGGCGGCCAGCTCGATGAGCAGCTCGACCAGCCTCTCCCGCCCCTCTGAGTCAGGTAGCTCGGAGACCTCCTCCAGCGCCTCGCTCAGTTTCTCCGAGGCGCTGGCGACATCCCTTTCGCCGAGCTCCTCTGTCACGTCTTCCAGCCGCTTCGCGAAGTCCTCACGGACGTCGCGAAGGAAGCCGGCGGATGCCATCGCGGCAAGAAACGCGTCGATCTCCCTCATCTAGGACTCGGGCGTTCCGGTGGGCGGGGTGGAGTCGGCAGTGCGGGTGGTAGTCGTGGTAGGGACCGTCGAAGTGGTGACGGGAGAAGCGGGCATGGAATTGCACCAAGAGCAGACCGAGTCCGCTCCTGGCGGCGATCATCTCGGCGACGACGGCGCCGATAAACGAGAGAGTCAGGGCAACCCGGAGGCCGACGAAGACGGCGGGCAGGAACGCTCTCCCTGCTCGCCGAGGTCGTCGCCAGCCGGCCACCCCCCCAAGGCCGGGCGTCTCGTGCAAATCGCACGCGAACTGTTATCAGGCGTGATCGGACTGCCGCCTGTGACGGTGAGCAGGAGTCGTAGAAATGACCATCTACTACCACGCCTTTTACAGCACGCCCGGAGGGACTCGAACCCCCAACCTTCTGATCCGTAGATCTCCAAGCGGTGTCCATAAGTGTCCACAGGAGTGCACACAGCCCGGAACGGAAGGTTTTCAATACCACCGGCGTCCACGACCGTCCCGACGAGTCGCCAGCGAATGGCTCCCAACTCGGCTCCCGACGTGAGATCGTCACACTGCACTCAGGCTCTGCTGTTTTGATGTCTGTCGAGATGGGACACCCGAGGGGTCGACGGTTCGAGCCTCGTGACCGAGTGGCGGGGTGACTGGAGGCACCACCACGGTTGACATCACGAACGACGATCCGCTCGCGGACTTGTTCGATCATCCCCTTCTCGAGGCGATCTACGGGAGTGCCTACCGCTGGCTCCCGACTGACGGCGCGGTCTCCGCAGGATGCCAAGCGTTATGCCGGCCATGACCCGCGACAGGATGGCGACATCGCCGCTTCGATCCGGGTTTGCTCGCTGTTCGAGCCAAGGACGCCGATCAGGGCGATGAGGCACAATGGCGATGCTGGAGTAGTGTTGGGAGCTCATGACGTGCCCGGGGTTCGTCAGCCGTCGATCCAGGAACCGGCTAGGGCCGACGTGTTCTATGAAAGGTGTCGATGGTGAGACGAGTTCGGGTCGACGTGGTGGTTGTCGGCGGGGGTCAGGCGGGTCTCGGCGTTGCTTATCATCTTGTCGAGTCTGGCGTTGACGTCGTCGTGTTGGAACAGGGCCGGGTGGGGCAGACTTGGCGTTCACAGCGGTGGGATAGCTTCTGTCTGAATACCCCGAATTGGATGAATG
>Ga0326597_10006737_pt1 | contig 15678 bp, 15 predicted proteins | sample RVTome_12_FD_203789 | JGI IMG/M metagenome (GOLD analysis project Ga0326597, IMG submission 203789) | Soil microbial communities from uranium-contaminated site in the Upper Colorado River Basin, Wyoming, United States - RVT100D185 | ecosystem: Environmental > Terrestrial > Soil > Contaminated >...
GCCCCCGCGATCGCGCACGCGACGACCGAGCGACGGCAGAGCTCCAGCGATTTCACGACGAAGTCGGGGTTCGGTGAGGCGATGTTCACCAGGTACGGCGCATGGACGTAGAGCGGGCCGATGCCCGCCTCGCGCCATTCGGCGCCGAACCTCTCCGCCGTCTCGGGGCGAGGCCCGGCCCACGACCGCGGGTTCGAGAGGAACAGCTGCACGGCCTCGGCGCCGACCGCCCTGGCGTTGTCGACCGCCGTCCGAAGTCCACCGGGCGTCCGGACGTGGGCTCCGATCCTCACGCGACGAAGATCTGAACCGTCTGCCCGTAGGTCACCGTGACGCCCGCGTCCGGGTCCTGGCTGACGACCGTCGCGGCGTCAGAGCTCGGGACGGCGTAGACCGCGACCTCGAGCCCGAGCCGCTTGAGTTCGGTCACGGCCGCCTGCTTCGATATCCCAACGACGTTCGGCATCGCGAACGTCCTCGGTCCGAGCGACACGACGATCGTGACGCCCTGACCGGGTTGGAGCTTCGTCTTCCGGTCGGGCATCTGTGCGATCACGAACCCGCGGTCGACGTCGTCCGAGAACTTCTGCTCGACATTGATCACCCATCCGTCGAGGAGCTGCTCGGCGTTCTTCTGGGTCTCGCCGATCACCTTGGGGACCGGCACGGGCTCGGGGCCGCGGCTCACCCGGACGTCGATCGCAGAGTCGCGCGGAGCCTGGCCGGGGAAGTCGACGCTCTGCCAGAAGATCCGGTCCTCGTCGTACCTCGCGTTGTACCGCCTCGGCCGGTCGCCGAGCTCGAGCCCCGCCTTCTCGAGGAGCTGCTTGGCCTGCTGGACCGTCTTGCCGGCAAGATCGGGGACGTCGACCGGTGGCGGGCCCTTCGACGGGATCAGCGTGACGATGGCGCCCTGCTCGAGCTCGGTTCCCGGTTGGGGACGCATCCGGAGGACGCCGCCCTCAGGCACCTTCATCGTCTGGTCGAACTCGCCCGGCCCGACGCGGACCCGCAGCTTGAGGCCGTTCAGGCGCTGCTGCGCGCGGTCGATGTCCGAGCCCACGACGTTGGGCAGCGTCACCGTATGGGGGACCAGGTACGTCCAGGCCCCCCACGCGGACGTCCCGATCAGCGCCGCGACGAGGAGCATGCCGAACAGCCAGCGTCCCCGACGGCGCCTGGCCCGCGTCTTCGCGCGTTGGATCGTCACGGTGGCGGCGTGCTGCGCGTCCGCCTCGGGCGCCGGCTCTGCGCCCGCGCGGACCAGCTCCGCGATCGGTCGCGCCGCGGGCAACGTCGCGGCTTCGGCGGCGAGATCGCGCCGCGCCTCGGCGGCCGACTCGGGCCGCAGCTCGCGGTCCTTCTCGGTCATCGAGGCGACCCAGCCGTCGAGGCCGGGCGGCACGCCCGTGTTGCGCGCGGACGGTCGCGGGACGCGCTCCCGGACGTGTCGATAGGCGATCGCCATCTGCGTCTCGCCGTCGAACGGCACGCGCCCGGTGAGCAGCTCGTACGCGACGACGCCGAGCGAGTACAGGTCCGTGCGTGGATCCGCGGGCTCGCCCTGGAGCTGCTCGGGCGCGAGGTACTGCACCGTTCCCGTCACGTTGCCCGCCTGCGTGATGTGACCCTCGGCGTACGCGCGCGCCAGTCCGAAGTCGGCGACCTTCGCGACGCCGTCCGGCGTCACCATCACGTTCTCCGGCTTGATGTCGCGGTGGACGATGCCCTTGCGGTGCGCGTGGTCCAGCGCCGCCAGGATCTGCAGCAGGATGTCGGTGGCCTGCGACGGCGCGAGGAGGCCCTCCGCGTTGAGGACGTCGCGGACGCTCTGACCGCGGACGAACTCCATCACCATGAAGTAGATGCCGTCGACCGCCCCCCAGTCGTGGACGTTGACGATGTTCGGGTGGCCGAGGCCGGCCGCGGCGCGCGCCTCGCGCCGGAACCGATCGACGAACCCCGCGTCGCCGGCGAGCGCCGGGTGCAGCACCTTGATCGCGACCTCGCGGGCCAGGACGGCGTCGCGCGCGCGGTAGACCTCTCCCATCCCGCCGGCGGCGATACGCTCCACGATGTGGTACCGGCCGTCCAGCGTCGTCAATGCCGACGCGACGTCGGGGATGCGGACGGATCGTTCGGTTCTGGTGCGACCGGACGTGGTGTACCTCCCGGAGGCGGGCAGTCTGAGGGGCCGGGACGCGTCCGGCGCACATCCTAGCGCGACCTGGAGGTGTGATGGCCCAAGCGGGTGAAGGTTCCGGGGGCACGCTCGACGAGCGGCTCGAACGGATCGAGGCGGCGTTCGAGGCCGGCGAACGCGATCTGCGCGCACTCGGCTTCTGGAAGCTCGTCGCCGACGTGAAGCGGGACCCCGTTGCGGCCGAGCCGCTCGGCGCTCGGATCGCTCGGATCGACCGGGTGGCCTTCGAGCGGGCCGTCCGCCTCCGGTTCCCCGTGTGGTTCGGGAACGTGGTGCTCGTCTTCGGCGTGCTGGTCGGAGCCGCGGGGGTCGTGGTCGCGATGCGCTCGGAGAACGATCTCGTTGCTGGGCTCGCGCTGATCGTCGCGGCCGTGGCGTGGTCCACGGCGGTCCACGGCCTCGCGCACTGGGCGGTAGGGCGGGCCGTCGGGATCGGATTCACGAGCTACTTCTTCGCGCCGGGCGAGCTCCCGCCTCGGCCCGGGATCAAGACGGACTACGCGACGTACCTGCGCGCCGCACCGGCCGAACGGGCCGCGATGCACGCGGCCGGCGCCATCGCAACGAAGATCGCGCCGTTCGTGACGCTCGCGCTGTGGCCGTTCACCCAGGCGCCAGCGTGGGCGGCCTGGCTGGTCCTCGGGATCGGCGTCTTCGAGATCGCGACCGACGTGCTCGTCTCGACCAAGACGGGGGATTGGAGCAAGGTGCGGCGCGAACGCGCGATCGCCCGCGCGACGGCGGGCCGTTAGTCGCGCGTCCGTATACTCGCTCCAGGACCCTGAAGCAGACGCTGAAGGACCGGGGAGCTCGGGGCGACCGGGCTGAGAGGCCGGCTACGGAACCCGCCGGCGACCCGCCGAACCTGAACCGGACAATGCCGGCGGAGGGAGCGATGACGAGCGCGGCACCGCAGCCGCTCCGGGTCTACGTCGTGACGTCGAGCGGCCGGGTCGCGGGCCGCGACCACCGGAGCGTCGCGATGGCGGCGATCGAGGGCGGCGCGGACGCGGTCCAGCTTCGCGCGAAGGAGCTGCTCGACGACGAGCTCCGACCCCTTGCACGCGAGCTCACCGACGTGTGTCGCGACGCCGGCGTGCTCCTGATCGTGAACGACCGCGTCGCCGTCGCCGTCGAGAGCGGGGCGGACGGGGTGCACCTCGGCCAGTCCGACGACCCCGCGACGGCACGCGCCCGGCTCGGCGACGGTCGGATCCTGGGTGTGAGCGTCGGCGACGCCGACCAGGCGCGCGCGGCCGAGGCCGCGGGTGCGGACTACGTCGCGGTGACCGTCTGGTCGACCTCGACCAAGCCCGACGCCGAACCACGGGGGCTCGACGGCGTCGCGGCGGTCGCCAGGGCCACGACCCTTCCGGTGGTGGGCATCGGTGGCATCACGCCCGAGAACGCACGCGAGGTGATCTCGGCCGGCGCCTCCGGGGTCGCCGTGATCTCCGCGGTCGGTGACGCGGACGACCCGGTCGTCGCGACGCGCCGGCTCGTCGCCGCGGTCCACGGAGAGGACGACGCATGAGCGAGGAACAGACGGGCCAACGAACGGGCAAGGCGACGGCGGAGCTGTTCGAGCAGGTGATCCTCCGCAGGCTCGGGGCCGCCGACCGCGACGTGCTCGTCGGACCGCAGCACGGCGTCGACGTGGGTGTGGTCCGCGTCGCCGACGGTGTGGCGATGGCGCTCACGGCCGACCCCGTGTTCATCGTGCCGGCATACGGATGGGACCGCGCCGCATGGTTCGCGGTCCACATCCTGGCGTCGGACGCGTCGACGAGCGGCCTGCCCTTGCGCTGGATGTCCGTGGACCTCAACCTGCCACCCGAGGTCACGGACGACGAGCTGATGGCGCTCTGGGACGCGTTCCACCGGGCGTGCGACGGCATCGGGCTCGCGGTCGTGACTGGTCACACCGCCAGGTACGACGGGTGCGCATGGCCGATGGTCGGCGGGGCGACCTGCATGGCGCTCGGCCGACAGGACCGCTTCGTGACGCCGACGATGGCGCGGCCGGGCGACGCGGTCGTCGTCACCAAGGGCGCGGCGATCGAGGCGACGGCCCTGTTCGCGGCGACGTTCCCCGATCGGCTGGCGCGCGCTGTCGGGGCCGAGGTCGTCGCGGCGGGCGACGCGCTGTTCGAGGCGATGACGGTCGTGCCGGAGGCCGTCTTGGCCCGCGAGTTCGGGCTCCGGGATGACGGCGTGACGTCGATGCACGACGCGACCGAGGGTGGCGTCTTCGGCGGGTTGACAGAGGTCGCGGCGGCGTCGGGAGTCGGGATGCGGATCCGGCTCGACGCGATCCCCGTCCGGCCGGAGGTCCGGGCGATCTGCGAGCACACCGGGATGGATCCGTACACGGCGATCTCCGAGGGCACGTTGATCGCGACCGTCGTGCCGCAGCGCGCCACCGCGTTCGTGGACGCGCTCCATGACGCTGGGATCGACGCGGCCATCGTCGGCGAGATGATCGACGCGTCGACCGCATGCATCCTGGAGACCGAAGAGGGCGAGGGTCCGCTCGAGCATCCCGGCCTCGACCCCTTCTGGGGCGCGTTCGGCGCGTGGGCGCAGGAGGCCGCCGGCATCCGCGAGCACGCTTAGCTCGGTCCCGCCCGGTAGGCTCCTGCCGGCATGGACCTGATCTGCGTCGGCGACCTCATGCTCGACGTGAGCGCGGAGTCCCGTGCGCTCGCGAGGGGCGGCGATGTCCACGGCCGGGTCCGGCTGCGGCCCGGCGGGAGCGCCGCGAACGCGGCCGTCTGGGCGGCCGCCTCGGGCGCCGAGAGCCAGGTCATTGGTCGCGTGGGCGACGATCCGGCCGGCAGGATCGTCCGTGAGTCGATCGTCGAGCGAGGCGTCGACGCCGTCGTGTCCGCCGACCTGTCGACGCCGACCGGCACGATGCTCGTCGTGCACGCCGCGGAGGAGCGTTCGATGGTGGCGGACCGCGGTGCGAACGCCACCTTCCGCCCGGAGCACCTGCCCGCGAGGCTCGAGGCGAAGGCGGTGCTCGTCTCTGGCTATCTGCTGCTGCAGCGCGAGACGCACGCGACCGCCCGGGCGGCGCTCGAACGCGCGCGCGGGCAGTTCGTCGCGGTCGACGCGGGCTCGTGGCCGCTCGTGGAATCCGTCGGCGCAGACCGGTTCTTCGCCTGGACCCGCGAGGCCAATGTGCTGTTCGCGAACGAGCGCGAGGCCGAGGCGCTCTGCGGCGAACCTGGGGAGGACGCCGCGGCCGCGCTCGCGCACCGATACCCGGTGGTCTGCGTCAAGCTCGGGTCGCAGGGGGCCGTGATGTCGTGGGAGGGGCTGCTGATCCGGTTCTCGACCGATCCCGTAGAGGGGGTGGATCCGACGGGCGCCGGGGACGCCTTCGACGGCGCGCTGCTCGCCGCGCTGGCGCACCGGCGGTCGCCGGGCGAGGCCCTGCGGATCGCGTGCGCAGCCGGCTCGGTCGTCGCGTCGAGCCGCGACACGTGGCCGAAGGCGGGGCCGGGAACGCGGCCCGATGGCCGGGTCGACGGATGATCGCGGTCTCCGACGAGGTCCGCGACGCCCTCGCGCGCGGCGCCGGTGTGGTGGCCCTGGAGACGAGCGTGATCGCGCAGGGCCTGCCCGTCCCGACGAACCGCGAGGTCGCCCGCGTGCTGGACCGGGCGGTCCGCGAGGCGGGCTCGGTCCCCGGATGGGTCGCGACCGATGACGGCGCCGTCCGGGTCGGGCTCGACGCGGCGACGCTCGACCGGCTCGCCGAGCCCGGGGGCGCCGTCAAGGTCGCGCGGCGCGACATCCCGCTCGCCGTCGAGTCCGGGGCGCTCGGCGGGACGACCGTGTCGGCGACCGTGTGGGCGGCGGCGGCGGCGGGTATCGCGGTCTCCGCGACGGGCGGCATCGGAGGCGTGCATCCGGGCTCGGACGACGTGTCGGCTGACCTCCTCGAGCTGGCCAGGACCCCCGGGCTGCTCGTGTGCTCGGGTCCGAAGTCGATCGTCGATCCGGTCGCGACCGCCGAGCGCCTCGAGGAGCTCGGCGTGGCCCTGGTCGGCTACGGCGTCGACCGGCTCCCGTTCTTCCTCGTACGCCAAACGCCCGTCGAGCTGGAGCACGTGGTGCACGATCCCGTCGAGGCTGCGTCCGTCGTCGGGGCCGCGCGACGGCTCGGTGCGCGGTCGACGATCTTGCTGTGCAACCCGATCCCGGAAGCGGGGGGGCTCGACCCGCGGGTGGTGGAGGAGGCGGTCGAGCGCACCCTCGAGCGCGCGCGGACCCAGCGGGTGCATGGGAAGGACCTGACGCCGTTCCTGCTGTCGGCGCTCGCCGAGGAGACGGACGGGCGGAGCCTGCGGGCCAACGTCGCGCTGCTGGAGGCGAACGCCTCGCTCGCCGGACGGATCGCCGAGGCGCTCAGCGGCCTCGAGCGTCGCGGCTGACGAACTCCTCGGCGAGGATCGCCCACCGCACGTGGTCGCGCCAGCGGCCCGCGATCTTCAGGTACCGGGGCGAGTACCCCTCGCGGCGGAACCCGAGCCGCTCCACGAAGGCCATCGACGCGTCGTTGTCCGGCTGGACGTTCGCCTCCACGCGGTGCAGCCCGAGCGTCGCGAACGCGTGCCGCAGCACGAGGCCGATGCCCTCGCTCATGTACCCGCGCCGCGCGTGCGGTTCGAACGCGTAGAACCCGAGGTAGGCGTTTCGGAAGTTCCCCAGGAAGATCTGCGACAGCGTCGCGACGCCCGCGAGGTCGTCGTCGTCGCGGCGGCAGATCAGGAAGGAGGCGACGTCCGGCTGGCGCGAGCGCCGCAGGTGGGCCTCGAACGCCACGGAGGAATCCGGCGCGTGCACCCACCCGCGGTGCAGCCGGCGGCTCGCGCGTGTCCGGGTGACGAACGCGTCCGCGTCGCGCGCGCTCGGGTACCGCAGGTAGACCTCGCGACCGACCTCGACCGGGCGCCTCACCGCGAGCCCTTCAACGGAGCACCCTCAACGCAACCAGGTCTTCGCGATCGCCTTGGTGAAGTTCCAGCCGTAGCGGAGCGACTTCGGCTTCTTCGACTCGCCGCCGCGTCGCGTGAGGAACGTGACCGGCACCTCCACGATGCGGGCGCGCTGTCGGAGGGCCTCGATCGTGACCTCGGACGTCCAGAACTGGTCCTGCTCCAGCAGCAGCTTGCGCAGCGTGTCGGCGCGCGTCGCGCGGTAGCCGCTCGAGATATCGGTCACCCGCTGCCCGGTGAGGACGGTCACGACCCACGAGAAGAAGTGCACACCGGCGTGGCGGATCAGCGGCCCGCGCTCGAAATCGCCGAGCATCCGGGAGCCGTTCACGTGGTCGGCCCCCATCTCGACGATCGGCTTGATCAGGGTCGGGAGCTCCTCGGGCTGGTGCTGTCCGTCGGCATCGAGCGTCACGACGATGTCGGCGCCGAGCTTCAGCGCGATGTCGTACCCGACCCGCAGCGCGAGTCCGCCCCCCCGTCGGATCGGCAGACGGGCGACGAGGGCGCCGGCCGAGCGCGCCGCATCGTCGGTCCCGTCGTCCGAGCAGTCGTCGACGACGATCGGGACGACGCGGTAGCCCTCCACCTCCTCCGGCATCGCGTGGATCACCGCGCCGACGTTCTCCGCCTCGTTGTACGCCGGTGAGATCGTCGCGATGAACGGCCCCTGCGGGACGACCGCCTGCGCGCGCTGCCAGTCGAACTCGCGCTGCCCGAGCGCCTCGACGAGGAGCCTGATGCTGCGTTCGCTCGAGTCGACGTAGGTCTGCATCCTGAACAGCAGCGCGAACAGCACGATCACGGCGATCATCAGCGCGCCGGTCAGCCGCTGCCCGGTTCCGGGCCGGAAGTTAAGCGTCTCGAACACCGGGTTGAACAGGTTCGGCCAGGTCGCGAGCAGCAGGATCGCCGTCGACACGAACCAGGTGATGATCAGGTTCAGACGGCTGACCTCGCGGCGCCGGTAACGGACGACCGCGACCGCGAACAGCGCCACGGCGAAGACCCCACCGAGGATCCGAAGCGCGAGCATCCTCCGCTAGGAGCTGGTCGGCTGGCGGATGCCGGCCCGCCAGCGCGTCGCCGGCATGATGTGGTCCGCGATCACCCGGTCCCGGTGCGCCGAGATCTGGTCGAACATCGACTCGATCAGCGTCTCGGACAGCAGGTGCGGCCTCAGGCCGAGATCGAGCAGCTTGGTGTGCACCGGGTGGTAGTAGTGCTCCTCGAGCTCGACGCGGGGGTTGTCGACGTGGTCGACCTGGACGTTCAGCCCGTGGTGGGCACCGGCCTCGTGGACCTTCTCGGCGAGCTCCACGATCGAGAACTGCTCGGTGAACTGGTTGAACACACGGTACTCGCCGGCCGCGGGCGGGTTCATCACGGACAGCTCGACGCACTGCAGCGTGTCGACGATGTTCAGGTAGCCGCGGGTCTGACCGCCTCGGCCGTACGCGGTCAACGGGTGTCCGATCACGGCCTGGAGGCAGAAGCGGTTCAACGCGGTGCCGAACACCTCGTCGTAGTCGAACCGCGTCGCGAGGCGCGGATCGAGCCTGGTCTCGTCGGTCTCGATCCCGTACACGACGCCCTGGTTCAGATCCGTCGACCGGAGCCCCCAGATCCGGCACACGAAGTGGATGTTGTGCGAGTCGTGCACCTTCGTGAGGTGGTAGAAGCTGCCGGGAAGCTTGGGGAACGGCAGGACGTCGGCGCGCCCCTTGTGTTCGATCTGGATGAAGCCTTCCTCGATGTCGATGTTCGGTGTGCCGTATTCGCCCATCGTGCCGAGCTTGACGAGGTGCGCTTCGGGCGTGAACTCGTTCATCGCCCACAGGACGTTGAGCGTCCCCGTGACGTTGTTGTCGTGTGTGAAGACCGCGTGCTCTCGGTCGATCATCGAGTACGGCGCCGAGGGCATCTCGCCGTAGTGGACGATCGCCTCGGGCCGGAAGTCTCGGAACACGCGCTCGACGACATCCCACTCCCGCAGGTCGCCCTCCGTCACGCCGATCTCGAGCCCGGCCACGTCCTTCCAGACCCTCGCGCGTTCGGGGAGCGAGCCGAGGATCGCGGTCAGCGAATCCGTCCCGGCCTCGGCGTGCGCGCGCCGGCGCAGGTAGTTGTCGACGGCGTGGACCTCGTGGCCGCGGCGCGAGAAGTGCATCGCGGTCGGCCAGCCGAGGTAGCCGTCGCCGCCCAGGATCAGGATCCGCATCGAGGTCCTTTCAGCTCGGATGGTCGGCGGTGCAAGGCAACGGGCGCTATCCTACCCAAGGCCGTGACCTGCGGAAACGGCTCCGGTCAGACCATCGCCGCGAGGTCGGCGAGGACGTGGTCGACCTCGTCGGGCGTGTTGTAGTGGCAGAACCCGATCCGCACGGCGCCGCCCGTCGGCTCCAGCCCCAGCCGCTGCATCAGCTCGAGCGCATAGTAGTGCCCGTCCCACACGAACACGCCGCGCTCGCCGAGCGCCTTCGCGGTGTCGAGCGGGTGCTCATCGCCGACGCGCACGGCGAACGTCGGCGTCCGCTCGGCGAGGCGTGCGACGTCCGCGATCCCGTACAAGACGACGCCGTCGATCGACACGACGCCGTCGAGGAAGCGCTCCGCGAGCTGCGCCTCGTACGGCCCGATCGTGTGGGCGAACGCAGAACGTACGCGGTCCCGGCGTGAGCCGGTGGCGTCGCCGAGCGATGCCAGGTACTCCACGGCGGCGACGAACCCGGCGAGCCCCTCGTGGTTCTGGGTGCCGGTCTCCCAGCGGTGCGGGAGTTGATCGTCGGCTGGCCGGACCTTGTAGGGCCGGAGCCTCCTGAGCACGTCGCGCCGTCCGAACAGGAGCCCGAGGTGCGGCCCGAAGATCTTGTACGGCGAGCACACGAGCAGGTCCGCTCCCAGCGCGCGCACGTCGATCGAACGGTGCTGGGCCGCATGGACCGCATCGATCGCGACGAGCGCCTCGGGCGCCAGCTCGCGGACGAGTCGCACGATGTCCGCGGCAGGGGTCAACGTTCCGACCGCGTTCGATGCGAGCGTGAACGCGACGACGCGCGTGCGCTCGCCGAGGAGCGAGGCGAGCGATCCGGCGTCGAGCGACACGTCGGCCTCACGGATGTCGGCCCACCGGACCGTCGCCCCCGCGTCTTCGGCAGCCATGACCCAGGGGCGGATGTTCGCGTCGTGATCCAGGCGGGTGACGACCACCTCGTGACCGGGTCCGAGCGTTCGCCCGATCGATCGGGAGATCTGGAACAGCAGCGAGGTCGCGTTTGGGCCGAACACGACCTCGTCGGGGTCGGCCCCGAGCAGGTCGGCTGCCGCGCCGTGCGCCCGGTCGATCAGGTCGTCGGTCTCCTGGCTGGTGGCGAACGCGCCGTGGAGGTTGGCGTTCGACGTCTCGAGGTAGGAGGCCATGGCGTCGATCACCGAGCGTGGCACCTGCGTCCCGCCGGGCGCGTCGGCGAAGACCACGGGTCGCCCATCCTGCTCGCGCGTGAGCGCGGGAAAGCGCGCGCGGACGGCCGACACGTCGAACGGGGACATCACGTCAGACTACCGCCTCGCGCCACGGCGGCGCTGTGCGCCGAGCGTCTCCCGACGCCAGAGGGTCTGGTCCCGTCGCAGGTCAGACGACGTCCCAGCCGGGCGGGAGCTCCGGGAGGGGCCACGACGGGTCAGGGCGCCAGCTCGACCAGTCGCGGTCGAACGGATGCTCCCTGGCCATCGCGCGACGCCGTCCTCGGTCGGCGGCCTCGCGGAACACCGCGGCGCGCTCGCGCGAGACCAGTCCGCGGGAGACCGCCTCCGCGAGCTCGTCCTCATCCTTCCAGCGCCACGTCGCGAGGTCGGGCTCGATCACGACGTCCAGGAAGCATTCGGTCGTGTCGAACCCGATCGGCGTCGCGCGCAATGGATCCTCGACGTTCACGTACCAGAGCCGGAACCGCCAGGAGGGGTCCCACATCGCGATGATCGCGTAGGCCTCGCTCGGCCACGCGAACGAGAGCACGTGGCGGGCATGCCGATCGCTGGGTCGGAGCACCCAGCGATCGGTCGGGATCCTGAGCTCGCGCCCGTCCTCGTCGCACGCGACCATCACGGTCGTGTCGTACGGCGTGAAGAGGATCCGCGAGTCCTCGTCGTCACGGACCACGACCGTCGCGCGGGCCGACCAGATCCGCCCGTCCCACAGCTCGCGCAGCACGGCCGTCTGGCCGGGCGAGCGGCCCACGTCAGCCGACCCGGCGGTCGAAGGCCTCGTTCGCCTGGCGGAGCAGGCGCTCGCTCGTCTGCTTCAGCTGCGTGAGGTCGGCGCGAAGCTGCGCGACACGCTCCTCGTCCTCGAGCGACGCGGCGTTGATCTCGACGTTGAACACACCGATCCGCACGGCCGAGAACAGCATCTGCGCCGCGGCGGCGCCGTCCGACGCCGCGTTCTGGTTCCCGAGCTCGATCGCCTCGACCGAAAGGGGGAGCAGCTGCTCGGCGCGCTGCGCGATGTCGAGCGGCACCGTTGCCGCGCCGACGAACGCGAGCTGCATCGCCTCGCGACGCGCCTGCTTCTCCTCGTCGGTCGCCTTCGGCATCCGGATCGCCTCCATCACCGCGTCGAAGGCCTTCGCGTCTCGGTCGGCGAGCGATAGGAACTCGGCGCGCGCCTGGTCCGCCCGGTCGGCGATCGACCGCATCGCATCCGTCACGCCCTCGTAGCCGGGGCGGTCGACGGTCAGCTTCGCCACCATCGAGATCAACGCCGCGCCCGCCGCGCCGGCGAGGCCGGCGACGGCGCCGCCACCGGGGGTGGGGCTGTCCGAGCCGAGCCGGTCCAGGAACTCGGCGATCGTCTGCGACGCGATGCCGCCAGGCTCCGCGTCGCCGTTCACGAGCCGCTCGAGGATCTGTCCGTCCGCATCGAATCCCTCCAGTCGTAGGTACGCGACGTCGTCCTCACCGAGCGCCGCCTGCGGCACGAGCCCGATGATCTCGCTGTCGGTCACCTCGAGGCCGCGCGCCCCGGCCTCCCGAGCGACCGCGTCGAACGCCGCACGGAGCCCGGTGACCTCGAAGTCGACGAGGTTCATCGACACCGTCACGGCGTCCCGTTCGGGGACGGGGAACCCGATCGCGCGGACCGCCGGCAGCCCTCCGGAGGACTCGCGGACCACCCTGGCGATCTGCTTCGCGGCATCTTCGTCGGTCCCCGACAGGTACACGTTGAACGCGATCAGCGGCTTGCGCGCACCTACCGCCACGGCGCCGGCACGGCCGATCTCGTGCGGGCCCGCGTCCGGCAGCCGCTCCCCTCGGGCCACCGCGTCCCGCAGTCCCTCGTACTCACCGCGTCTGACCTCGGCGAGGCTGGCCCGTTCCGGTGACAGCGCCGCCTCGCCGTATAGGTAGACGGGGAGGCCGAGCATCTCCGCGAGCTCTCGCGCCACGCCGCGCGCGAGCTCTACGACCTCGCCCATCGTCACACCACGGACCGGGACGAAGGGGATCACGTCCACCGCGCCCATCCGCGGATGGCCACCCTGGTGCCGCTCCATGTCGATCAGCTCGACGGCCTTCGTGGCGCCCGCGACGGCGCTGCGGCGGACGGCGTCGGGATCGCCGAGGACGGTCGTGTCCAGCCGGTGATGGTCCGGGTCCGCCTGTCGGTACACCACGCGCGCGCCGGGGACCTCGAGCGCCGAGACGATCGCCTCGATCACGTCCGGCCGCCGACCCTCGCTGAAGTTCGGCACGACCGCGACGAGCGGTCGGACGGCGTCGGCGTCGGCGGTCACGCCGGAACCTTATCCACTGCCCCGCACGTAGGATTGCCGCGTGAGCTCGGCCGCTCCGACGTGCGACGTCCTGCCGATGATGGTCGCCGAGCTCGTGCTGCCCGAGGACCATCCACAGGCCGGTGAGACGTTCGCGATCGTCGCCCACGTCGTGACGCATCGCGACGGCGTGCTGCTGTTCGACACCGGGGTGGGGGAGGGCAACGCTGAGATCGAGGAGCTGTTCCATCCGCGCCGCGTGACGCTCGAGGACGCACTGGCGGCGCACGGGGTGTCGATCGCCGACGTGACGGCCGTCGCGAATTGCCACCTGCACTTCGATCACTCGGGACAGAACGCGCGGTTCCGCGGCGTGCCGATCTTCGCGCAGCGGGTCGAGCACGAGATGATCCACACCCGGGACTACACGATCCCCGAGTGGGTCGACTTCCCGGGCGCGACGTACGAGCTGCTCGATGGCCAGGGCGAGATCGCGCCCGGCGTCCGCTTGATCCCGACCCCCGGTCACTCGCCGGGCCACCAGTCGCTCGTCGTCGATACGGGCGACGAGATGGTCGTGGTCGCCGGTCAGGCGGTGTTGTCGAAGGCCGAATGGGAGGGCGCCACCGATCCGGCCCTCTCGGGTGCCGTGGGATCGTGGGACGAGGGAGCGTATGCCGCGTCCGTCTCGCGGCTGCGCGCTCTCGACGCAGACCGGGTCCACTTCGCGCACGATCCGTCCGTGTGGTGCCGGCGATGACGGCGTCGCCGGTCGACCTCGCACGCGCGTTCGTCGACGACGAGGTGCGCCCGAACGTCGCGACGTGGGAGGCGGGCGCCCGGTACCCACGCGACGCGGTCGCCGCGTCCGGTCTGACCGGGCTGTTCGCCCCGGCGGCGGCCGGCGGCCTCGACCTGTCGTTCCCCGACGGGATGGCCGTGTTCGAGGAGCTCGGCCGCGGCGACGCCGCGCTCGCGTTCTCGCTGTCGATGCACAACGCGGTGACGTCCGTGGTCACGCGCGGCGGCGGCCAGCTCGCCCGCCGCTGGGGCGAGGGTCTCGTCCGCGGTCGGGCGCTCGGCGGCTTCTCGCTCACCGAGCCGCACGCGGGCTCTGACGCGACGACGATCCGCACGCGGGCGACCGAGACGGCAGACCGATGGCGCGTCACCGGGCGCAAGGCATGGGTCTCGCTCGCCGGCGAGGCGGACGTCTTCCTCGTGGTGTGCAAGACGACCGACGAACCCGGTCACCGGGACGTCGCGATCGTGGCCGTCGAACGAGCAGCGGACGGGGTGTCGTTCCCGACGATCTACCGCACCGACCGAGCGGCGTTCCTGCCGATCGGGGAGATGCAGCTCGACGAGGTGCCGGGCGTCCTCGTCGCGCCGCCGGGCGAGGGGATGCGCGCCGCGCTCGCCGCGATCGACGTCGCGAGGTGCGACATCGCCGCGATCGCGAACGGCCTGCACGCCGAGGCGCTCGACGTCGCGCTCCGGTACGGGCGCGACCGGCAGGTGTTCGGCGCGCCCGTGATCGAGCATCAGGGCATCGCCTGGGCGCTCGCCGACACGGTGACCGAGCTCGAGGCAGGCCGGATGCTCACCAGGAGGGCGGCGTGGCGGCTGGGCACACCGGAGGCCACCGTCGCGGTCGCGCACGCCAAGCGGTTCTGCCCCGACGCCGCGCTCCGCGCCTCGGTCCTGGCGAGCGAGGTCCTCGGGGCGTACGGATGGCTGGAGGACCACCCGCTCGCGCGGTTCATCTCGCTCGCGACGATGCTCCAGGTCGTGGACGGGACGACCGAGATCCAGCGGGTCGTGATCGCTCGCGACCTCGCCCGTCGCGCCCGCGAGCTGTAGGCGCCCCGGCGGGAACCGCATCTTGACGGCTGTCGGAGGCGAGGCGTACGCTCGGCCTGTTGTCGAACATATGTTCGATTCCAGAACGAGGCGAGCGCCCGATGTCGAAGCGGTACGACGAGCAGGTCGAGGTACGGGTCGAGCGCGACGCCGGGATGCCGGCGGCGTTCGTCTGGCGGGGCCGCCGGTACGAGGTCGCCGACGTGATCGGCAGGTGGCGGATCGAGGGCCGATGGTGGGCCGACGGGCGCGACCGCGAGTACTGGCGCGTCGAGGCGCGAGGCGGCGCCGTCTGGGACCTGTACCACGACCGACGTGCCGACCGCTGGCACCTGGAACGACTCTGGGACTAAGTGCCGATCGCCGTGGCCACCGTCCGAAGGTCCCGCACGAACGCCTCCATCTGCGAGCGCCGCGTCCCGTCGTCCTGCGCCCGCAGGATCGACGACGGGTGCACCGTCGCGGTGACGAGCGGCTCGAGCGGCGTGTCGACGAACTCGCCGCGGTGCTGGGTCACCCTGAAGCCGCGGCCGATCACTGCCTGCGCCGCCGTCGCTCCCAGGCAGACGATGACCTTCGGCTTCACGACGCTCAGCTCTGCCTGCAGCCACGGGTTGCACGCGCGGATCTCCTCGGTGTTCGGCTTCTTGTGGATCCGGCGCTTGCCGCGCGGCTCCCACTTGAAGTGCTTCACGGCGTTCGTGACGTACACCTCGTCGCGGTCGATCCCCGCCCGCTCGAGCGCGGTGTCGAGGAGCTTGCCGGCCGGCCCGACGAACGGCGCGCCCTCGCGGTCCTCCCGGTCGCCCGGCTGCTCACCGATCAGCATCAC
>Ga0326597_10006738_pt1 | contig 15677 bp, 2 predicted proteins | sample RVTome_12_FD_203789 | JGI IMG/M metagenome (GOLD analysis project Ga0326597, IMG submission 203789) | Soil microbial communities from uranium-contaminated site in the Upper Colorado River Basin, Wyoming, United States - RVT100D185 | ecosystem: Environmental > Terrestrial > Soil > Contaminated >...
AGGATCAGTTTCAAGTGGTCCGGCAGTACCGGACGCACCGCGACCCCTACCGTGGGGTCTGTATAGGCGGTATAGGGTCCGCCAGCGCCCGGGTAGGCAATGACACCGGGGTACTCGATCATCCCAAAGTCGTTGGTCGGGTCCGGCGCCAGCGAGTCCAACTTGCGGTCGAGAATCCAGACCCGGCGGTCCAGCATCGACAGACAGTCCCGCGTGTTGATGAATGGCGAGTAGTCCGTCTCCCCTACCAGCGTTTCGAGCAGCCGGTTCGGGAACAGCCCCAGTCCGGAGTCCGGGTCAATCGGTGTTCCCAGGTCTTCGATATGCTCCTCATTCTGCCAGTCCCAGTAGAAACCACCCTTCTCGCCCTGCATCGCTCCTCGGAACAGTTCAATGAGGGACAACATCCGCTCCCGCAGCGTTAGCACCGTGTCCACGATTTCGGTGCTAAACATCGAGTTAGGTCGGATGATGCGATAGCTGAATGGGCGCATCGAGTGCTTGTCCTCGACGGGGACGGCGCTCGTGTACGTCCCACCCACCGCTCGACGAGTCGGTCGCAGATCGTTCTGACCCTCGGCTCCTCCCGTAGCGAGAACCGACGTGCTCACGGTCGGATAGATGGAGTAGACGATGTCCGTCTGCGCTTCCGCCATCAGCACGTCTTGCCCCAGCGTACCTGCAAACAGGTGAACCGGGTCGACGGTCAGGTCGCCCGCTGCCACTTCCGTGACTCGGTAGAAGCCACGGTTGTCGTCGAGGCTGGACACCTCACCCGGGTCATACGGGGTTGGTCCGCCACCAAGCTCTGTTCGGGTTGGGACGCTGAGGTCGCCCAAGGGGCGCCCGCCACGTTCGTCCACCACTGGAAGGGTTCCCATCGGGTCAATGATGACGATGTCGCCACGGCGTACTCCCAGAGTGATGAAGTTGGGCGGAACGGCGGAATCGTCATACAGCTTGTTGGAGATTGCGCCCCACACGCCTGCTGCGACAACCTCGGGGACATAGCCACCGACCCAGTTCGCCGGGTTGGCATCCGTCTGGTCCGCCCAAGTCTCGTGAATGACCCGATCCGTGATCAGATCCAGAAGTTGCTCGTTCGATTGCTCGTGCGGCACCGGCGCCTGGCGTAGCCATACCTCGAACCGGACGTTCTTCAAGGCGATGGTCGCCAAGGGCACCTCAGAGAAGCTAGGCGCCGCGATCTTGAGCACCGTCCCACTCACGACTTCTTGTACGACACCCTCGGCGAGCACCTCGTAGATGTCCCCCGCTGTGCTCCCCAAGATGCGGACGATGTCTCCCGGGTTGATGTTGACATCCTCGGAGGTGAACGGTCCCAAGTTGGTGCCGTTGAGACCTGTCTCACCCGTGTTCCACACGTCGGCGATGTGAGGCAACCCCGGATTGGCTGCGCTCCAATTCATCGCGAAGTTGGCAGCCGTCAGCGTACCTACCTGCTGCTCGTTACGGGTGAAGCTCGTAATGATGCCCCGGCGGATCTCGTAGGCGTACCGAAGTGGCGCCAGAGCGTCGTTGATGCCGTTCTGGGCACCATGCCAACGCCGGACACGCCGAACTTCGAGCGTAACCCCCTCCGCCAACGTCGGGTTAATCATCCCGACATCGGTGGCTCCCATCGACCTGGTCGCGTCGACCACATTTGGGTCGCTGGCAGGGTCGAGGTCGAAGCCCAGACCGAACTTCGGCAACGAAGGCTCCGTAAAGATCCCACCCAGTGCGTAGAACCCCGCGGCGCCCACGCCGTCTTCGGTTGCTGCCCGGGTGCCTGGTAGGACACACGCGACGTTCGTGTTGGGACCAACTAGGTGACCCTGCGGGTCGTTGAGTGCTTCGCCCTGCGTGTTGTCGAGATGGAACAGCAAGGTACCAGGGACACCGGCATACACTGGGGCAACGCCCGTGGTATCGAACGTCTCGTTCGCGTGCGGCGTCGCCTGCACGACCCCCACCTCTGCTACGGCAGGAGCCCCTGCCACGATGTCCAGACCGGCAGCCGTGTAGACCACCGGGGTGTACTTCTCGATGGACAGCCGATTGAACCCAAGGATCGCAGCACCCGCCAGGTTGTAGCCAACGACCGAATCCGGAGGGAGAGCCCCACCCTGTACTTGCACCGCCAGAGTCATTACGCCTTGACCGGCGGCACCCGTGTTGTCGTGCCAACCGATCTGCTTATTGACGACCAAAGTGTTCGTGATCGCCGAAGCAATGGCTGCCAGGCTTCCTCCGATGGCGGAATTGTCCGCCCACAACCACGTCCCGAAGGCTCCCAAGTCCAAGCCACCTGCTGAGATGCCCGTGTACTCGACGCTGAACAGTGCGTTCTTGTACTCGGCAGGAGTCAGGGCATTCAAGTCTCCAATGACGACGTAAACCTTGCCTGTTGCCGGCAAGCCCACAACCGTGTCCAGTTCTAGCCGCTGCGAGAGCACGTCGATGGACGTGATACGGGGGAAATACGTCGTGACGAACCCACCGCCCGAACCGAGGAAGGCGTCCTTGATGACTGCCTTGTAGACGAATCCCAGATCCGGATCGACGACGTGCCGTACCAGGTACGTGCCCGCCTTCTGAGTCGTCGCATAGGTCGAACCGGAGTCCGACCGTGCCACGTAGACAGCGTCCCCCTTCTCCACGTTGGCAACGAGTCCCACAGAAGGTGCGATGGTATGGAAGTAGTTCCCTTCAGCCGTGGCATCCCCCTGCAAGATGGCAGTGCCTGCGACCAGATCCGTCTGCGACGCCACAACCGATGCCACAATGCCTGACGCCACCACGGACTGGTTGGGGCTGTACTCGAACCCCATCACTCGGATGGAGCCCTCTTCTGCTGGGGACGCCGCAGCATTCCAGGTACCCTCAATGCCCGTCGCCGAGCCCGTTCGGCTCACAAAGGTCAGTGCCCAGCCAGGATCGTTGACTGACGTGTAGGCAGGGGCAGAAATGTTGTCCTGCCAAGCCCCCGTCACTTCGAGAGCCGTGCCGTAGTTGTTCGTCCCCAACTCGTGCGTGAACGTCCGCGGTCGAGCCAGGGTGAAGTCAATGACTTCGTGGAACGTGAGTCGGTCACTGTCGATGTACGCTGACGTGCTCTTACCCGAGTTCGTGTAGACGCTGAGGGCGCACTCGAACCCGTAAATCGTCTCCTTGCGAACGCCCGGAATGACCGTGTAGGGCAAATACCAGTCTCCCGGCAGACCCAGCGAAGTGATCCGGAACAGGTTGGCAGGCGGGTTCGTGAAGACGATGTGGCGGTACTCCGCCTGACTTGCAGGGACTGCCTCCCCCGTCAGTGCATCGTAGACACCGAACACCACGCCGTTGTGGGCGTTCCAACCCGTCGTGTTGTTGTGGAGGTCCGTGACCCGCACATCGTTCTGCCGAATCTCGATGCGAAGCAGGACACGACCATCTTGCTCGGCGGGGAGATAGGGCACCGGGTTGCCTGCCGGGTTCTCGGCAAGAACAGCGGTTGCATCCGTACGAGACAGCAGCTTGATGGTCACGATGTTGGCGGCGTCCGCCAAGAGAATGGTGTTGAGGTTGCCCACTCCATTCGCGATCCCGTCGTTGATGGTGAATGGAACGTCCGGCACGGCTCCCGTTCCATTGAAAGAGATGACGGACTTGGTGGTACCGGACTGGTCCTCGAACAGACGCACACCTGGCGGGAGCGTCACCTGGGGGTTCACCGGATAGTTGCCCGGCGTCGTGTAGACGGCGTAGTTCTCCAACTCGTACTGGGTCGGCGTACCTTGGTCCACCTGAGTCACGAACAACGGTGGCTCGATCCACGACCAGTAGTCGCCGCCACCCACGTCGGCGCTTCGGATCGCACCGACCGTTAGGAACCCCTGCCAGCCCGCCGGAGCCGGATCTACTTCGAGCAGTACGAAGTCACCTTCGCGTGCCGGTGCCAAACCCGGACCTGGCGCTGGGTCCGTCCGCGTGTTCGTCATCAGCGTCGCAGGCTCCTGATAAAACGCCCCACCGATGAGCACCGCAGCCGACCCGACCCAACCATCCGTGAACAGGATCTCGTCCGGGTAGATGCCACCGGATGCCCCTGCGTCCATCAGTGGTCCGACCAGGTTTCCCACCTCAGCGAAACGAGCCAGCTCCGTATTCGTCCCCGTCATGTACGGGATGCGTCGGTCGCCGGCGTCATCCAGTGTGCCCCCCAGTAGAGCGGGCACCTGCAATGGAAGCTGGTCGATGTTCGCGAAGTCGACCGACCCTTCCAAGTGACTCATTGGCAACGGGGTCTTCTGCCCCACCAACTCTTTGATCGGATACAGGTAGGGGTCAGCCCACGAAGGCAGCGACAAATCGATGACCCGACCGCTCTCGTCCACCGTGATGTCGAAACCCTGACGGAAGATCGGGGTCAGCAATGCAGCCTGCTGGATGTCCGACACCGTTGCAGGGTCCGTATCCGGGTCTGTGATTGGCTGCGCAGCATCCGGCGGCAACACGTAGATGGTGTCCGCTCTACCAATGCCATACTCGTGAGCCGGCGTTCCCGTGTTCGCTGTAGTCCCGACAAGCAAATTGAACGGGTCGAGAATTGGGTCGTCATCCCTGTTCTTGAACGTGAGGACACAACCGTACAGCACCTCGTCAATGAAGACGCTCGTGAACAGCATGGTGCCAAAGAGGTCGTACTCCTCGGGGAACAGGGCTGCCAAGAATCTCCCATCCGGCTGACCCCATCCGATCTTCTGTCCAGCCACGAAACCGGGGAGTGCCATCAAGGGGTCGCCTGCCACGGCGTCTGGAGTGTCTCCTGCCGGGTTCTGGGACAGGAAGCGACTCACGTCCGGGAACCCCGTCGCTGGGTCGACAGGAAGCTCCGCCAGGGGCACCTGGGAAACGACAACACACGGCCGCTCGATAGCCGTGCCGAAGGCCGCAGCGGGCAGCCCATTCGGGTAGTAGCCGAAGATGCGAGTGCGGGGCAGACGCATCCGCAACACCTTCTCAGAGATGTTGCCAATGTCGCCGAGCACGGGGTTCCCAACCTGACCGATCTGCGTTCCCGCTGTGGATTCTACGTCGCCGGTGCTCGGGTTGATCTTGCCGTAGGAGTAGGTCCCCACGTCGCCCGCGGCGATGTCCGCTCCAATACCCGGGAGCAGAGTGAACAACACCCTGGCAGAAGTTGGGAAGAGGCGTGAGTACCTATGGGGCGTCCCCATCCGGGCGAAGAACCCACCCGACAGCACGGTGTAGTAGGGTGCCGTGTTCGAGACGACAACTTCGGGAGTCGACGGATGCAAGAGCAACACGTCGTCGATATCGTTGCGTACCAGCTCCCGTTGACGATCCATCATCCCAGGAAGCTGGGCAGAATTGATGGGGTCGCCCGCCAGCCGGAGGTCCACCATCGTGCAGGTCGTAGGGCGGACGAGCGGGTCACTTGCTCCGAAATGAAGGTCTCGCGAGGGGTCTGCCTCGTTGAACACCATGTCCCAGACGTTGCTAGGATTCAGCTCACCCGTGATGGCGTCTTCGTAGCCAGGCGGGGCGTAATCGCTGCCCCGCCCGATCCAGAACCGGAACTTGCCGTCCCGGTCCCCAATGTAGCCGCCAGAGATCGCCTCGTTGACCTGCTCGAAGAAGACGATGGTGTCATTGTAAAACGTTAGCAGTGTGCGAGCCGCCCGATCCTTGTCGAGCAAGTCTCGCCGTTGTGCTGGCAACCCCAGCGTACCCTGCTCCCAGTTCTCATTACTGGCTGCCACGGACAGTCGGGGACCACCCGACGACTGCCCCTGCTTCATCTCATTGACAGCCTGCGTGATCGCTTCCGCCAGGTAGCCCGTCAGCGTCGTCGCTCGGTAGTAAAACGAGTCGGGGCTATCGAACGTGTAAGACGCGGTCAGCGTCCCACCCAGATAATCGTTCTCAGTCGGGATGCTGTTGTACTTGTAGGCGGCTGCCCACCGTGGGAACACCACCGACCCACCCGAGAAGAACGGCTCCAGAACCCGGATCTTCGTGTACGAAAGCAGGAGCCACTGACCCGGACCAAGCGGGTCTTGCAACGGCTCCAGCAACTTGACCACGCCCGTCTCAGGGTCCACCTCGAACTCGGTGCTCTCCGCCAGGCGACGACCCGGCTGCTCCACCCCTGCAACCGTCTCCCCGAACAGAGTCAGCGTGACGCCTGCCGAAGCGACATACGGACCAACCCCGATGAACTGTCGTGTCTCTGGAGGATAGACCGGACGGTAGGACAGCCGCACCGTTGGGATGTTCGCTGGATCAACCGGGTAGCGGAACGGACTGGTGAACGTGATCTTCGTGCGGGTGCCATCCTCGCTCGCCTCTGCCTGGGCGATGGTGAACGGCATCCCCGCGAACTCCATGATGTGACCAGGCACGGCGAATGCCGTGAGGTCTCCCTGGAATGTTGCCGTGTTTTGCTTGACGTTGATCGGCTCCAACGGGAAGTCGTTGAGGTCGATCTCTTGCATGAACCCCGCAGGCGCCGTCGTCGCGATGGGTGTTCCATCCGGATCTATGATCGGCGTAATCGGACGTGCAGTCACCAGTGCCAACACGTCATTGCCGGGCGACCGAGACCCGATCTCGTTGATGGTTGGCGGGTAGATGTCCACCCGTGTCGTGTCCGGGGTGGGGAAGTAGGTGAGCGCCTTGACGTAGACACACTCCGCGCCCAGGCGGAGCATCTGACCAACCGTGAACTCGGCGACCCGGTTGCCCCGAAGCCCGAAGTTGTCCTTGCCTGCGGGGATGAAGAATGGTGGTCGGTAGACTGGCTTCTGCGACGTCTCGTACGCCCGCTCCCCACCCTGGGCATCGAACACCGTGTAGGACACCACTGGGGTCGCCCACGTAGGCAGGTCACGGTCGAAAGACAGGCGCTGTCCTTGCAGATTGCCAGGCTCATCGATAGTGAAATCGGTTTTGCCGAAGTTCTGCTGCATCGGCCCAACGTAAACCAACGGTGGCGTGCGGGTGTCGATGACGTGCTCGCCCAGCGGGTCCAGGTTGTATTCGCTGTTCGTCAGCCGGGTCGGGGTCTCATTCCGAACGAATACGGGTAGGAACTCGACGATGGTGTCGTCGACCCCACCCACTCGCGCGCCCTCGACATCGGCGAGCCAGTATTCGATCTCGACCAGGTTCCCCTTGTTCATCGGCTTGCGGAAACTCACCGACCCGACCATCGGCGACATCGCCACGTCATCCGCAGTCATCTGCTCAGTGAAGTAGAGCACCTTGCCCGCGTGCGTCACCGCATCCGCCGCCGAGATGCGGATTGCTCCCGTCTTCGGGTCGTACTCAGCTTCGCCCGCCGCTCTGGCGGCTGCTGTACGCAACGTCTCAACGTAGACAACTCGGCTCGAAGCCTGGTTCACCAGCAGCGTGCTGTTGAACTTCAACTCACCCGAGGGATGTAGGAGCCCCGCACCATCCGTCCAGTCAGCCGTCAGGTACTCGACTGCCACCGGGTCTGCCGAGAAGGTTGCCACCGGAAGGAGCCCAACACCGTTCAAATGGAGATCCGACCCAACCTGGACGCTGAACGCCCCCTCTGCGACATGCGTTGTCGCAGGAAGCACGAGCAAGTTGTTCGACAGCACCCCCAGCGTCGTCAAGATCGTCGGAGTCAGGCTTGCCACAACCCCGGTTGCAGCCGCGACCGGACCGAACCGCAGACTGACCGGACGACCCGTAGTGTTTGCGTCTTCCACTTCGGCTGTGAAGTCGGCAGCCGTGATGGCACCCAGCGGCGACAGGACGCGCACCTGGAACGTCTCAGCCTCCAGGTGGCTGAACGGCTCGTACACCTGGTCAGCGACCAGCGAGGGGTCATATACGCTGTCGGGGAAACCAGCAAATGCTTCCCATGCCATTGCTCGTTCGGAAGTGGCGGTGAAAGCGGGCAGCACCTCGACGTGAGTCGCGTCCGTCACCGACTGCACGATGTGGGAACCGGAATCCACCTCGATGCGAACGCCTGGAGAGAGCACGGTGAAATCGGTATCGGGGTCTTCGAAGATCGTCCCGCCCAGGGCGTAGGACCCTCTACCCCCATAGGACACCCGGGCACCGCACTGTGTGACGAGCTGGGTTGTGCCTGACTGCCCCTCGTCAGTGAACAGGTAGTCCACGTCCTGCTCTTGCATGACGTAGGCACCACCATCCTCCGAAGCCCACAACCCTCCGTTGATGCCAGGGGCGCCCAGCAACGTCTCGGGGACGACTGCGGGCTGACCCAAATTGAGGGTCGATGTGCGCTGGACGACCGCATTGGAAGAAGCGGCGGCACTCAGCCAGGCGAACTTGCTCTCCGAGAATCGATGCTCGATCTCTTCGTAATGCCCGAGCCGCTGGTCGATGACTCGCAAGTCGTCGCCATTGAGCACGACCGTTCGGAGGTTGAAGAAGATGCCATCGTCGTAGCCAGCGATGTCCTCGACGGGCGGATAATCGAAGAAGACAAACGGGGTGCCCTGGACGACATCAGCGAGCACCTGGTCTTCGAGTCGGTACTGAGCGAAGTAGTCGGCAGTCGGCTGGCTGCGATCCAGGTTGAGCAGGCTGCGGTACAAGCCCAGCGAGATTCCAGCATCCGACAGCCAGTTGACCTGACCGCCCTCTGCACGCCAGCCAGGCAAAAACCCAAGGGCAGCAGCACCGCTCAAGTCCCGAATCGTGCCCCAGCCAATCTCGACAAACCCAGTCGTGGGGTCGGCTTCTTCCAACACGACACGGTCGCCCTCCGCCCGACTGATGCCTGTACCTGCCTGCGCGATGATGCGTGCCTGAATGGAAGCTGCTACCTCGGCAGCCGTGTAGAAGTCGTTGTCCGGCAACGCTGCCAGAAGCGTGCTGGCGTGCCAGTCGTGAGCCGTGCCGTCGATGGCGAAGTAGAGGATTTCGTCCCCATCGAACCGGAACACGATGCGGCTCTTCGAGTAGAGAGATGCCTTGGTCGTGTACGTTGCCGGATTGAGAGACGCCTGGAGAAAGTAGACCTCCTGCCCTGCGAACAACTCCCGTGCCGCCGACCCAATTTGCACCTTCGAGTGGGGCACCCCTGTCAGCAGAGTCACCTCACGCGAGATGTACGCCACACCCTCGGGGACATCGAACGGGAACTCCGGCAAGTCGCTGTTCCGGTCAACGACCACCAATTCCGAGATCACGCCCTCTCTGGAGAACAGGAACGTGTCGCCCACACCATCTTCGATCTGGCGAATGAGTCCCAATGTCTGCGGCGGACCAACCAGTGTATCTCCCCCAGGACGAGCAGGGACCACCACCGACGCGGGGACAACTCCTTCCGGGTCTGGAACAGCACCGGTCCCATCAGGCATGTGCAGAACACCGGACATCCCGAGCCCGCGATACTCTTCGCTCCCAGGAGCGTGGTCTTCTGGCCACAAGATGGCCCGCGGCAAGTACATCATCTCAGTCGGCGACAACGTGGTCGTCACACCATCCGACTGGACCAACGGTCGCGGACCCTTGACCGGTTGCGGGACAGCATTGAGAGCCACACCGTCGTACACGATGTCCGCGCCCAGGAAGTGCTTGTTGAACGCCACCAGGTTATCGGGATCTGCCTTAGCAATGTCGACGGCTGACAGCTTGAGCTTCCCTGTTGTCAACGCGACCGCACAAGAGCCTTCAACTGGATTGTTGGAGAGCAACGCCGCTTCATTCGCGACCAGCTCAACCGACAGAGGAGTCCGATTGTTGATACGAATGAACGGGCGGTCGGTCGGACCTGGGACCGGGACGAGGAACAAGTCCGTATCGTCGATGCTGCCAACGATGCCATCCGCGGTCTCGGCGAATCCTCGATAGACGTACCAGAGCGTGTTGCCTGCCTGGTACTCAACATAGGCGGGGTTGAACTGAAGGATGCCATTCGTCTGACCGACGATTCCGGAGTACCCCGTACCGGCAAACTCGTAGGTCGACGAGGCTTCCGCATCCGACACCACCCAGACGCCAGAGAAGCCGTTGGCATCTGCCGTACCGACCGGAGTGCTGAACTGGTTAGGGGCTGTCCCCAACCGAAGCATCGCGTATTCATCCCCGACCAAGGCGTTGCCTGGCAGAACGGCACCCACGGGAAGATTCGTGATCGCCGGGGAGAGCTTGTAGGTCGTGTCGTACAGCAGACGCCCCAGATTGACCGGGGCAGAGCCCTTGTAGGGCTTCCACCGCTGGAGCTTGTCGTTCCAACCGAACCGGGTCTCGTAGCGGTCATTCCGCGTCCACCAGAACTTCACCGCGGACAGAATGTAGCGGACGCCAACCACGGCATCGCCGCGTGCCAGCGACAGCCCCCCATCGAGAAGGGTCGCCAGGTCACTGGCAACCAACCCAGAGCCCGTCGCGGTGAACACGTTGGTATCGGTCAGGGTCACGATCCCGGACAGCGAGTCTTGGTCTGCCACTGCCGGGACGACAACATGGTAGGGCGCCGTACCCACACGACCTGATGCCGGCGTGTCCGCATCCACCCAGCCTGCATCTTCGTAGGTCTCATCCCCGCGAGCGATGACCAGATGCGTGATCTGCCCGATCTGCCTGCCCCCGTCGTCCGTAGCGATGACCTTGAGTGTGCCGTCGCCGTAGGCGCCTACGGTGAGGGTTCCAACTGGGAGGGCACCTGAGCCATCCTCGACCCACCAGGCGGCATCGTTGAGCATCCCAAGCTGGGACGAGAATGCCGTCCACACGAGGTACTCGTAAGGAGATGTACCAGGTGCTTCCAGCACCGCCGCTCGATACTGATCTCCCGCGAGATCCATGATGGCAGGGTCAGCCGCCGCTCGGTTCATCGCAGCAGTATGCACATCCCGGACTACCCCGTTGCTGGGATCGCCAGCCGTGGCAGCATTACCCGGAGCGTTCCGGGGGGCACGTAGGACACGTCCTGTGAAGTCGAAGCCCATGCGTTAGACCATCACCGATGTCGAGGTCCCCGTTCCAGGGGAGGTACTGGGAAACCCGATCACACTGCCAGCGCCCGTAGCAGTCAGGAGCAAATTCGCAATGCCCGTAGCCAAACCCCGAGCCATCATTGCAGACGCCGACCCAGCCCCTCCCATGAACGACGCCATCTGCGTCAACAGAATGCTCGTCAGAGAAGAGGCATCGGCTGCGACCACCTTCGAGACGTCGCCCCCGATGCCAACCCCAGCGACACCACCCGCGTACTGCCCCACCGCCGATATCGTGCGCGGGATTGCCTGACCCGCCACCGCCCCCAATGAAAGCCCCAGTGGACCTTCCATCCCCGCCGAGATGAGCCCTGAGATGACGATGCCAGGGTTCGGGGCGAGGGCAATCTTGGTCGTGGGGACGTTCATTGTTCCCACTCCGGCACTCCCCGTCGCGATGCCCCTGAGCTGGACGGTCGGTCCCCACAGAGTCATGGCTGTTGCCAGAGCCCACGCAAGCTGATCGAACACGATGCCGCCGAACGTGAACATCGCGGCGGCTCTCGTCCCGACCAGGTCAGCAAAATAGAGCTGGGGCGTCAGTGCCATCAGACAATCACCACTGTTTTGGCTCCCAAACCCCACGTCCCGAAGGGCAGGTTCGTGAAGGGCTCCCGTGACCCGGCTGCTAGAACTGGTCCAATGTCCGGGGCGTTGCCTGGCGACTGCAACGTGATCAAGGCTCCGGACTTCACCGTCGTCGGTCCCGTGGATTCGAACAACGCCGAGACCGAACCCTTGATGACCGCCGCGCCAGCCACAGCATTGAGCTTGACATTACCCTGCGCGGCATCCCCAGCGATGCCCGAGATGCCGATCTCCAGCGTGTTCTGGAACGCCCGAGCCTTCCAGGTACCCGCTTCGGTCTCGTAGCTCATGTTGCCGATGAGGACGTGCGTGGAGTGGTTGCCTAGCTTGAACGTCTCCTCACGGTCCCCCATCTGGTACGTGACTTCCTCAGCGACGACGCCGGGGAAGTTTGGGGCATAGTTCCGCTCGTGTAGAGCGCCATTCGTCGGGAGCAGTCCCTTCGGTCCCGTGAAGTTGTCGGACCGCTTGCCACTGATCGCAAACTTGGCGTCCTCGGCAGACACGGTGAGCTGCTTCGACGTCTTGATCTCGACCTGGTCGTGCCCGATGACCTTGGTTGACTTGGCGTTCGCCTCGATGGACTGCCCTTTGAGCAGCAGCGCCTTCTCTGCCCGGAACCGACCGTTCGTCCTTGCGTGGATGTCCACGCTGGGCACCTTGCCCTCGCCTCCATTCGTCCCCTGAAGACGTTCCAGCGTGGACTCGGACCCTCGCTCTGACCCGCCACCGTAGATGAAGACTGGACCCTGCTCGCTGCGCAGGCGAAGGCTGTTATTCGAGAGCGTGCCGAAGTGGATGCCACCCTTGAGCAACAGTTCGAGACCACCCCCGACTGCCAGGCGCATCCCGCCCGCGATGGCTGCATCCAGCCCGTAGCCTGTCGGCGGACCCGAGATGTTGATGCGAGCCTGTCCCTGTTTGTTGACCGACCACCAGGTCGGAGCAAGACGCCCAGAAATGGGCGTCATCTTGAACAGCGTCGCGGCGTGCTCCTCAATCGGCGTACCGCCCGCTTGCCCCGGAGCAGCAATGCGGGCAGCCTCAATGCGAGGGCTCAAGCCACCCGAGGCATCGAAGACACTGGCGACCAACGGAAGCCCGTATTGCTCCCGACCCTTGGCAGTGAACGGGTCGTTGCCAATGACCGACCCTAGAATCTGCTCGATGAAAGGACGGTTCGGCGAAGTGCCTGGCGTATCCGGGTCGCTTGGCGGCATCCGCTCGGCGTCGAAGCCATCCGTTTGTTCTGTGACAGGAAGGAGCCCATCGGAAGTATGGGCTACCTCGATACGATGTTCAGTCAGCGTGGGGGCACCCGGGTTGAGGACAGGATTCCCCTGTCCGGTGCCAACCCGGAAGATAGTCTTGCCCCCGTACACGGCGTCCGCAAGGTGTCTGCCATCGACCGCGACCCCTTGCTCGTCAATGTAGCCCCCATTGCGGAGAAACACGTAGGGGTCGAGGAAAGCGGGGAACTTGAACATTGACCCCGTAAGGACCCCGTTCTTGTTGAACCCCCGTGCGAGAGTGGGTTCCGGGGTCAAGACCCCGTCGAGAGTGCTGGAATCTGCTAACTGATCCTCGTGGATCGCCGACCCGTTGATCGACTGGACCAGCCCGTCCCACCGCTGACCATCGCTGAACATCGTCGTTGGCAAATGCAGCGCATCCCGCTGCACCATCCCAGAGTACGTCCGCGTGCCTGCCAGTGCCGTGAACTGCTGAAGAGCACGGATGATAACCGCCTGGTCGGAGTCACGCAGGATGAACTCATTGCCACGACGGTTCGCGAAAGACACGTCCTCGTCGAGCACCATGTCGGCGCCCTTGGATGACGAGGCAACGATGTCACCGGGCTGGATGTGTCGCAGCTTGTGCCGAATCTCGTCAAAGATGCCGTGCAACTCCTCCTTGTTCCGGCTTGTCCCCGCGTCGTGCTCGTCCTCTGTGAAGTTCGAGAGTGTGAGCCAGTCACGACCCGGCCAGACGCCCGGCAAAATCCAGGTGAGGATCACCGGAGTCGCCGAACCACCGTACTTCTCCGAAGACTCCTGCGGCAGCCAGCCCACCACGCAGTAGTCACCAATCTCCGGCATTGCCCCCAGGAAGTGCCGGCAACCGGCTCCGGGGTAGGTCAGCGGAACAGGCACCCGCTCGAAGTCATCCTCGGTGCCAATGACCGTTCGAAGGGTGACGTAGTGCTCCTCGTAGTCCACGCCGACAACACGAGCGACGCCCAGCCCAAGATTGCCCCCCTTATCGGGGTTCATCTCGTCCAGCTTCTTCTTCTTGACGAAGGGCTGGTTGATGATGTCGCCGCGATGGAGACGACCTACGCTGTTCCAGGCTCTGCCCAGTTCGTCAGCCATTACTCGTCATCCTCCGGCGACCGAGTCAGGTTGCCTTTCTGTCGTGCTGCATCGTCGAGAGTAGCCTGGAGCGGTCCGCCCTCCCTCGCATAGTTGTAGTCCGCGTCATCAAGGGTCTTTTTGAACACACTCGTCCTCGTAGCCGCATCCAATCCCTGGACCCCAAGAGTGTCCGTGAAAACATCGTTGCTGGGTCGCGTGTCGATGCCGAACGTCTCGACGAACTGCTGGACGATATGACTGCCCCCGTTGTCGAGCACCTTGCCCCGCAAAGCGTCCTGCTGCTGTCGCCAGGACTCAGCCGCCAACGCCGCCGAGTGAGCCACCCAACGTGTCCCAGCGTCCGCGGGGTCGGTACCCAAACCCTCGTGAGCCGGTGTACCCGACTGGGACAGCGACAGGAACTCCTCTTGCCCAAATGCCGCCAGGTGAACGTCCGCCTCCGCCGCCTTGCAACCGCAGACCCGCCCCCGTTGCTGGACGTTCATATCCGCCAACGAGTACGCCGCATTGATGACCGGGATCTTCTGGATGCCGTCGAGTTTGCCTTCCGCGAAGATGTTGGACAGCGAGAACTGGAGCACATTTGGGTCCGTGTCACTGTTGAGCAAGAACCCGAAGTCGAGGATCTGCTTGTCCGTCAGGTTAGCTGCCCGTAGCTGACGGATCAGCTCATCATTCAGGTACTTCGCCGCCTGTGAACCCTTCAACACACCAGCATCTGCGACCGGAACTGTCTTTTTGACACCGTTGACGGTCTCAATTCTCGTCGCGGGCGTCTGCACGAAACCCTTGTTCTGGACGAAGAACCGGAGGATCTGCTCGACCAGGTTCTTGTCAAGCAGGCTGAACACGTCCGTCTTGTGGAGCTGCTCGAACACACCTCGGGGTTCGATGCTGACTTCGCGTCCGTAACGGTACGTCCCGACCACTTCGTAGCCCTGCCCATCCGATACAGGGAACACGGGGCTGAACGAAGTCATCCGCTTCCGGACGGTCTTACTGACCTTGGCGGTATCGCTCGCCGATACCTTCGCGTCGATCGTGGCGGCGAACGCACTGTTGAACGTGTCGAGCACTTTCTTGCGCTGGGCAGCATCGGCACCGTGCTCCTTAAGAGCTGCTGCCATCTTCTTGCGAAGTGGCTCCAGTCCCTTGACGAATTTCTCCCCAAGTTTCCTGCCCACCTCTGCTCGAACCTGCGTTCCCGTCGCCTTGGCACCCGTGGGACTCAGCCGGATCTTCTTGGAGTCATACGTCTTATTGCCGTAGTTCAAGTCGTCCAACGACCTGCTCATCGGCACAGTCGCTCCGTACACCGCCACAGAGGATGGGAACGACGGCGGAGTCAGCGTTAGCCCTCCGACACCATGAAGGGCTGCCGCTGCCTTCATCGCTTGAATCGCGTTCAAGGACTTGCCGTAGAGGACGTCCCACGAACCGAAAAACACTGAAGAAAACGACGCACTGGTAGCCAAAGTGCTCGTCCGCCCCGCGGTCAGCATGGACCTGCCAGCACCAACATAGGCTCCCGGACCCATCGTCCCGATGTTCGTCGTATCCACCGTCGAGGTCTGCGTCTTCACAACCGAGATGGGCTGGACCGTGAACATCAACTCCATGATGCTGCTGGTCGGAATCGACCGACCAAACTTCACCCCGCTGCTGTCGAGCACCTTGATCCCGACCGTCGGGC
>Ga0326597_10006739_pt1 | contig 15675 bp, 8 predicted proteins | sample RVTome_12_FD_203789 | JGI IMG/M metagenome (GOLD analysis project Ga0326597, IMG submission 203789) | Soil microbial communities from uranium-contaminated site in the Upper Colorado River Basin, Wyoming, United States - RVT100D185 | ecosystem: Environmental > Terrestrial > Soil > Contaminated >...
TTCATCTACGGTGAAGAACGGGGCATCCAGTGATCGTCCCCCACCCTTCGACTTCGTCGAAGAATGGGGCACCCATTTGAAAAACGCGCGGGTGCCCCATCCTTGCGAAGCAAGGGTGGGGGACCGATTCGATGGAGACCGACTACCCGGCACGAGTCCGTCCCCCACCCTTCGACTTCGTCGAAGAATGGGGCACCCAAATAAAAGAAGAGACCCGCGAGGTTCTCCCTAACCTCGCGGGCCCTTTTCGACTACCCAATCCATTCGAGTAGCACGAAAATGCTACCGAATTACATTACTCACTAGCTACGATTTCCTAATCGCAACTCGGACCATCATACGTTTCACCCACCAGCGGGTGAATCTGGAAATTTCCACCGTGGATGTAACCATCCACCGTGTAGACGACCGCCGATCCCGGCTCTTCGGTGGCGTGGATTTCGATCACATAGAAATCAGCACACGCGCACTTATCGCAGCCAAAGGCAAGGCCCGCATGTCCGTCTATCGGGCAAAGCGCCGAATCATCCAAATCCGTCAGGTTTTGGTTACCCGGCTCGCCGAGGTCCTCGAGGTGAACCGAGAACCAGTGCAACGAGTCTTTGCCGTAGTCCACATTATTCGAGCCTTCGAGCGTCCCGTTCTTGACCGTGCCGACACCGTCGAAGTCGATCTGTTTACTGGGCGCCGGTCGGGCCGGGTGACAATTCTCAGGATCGGAACACCTGATATTGGTCACAAACGTTTCAGGGGACGGTGCGCTGGCCGTGCCGCCATGGAAGACGAACCTGCCCTTCGTGCCGTTCTTCTGGTGGTGAGTCCACTCACCAAACGCTGGGTTTGAGGCCGACGGAGCGCCCGCCTGCCCACCCATGGTCCACTGATTGTCGCCGTCATCGCCGTCGGCAAATGACCTCGGCGGGATTTGTCCGTCGTTGCCACCGCCGGTCACCCGGCAGCGGCAGTTTTCTACTTCCAGCGTTTCCTGACACGATCCGTTGCACCCGGTCGAGTCGACCGGCGCGCTGTCCGTCACGAAGGCTTTGTACGTGTCCGGGTCGCTCACGGTGATGCAGCACCGCCCGCCGTCCGCATCCAAATCGGCCTGCGAACACGTGCGAACAATGCTGCCCGTTCCAGCGTTATCCCTCCAGACCACCGTGTAGTCGGGGGTGCCGCCGGTCGGCGTTGCGCAGAACTCGGACGTTTCACCAGCGTCACAGATCAGCGTGTCGCCGGTGATATTGCACGTCGGATTCGGGAACACGGGCAGATCGGCCCCGCAGGTACTGGCAAAACCGTTCGGCTCGGTATCGACCGCACAGAATTCGTAGCAGCCGGCATTCGACTCCGACCAGGGAAGTGGACATGTATCGGTCGGCGGGTCAAGCCCGATGCAAGTTCCAACCGAACCGCCGCACGTTCCCGCTAAAAGGTCTGCGGCGGACGGACACACTGGCTCGGGCCCACAGAACAAAACGGGATCGGGTCCCGGCCCGACAGCGCACGCCCCAAACCAATCTATCCTCTGGGCATCGAGGCCTTCGGTCACCGTTGCGATGACAGTGCCCAGCTCGTCTTCGCATACTGCCTCCGCGGCTGCTACACATGCCACCGTGATTCCGGCGTTCCCAATGCACACGTCGGTGCAGTCATCCGCAGTAAACAGCGTTATCTGTATCTGCGCGTTCGGCGTTGTTATACCATCGTTCGGATTCGGGATGTTGTACGTTACCCGAACGTCGGTGCCGGACACCGAGCAGCCGGTCAGCGTCCAGCCGGTTCCGGTGCCCGAAACCAACGTGGCCGTGCAACTGGTGGACGGCTCACCCGTGGCGATACCGGATGCCAGAAGCGTTCCGTCGTTACCGCCCGCCAAATCCTGAGGCGTCTCGATCGCGAAATCGAACGGATCCGGCGTACACACCGGCAGCGGATTGACCGTCACGTTGACCGTCACATCATCCGTACAATCGTTGCTGTCCGTTACCGTCAGCGTGTAGACGCCGGCCATCGCCAGCGTCGCGCTGGCCGATACCTGCGGGCTCTGCTGGCTCGAGGTGAACCCAAGTGGGCCGGTCCACGAATAGGACGTCATCCCATTGGGCCCGCCCGTCAGTTGCAACGCCTCGCCCACACAGGGCTCGTTTGCCGAGGCCGTCGCAACCGGTAGCGCAAAGACTGTGAAGTCCGCGTCGTCGGTATCGGGTGGGCATAGCGGATCGCCCGTGCAGGTAAGCGTGCAGGTGCATGAGCCGCTGACACCCGCCGAAAAGCACACCGTCGGACTAATTGTAGTGCCACCACTGCTGACTGCGCAGGATCCCGAACATGACCACGACGGCGAACCGTTCGTGCACGATGCATCGTCCACCGTAAAGCAGGTCGGCCCGGTCACTTCCCTGCACTTCTCGTCGCCATCGCCGGCATCCGCGGAAGGCGGATCGGCCACGCGCGCCGGGCAACCATCAGATTCGCACAGTGTATTCGTGTCCGTGCAGACGACGGTGTACGTCCCTGACGAGCCGGGCGTAAAATCGCAGCTCGATGAGACGACGCTCCCGCCGGCATTCTTCCATTCGCAACTGAACGATCCGCTACCGCCTGCGCAACCGGCCGTGAGCTGCTCGCCCAGGCAGATGTCGTCGGGATCGCACGTCGGGTTATCGTTGATCGTAAGGTCGAACGTGCAGTCTTCGGCCGACAACAGGCCGATGTCGTCCGTAACCGTGAGCGTGTAGCTGCCCGCCGTACCGGTCGTCAAGCAGCATTCCCCGCTATCCGAGTTAATCGTGCACGTTGTATTGTCAGCATCGTCCCATACCGCCGTCAACGGGGTACTGCTTGAATCCCCCGTGATGGTGGCACAGCATGTGGCCGTTTCACCTTCACATCGCTCTTCATCGCAGTCCGCCTCGCACGTCGGCGGCACTCTGACGGCCTTTGCCGCAAGCTGGACGTCCTCTTGCCCAATGTTGCCGAGGGTCCAATCTATCGTTGCCATGTGATAGGGAGAACCCTGGATTCCACCCGCGGATAGCGGAACACCGTCGTCATCAAAGCCCCAGTATTCTCTGCTAGCAATGTTGCCGCCCCAAGCCAGGACGGCCGTTGCACCCGCCGGAGTAAACGTGACGCGCACGCGGGCCGCGGAATTGGAGTCGAACAGACTACCCTCTGCGCCGGTGCCGCACGAACTGTCGTCGAGCCCTGTACAGTACGTTATGTCAGTAATGGTACCACCGAACATTGTCATGGTTTTTTCGGCAGCGGGCAAGCCGTTGCAAGCCGCAGCCGGTTGTCCCACGGCGGGAACACCATTCCCCGGAGCCTTAGTGGTTACGGGACACGGAGTAGCATGATTCGTGATCGTGCCCATATTGATCCCGGCCTTGTCGGCTGCCGTCAAGAACGAATCCTGCCTCAGGATGAAAGCATCGTCCAGCACCTCCTGGGGGTGCCCGAATTGTTCATGCGGATACATGCGGTCGTAGTGCGTCAGGAAGTCAATGGCATGCCTGCTACTGTGCCTGACGTCGAACTCGAGCACAACCTGGACCTGCTCACCGGAAGTCAATTCGGTCATAATGAGCCGATACGGAATCGAGTTGAATTCCAGCCAATGCGCTTGAATCGCATTGGTATTGCCCCTGGTCCACTGGAGTTCCGGGGGCACACAGGGCGAACCGTCCGGCTCGCAGGGCAACGTGCCATTCCTGACTTGCTGGATGTGGATGGACGGTGCGGCATACACCTGCACATTCATAGCCATCATGGCGCACAGCGCCGTGACTGGCGTCAGTGCCCCACGCCATCCAAAATAACCCCATCTCTTTCCTCTTGACATGATCTTTGCTCCTCTTGTTGAAAACTGTCCAAACAAATAACGCTTTCGATCCGCCGGGCTACGCCGGACGGATGAATTTCCAAACCCTTACTCCAGTACGGCCCACCGCCCGGATCCACGCAATGTGCAAACAAACCGGAGGTACACCGACTACACAGAATGCTAAAGAAATGCCCCCTTTCCTATGATCCGCCAGCTTATGAATTCCAGGGCGGGTCGCCGGCGAAGTGCCAAACGACGAACCTCTGAGCGCTAGAAATGCCTGCCTTGGCGAAACTACGAAGCCCGTCCTGGCTCCGCAATCCAATCTTGTCGCGATCAGCCCAAACGCGACAAAATCCCCTCGAACCTGGAGTGATGACTTCCCCTGGAACAGCCCGCGCATACCTTCAGCGCATGCCTACAGCGAGAATTCTCAAACCGCGACGCAGCGGACGGCCAATCGCCGGACTCACTTTCCCGACTTGAGTTCCATCACCTCAGTGGGCCAATTTAACAGGTTGTCTACCGCATTGCAAGGCCACTCTTTATTAAAATCTTATTTTTTTTGTAATTCTGCGACGGGGGTTCTAGCGGTTCCGTTCTTGCTGGACCTGGCGCTCGGAATGGGGCGCGCCGATAGAGTGTTCGGCGTGTTGACTGGCCGTCTGATGCCTTTTGATCTACGCCTTGACGATCTTCTTGCGGCCGGTTCTGACCTTGGCGGTGGCGTTTCGAGTGTCTACAACGAGTTTGGCACTCTGGACGATTGCGGCGTAGTCATAGGCCGAGTGGTCGGTGGCGATGACCACGCAATCGTACGACTTGAGCCTAGTGGCCGTGATCACCTTGCTGGTCATACGCAGGTTATGCTCACGTTGTTTGGGGGTACGCGGGACATGGGGATCATTGTAATCCACTTTCGCGCCCCGAGCCTTGAGCATCTCAATTAACTCGATGGATGGTGACTCACGGATGTCGTCCACATCCTTTTTATAGGACAATCCCAGTACCAGAACTTTCGATCCGTTGAGGGCCTTCTTCTTGGTGTTGAGGGCGTCGGCGATGCGCATAATGACATACTCTGGCATCGAAGTATTGATCTCACCGGCGATCTCGATGAAACGGGTACTCATGTTGTACTGCCGCGCTTTCCAAGCCAGATAAAATGGATCAATCGGGATGCAATGGCCGCCTAAACCGGGTCCGGGATAGAATGGCTGGAAGCCAAACGGCTTAGTGGCCGCCGCGCGGATCACCTCCCACACATCGATGCCCATCTTGTCAAAGAGCATTTTAAGCTCATTGATCATGGCGATGTTGACGCAGCGATAGACGTTTTCCAGAATCTTGCACGCCTCAGCCACTTCGCAGGTTGACACGGGAACGATCTGTTGAACGGCAGCTCCATAAAGCGCAACGGTGATCTTGGTGCTCGCCGGACCATAACCACCCACCACCTTAGGAATGGTCTCCGTTGTGTGGTCGGTTCGGCCGGGGTCTTCGCGTTCGGGCGAGTACGCCAGGTAGAAATCCTTCTCCGCCTTGAGCCCGGACGTGGCAAGTATCGGTTCGACCAACTCGCGTGTCGTGCCGGGGTATGTCGTGCTTTCGAGCACTACAAGTTGACCACGGCGCAGCGAATCAGCGATTAGATGGCTGGTGTTCTCCACATAGGTCATGTCCGGCTCGCGGGTCTTGGATAACGGGGTGGGTACGCAGATGAGAATCGCGTCACAACCGGCAAGCTCTTTGGGATCGGTTGTCGCTCGAAATCGATTCTCGGAAACGACCTTCTTGATGAGCGAAGAAGGAATGTGTTTGATGTAACTCTTGCCGACGTTGAGCTTCGCCACCTTAGTCTCGTCGACGTCGAACCCCAAGCAGGTAAACCCCGCTCCGCAAAACGTGCGCATCAGCGGTAGACCGACGTAACCCATTCCGACAATACCTACCCGTGCCGTCTTTCGATCGATCGCGTCACGCCACATCTTGACCGTCATCAGGTGTTTGCGTGGTAGCCTTGCGGGGCTGACTCTTCGCTTCGGTGTCATGTTGAATTCCATTGGGGGACGCAGCATTTGTCCATAGCTCCTCGGGCGTGATTCCCACCCACCCCCGGTTTCAACTACGTATCAACCAGGAAAGGGGATCGACCTAACCGATAGAGGGTATATCGGAGCAACGAGCAGATACTATAATGCCAAGGACGAACTGTGGCCAAGAGTTTCAACCAACTACGCATCCATCGCACGAGATTCTGCCGACCGTGACCCATATAGCACTAGCCAGACCGAACATCACGCAGGCCGAAATAGACGCGGTCGTAGCCGTGCTCGAAACGCCGTCCCTAAGCCTGGGCCCAAAGCTCGGTGAATTCGAGGCATCCTTTCGCGCCTATTGCGGCACGGCACAGGCCGTTGCCTGCTCCAGCGGGACGGCCGCTCTGCATCTGCTCATGCAAGCCCTGGGGCTCGGACCCGGCGATGAGGTGATCACAACGCCGTTTTCGTTTGTCGCCTCTGCGAATTGCGTACTGATGGTGGGTGCGAAACCGGTTTTTGTTGATATCGATCCGGCCACGTGGAATATCGATCCTAAGCTCATCGATTCCGTTGTCACGCAAAGGTCCAAGGCGATCATTCCCGTCGATGTATTTGGCCAGCCGGCCGACATGGATGCGATTGCGTCCATAGCTCGTAAGCATAGCTTGACGGTCATCGAGGATTCCTGCGAGGCTCTGGGCAGTCGATACAAGGATCGACCGGCCGGTTCACTGGGCGACGCCGGCGTTTTCGGGTTCTATCCGAATAAACAGATCACCACCGGCGAGGGCGGAATGATCGTCACCGACAATGTGGCACTGGCCGAGGTCTGCCGATCGCTTCGAAATCAAGGTCGCGACGGCGGCGGTTGGTTGGCTCACCAGCGACTGGGGTATAACTATCGACTGAGTGACCTCAACTGTGCGCTGGGTATCGTACAGCTCCGTCGGATCGAAGAGATTATGGCCGCCCGCACGCGCGTGGCCAAGTGGTATCTTGAACGCCTTGAGGGCGAGGCGCGGGTCAGCGTGCAGCGGCGATCGCCCGATACAACGATGAGCTGGTTCGTCTTCGTGGTTCGTCTTTCAGACGAATACGAAGCGCAAGATCGAGATCGAATGCTGCAAGCCCTAGCCCACGACGGCATTGGCTGCAGCAATTATTTTGCTCCGATCCATTTGCAACCGTTTTACGTTGAGCGTTTTGGGTTTCAGCCCGGTGACTTCCCGATATGTGAGGCTACGGCGGCGCGAACGATGGCACTTCCGTTCCATCACCAGGTGTCGGAAGGAGACGTTGATGCTGTTTGTCGCAAGCTGCACCAACTGTTGTAAAGGGGAACGATGATGATACGGATACTACTTCAGGCCACGCTACTGCTGGTGGGAGCTTGGACGGGGCAGACGAGCCCCCAAACGACCATTTCCGACGAGCTTCAGACCACCGAGCACGGCAAAGACGTCGAAGAGCTCGATAAATGGCTGAATTCGCCGATGGACGAGGCGCGAGCCGGGGAGCTTTCCGCCCTGGTTGATCAACTCAATGCCCCCGCTTATTCCGAGCGTGAGGACGCCTCGGCGCTGCTTATCGAAGCCGGCCCCGAAGCGTTTTCAGCCATGCGCGATGCCTATCAATCCCGGGAGGCGTTCGAGACCTCAATGCGCATCGAAGAGGTCGTCCGCGAAATCTACCTCAAGTACTACGTCTATGACCGAAACGCGTTTCTCGGTATCTCCCAGAATCTCGTCCCGAAAGAGCATCATGATGATTCGCGCATCGCGGTCGATCATATCGGCATTGAGGTGCGCAGCGTCATACCCAAGACCTCAGCCGAGAAGGCGGAACTCAAAGTAGGTGACGTAATTATAGCACTCGATAATGAGTCACTGACCGGAAGTGCGCGAGAGGGGGTGTTGGCCTTCGGCGAATCCATCCGTGTGCGCGGACCGGGCACTCATTTGAGCCTGACCGTGCTTCGCGGTCCAAAAGAACTGCAGATCGATGTCATCCTTGGGACACGACCCAGGGTTCACTACAACATCAATCAAGGACCGATATTCGAAATGCTGGAAGCCGCACGCCAAGGGTTTGCTCGATTCTGGGAAAAACACTTCTCGACCGCGCTGAAAGACACGTGACAGCTCATTCATGAATTGTGGCGCCCACCTTCAAGGGTGGCGTTTTCTGAGCCGCGATCGTGAGGGAGCGGACGGACGACATGAGGGTCCGAAACCAGCTTGGGCCACCCTACCGCCGATAACAACTTGCGGTTGATCAATCGAAATGCCGTATCATCGCTGGGGGGCACGCTCGGCGATACATCCCAATGGACTCCGTCGTGTTTCTTAATGGGTCGCTAAACTGAATCGTATGTATGACAATGAATTGACATTGTAAGGTATAAAAAAGAGGGGAAGAATTGTTTGAAGAAAAAACGGAGCCCAAAGCCTTATGGCGGCCGCATAGCCTTGGGCTCCAGTATGACAACTTCTTCCCACCCCTCTGACCGCACTGCGACTTTCCCTCCCCCTTGGTCTCTCAACTCCGAACGTCATCCTATCGTTAACTATGCTTCAATGCAAGGGAAAAATAAACAAAATCGGCGCCGCATCTTGAATCAAAAAGCTACGGCGCGCAGCACAACAAATGTTTTGTGCAAACGCAAAGACGATCTCGCGCAATGGCACATCATGTATGTTTCAGAGCCGCCATGTCTATGCAACCATGGAGTTCCTTCATCATTTCAAGTCTGGGTTGAGCAAATAGCGTATCGCGCGGATACTGCACCGTGTGGCGACTAAAGAACAAATAGACGTGTAACGCATGACTGTTCAAGAAAAAGAGACTTTGGAACAAGTGCCGAACCAACTTTTGACGCGGTTTGGATCGCTCGCCATCGCGGTGACCGGGTTTGCCGTTTATGCGAACAGTTTTCAAGGCGTGCTGCTCTTTGACGATGCGGCGCACATCGTACAAAACGAGCGGATTAAGCATTTGAACGCTCTGGGCACCGTGCTTTCGGGCACACGGCCCATCGTCGATCTTTCGCTGGCGGTCAATTACAGCCTGCATCAGTTAAGGGTTCCCGGATACCACGCGGCAAATGTGACCATCCACATTCTCGCAGCGCTGGCGCTTTTCGGTATCGTGCGCCGAACGTTGCTCATGAGATGCAATGCAGAAGGGATACGGAACTACGAACGGAACGCTCATAGGGCCGGATGGCCCGCACTGATCGTAGCCCTTATCTGGCTTGTGCATCCTTTGCAAACCCAGAGCGTTACCTACGTCATCCAGCGCGCCGAATCGATGATGGGGCTGTTCTATCTATTGACCATCTATTGCGTCATCCGCGGCGCGAGCGGGCGGATCGAACGGACATCAGCCGGTCGCTGGCACTTGGTGGCCGTGGCGTGTTCTGCCCTGGGGATGGGTTGCAAAGCGGTCATGGTGACCGCCCCATTGGTCGTTTTGCTGTACGATTGGATCTTTCTATCGCGCGGCTCAATGACCACACTTCGTCGTCGTTGGCCTCTGTACGTTGGGTTGGTCGCATCTTGGACCGTCCTGTGGGCGGTGGGTATCGTGAAGGGCGTCTTGAGCACCACGAACCCCGGCGCTCATCTGGGTTTTGGCTACCACGAGATCACGCCGGTCGAGTATGCACTGACCCAGTTTGGCGTGATCATTCATTATGTTCAACTCGCGATCTGGCCCGGGCCACTCTGCTTGGATCATTCCTGGCCCCTCGCGACGGCGATGACCTCGATTCTCCCGCCCGCCGTTCTGGTCGCAGTCATGCTCGCGGTTTCGCTGAGGGGCACACTGCGCCGATCGTGGCTTGGCTTCATGGGTGGATGCTTCTTTCTGATCCTCGCGCCGACCTCAAGCATCGTGCCCATCAAGGATACCCTGTTCGAGCATCGCATGTATCTTCCGCTGGCTGTCGTGGTTGCGCTGGCCGTGGTATGCGTCCACCGCCTGCTCGAATTGCTCGCCGGGGGGTTCTCTTGGCCGCGGCAGGTCCAGAGGTTGATCGGGGCGATCCTTGTGATTGGCCTGCTCGCCACATTGAGTGTCGGCACCATTCGGCGCAACCGGGATTACCGAAGCTTGATCGCCATGTGGACCGACGTTACGAACAAGATCCCACGGAACGCTCGGGCGTTAGAACACCTGGGCACAGCCAACATGATGCGTGGCCGGCCCACCGAGGCGATTGCGGATTACACCCAGGCCGTAGAACTCGACGAAAACTACGCGTCCGCGCATTGCAACCTCGCCAATGTGCTCTTGGAAAGCGGCCGGGCGGTCGAGGCCGAAGAACATTACCGTCAGGTTCTTCGGATTGATCCGCATCATGTCGAAGCCGGCATGAATCTGGGGCAGTCGCTCACGGCGCAGGGACGGATCGACGAAGCCATCGAGCGGTTCCGCGCCACGACCCTGATTAAGCCCACCAGGCGAAACGCCACGTTGCTGGCGCGCACGTTCGTCAACTATGGCAGCGCCATCGGCAATCGAGGCGATTTCGATGGTGCGATCGCCGCCTATCGGGAGTCCGTTCGACTTTGGCCTGAGTATGACCACGGACACTACTGGCTGGGCATTCTGCTGATACAACTCGGCGAAACGCAGGAGGCCATCCAACACTTCCGCCGCACGTTGGAGATCAATCCACAACATGTGCGGGCTCAGCAAGCCCTGGACAACGCCCTGCGCCGTTAAGGCTCTGTCACGCATCGACCGATTACGTATCCGAGCTGCGCCCGTAAGGAAGCCGTTCTTAGCGACCATACTGGATTCGCTCCCTCGCGGTCGCGGTTCGGAAAAATGGCACCTGCTCTAAACACTGCATTATCGCGGCGTCGCCGGCGGATCAACGCTCACCGCGAGCGAGGCATACTAAACATCCTTCGTGGACGCCATGCCGTTGGAGCCAGGCGCCGGCCTGTGCTCCGCGCGGTCCCTCCAGCCCCACGAAGTGAACAATCGAATGGACGAATGTCGCCGTTTCGTCGGCCACCTCTTTCCAATGCACCATCAGCCCTGCACGAGGTTCGCCGCCGGAGGGCGCTGCAAGAGTGTATGCGTGCGAGCGATCAGCCTGGCCATCGCGGTCCGCGTCGACTTCATGGTTGGCCACGAACACGTTGAGCAGCTTCTGCGGGCGATCCAGATAGGTGTTCATGGTTTGCTTAGCTTGGGATTCACTGCCAATGGGGTGGCGTTCATTGCCGAGTTCGTTGTTGTCGATCATCTGCAACGTTACCTTGACCTCCACACCCGCCAGGCCGAAGATGCGGCGCAACATCTGAATTTGGCGATCCACCTGCCGTATCCCGGCCCGAAGATCCAGTACGTTGATTTTGATTCGAACCGTGGGCTGACCCGATGACGACGCACCCCTCCAAACCGGCGAAACCTCCGCCGCACGCGGCGCCGCGCTCTCGATGGTTGTCGTCTCCGTTGCTACCGTCGCGTCCCGTAGCGTCCGCCCCGGAGCCTGTCCCGACCCATCGGGATGGCGGACGTTGGATGGTTGTGCCACTTCGGCACTGGTGGGCAAGCCACCAGTGGCACCCGGCACGGACGATGCGGCTGGCGTATTCGTTGGTCTCTGTGCCAGTGCAAATCCTGCGCCAACACAAAGGGTCATGGCCAAGACGCCCATCACCACACGGCCGCGGCGCAGCAAGACCGAGCCGGCTGTCAGCGTCAAAAGCCCCAGAACCACCAGACCCCAATGGGATACGGTCGGAATCTTACCCTCCGTGATCGGCTCTACCACGTCCATGGCCCAAAGCTCTACACCGTGGATGCCGTCGTATCCTTTGAAAAACACAAAATCGCCAGCCAAGGTCAGGTCCACGTTATTCAGCCCCAGGCCTGATTCAGGACCGGGGAAAACCTCCCCAACCATGACCGTTCCGGCCTCGGTGCCGTCGCTCTTCCAAAGCTCGCGCCCGTTAACGCCGTCGTCCGCGGAGAAGTACAGCGTACCGTACGCATTCACCATGTATTGAATGTTGGAACTCCCGGTCGGATTAATGTCCTTGACCATGTACGTTCCTGTTTCAGAGCCATCGCTGCGCCAAAGCTCACGGCCGTTGACACCATCGAAACCCGAAAAGAAGAACGTGTCGCCCACCACCATCTTTTCCGGAATGCCGCTGCTGCCTGCGGGGTTGATGTCCTTAATCATAACCGTGCCCGCCTCGGTCCCGTCGCTCTTCCATAACTCCCGACCGAATGTCGGCTCAAAGGCGCTGAAGAAAACCATATCGCCCACGGCGGCTAAGGAGGTTGGGCTGGACCAATTTGGGCCGGGATTGATGTCCTTGACCAAGAAAGTGCCCGCTTCCGTCCCATCGGTGACCCAAAGCTCCACACCCTGGTCGGTGAAATCGTCGCCCTGAAAAAACACCCTGTTTCCGACCGTTGTGTACCAAAGTGCCCAGCTATGCCCAACCGGATTGATGTCCTTAATCATAGCCGTTCCCTCCTTTCTACCATTACTAATCCAGGGCTCGCTCCCGAATTCGTCTGTCAATGCATCGAATACCGCCCTTCCGTTGAAATCTGTAATCAAGGAAACAGAGGATCCTGACGGACCCGGAAGTATGTCCTTGACGAGAACGGTACCGCTGGGTGTTCCGTCGCTTCTCCATAGCTCGTCGCCGTTAATGCCGTCGTCCCAAACGAAGAAAAACATGTTGCCCACGGTGCCGACCTTTGGAGGAAGCAGACCGCACACCTCGGGCGGGTTGCCGTCCGTGGCGGGATCGATATCCTTTAGAAGTTGCGTGCCCGCCTCGGTCCCGTCGCTGACCCAGAACTCAAAGCCGTGAATATTGTCATCCCCCACAAAAAAGACACGGTTTCCCGTGCCCCGCAATTGGCTGGGCACGAATCCATCAATGCCCGGGACGATATCTTTCACCAGCCGCGTGCCGAACTCCGTCCCATCACTGACCCATAGCTCCTGCCCATGGACCCCGTCGTCGGCGTTCATAAAGACCTGGTTGCCTACGCCCGTCATGTACCAGGGCTGGGAATTGCCGAAGGGGTTGATGTCCTTGACCATGAAAGGTTCCGTCGCCCGGGCGGGGGCGACCATCGTCGCAAGTAGCAGCACCCCGGCGGTCATCTCCAGCACCACGTGACCCCTGCCTCCTCTACGCAGCCGGGATTGAGAGGGGTTCGCCCGGTGTCGTTCAATCAATGGTGCCATATCACTGCCTCCCAGAACGGGTTTTACCCACTCGATTCTTCCACCAAGCTGTCTTGTCACCGGCAGGATGCCGGTGCTACATCGTCCGGTGCCCGTCAACCAATGCCACCCATAAAGCGAGCACTCCACCCCCTTCCCTAGGTGAGGAGGGAGTGAAGTGCATCCCTGCAACGGAACTACGGGCCGGGCATACTGCACCATATCGGCGCATTACAGGTCAATCCAGTCTGGAAGAACCCTCCTTGGTCGGCACAGTCGCACCCCGTCGTGTGGAGGCAACTACCTCCCCCCAAGCAGCAACCACCGATGGCGTTGCAACTCACGCCCACACCCAAGAATGTTCCGCCGACGTTGGTGCAACAGGCGGCGGTGGTATCCAGACACTCGCCGGTTTCGGTTGTGCCGCCGCAACAACCACCCACGGCACTGTCATCCATCAGGCCGGTGATGGATCCACAACTCCAACATTGGGTTCGGAGTTTCTGGCGAGCTGAAAAGTGATTTACGCAGCCGTCGCCGCCGTAGCCCATGTAGTTGGTGTAGTCTGTGCCCTGAATCAATCCAATCGGTTGAAGGCAATAATCGTCAATTGATGTATCAGAACAATATGAGTTGACTGGTGTCGGTGGTGTATCACAGCAATAGTCACCCACCGTATCGCAATCCGGATCGTTGCATCCATCATTGCTGCACTCCGATCCTTCCCAGCAGGGCGTGCAAGCGGTGACCTCTGAGACCCCGCGCTGCGTATGGTGCAAACCGAGGTTGTGGCCCATTTCGTGCGCCAGGACCGTACAGTCGGCGTCTTCGCCGGTGTCAAAATCCACACAATCACCTTGGCCGCCGAGGTGGGCGCCATTGATAACGATCCCCCCCATGGTGCCGGTTGCATCGGAACACCAGGGAAAGTAGCCGAATCCGGCGAAACCCGTATGGGATTCCAGATCGGTAACGTAAATATTCATGTTTTGCGCGGGATTGTCGGCATGCTGTGTCTTCATGGCCGCTTCTTCTGAATTGCAGGACGCGAGTCGGCAGTTGACGAAACAGAAGAATGTTGGATATTGCGCTTCCGATCCGCCGAAATCAAAGAAACGCGTGTCGGTAGTGAATTCGCGACCGACCTCCACGAACTCTATGTTGTTCGATAGAAACTGTTCGTTGAGTATTGCGAGTTGGCGATCGAGGAGCAGGGGCGTCGTGGCGAATTGCGTTCCCTGATCGTTCCCAAACACATTGAACTTGATCCGAACCTTCACTATGTCGGATGAAGTCGCGTGACCCCACAAATCCCGTTCGATGGGATCGTCGCAAGCGAACGAAGAACAACTGGGATCTTGAATCTCGACGGTCTCAATCCCGCATCCGCCCGGTGGAAATGCTAGGGCTTGTCCCCCCCCCACGGCAAGAGCAGCCAGAGACGCATACGCAACGGCCACCAAGAATCCATACTTTCGCCTTCCATTGTTCGACAAGTTTCGTTCTCCTTCCGTTGGAGCCAGACTAATCAAGGCGGACCATCGTGCGAGATGATCGGCACGGTCCGCCGACGCTTGACGACAATGTGGAGCAATCGCTCTTATATCATATTGATCAGCGGCATCGCAAGAAAAAACTTGAAAAAGTTACAAAACCAGTCTCTCGGTGTCGAAATATGGCTTTTTCTTTCAAATGGGTTCTCGCCCAGAACGTGGCACTTGGCCGCGACCTCGCAAAACCTTCCACGCTGGCAAGTTGGGTGCTGCGGGCTACACTTCCTGCAACATGAATACCGAAATGGTTAGCCTGGTCATTCCCGGTCGCAACTGTGCCAAGACCATTGGCCCTTGTCTTGAATCTGTTGTTCCGATGCGTTCCGGTTCTCGTCTGGGCGAGATCATCTTCGTTGATGACGGCTCGACCGATGAGACTCGCGAAATCGTCGGAGATTATCCCGTCACGCTTCTCGCCGGCTCAGGAAAAGGGCCCGGCGCCGCACGTAACGCCGGTTGGCGAGCGGCGAAGCATCCGCTGGTCTGGTTTGTTGATTCAGACTGTGTGGCCCAGGCCGATGCGCTGGATTTGTTGCTGCCTGAAATGGACGATCCCACCGTTGGCGGCGTGAGCGGCAGCTACGGGATCATGAACCCCGAGTCGTTATTGGCCTGTATGATCCACGAGGAGATCATCGAGCGGCATCGACACATGCCGTCGCGGGTCGATTTTCTGGCCACCTTCAACGTGATTTACCGCCGGACGATTCTCGAAAGCCTCGGCGGTTTCGACGAGCGCTATCTGAAAGGGCAAGACGCCGAACTGTCCTGGCGGGTGATGGAAGCCGGGCACGAGCTTCGCTTCGTGTTCGCGTCGCGCGTGAAGCATTTTCATGCGACGCGTTGGTGGCCCTACCTGCGTACGCAACGGCATCAAGGGTATTGGCGCGTCTGGCTGCACCTATCCCACAAAGGCCATGCGTCGGGCGATTCCTACAGCAGCTTGCTCGATCACATCCAACCGCCACTGGCCATGCTCACCTTGGCGAGCATGCCGTCTCTGGCGATGGGCCGCTTCGCGCTGATTACTGCCTCACT
>Ga0326597_10006740_pt1 | contig 15674 bp, 8 predicted proteins | sample RVTome_12_FD_203789 | JGI IMG/M metagenome (GOLD analysis project Ga0326597, IMG submission 203789) | Soil microbial communities from uranium-contaminated site in the Upper Colorado River Basin, Wyoming, United States - RVT100D185 | ecosystem: Environmental > Terrestrial > Soil > Contaminated >...
GGCCCAGCCGCACCGGCCGATCCGGATGGTCGCGGCCCGCCCGCAGGAGCGTCACGGCGAGGGCGAGGAAGCTCGCGTCGATCTCCGTCCGGCGCTTGAAGGCGATCGCCGCCGGCTCGTCGTAGGCACCCTTGACGAGCCGCACGGCCGGGCCGATCGGGAGCAGGCGCTCGACATCCGCGGCCGTCCGGCGCAGATATGCCTGGAGGCAGATGCCCGTCTCCGGCTGCGTCTCGCGCAGCCGCTCGTAGAGCCGGATCGTCGGCTCGACGTACGGGCTGCCCTCCATGTCGATCCACAGGTACGAGCCGAGCTCTGCCGCTCGAGCGGACAGGCGCTCGAGCCGGCGCAGGGTCGCATCCGGATCGAGATCGAGCCCCAGTTGGGTCGGCTTGACCGACACCTCGCCGTGAATTCCCGCGCCGACGATCCGCTCGAGCAGGTCGAGGTAGTGGGCCTCCACCGCGTCCGCCTCGGCAGCCTCGCTGATGTTCTCCCCGAGATGGGTGTAGATCGTCGGGATGCCGGCCGCCTCGAGCGGTGCCGCCGCCGCCAGCGCCGCGTCGATGTCCTCGCCGGGCATGAACCGCCGGACGGCCCGGCGCATGAAGCGCAGGCGCGGCAACCGTTCGCGCAGCCACGGGTTGCGCGCGAACCACAGGAGCACGCGGCGCATCAAGCCGGTCATCGGTCTGCCTCCGTCACGGAAGGGCCTTGATCATGCCGCCGTCGATCGGGACGATCGCGCCGTTCACGTAGCTCGCGGCAGGCGAGAGCAGGAACGCCCCGAGGCGGCCGACCTCCGCCGGGTCGCCGTACCGCCCGAGGGGGATGCGCTCGATCGTCTGGCGGCGCACCTCCTCGACCGACATTCCCGTCGTCGCGGAGCGCTGGCCGTCCAGCTCCGCGATCCGGGCGGTCGCGATCCGGCCCGGCGCGATGCCGTTGATCCGGACGGGGGCGATCTCCGCGACAAGCGACTTGATGAGGCCGGCCAGACCGGGTCTCAGCAGGTTCGAGGTCGTCAGGCCCGGGATCGGCTCGCGGGCGCTCGACGAGAGGATGACGAGGATCGCCGGCCGATCCGACGCGCGCAGGTGGGGCAGCGCCGCGCGGAGCAGGCGGAGGGCGCTCCGGAGCGTGCCATCGAGCGCGCGCTCCCAGTCGGCCTCGGTCAGGTCCTCGAAGCGGCCGCCGGGCGGTCCCCCGCTGTTGACGAGGAGGAGGTCCAGGCCGCCGAACGCCTCGGCTGCCGTGGCTACGGCCGCCCCCGGCCCGTCGGCTGTCGAGAGGTCGGCCGGGATCGCCAGACCCGCGATCCGGGACGCGCGCTCGGCCAGCCGGTCCGCTGAGCGCGCCGCGAGCGCGACCCGCGCGCCCTCGGCGGCGAGCTCGTCGGCGATCGCGCCGCCGAGGCCGCCGGACGCCCCGCCGACGAGCGCCCGTGCTCCGCCGAGCCCCAGATCCATGCCGTCCTCCGGTCGCCGGAACCTCCGCCGCTCGTCCGATGGTACGGAAGCGCAGGCCGGCGTGTCAGGGCCGTTCGGCCCCGGCGTCAGCCGCCGGCCATCGCCGGCAGGAGGAGCACCGTGTCGGCCGGCCCAACCGGGGTCGCCAGCTCCTCGAGGTGACGGACGTCCGTGCCGTTCACGAACACGTTGACAAAGCGGTTCAGGGACCCGTCGGCACCGAGTACCGACGCCTCGATCGACGGATGGGCCGCGACGAGCGCGACGAGCACCTCGCCGACCGTCGCGCCGGCCACGTCAACCGTCTTTGCGCCGTTCGTCGCCGGACGCAGGGTGGGCGGGATGCGGACCGTGCTCATGCGCCGAGCCACGAGAGGAACGCGTCGAGATCCGGGGCGATCGGATCGGCGAGGCCCGGGCCGCCGCGCTCGGCGCGCCGGGTCGCAAGACCGAAGGACGACGCGTCCGGGGTCTTCAGGCCGTTCCCGGTGAGGAGCACGACGACCTCGTCGTCGGGGCCGATCACGCCGGCTGCTCTGGCCTGGGCGGCCGCCGCGAGCGTGACGCCGCCGGCCGTCTCGGGGTGGATGCCCTCGGTCGCCGCGACCCGTCGGATCGCCTCGGCCGCGTCGAGGTCCGACACGGCCTCGATCGAGCCGCCGCTCGCGCGTGCCTGCTCGAGGGCGTAGCGTCCGTCGGCCGGCGAGCCGATCGCGAGCGAGCGGACGATCGTGTCCGGCACCCGGACCGGGGCGATCTCGTCGACGCCGGCCGCGTAGGCCGTTGCGACCGGCGCGCAGCCGGCCGCCTGCCCACCGACGAAGCGAACCGACTTGGGCTCGACCAGGCCGAGCCGGACGAGCTCGCCGATGCCCTTGGCAAGCTTCGTGTACAGGGCACCCGATGCGATCGGCGCGACGATCACGTCCGGCAGCCGCCAGCCGAGGTCCTCGGCGACTTCGAACGCGAGGGTCTTCGAACCTTCCGCGTAGAACGGGCGGAGGTTGACGTTGACGAAGCCCCAGCCGGTCTCGTCGGCGATCTCGAGACACAGCCGGTTGACGTCGTCGTACGTGCCGGTGACGGGGATGACCGAGGCGCCGTAGGCGAGCGCGTGATCGACCTTGGCGGGCTCGAGATCGGCCGGAATGACAACGTACGCCGGAAGCCCGATCGCCGCCGCGGCGGCGGCCGTCGCCCCGGCGAGGTTACCGGTCGAGGCGCAGGCGAGGGCCGGCAGCTTCCACTCCGCCGCGCGCGCCGCGGCGATCGCGACCGCGCGGTCCTTGAACGAGAGGGTCGGGTTGCGCGTGTCGTCCTTGAGCCACAGCCGTTCGATGCCGATCTCCGGACCCAGACGCGTGGCGTCGACGAGCGGCGTGGAACCGACGGCGAGGCCACGGAGCGGCTGCTCCTCGGCCGGCAGGAGCTCGAGATAGCGCCAGATGCCCGGCCGCCGGGCCTCGATCCGCTCGCGCGTCAGGACCCCGTCGAGCGCGTCGTAGTCGTAGTCGACCTCGAGCGGGCCGAAGCAGGCCGCGCAGACATACGACGGACCGAGCCGCTCCTGGCGCGCGCAGTTGCGACAGCGCAGGCCACGGATCCGCCCGCCCGGTGCGGCGTCGGTGCCGGGTGTCGTCAGCAGCTCGGTGGTCATCGGAAACGGCTCCTCTGTCCTGCCGCGCCTCGCGGGACGCGGTGGTGGGCGTGGGAGCGTCGGGGGACCGAGAAACCGGAAGACCCTTCCTGTGAGGGGAAGGGTCTCAGGGAGTTCCCTTATCTCGCAGGAGGACCTGCCCGGACTTGGCACCTTGCCGGCGTCGCCGCCGGTAGGTTGTCGTGGCTTCAACGGGCCGGTCCCTCCGCCACTCTTGATAAGAGTCTTCAGTTGTAGCGCGCATCCTACGGGTTCGCGCCCCCGCGGTCAACGAATCCGGCCTCGGCGACGTCGGTCAGGACGCGGGTGCGATGTTCTGGTTGAGGCGAAACAGGTTCGCCGGATCGTAGCGGTGCTTGAGCGCGGCGAGGCGCTCGTACGTCGCCGCGGGATACGCCTCGCGGAGCCGCTCCGCCCCCTCGTTGCCGAGGAAGTTCGAGTAGACGCCGCGCGCTGCGGGTCGGACGACGTCGAACAGCTCCTCGGTCCAGGCGACGTGCGGCTCGGCCGGGCCCTCGTAGACCGTGATGATCGCGAACAGCACTCGCGCCGCCCGATGGGCGAATGCCGTCGCCGCGGAGGGCACGCGGGCCATCGCGCCCCCGAGACCGCGCAGCTGGATCATCGCTCCCGGGGTGGTGGCCCGGCTCATGTACTTGATGATCGTGTCGACGACGCGCTCGTCGAGCCTGTCGAGGAACGCGGAGCGGACGATGAACGCCTCCGGCTTGGCGCCCTCCTCGGTGAAGGCGTAGATCCCCGGGTACGGCATCGGCCCGGCCAGATCGGCGATCGGCTCGGCGAGGGCACGGAACGGCGCGATGGCCACCTCGCCGTCGGCCTGGTCGCCGGCGTACACGAACGTCAGCATGACGCTCAGCTCGCCGACCCGGTCGGCCGGGATGAACGGCGCCGGCGGCGCGTGCATGACGAAGGCGATGACCGACAGCTCCTCCGGGGCCGCCTCGGCGAGCGGCATGATCGACGCGATGACGTCCCGCGTGCCGGGCAGGAAGATGGCGCCGCCGAAGACGGTCGACACGGGCTGGGCGCGATAGACGAACCGGGTGATGACCCCGAAGTTGCCGCCTCCGCCGCGGATCGCCCAGAACAGCTCCGGGTTCTGCCGCTCGCTCGCGATGAGCAGGCGTCCGTCGGCGGTGACGAGCTCGGCCGACACCAGGTTGTCGATCGCGAGGCCGTACTTGCGGACGAGGTAGCCGATCCCGCCGCCGAGCGTGAGCCCGGCGATCCCGACCGACGACGTGTCGCCGAACGGGACGGCGAGCCCGTGCTCGGCGAGGGCGTTCGTGACCTCGCCCGCCGTCAGGCCGGGCTGGGCCCACACGAGCCGGCGGACCGGGTCGACGTGGAGCCCCTTCATGCCGGACAGGTCGAGCATGAGCGCATCGTCGGCCGTGCTGTGGCCGGCGACGCTGTGCCCGCCGCTCCGCACGGCGAGGTCGAGGCCGGCCTCGCGGGCAAGCGAGATCGCGCGAGCGACATCGGATGCGTCGGCGGCCCGCACGATCGCGGCGGGGTATCGGTTGTAGGCGCGGTTCTGGGTCAGGCGCGCGACGTCGTACTCGGCGTCGCCCGGTCGGAGGAGCCGTCCGCTGAGCGTCGCCGCGAAGGCTTCGAAGTCGATCGGATCAGACGTGTCGACGTGGCTGCTGCGGGCGAGGACCATTGCGGGGGCTCCTTCGGATGGCACGGGTCAGGTGACGTGGCCCGACGGTAGGTGAGCCCCGCGGCGGCGCCATCGGACGGGCGCCGCGTCACCGGTTCGGCAAACGGTCGATGCCGCGCCGGACATTTGTCCATGCCGCGGACGAGATCAGGCCGCCGCACGCTCCATGAAGCCTGCCGCCACGACCATCAACCAGGGCGGGGTCGAGGAGGGCTGGGTTGCCGCCGAGCTCCTCCTCGACATGGTCGAGAAGAGCCGGACGCGGTCGGAGGTCAGTGATGTGCTCCTGACACCCCGCCTCGCCGAGCGCGGGTCGACGAGGCCGCCGCGCCGCTGACCGGGGTGCCGCGCCCGTCTCTACGAACCGGGGCCGCTCGCCTCACTCTCGGCCCACTCGTGACCGCTCGCGTTGCGCCGGAGTCTTTGCGGTCGCCCTTTCCTATCAGTTGTTCGCGTCCGTGGCGTTACGTACGGAATCGCGGTCGCGGAGCGTGACACGCCGTGGTCCGTCCCTGGTTTTCGTGCGTGGATGCGCTGCTCGAACGCCCGGAGCGGGCGGTTTCGGTGGCAATACCGCCCAGAGCGTCACGAAGATCAGACAATTGATAGGAAATGCGGGCGCAGGCGGCGCCGCGTGGACGACGCGCGAGCGGGACAAGAACGGCGCGGAAGCGGGCGAGCATCGCGCCTGACGATCAGGCCGGCGGGTGCCGGTAGAACGGGATCGGCTCCGGCGCGAGCGGCGTCGCTCCGGCGATGAGATCCGCCGCCTTCTCGGCGAGCATCATGACCGGCGCGTAGATGTTGCCGTTCGTGACGTACGGCATCGCCGAGGCGTCGACGACCCGCAGCCCGTCGAGCCCGTGGACGCCCATGGTCAGCGGGTCCGTCACCGACTCGGCGTCGGTCCCCATCCGCGCCGTGCACGAGGGATGGAGCGCGGTCTCGCCGTCGCGGGCGACCCAGTCCAGGATCTGCTCGTCCGTCTCGACGGCCCGGCCCGGTGACGTCTCGCCGCCGTTGTAGGGCGCCATCGCCGGCTGGTTGAGCAGCTGCCGGGCGACACGGATCGCCTCGACCCACTCGCGCCGATCCTGGGCGGTCGAGAGGTAGTTGAAGCGCAGCGCCGGATGGACCCGTGGGTCCCGGCTGCGCAGCGTCAGCGATCCGCGGGCATCGGAGTACATCGGCCCCACGTGCACCTGGTAGCCGTGGCCCCTGGCCCCCGCGCTGCCGTCGTAGCGGATCGCGAGCGGCAGGAAGTGGAACATGAGGTTCGGGTAGGCCACGTCGTCGTTCGAGCGGGCGAACCCCCCGGCCTCGAAGTGGTTCGTCGCGCCGGGACCGCTGCGCAGGAACAGCCACTGCGCCCCGATGAACGGGCGGCGCCACCGTTCCGTCGCGGACGGCTGCATCGAGACCGGCTGGCTGCTCTGGTACTGCACGTAGACCTCGAGGTGGTCCTGGAGATGCCGTCCGACGCCCGGCACATCTGCGACGATCGGAATCCCGAGCTCACCGAGCTCCGCCGCCGGTCCGACGCCGGACAGGAGCAGGAGCTGCGGCGTGTTGAACGCCCCGCCCGCGAGGATCACCTCACCGGCGGACACGCGCCGCACCGGCCCACCGCGGCGCGAGTACTCCACCCCGACGGCGCGCCGGCCGTCGAACAGGACGCGCGTCACGAACGCCCGCGTGCGCACATCGAGGTTGCGCCGGCCGCGGACCGGGTGGAGGTACGCCCGTGCAGCCGACAGGCGGCGCCCACGATGGATGTTCCGGTCGAACGGTGCGAAGCCCTCCTGGCGATAGCCGTTGACGTCGTCGGTGAGGGCATGCCCGGCTTCCTGGACGGCCTGGAAGAAGGCTCGGAAGAGCGGGCTCGAGGCCGGACCGCGCTCGAGCACGAGTGGCCCGTCATGTCCCCGGAACGGGTCGTCCGGCGCGGCCGCGAGGCACGTCTCCATGCGCTTGAAGTAGGGCAGGCAATGGGCGAAGTCCCACGTCTCCATGCCGGAGTCGGCCGCCCAGCGCTCGTAGTCGAGCGGGTTCCCGCGCTGGAAGATCTGGCCGTTGATGCTGCTGCTTCCACCGAGGACTTTGCCGCGTGCGTGGTAGATCCGGCGACCGTGCATGAACGGCTCCGGCTCCGATTCGTACTTCCAGTCGTAGAACCGGCTGCCGATCGGGAAGGTGAGCGCGGCCGGCATGTGGATGAACACGTCGAACCAGTAATCCGGTCGGCCGGCCTCGACGACGAGGATGCGCGACGACGGGTCGGCCGACAGGCGGCTCGCGAGCACGCAGCCCGCCGAGCCGCCGCCGACGATGACGTAGTCGTACCGTCCGCTGTCGCCCATGGTCGGCCGATGCTAGCAGCGGCCCCGACGCGCGGGGGGCCGGTCGCGCGAGCCGCGCGTCAGGCAGGCGCCAGGGCGTGCCACAGGTCGAGCGCCCACCGCCAGTCCTCGGGATCGTCAAACTCGATCCGGATCGCGGCACCAGAGCCGGTCACCGCGGAGAAGCCCTCGAGGATGCCGATCTCGATCCCTGAGCTCGGGTCCGTCCGAAGGCGGCCCCGACCGATCACCGGCCCCGACCGATGGTGGAGGGCATCGGCCCCGAGATCGCCGGCCACTTGGGCGAGGAAGGCTTCGGCCGGCATCGGGCCCGCCGCCGTCCCGGTCTCGGTCGCCGCTAGCGTCACGGACCGTCCGCCGGCCGCACCGGACCACTCATCGTCCGTCCGCTGCTCGGTGAACGGGCCCGGTACCTCGAGCACCCAACCGGCATGGACGATCGTCACCGGGTCTCGCCGGTAGCCGATGAGCGGCACGTCCTCCGGAACGGATGCGGCGCGGAGCGCGACCTGACGGACAGCCGGGTCGTCGACGCCGCGCAGGTCGAGCAGCTCCAGCCACTCCCGCCACGGGTACGACAGCGACTGGTCGAGCGGCAGCGCGCGCCACAGGAGACGCGCCACGTCGTCGAACACCGCCCGCTCGTCCGGCGTGACGGGCTGCCGCCAGCGGACCTGGGTCCACATGAGGCAAAGCGCCGCGTTGAGCAGGTACCTCGCGTCGGTCGCATCGGCCCACCACGGGACTGCGTCGAGCGCGACGTGCGGATCCGCGAGCGCCCGCTCGATCCACTCGTCGTCGCGCGGGCCAAGGGGCGTGAGGAGGGCAGCATCGGCCGAGTAGCGGGTACCGGGCAGCATCCCGACGTGGATCGCCGATGCACCGCGGCGACGTGCTTGGCGGGCCGCGGCGAGCGTCGTGCCGAGCCAGGCAAGATGGGCTCGCTCGACGACGGCCCGCGGTGCAGCCGGCGCGTCGGCGGCCTCCGGCCCGGGCCCGGGCGCCGGCCCGGACTCCGGCGCCGTCCAGGCAATGGCCTCTGCCTCGCCAAGGCGTTCAACGAGTCGGGCGACGAACGTGTGGTAGCCGGGTCCGGCGTTCTCCGTCTCCGCGCGGATCGTGACGGTCGCGTCGTCGCGCGCGACGAGGACGACGGGCGGCGCTGCCGGATGGGCGGCCAGCCGCAGTTCCGTCGCACCGTCGTCGAGCGTCCGCGGGGTGAGCGGTCGGACAACGTCCGGGTACTCCGCGCGGAGCCAGGCCTCCGCGTCGGCGACGATCCGGGCGCCGGTCGGCAGGCGCGGGATGAGGCCGCGCTTCGCGGCGCGGCCGGCAGCGTGGATCACGATCGACGCCATGGCCGTCCGACGATACCCGGGTCCGGCCATTGTGTGCGAGGGCGATTCGGCCGGCCGGGACCATCCGTAAGTCCCGCCCCGGGTCAGTCCCCGATCCGGATCGTCATGCCGGGCGCCACCGCGGCGCCGTCGCTTGCGGTCCCGAGGTGCATGATCGCCGGCTCCCAGCGGAACTCGCCGGCGTTGACGACCCGCGCCACGTAGCGCATCCGCGCGGTCGGCCCGGCCCCGTCCATCCCGAACGGCGCGCAGAACGTGACCCGCTGTCCGACGATCGACGACGGGCCGATGTACGAGCCGATCTCGCGAACGGACGCGGTGGCGACCGGGGCGAGCCCGCTTGGAACGACCTCCTCGACCTCGTAGCAGGAGCTCCGCGCGGCGCCGCCCGTGAACGTGGCGGTGAGGTCGACGATCACGAGCGCGTCGATCGGGAGCGGGCCGCGCGGGATCGTCCTCGTCAGCGCCAGGTCGGGGTCGCTCTCGATGTCGCGGACGTCGATCGGCACGCGCGCAGAGATGGCGATGCCGACATCGCCGGCCAGCTGCTCGACTCGCAGCGTTGCGCGCTGGGCGGGGGTGAGGGTGAGCGTCAGCGCCTCGCCGGCCGCAAGACGGACGACCGTCCGTCGGCCGTCGACGGTCCAGGCGAAGGAGGCCGGCGTGGCCGGCGCTCGCTCGAGCGCCGACTCGATCGCGCCGACGATCTCGAGGGCATGGCTCGTCTCGCGCGACGGGTTGTCCGTCACGTACGCGATGGCCTCGGGCGCGAGCGGATCGCCGACGCCGGCCGCAAGGAGCGCGAAGAGCGCCGTCGCGCCGACCACCTCGTCCGCCGTCGAGCCGACGCGCAGACGGATCCACGGCCCGCGACGCTGTCCGTACTGCGCGACGAGGTCCTGCTCGATCCGGCGTGCGGATGCCTCGTCCCCGAGCGCTATGAAGCCGAGGCCGAGCCACGTCAGCTCCCCCGGGCTGAGGTCCGGCTCCGCGAGGGCGGCCGTCAGGCCGTCGAGGACCGGTTCGCCGAGGGCCGCGCTTGCCGCGAGGGCCGCGATCCGCAGGTCACGCACCGTCAGGTCCGAGCCGGCGAGCTGGGTCGCGATGGCCCGCAGCGCCTCGACGTTGACCCGCCCGGGCGCAACGAGCGCGACCCGCATGGCGAGCCACGGGTCGGGTCCGCCGTAGGGCAGGAGGGCCAGCCCGGCGGCGGTCTGCCCGCCGCTGCCCTCGACCGAGCCGATCGGATAGCGCGTCGGATCGAAGGTTGTCTCCGCGAGCGTCGCCGGATCCCGTCCGAACGTGTCGGTCAGGAGATCGTGCGCCACGGCCTGGGCGAGCCCCCGGTCGAGCCGGGAACCGGGCGGCGAGGCCAGGTCGATGAGCAGCGGCAGGAACCGGCCGCGGCCCGCGTCGGTGAATGTGTACGCGGCCGCTTCCTGTCCCGCCATCGTCGGCAACGCCGAGCCGGCCCGAACGTACACCGTTGCCGTCGCCGCGAGACGGGACGAGACGACATCGAACCGCCGGATGAGGCGGTCCGTGAGCGGCCGGCCGGCGTCGTCCCGACTGGTCGTGGCGACAACCGCGATGTCGACGTCGTGGCGACCGACGCTCAACGCCGGCAGCTCGAACCAGGTCGTCTCCAGCGCGATCCCCTCGACGGTCGTTGCCGCGAAACCGAGCGTCCGCGACGAGATCGTGAACCGCACCGGATCGCCGGGCCGGAGCGCCTCCCCGAACGCACGGAGGCGGATCGCCGGTCGATCCGCGACGAGGTATTCCTCCGCAACGGTTGCCTCGACGAACATCGGCAGGCCGACCGGCACGAGCCGCTCGCCGACGCCGGCCCGCAGGTCTGCCGTCAGGGCACTCGCCACGACGTGCCACGAAGTCAGGTCGTCCGACAGGCGGACCGTGGTCGTCGCCGCTCCGTCGGCGCCCGTTTCGAGCGTGAGGAACGCGAGCGTGTCGCGGAAGTCGAGGCGCGGACCGCCGCCGGTCGTGTCGCCGCCCTCCCCTTCCGGTCCCGCGAGGGTCGGGAGCTGGTGCGTGGAGGTGAGCCGGACGATGCCGCTGTCGACGCCGGCGTACAGGTCCTCGAGCGGCGTGGGCACGGCCGCTCCATCGATCGCAAACAGCTTCTCGTCGACCGCCTGGACCACGACGCGCGCAGCAACGGGCCGCCCGTCGGCATCGGTCGTCCGAATCGTCAGCGTGACCTCCTCGCCCGGCCGGTAGGTCGCCCGATCGGCGGTCACCGCCACGACGAGGCGGCGCGGGCCGGGCTCGAAGGACGCCCACGCCGCGGCCTTGGGCGGGTAGGTCGAGCCGGTGAATCGCACGCCCATGATGAAAATCCGCGGCGCGTCGCCGGGAGCAAAGCGGCGATCGAACGTGGCCGCCGTCGTGACGATCGCGTCGACGAGGCCGCGCTGCGCGACGATGTACAGGTAGCGGTTCGGCCCGCCGGTTGCAAGCGGTTCGCCATCATCGGTCATGCGCCACGTGACGGTCTGGCCGATCGCGTACCGGTCCGTCCCAGCGTCGGCCCCGGACATCGTCTGGAAGCGGACGCCGGCGTCGAACCACCATGTCTCGAGCGGCGCCCCGACGGTCTGCTCGAGGCGAGCCGTCCGTCCGGCCCGGTCGACGGTCGACAGAGCGACGACGTACTGGTGAGCCGGATCCGGAACCGGGACGGTCGCGGTGAACGTGCCATCCGACCCGCTCGTCAGGGTCAGGGTCCGGACCTCGCGACGCTCCTCGTTCCATTCATAGCGCGGGCGGCTGACCTTCTCGATGAAGTCGTACTCCGTGCCGACCAGCCGGCGGACCGGGATGAGCTCCGTCACAACCGCCCGCACGGACGCACCGGCGAGCGGCCGGCCCTCGGGATCACCGTCCCACGTTCCGTTCGCGATGTCCGACTGCGCGGCGGCCAGGTCGATCGTCGCCACGGTCCCGTCAAGGCGCAGGCGATCGCCCTCCAGGCGACCGCTCGCGTCGAGATCGAGCGCCGCGGGAAAGACGACGACCTCGTCGAACGCATAGATCTCCGCCTCCTCCGGGCCGGCCGGGCGGACATGGAGGTATCGGGCGCCGGATTCGCCCCACCAGTCATCGGCGAGCGCGGTGACCCCGAATGTCGCGCGCCCGTTTGCGTCCGTGGGCCCGGCGGGCCGCTCCCCACCGTCACCGGACGCGACGAGGTCGAGCGACGGGACCGGCGACCCATCGAAGAACGTCGCCGTGGCCGTCCAGTTGACGACGGCGCCCGAAACGACGGCGGTGCGGTCCGGTTCGAGTTCGAGCTCGAAGGCGGGTTTGCGAATGATGTTGACTTCGACCCACCGGCGCGCGACGACGCGACCGTCGACGACGGCCTCGAGAACGTACGCCCCGAGTGGCAACTGCTCGAACGGCAGGGTGGCGATGAAGGCCCCGGATTGGTCCGGTGTGACCGTCGTTCGGGCAATGGCGGGCACGGCGCGGTCGGCGCCGTACTGCTCGACGATGAGCCGGAGCTCGACGGCCGGCGGCACGGTTCCGTCGTCCCGGCCGCGCAGGTAGCCCCACGTTTCGATGCGGTCCGTGGACCGATAGAGCGACCGCTCCGTGTACAGGAGCGACCAGAACGTCGAATCGGCCGCGGTCGTCTTCTCCCACCACTCGCCGCGATAGATCCCGCCGTCCCAGCCCACCTCGAACGGGACGAACACGACGTCGCCGGTCCGCGACGTGACCGACAGGAGGGGCGGCGTGAGAACAGGCGCATCGCCCGCCTCGGCCGGCGGGAGCAGGCTGGCCGGTGTCGGAGCGACGAGCAGGCCATCGGCGCCCGTTTCGCCGATGGCAGCCCCGCCGACGATCGCGACCCGCGCTCCGGACAGCGGGCCGCCGCCGACGATGTCGTTCACCCAGACGACCGTCCGATCGGTCAACACGGACACCCACGCGGAGACCGGAGCGACCTGCAGGAACGCCTGACTCGGTCGCGACCCGGCGAGCTCGACGATGTAGCGGCCCGCCTCGAGTGGCCCCGGAAAGCGCAGGACGCGGTACGGCGAACCGGCCACCTCCTCGAGCGCGGCGCTGAAGCGACCCGCGACGGGCAGTCCGTCGGTGGTCATGCGCGGCTGGCTGTGCTCCGTCCAGCGCGGGGCGACGAGGAATGCCGCGAGCGTCGCGGACGCGGCCGAGGCCGTCGGCAGGCGGTAGACGGTGACCTCGACAGACCGCAGGTCCGCGGGCGTCTCTGCCTCCGGATCGAGCTGGACGACCTCGACACCGAGGATCGGCGGCTCCGTGGGCCCGGTCTCGACGACGTCGCGCCCGAACCGGAGCCACGCACCGGCGGTGGTGGGGCCCTCCGTCTCGAACCGGAAGGTGACGTCGGATTCGAGGACGAGGTCCGTGCCGCCGCGCGCCAGCCCGGCGCGAACGGTCACCGTGTACGTGGTTGCCGGCAGCAGACCGGTCGGCACGAACACCTGCGTTCGCCCGTGGCGTTCGAACCGTCCGTCGACCGCGGGTTCGATCATGAAGTGATCGTTCATGCCGGCCACGCCGTCCTGATCGAAGGTGACCTCGATCCCGGTCCGCACCGGCACCGCCGTGGTCCGGTCGCCCGGGATCGTCGACAAAACGTGGATCGGCGCGGTGACCTGGAATGCCCACGACGTGGCAAGGCTTCCGTCCTCGCCGCGAAGGGCGAACCGGTAGAGCTCGCCGGGGGTGAGCGGCGTGGCCGGACGGACGACTGACGTGCGCGCGTTCGATCCCGGCTCGACGATGAGTTCGGTCGCCGGCGTCACCTCCAGGCGCGCGGCGAGATACGCTGCCTCCGTTTCGGTCAGGCTCGTCAGCGTGAACGTCGAGTCGGGGCGGATGCCGGCACTGTCGGCGGCGCTCGGCGTGAGATCTGCGAGCCGGGCGAAGGGAGCCGGTTCGACGCCGGTCCAACCGGCCACCGGGTCCGGTACCAGGGTGGCCTGCGGGCTGGCCGCGCCGCCCGGCGACGCGCTCGACGTCGCGGGTGGAGCCGTGGCCCACGGCTGAGCAAGCAGCGTGGCCGACAGCGCCACGACGAGGACGGCGACGACGGCGGTCTGGGTGCGTCGCTGCCCGGCAGCGCGGCGGAGGCGTGCGAGGTCCGGGACGGTGGGACGCCGTGGGCTCGGTGCTCCGATCACGTCGTGCGTGCCTCTGGCTGGGCCCGGCTGCGTGGGCGCCACCGATGAGACGCACGAGCGCCCGATTCGTTGCGCCTGCGCCCCACAACTCCACTCCGCGGTGCGGTGCGGGGCAGTACGTTGGTACTACGGGAGACGGATCGGCGCTATGCTCTCGTCGAGTCATCCACGCGCGCGGGGGAGACCATGTCCCTGCTCCAGCGGGTCGAACGAGCACAGAAGCCGGCCGGTGGCGGAACCGCCCCGAGCGCCACACCGGACGCCGCGGCGAACGCGGGTGGTTCGGGAGCGCTCGTGCCCGTCGGCCCGGCGCTGCCGCCGACCGCCCCGCGGAATCCCGCCCGGGAGCAGTTCCTGCGTGAGATCCGCCTGCGCCTCCAGGAGGAGGTCATCAACGCCTCCGACGCCCTCCTGTCGGTTCCCCCGACGGAGGTCCGGGTCCGGATGGCGGAGATCGTCGACCGGATCGTGAGCCAGCACGGGTTTGCCGTGACCCGCGACGAGCGGGTGCACCTCGTCGAGGGCCTGGTCAACGACATTTCCGGCTTCGGGCCGATCGAGCCGCTCCTCGCCGACGAGACGATCACCGAGGTCATGGTCAACGGCCCCAAGCAGATCTACATCGAGCGGGGCGGCAAGATCCAGCGTGTCGACGTCGCGTTCCTCAACGACGACCACGTCCGCCGCGTCATCGACCGGATCATCACCCCGCTCGGTCGTCGGATCGACGAGTCGAGCCCGCGGGTCGACGCCCGCCTGCCGGACGGCTCCCGGGTCAACGCGGTGATCGCGCCGCTGTCGCTTGTCGGCCCGTGCATCACGATCCGCAAGTTCTCGGCCACGCCGTACACCGTCGACGACCTCGTTCGGTTCGGGACCGCGTCGGCCGAGATGTTCGACTTTCTGCGCGCCTGCATCGAGGCGCGCCTCAACGTGTTCGTGTCCGGCGGGACCGGCTCCGGGAAGACCACCACGCTCAACGTCCTGTCGACGTTCATCCCGGACGACGAGCGGATCGTCACGATCGAGGACGCCGCCGAGCTGCAGCTCCGCCAGTCGCACGTGGTGACCCTCGAATCGCGTCCCCCCAACCTCGAGGGCGAGGGCGAGATCACGATCCGGGATCTGCTCCGGAACGCCCTCCACATGCGGCCGGACCGGGTCATCGTCGGCGAGTGTCGCTCCGGCGAGGCGCTCGACATGCTCCAGGCGATGACCACCGGGCAGGACGGCTCGCTCTCGACCGGCCACGCCAACAGCCCGCGGGACATGCTCCGCCGGCTCGAGACGATGGTCCTCATGACCGGCTACGAGCTCCCGCTGCGGGCGATCCGCGAGCAGATCGCGTCCGCTGTGGACCTGATCGTCCACACGGCGCGACTCAAGGACGGCACGCGCAAGGTCGTCAACATCACCGAGGTCTATGGAATCGACGACGACGAGATCCTGACCCAGGACATCTTCATCTTCCAGCAGACCGGCGTGAGGGACGGAAAGGTGGAAGGCACGCTCGCGCCGACGGGCATCCGGCCGACGTTCATGCCGAAGTTCCAGGCCAGCGGGGTCCAACTCCCGGACGGCGAGTTCGGCATCCCGCCGGAGGACCCGTCGCGTCCGAGCGCGGTCCGCCAGGGCAAGGGCCGGCTGATCGGGGTCATGGCCGAGCACCTGCGCGACGTCGCCCCGAAGACGGTCGGCATGGGTCGTGCGGTGAAGGCGGGCGGGATGGTCTACGTCTCGTCGATCGGGCCGATCGATCCGGACAGCGGCGAAGTCAAGAGCGGCGAGATCAAGGACCAGACCCGCCAGTGCCTGACCAATCTCAAGGCGAAGCTCGAGGAGGCCGGCAGCTCGCTCGACAAGGTCGTCTGGGCGAACTGGTCGCTGCGCGACCCGGCGGAGTTCGACACGTTCAACGAGGAATGGGTCCGCTGGTTCCCCGGCG
>Ga0326597_10006741_pt1 | contig 15674 bp, 13 predicted proteins | sample RVTome_12_FD_203789 | JGI IMG/M metagenome (GOLD analysis project Ga0326597, IMG submission 203789) | Soil microbial communities from uranium-contaminated site in the Upper Colorado River Basin, Wyoming, United States - RVT100D185 | ecosystem: Environmental > Terrestrial > Soil > Contaminated >...
CCCGGAGTTCGTCTACCGGCACCAGTGGCGCGGGAACGACATCCTGGTGTGGGACAACCGCAACACCCTGCACCAGGCGCTCGGCGACTTCGACGAGACGCAGCTCCGCCACATGGAGCGCACCACGGTGCTCGGCACCCCGTCCGGCTACGTCGTTGCCGGCGGATAGCGGGCGCCGGCGGCCGGAACGCATGGCAACGCCGCCGCGCGCCGCTGCGGCCGGCGACGCGATCGTCACCACCGACCGTTTCGTTCCCCACATTTCCACAGTTCCCGCGAACGCCGGCCAGGCCGTGGGCCTGCACCTGCGGGAAAAATCGCTCGCGGCGCCGGGCCGCCGCCCCGTGGCGCTGTTCGTGCACGGCGCGTTCCTGCCTTCGGCGGTGGCCTTCGACCTCGACCATGCGGATTACAGCTGCCTGGCGGCGGCGGCGCGCGCGGGATTCGACGCGTTCGCGATGACGCTGACCGGCTACGGCGCCTCGCCGCGGCCGATGATGGACGACCCGTGCAACGTGGATCCGGCGCAGCAGGGCCTGGTCATTCCGCACGCGCTCGCGGCGCCGTGCGCGCCGCGCTATCCGTTCCAGCTCGTCACGAGCCGCACCGAGTGGGACGAGATTGGAACGATCGTCCGTTTCATCCGGAACCTGCGCGGCGTCGAGCGCGTCAGCCTCGTAGGCTGGTCGGCCGGTTGCCCGCGCGCCGGCGGCTACGCCGCGCTCCACCCCGAGCACGTGGAGCGGCTGGTGCTGTTCGCGCCGACGCCATTCCTTGCCGATGACGACCCGCCGGCCGCCCTGCCGGCGCCGGGCGCGCCGATTTCCATTCAATCGAAATCGGACCTGCTCGGGAAGCGATGGGGAAGCGACGTGCGCTGCGATGGCCAGGTGGACGACGCGGCCGTGCCGGAGATCGTGTGGCGCGAGGTCCTGCGGGAGGACCCGCTCGGCGCGCGATGGCGCCCCGAGGGCGTCATGCGCGCACCGACGCGGACGAATTTCGGCTGGCGCCGCCATGCGGCGGCGATCCGCGCGCCGACGCTCATGCTGGTGGGGGAATTCGACAATTACGAAGGGCGCCGCGACGCGTGGAACGCGCTCCGGGCGGAACAGCGGGTGTTCATCCGCGTCGCGTGCGCGTCCCATTTCATGCAGTTCGAGCGCGGCCGCCACGTGCTTCACCGCGCAACGATCGAGTGGCTCGCAACCGGCGCGATCGACGGCGCGACGCGCGCGGAGTTGCAGGCGGACGAGGAGGGAAAGCTCACCACGCTTCGCGCCTAAGTACGCCAAACAAAATGAAAGAAAGCGCTAAGCCCTTGGCGGGTCCCCTCCTGCCCTAGGAGGGGTGGCGCCAACGGCGCCGGGGTGGTGGGAGCGAGCTCAAATTCCAAACCACCCCGTCTGCTTCGCATCCACCCCTCCTTGGTAAGGAGGGGAGTTCATTTTGTTAGGCGCTCTAAGGGAAAAGGAAAAAGGAAAAAGGGAAAAGGGAAGAAAAGCGTAGCGTTACCAGCCACCAGCCACCAGCCACCAGCCACCGGTCACGGATTTCGAACAAGGTCCACGCTGCGGACGGCGTGTAGCACACGCCGGCGTTTTGCATCATCCTTCCGCCATCCGCCATCCGCCATCCGCCTTCCGCCATCCGCCAAATGGGCATTTCGCTCGTCCTTGTCCTGTCCGCCGTCACCTTCGTGAGCCTCAAGGGCAGCCGGGTGCTGATGACGCTATTCGCAGTGGATCTTGGCGCGGGCCCGTTCCAGACCGGCATGCTGTTCGCGGTCTACGGGCTCGTCCCGTTCCTGTTCGTCGTCAGCGCGGGGCGGCTCGCGGACCGCCTCGGCAACCACCTGCTGATGTACGCCGGTTTCGCCGGGTTCACCTGCGCGCTGGCGCTGCCGGCGTTGTACCCCTCGCTGACGTTCCTGTTCATCGCGTCGCCCCTGATCGGCTTTACCAGCATGATCTTCATCGTGGCGCTGCAGAATCTCGTCGGCCTGCTGTCGGTGCCCGATTCCCGCACCCGCCATTTCAGCTATTACAGCCTGACGGACTCCAGCGGCGCGGTCGTCGGGCCGGTGCTGGTCGGATTCCTCATCGACGGCTACGGCTACCCGGCAACCTATACCGTGCTCGCGGCGATCGCGGCGGCGTGCCTCGTGCTGTTTCACGCGCGCCGCAGCGCCATCCCGGCGCACACCGGCGCGGCGGGCGAGGCGAAGGCGGGGCGGTCGGCGGACCTGCTGCGGCTGCCCGCGCTGCGCAACGCGCTGATTACCAACGGCATCGTGATGTCGGGCGTGGATCTCTACCTGGTCTACTTTCCGGTTTACGCGCGCGGCATTGGCCTCTCCGCGAGCGAAATCGGCGTGATGGTCGGCGCCTTCGGCGTCGCGGGCTTCCTCGTGCGAGCGCTGATACCGCCGATCACCGCGCGCTGGGGGGTGCACGCGATGATTGCCGGGGCGCTCGCCGTCGCCTGCGTGGCGTTCGTCGCGATCCCGCTTACCGCCAATCCGTGGCTGCTGGGCGTCGTGTCCTTCATGGTGGGGCTCGGCATGGGCTGCGGCCAGCCGCTGTCCATGCTGCTGTCGTTCAACGCCGCGCCGCCGGGCCGCTCCGCCGAGGCGATCGGGATGCGGATGGCGGTGAGCTACGGCTCGCACGTCGTGATTCCGCCGGTGTTCGGCGCCCTTGGCGCCGTGACGGGTCTCGCGCCTGTTTTCTGGACCTGCGCGATGCTGATGGCGGGGGGCGCCGCGTTGAACCGCAAAGGCGCGGTTCAACGTGGAAGAATGAGGGATGAGGGATGAGGGATGAGGGATGAGGGATGAGGGATGACCCCACGCGTCACGTGATGATGATTGTCGCGGCCTTTCGCTGCCGCCCGGCCGGCAGCCCCTCAAGGTCGCCGTTCGGCGTCCGACCGAAGGCCACGGGAGGTCGGGACGGTTAAGTTGTCGCGCGCAGCGCGAGGGTCATCCTTCCACGTTCATCCTTCCGCCTTCATTCTTGATCCAGGAGATCCACGGAATCTCCGAGGCGGACAGTGCCGCCGGCCCCCCGCGTCACCATGCCGACCGCGAAGGTCGGCTCCTTCTGGGAGAAGGCCTTCATCAGCGTGAGCATGACCGTCGCATCGCGCTCGCCGGTCACGGGGTTTGCGTGGGTAGCGAGGCAGCGCGTCTTGTGGCGCACGACCTCGAGCTCGACTTCGCCGATGCGGACGCGGCGGCCGAACCAGTCGTGCTCCTCCCACGCGCGCGCGCCCTCGATCGCGATGTTCGATCGGAAGCGCAGCTCGCTCAGTTCCGGGTCGCCCGCGGCCGCGGCGACGGCGGCGAGGGTCTCGCGCCCGTGCAGCGTGATCTGGCCCGCCTCGTTGTCCTGGTAACGCGGCGTGACGCCGTCGCCTACGAGCCGGAGCGGCAGCCGCTCCGGGTGGCCGGCCAGCGGATTGATCTCGAGCCCGAGCGCGTAGCGCTCGATCGCCGCGCACAGGCGCCGGCGGCCGTCGTCGTCGAGCAACTCGTCCGCGAGCACGGCACCGTCCAGGGAAATGCGAAGGCGGCGCGCGCTGGAATCGAGCCGCGTGTCCAGGCGCGCGAGCTCCGGCGTGTTCACGAGCACGACGAATTCGTGCTTGCGGGTCCAGGCGGCGTCCGGCGCGCCGGAATCGGCGAAGCGGAAGCCGAGCGCGCGGTCTCCCGCGACCCGGCCCTCGGGCAGCACGGTCAACGCCTCGCACGCCTCCGGCGTGAAGCCCTTCACGGGATAGCGGTAGAGCGCGACGACGCGCGGCCGGCCGCCGCAGGGAAGCGTAAGTGTGCCGTAAGCCGAATCCCGTAGTGTGATCATGCTGCGGCAGTCTTTACGACGCGGAACCCAGTCGAATTCCAGCGCGTTGTCAGGTTGCGCCAGCGCCGATAAACATCGCTCGCGGGCGTCAAGGAGTCTTATGAGGAAGTGGCTATCCGGAATCGTGCTGTTGCTGCTGTCCGCGCCGCTGCTTGCCGCGGTGTCCCAGGGGGAAGAAGGCGGCGGGCCCCCGTCCGAGCCGGTCGACGTCATCTGGGTGGTCGTGTTCGCCGTGATCTTCTTCGGCATGATCGGCTACTTCTTCTGGTACCTCTGGCAGAACGAGCGAAAGCGCACGCCCGAAGAGTAGCATCCCGCCGGACGGCCGGTTAAGCCGGCGCCCGCGGCGCGACTGGAGGCGGCGCGGCCCCATTGACGGCGCAAGCGACCGGTCTGGCGCGCCGTCCTTCAGGGCGCGTTCTCGGCTGTCAGCGTTTCGGGCCGTGCCAACCGCAGGTTGTGGCATGCTGCTCGCCCGTCCACAGCGCGGACTCATCATCGCGCGCGCCGTGTTGCTGGCGGGTCGGCGCAGATAGTATATTGCGGCTCCCGACCGCTCTCCCGCGCGCCCGCGCGATTTTTCCCCACGGCACAAGGACACGATGGCTTCCAAGGCACGCAGCAGCTCCCGCATTCTTCACGAGACCCCGGTTCCCGCGCGCGAGAGCGAGCAGTTCTGGGGCAGCGACCCGATCGCCGCCACGCTCCGCGAGCTCGAGATTCCCTATATCTCGCTCGTGCCGGGCGCGACCTACCGCGGGCTCCACGACAGCATCGTCAACTACCTCGGCAACCGGGCGCCGCAGATGGTGCTCTCGCTGCACGAGGAGAACGCGATCGCGGTGGCGCACGGCTACGCCAAGGTCACCGACAAGATGATTGCCGCGGCGGTGCACGCCAATATCGGCCTGCTGCGCACGCCGATGGCCGTCTACAACGCGTGGTGCGACCGCGCGCCGATCCTGATGCTCGGCGCGACCGGCCCGTGGGACGCGACCAAGCGCCGTCCCTGGATCGATTGGGTCCACACGAGCTCGGACCAGGGCGGGCTGATCCGCAACTTCACCAAGTGGGACAACCAGCCCGGCTCGCCGGAAGCCGCGATGGAAGCGCTGCTGCGCGCGTCGCAGATCGCGCAAACCGCCCCGAAGGGGCCCGTCTACGTCAACCTCGAAGTCGAGATGCAGGAGAGCGAAATCGCCGCGATGCCGCCGCTGCCGGACGTGTCGCGCTATGCGGTTCCGAAGCCGACGCTGGCCGCGCCAGACCTGGTGGCGCAGGCGGCGAAGCTGCTGTCCAACGCAAAGCGTCCGGTCATACTCGCGGGCCGATGCTCGCGCAGCCTGGAGGGCTGGAAGCAGCGCGTCGCGCTCGCGGAGAAGCTCAATGCGCCGGTGCTGACCAGCATCAAGATCGCCGCGGCCTTTCCGACCGACCACCGCCTGCACCCGGTGCCGCCGTTCCAGCGGCTGCTGCCCGAGGCAAGGGAGCTGATCAAGGCCGCCGACGTCATCCTGTCGCTGGACTGGCTTGACCTGGCGGGCACGCTCAAGCAAACGTTCGGCGACAGCCGCAGCAGCTCCGTTGCGGCGAAAATCATCCAGGTGTCGTGCGACGCCCACAGCCACCGTGGCTGGAGCCACGATTACCAGGGCCTGCCGCCGTTGGACGTCTACATGATGTCCGAGACGGACGTCGCGGTGCCGCTGCTGCTCGACGCGGTCAAGCCGCGCGTGGCTGAGGCGAAGCTGCCCGAGCGCGTGCCGCTGCCGCCGATGCCGGCCGAGGTTTCGCTGCGCGGCGTGGGCGCGGCGCTGGAAGCCGCGACACGCGGCATCGACGTCTGCTACACGCGCATGCCGCTCGGCTGGAGCGGCGCCTACACGCACTTCCGCCACCCGCTCGACTACATCGGCCACGACGGCGGCGCGGGCGTCGGCTCGGGGCCGGGCATGACCGTGGGCGCGGCGCTCGCGCTGAAGGGCACGGGCCGCATCCCGATCGGCGTCGTGGGCGACGGCGATTTCCTGATGGGCAACACCGCGGTCTGGACCGCGGCGCATTACGAGATGCCCTGCGTCTTCGTGGTGTGCAACAACCGCTCGTTCTACAACGACGAGCGGCACCAGGGCGTGATGGCCAAGTCGCGCGGCCGTCCGGAAGAGAACAAATGGATCGGCCAGCATATCGCCAAGCCGGACATCGACATCGCGGGCATGGCGCGCATGATGGGCGGCGAGGGTATCGGCCCGGTGGACAAGGTGCCCGACATCCAGCCGGCGATCGAGAAGGCGCTGGAGCTGGCGCAACAGAACAAGGTGTGCGTGGTGGATGCGCGCGTGCTGCCGGGCTACGACCGCGGCGCGGGCTAAGTCAAGGATGAGCCTTTCACGAGCCGCGGGCCGCCCGTCACGCCATTGAGGAGCATCGATGAACGCCCCTGACAAAGCCGCAAAAATGTCCCAGCCGAAGGACTACAAGCTGATCGTCGAAAAGGACGTGAAGATCCCGCTGCGGGACGGCACCGTCCTTTACGGGGACATCTTCCGGCCGGACGGGGGCGCCGAGCGCTTCCCGGTGATCTTCAATATCGGGCCGTACCAGAAGGACAAGGTGTGGGTGCCGCCGCCCGACCTGGAGGAGGCCGCGAACCCGTACATGAACTGGGAGACGGCCAACCCGACGTGGTGGTGCCCGCGCGGCTACGCGCTGCTGCGCGTGGACACGCGCGGCTCGGGCAAGTCACCCGGCAAGTCGGAGCCCAGCTCCTATCAGGAGTCGCTGGACGCCTACGACTGCGTCGAGTGGGTGGCGAAGCTGTCGTGGTGCAACGGCAACGTCGGCACGCTGGGCATCTCCTACCACGCGGCGTTCCAGTGGCGACTCGCGAACCTCCAGCCGCCGTCGCTCAAGGCGATCATCCCGTGGGAGGGGCGCGCCGACCAGTACCGCGACCAGTGCTATCACGGCGGCATCTTCGCGCTGGGCTTCATCTCGGCGTGGTCGAACCGCAACACCGCCTGGCACCTGCTCGGGAAGCCGCGCTCCTACAATCCCGACGCGTTCGACAACAACATGCTGTGGAACATCATGCGCAACGACCTGGATTCGGGCTACTGGCGCTCGTGCAGCGCGCAGTGGGACCGGATCCAGGTGCCGGTCTACAGCGCCGGCAACTGGAGCGGATTCTCGATGCACCTGCGCGGCAATACCGAGGCCTTCATGTGCGCCGCCTCGAAGCACAAGAAGCTCCGGATCCACAGCGGGACGCATTACCACCCGTTCTACTCGGAGGAGGCGCGCCGCGACCAGCTGCGCTGGTTCGACCACTGGCTGAAGGGCATCGATACCGGGATCCTGGACGAGCCGCCGGTGAAGCTCGAGATTCGCACCGGCGGCAGCATGAAGCCGTACCCGTTCCGCTTCGAGAACGAGTGGCCGCTCGCGCGCACGCAATGGACTAAGTACTACCTGAAGATCGACCGTGCGGGATCGGAAGACCCGAAGGCCGTCGAAGGCGAATTGACGAAGACGGCGCCGGCGAAAACGGCGACGGTGAGCTACCCGCAGTCCGCGCCGTCTCGTCCCGGAAAGATGCCGAGGGGCGTGTCGTTCGAGACGCCGCCGCTGGCGGAGGACACCGAGATCACGGGCCCGATCGTGCTGAACGTCTGGGTCTCGAGCACGGGCGAGGACACGGACCTCTTCGCGACGCTGCGCAACATCGGCCCCGACGGAAGTGACGTGCCGGAGCTCGGGCAGCAGGGCGAGCCGCTCCACTGCGTCACCAAGGGATGGCTGCGCGCCTCGCACCGCAAGCTCGATCAGGAGAAGTCGCTGCCGTACCGGCCGTACCACGCGCACGACGAGCGCCAGTGGCTCAAGCCCGGCGACATCGTCGAGTGCCAGGTCGAGATCTGGCCGACCTCGATGGCGTTCGGGAGGGGCCACCGCATCCGGCTCGACATCGCGCCCGCGGACGGCGCGGGCGCGCAGCATTTCACGCATTTCCACGCCGACTACAACCCGGGCGCGGAGGCCACGATCCATTCCGGCGGGGACAGGGCGTCGTACCTCCTGCTGCCGGTGATCCCGGCGAAAAAATGAGGCACTCCGGATGACTGCCGATGACGCGGTACTCGCCAGCGCGCTCAAGGGCTGGCGCTTTCTCCACCGGCGCGGATTCATCGAAGGCTTCGGCCACCTGAGCGTGCGCGTGCCCGGCACCGACCGGTTCTGGCTGACGCGCCACCAGCTCGGGCTCCAGGCGGACGCGGACGACATGCTGCTGGTGGACATGGATGGCCGCACGCACGCGGGACGGGGCGAGCTGCCGGGCGAGTACCCGATCCACCTCGAGATCCTCCGCGCGCGGCCCGACGTTGCGAGCGTGATCCACTACCACGGCATGCATTCCACCGCGTTCACCACCAGCGGCTTGACGCTCAAGCCGATACACATGGTGGGCACGCTGTTCCACGACGGCGTGCCGGTATACCCGGATCCGCGCCTCGTGAGCAACAAGGCGCGCGGCGAGGCGCTGGTCAAGGCGCTCGGGCCGCACCGCGTGGCGCTGCTGTACGCGCACGGCGCGGCGGTCACCGGCGAGACCGTGGAAGACGCGGTCGCGGGCGCGTTCCTGTTCGAGGAAAACGCGCGCCGCGCCTGCATCAGCGCCAGCATCAACAAGCCGGTCTGGATCGACGACGCGCTGGCGGCCGCCACCGGCGCGGAGCTGCTCAAGGGCCGCGGGCCGCTGAAAAGGGTGTGGGCGATGGTTGAGGCCGAAGACGGTGAACGGTGAACGGTGAATGGTGAATGGAATTGTTCACCCGCCACGTCGTGCGCTAAATTGAGGGAAACCGCAGCCAAGGTTACTTGCTGAAATACACGAGGAGAGAAAACAATGAAGACGCCAGCAATCCGTTCACCGCTCACCGTTCACCGTTCACTCGCGGCGGGCCTGTGCGCGCTCGCGTGCGCGATGTCCGCACCGCAGCTCGCGCAGGCGCAGGCCTATCCGGCGAAGGCGGTGAAGATCGTCACCGGGTTCGCCGGCGGCTCGGATCTCATGGCGCGGCTCATGGCGCAGCACCTCTCGCCGCTGCTCGGCCAGCAGTTCTACGTCGAGCAGCGGCTCGGGGCCGCGGGCTCCATCGGCTTCGAGTATGCCGCGCGGCAGCCGGCCGACGGCTACACGCTGCTGCTCGGGGCGATCACGCTCGTGACGAACCCCTTCGTGCAGCCCAAGGTCAAGTTCGACCCGGTCCGCGACTTCGCGCCGATCGCGCTGCTCTCGAAGATCCCGAACGGACTGTTCGTGCATCCGTCGGTGCCGGCGAAGAGCCTCAAGGAGCTGATCGCGCTGGCGCGGCGGAATCCCGGCAAGATCGCCTACGGCTCGGGCGGCGTCGGCTCGGCGAACCATCTCGCCTCGGAGTTCCTCCAGTCCGCGGCGAAAATCCGGTTCACCCACGTCCCGTACAAGAGCGCGACGCTCGGCATCGTCGGCGCGCTGAGCGGGGATGTGGATATGGTGATCACCGTGGTGTCGAGCGGCGTCTCCTACGTCAAGAGCGGCAGGATGCGAGGGCTGGCGGTGTTCGATTCGAAGCGCTCCCAGGCGCTGCCCGACATGCCGACGACGGGCGAGCAGGGCTATCCGCAGCTGAAGGCGATCAACTGGTACGCGCTGCTCGCCCCGGCCGGCACGCCGAAGCCGATCGTGGACCGCCTGCACGGCGCCGCGATCCAGGTGATGAGCAACCCGGAGATCCAGAAGCGGTTGCGCGCCATGGGCGGAGAGCCCGACCGGGGGACGCCCGAGGAGACCGCCGCCTTCATCCGCGACGAGTACGCGCGCTGGGAGAAGGTGATCCGCGCGGCGAACATCGGGAAATGATCGACGCTTGAAGAGTGGTGGGGTCGTCATTCCCGCGAAGGCGGGAATCTAGGAAAACTGCGAGCTACTGGATCCCCGCCTCCGCGGGGATGACGGGCAGAGGGTCTGCCTAATGACGTTCTGATTCCTTGCCACGAAATCGGACTGTACGGGATTCATTGATGGAACGAGACTGCTCGCTGCGCGTGGGCTTCATGGGCTTCGGCGAGGCCGGCTTTCATTTCGCGAAGGGGCTCTCGCGCAACGGGCTCGCGGGACTGGTCGCCTACAGCCGTTCGGGCGCCAAGGCGGCCGCCGGCGAGCCCATTCGCGAGCGGGCGGCGGAAGCCGGTGTCGAGCTGGTGAAGAGCCCGCGCGAGCTGTGCCGCCGGGCGGACGTCATACTCGCCGTCACCCCCGGCAGGAATGCGCTGTCGGCGCTGCGCGCCGCGCGCCGCTACCTGCGTCCGGACCAGATCTACGCCGACCTGAGCGCCGCGTCGGTGAGCGCCATGGAAAAGGCCCCCGGGCTGCTGGACGACGGGGCGGCGTTCGTGGACGCCGCGATCATGGGGCCGGTGCCGGTCGAGGGCATGAAGGTGCTGCTGCTCGCGAGCGGTGCGCGTGCGGAACGGTTCCGCGAGTTGCTCGCGCCTTACGGCATGAACATCCAGGTGGTCGAGGGCGGCGCGGGCGCCGCGAGCGCGATGAAGCTGCTGCGCGCCGTCTTCATGAAGGGCATCACCGCGCTGCTGCTCGAGTCGCTGGAGGCCGCGCAGCGCCGCGGCATCCGCGACGCGGTGGAGGCCGAAATCGTCCGCTGGATGGACAGCATGCCGTTCGCGCAGGTCGTCAAACGCTTCGTCGGCAGCACGGCGGTGCACGCGGCGCGGCGCGCGCACGAGATGAAGGACACGATGGAGCTGCTCCATGCGCTCGGGTCCTCGACGCGCATGACGCGTGCAACGAAAGCCTGGTTCCTGGAGGTCGCCCGGACCGGCCTGCCCGAGAAGCTCGACGGGCGCGTGCCCGACAGCATCGCGCCCGTCATCGACGCAGTTATCGCCGCCAGGAAGTCGTAAGGCGAGAGGCGAGAGGCTGTCTGCTTTAACTCCCGCATTGCGCGGGGTCATCCTCGATCCCACATCCCTCTGCCTGTTCCAACCGGTGCCTCAAGGACTCATCGCTCCGATGCAGGCAGGCGAACTGATCAGGATCTGCGAACCCTGATTGGAACGGGCCTCCTCCCTCAGCCCGCCGCGCCCCGCTTTGTCACGGCCTCACGTCTCCGCTTCGGGCCGCCTTGGCTTGTCCTTCTTTTTCTTGTTGCCGGCGGACACGCCGCCGCTCAGCGTGATTCTCATCGCGTCCTCGAGCGACAGGTCCAGCGGCTCCACCAGCGCTTTCGGCAGGTATACCGTGTAGCCGCCTATTCCGTAGCTCATCGGCAGATAGACGCCGACGATCTTCTCGGAGGCCGACTTGCCAGGCAGTCCCTTGGGGTCCTCGGTGGTCACGAAGCCGATCAGCCGCAGGTCCTGGATACGCACGGCCACGACCTGGCCGAAGCCCTTCTGCGAATCCTGCGACATGAAGGTGGCGATATCGCGGATGCTCAGGTAGATGCTTTTGACGACTGGGACGCTGGCCAGCAGCGAATCCGCGTATCCCAGCAGGCGGCGCGCGATCCGCGCGCTGACCACGATGCCGGCGACGAAAATGATCGCGATGCCCAGCACGATCCCGAGCCCGGGCCAGTAACGCCATTCCGGCAGCAGCTGGCGGATCAACCCGCCGAGGAGGTTTTCGGCCGTCATCGCGATCCAGGCGACGAGCGCGGCCGTGAGCGTGATGGGAAGCACCACGACCACGCCCCGGAGAAAGATCCCCGAGAGCACTTTTCCCGCTTTCCCGAGCATGGCCTTCAAGCAATTGACGGGTCAATGGATCGGCCGCATTTCCGCCGGCCCGCATCCGCGTTGTGCCCGGCCGGCGTGGATCATCGCCGGCCGGGCCGGTCGCATTCCTGGCGCCTGAGCCTTTCTTCGCGCCCTGGCTACGCTATCGATACTGCTCGGCGCACCGACGGATTTCGAGATTCGTGGCGTGCGCGAGGCAGCTTCTCGCGTCTTCATGTCTCCGCGAGCGCCGGGGTGCGGACGCCACCGGCTGCGCCGCGGATTTCGTTTCCGCGGCCGCTGCCGGCGGCTTCGCGGCGGCCGGCTTCTGTTGCTGCGCCTGCCCGGAGACGGGCGTGATGCAGAGCGTCGCGAATGCGGCTGCCAGGCCGATGCGCTTCATGGGGCGCCTCCTCAGAAAGGAAAACGTCATGGTAGCCCCGGGAATACGCGATTGCCAGAACGGCAAAAAGTCACGGCGAGCCGGAATGCCCCAAATCGCTTAAGCAGCCGGCCGCAACGGCCGCATCTCCGCCAGGCCGTCCGCGTCGGTCGCGGTGATCGTTGTGCGCACGACATGCCGCGGCTGGTCGTCGGGCCACGGGCGGCCGCGGTGCAGGATGCAGCGGTTGTCCCACATAATGACGTCACCCGGCTGCCAGCGGTGGAGGTACGTGTGGCCGGGCGCGGTGGTGTGCGCGATCAGCGCCTCGATCAGCGCCTGCGCCTCGGCGTCCGGCATGCCCTTGATCGCGAAGGTGTGGGCGGCGATATAGAGCGAGTCGCGGCCGTTCGCGGGATTGCGCCAGCGGATGCGCCAGCTCACCGGTGGCAGCGTGCCGCGCTCGCGCGCCGAGGCGAGGTGCGGCGCGATCTTGCCGCGCGAGTGCGCGTAGTCGTGGCGCGCATAGGCGTCCTTCAGCCGCGCGCGCGTCGTTTCCGGCAGCCGCTCCCAGCCGAGCCGCTGTGACGCGAACTCCGTCTCCCCGCCGGACGATGCGATGACGCGGGCCGAAAGCACGGACGCGAGCGCCGGGGGATCCTTGAAGCAGCTGTCGGTGTGCCACAGCTGGTTCGCGCGCGCCCGCAGCGCTTCCTTGTGATCGGGCGGCACGAGACTGCCGTCGGGCTCGATGTTGGTGAGGAGGGAGAACGGCGTGCCCTCGCCGCGCGAGGCGGCCTTCGCGATTTCCAGCGGCCCGAAGCGCTCCGAGAACGCGATCTGCAGCGCGTCGGTGACCGGCTGGCCGCGAAAGAGCAGGACCGAATGCGCCTCGAACGCCGCGCGCACCGCCGCGTAGGCAGCGTCCGATTCCGCGACGTCCGCGAGCCCGCAACCGCGGATCTCTGCAGCGAAACCGGGACCGATCGGTTTGATTTCCATCAGGTTATCTTCTCATATCGGCGGGAAGCGGGGGTGACGCCGGGGCGTGCCGGAAGGGCGACCTCGGTACTGGCCCAGTCACCCGTCACCAGTCACCAGTCACGAGTCACGCCTTATCAAAGGAGGTGGACCGCGGTCCACCGTCGCGGTATGGTACTTCCCGCATCCGTCGCCGAGGAGGGAGGCGGGGAAAGGCCCGGCAGCCTTGTCCCGCCCGATAATCGAGAGGCAGTCAGCACTGCTCCGCAGCCCTGGTTGCTGAGGTCCAGTCACCAGTCACTGGTCACGAGTCACTGCAATTGGAGACGGCGACATGATCTCTAAATCCCCGCTGCGTATCCTCCTGGCGGCCTGGGCGGCCGCGCTGCTCGCGGCCTGCGCGGCGGGCCCGTCCGTCGACACGGACGTCGTCATCGGCGCGCGCGATCTCGGCGGCAGCGTCACGAGCGCGAACGGGCCGGAAGCGGGGGTGTGGGTGATCGCGGAAACGCGGGACTTGCCGACGAAGTTCGCGAAGATCGTGGTGACCGACGCGAGCGGCCGCTACCTGATGCCCGACCTGCCGAAGGGAAGTTACGACGTTTGGGTGCGCGGCTACGGGCTGGTGGATTCGCCGAAGACGCGGGCATCGCCGGGCAAGCTGCTCAATCTCGAGGCGGTGGTCGCGCTGAGCGCGGCGGCCGCGGCCGAGTACTACCCGGCCATCTATTGGTACTCGATGCTGCGGATTCCGGCCGCGAGCGAATTTCCCGGCACGGGCTCCCGCGGCAACGGCATCGAGCCGGGCATGCGCACCCAGGCGCATTGGCTCAACACGGTGAAGACCAACGGCTGCATGTCCTGCCACGCGCTCGGCACCACGGGGACGCGCATCATTCCAAAAATGTTCGCGACCCTGCCGTCGGTCGAGGCGTGGGCGCGGCGGATCGCCTCCGGCCAGGCGATGACCACGATGATCCGCAACACCGGCCGCCTCGGCTCGCAGAAGGCATTGAGCCTGTGGGCCGACTGGACCGACCGCATTGCCGCGGGGGAGCTGCCGTTCGCGCGGCCCGAGCGCCCGCAGGGCGTCGAGCGCAATCTCGTGCTGACGGTGTGGGACTGGAGCCGGCCGACCGCCTACCTGCACGATCTCATCGGCACCGACCGCCGCAAGCCCACGGTCAACGCGAACGGCCGCTTCTATGGCGCGCCGGAAAACAGCACGGACTGGTGGCCGGTGCTCGATCCGCGCACGCATACCGCGACCGAGGTGAAGCACCCGGTGCGCGACCCGAAGACGCCGTCGCACCGCGCCGATCCCATGGCGCCGTCGCCGTACTGGGGTGCCGATCCCATCTGGGACAGCCAGACCAGCACGCACAACCAGATGATGGACGAGCAGGGCCGGGTGTGGGCTGCGGCGCGCATCCGGCACCCGAACAATCCGGACTGGTGCAAGAAGGGCTCCGACCATCCGTCGGCAAAAGTGTTTCCCCTGAACCGCGCGAACCGCCATCTCTCGATGTACGGCCCGAAGAGCGGCAAGTGGACGCTGATCTCCACCTGCTTCCCGACCCACCACGTGATCTTCGCCGAAGACGCGGATAACACGCTGTGGACCTCGAGCGGCGTCGGCGGCGCGGGCGTCGTCGGCTGGCTGAACCGCAAACAGTTCGAGGCCACCGGCGACGAGCAGGCGTCCCAAGGCTGGACACCGTTCGTGCTCGACACCAACGGCAACGGCCGGCGCGACGCCTACGTGGATCCCAAGGCGCCGGTGGACCCGAAGAAGGACAAGCGCGTCGCGGTCAATCTCTACAGCGTGGTCGTGAATCCGAAGGACGGCTCGGTATGGGGCACGTCACTCGCGCCTTGGCCAAGCTATGTCGTGCGTGTCGCGCCCGGGGCCGATCCCACGCACACCGCGCTCACGGAAATCTACGAGCCGCCGTTCCCCGCCTACGGCGCGCGCGGCGGCGACATCGACCGCAACGGCGTCTTCTGGGCGTCGTACGCGAGCGGGCACATGGCGAGCTTCGACCGCCGCAAGTGCAAGGGCCCGCTCAACGGCTCCAAGGCGACCGGCAAGCATTGCCCTGAAGGCTGGACGCTCTACCGCCTGCCCGGTCCGCAGTTCCGCGACGTCACGGACGACGGCAGCGCGGAGGCGAGCTACTACGTGTGGGTGGACTGGTTCAACACGCTGGGGTTGGGCGAGAACGTGCCGATCGCGACCGGCAACATGAGCGATTCGTACTTCGCGCTGGTCGACGGCCAGTGGGTGACGCTGCGCGTGCCGTACCCGGGCGGCTTCTTCGCGAAGTGGGGCGAGGGGCGCATCGACGACCCGCGCGCGGGCTGGAAGGGGCGTGCGATGTGGGCGACCAACTCCAACCGCACGATGTTCCACCTCGAAGGCGGGAAGGAGAACCGGCCGAAGGTGTACAAGCTGCAAATGCGGCCCGACCCGCTTGCGCGCTAGCGCGCAACGGCGCCGGGCGGTGACTCGTGACTGGTGACTGGTGACTCGGAAGGGCCGCGCGGCGCGCGGCCTTTTTGTTTCTTCGGCCGCGGATGAAGGCAAGAACCTTCAGCCAAAGAGAGCACAGAGAACACAGCATCTCAGAGCGTCTCAGGGACAGACCCCATTAAAAGAACAATAATGT
>Ga0326597_10006743_pt1 | contig 15670 bp, 20 predicted proteins | sample RVTome_12_FD_203789 | JGI IMG/M metagenome (GOLD analysis project Ga0326597, IMG submission 203789) | Soil microbial communities from uranium-contaminated site in the Upper Colorado River Basin, Wyoming, United States - RVT100D185 | ecosystem: Environmental > Terrestrial > Soil > Contaminated >...
GGACGCGATGGGATGCCGGGCGCGGGCCAGCTCCCATGCAACCATGATGTTTGTGGCGTAGAGCAGGGCCCCCAGGACGGCGGCAGTCCGAGAGCGCTTCCGGAGTCCCCAGGCCAGAGGCAACAACACCAGGCCACCCAGAAGGGCGCTGAGATGGATCTCTATGCCGACGGCAATGTTGCCGAGCGCGGCCAGCACAACGATGAGGCCTGACACTCCTGCGAGGAATAGAGTGGCCCAGAAGGCGAGATCGATCACCTCCTGCGCCGCTTGCCGCGTGTTAACGGGCGCCCACAGGGAACTACGCTTTGCCGCACCCATTCCCTGCTTCTCTCTGCGCGTGGCCTACCTTTTTGGTATGAGAGGCCAGCAACGGGGGCGAGGGAGCCTCTGGATTCCGCACAGCATGACGTGGTGGAGGACGCCGGTCGAGGGTTTCGGACGAAGAGCGGAAGCGCATCCAGGCGGGGACCGCGGGGCATGCGGGCCTTTGTAGTAGTTGATCCATTTGGTCCCCCATCACTGCGAACCCGATTCGGAAGGCTGGATAATCGAGACACCGCGCTTGCGCAACACCACTAAGTGCTGCAGCGCCAGCTCTTTCCGATCCGAATAGCGGAGGAGCTTCTTGAAATTGACTTTCCTCTCACACGCATAGTCGTCGGAAAAACGACCGCAGATCTCTTCGACTCGGCCCGCGTTTTCAGCCCTGGCGATGATGTATATCGTCTCGGTGTTGGCGCGAACGAGATCGTTGCGGATGTAGTTCACGTATGGTTCTACCGATGTAAGCAGTTTCGATGGCTTCCCGACGATAACGATTCCGAAGCGGCAGTATTCACCATCGAACGTTAGATCCCCCTGGTCGCCGATCGTACGGTTGGCAATCGGCTTCAAGAAATCGATCAGGCCGTTGACTTCGGTAATGACGAGTTGATCTTTGCGCTTCCCGAAAACTTTGTCTCCCAGGTATTCCAACTCCTGGACAAAGACCGGGAAGAATAGGCTACCGGAATCGATGATCGCGAAGTCATCGACGTAGATCGAAACCCGAGATTTTGCGTCTTCGGTCTTAGGATGAAGATACTGCTCAAGAAATGCTTCTACGACCGCCGGCTTTTCCTGCTCGAGGAGCTTTGTGCAAACGAACAGGTCTACGGCCTCTTTCTGGGGTGGCGACAAATAGCGCTTCGGTCTGCGCAGGAGGGTACCGGAAACGAAGAGATAGGCACCGTGAACGAAGTTGTGCTCCGTCGGGTCGTCTCGTCGAAGTCTGAGGACCACCGTGTCGTTGTCGATGATGCTCTTACGAGGGACGGATGGATCCACCCACTCTACACGGAGCTTTGTCGGCCCTACGCTGGGAACCTGACGGCGAAGAGTCTTGACGAATTCATTAACTCGACCTTGGAGGTCATGCTTAAGATAACGTTTGTGCGCACACCTGAAGATCCCACCAAGGCCGGCGAAGCCTTTCCATAGTAGAGCGGACCACTTTTCGATCTTTTCTGGAACGAGCAGTAGAATGAACAGGATGACCGCTGCAGGTCCGAGGCTTAGTAGGAGGTACTTGACCAGTTCGCTCATGGCTGTTGTCGAGTGCTGATATGGTGCATAAGCATCTTTACGCATGCAGGCAAGTCGCACGACACGCGGATCGTTCCACTGTCTGGGAAGATTGCGTTCAGGTTCTCAAGGGTAATCACTCCCTGACAGAACCGACATCGGGTTCGACCGGCCTGGACGTCGGACAGTAGTCCCATGCTCTTCAGGAAGCCGATCAGGTCGTCATCATGGACCGCCGTAACAGTAGATTTTTCCATGTGACTCTCCAACTTCTGAGGGACATCGCCTCGCACGGGCGAGTGTGCCTCAATCGACATAGGTAGGCGGTCGCCCGCTTTCCCTGTCACACCACCGTACATACGGATCACGTATACGGCGGTTCGGCGGATTAAGTGGAAGGACTCCCTTCCACCGGAGCGTCCTCTCTCCGCGTCCCAGCCCCGGGTTCATCCCCGAGGACCGTGCGGCCCAGGGGCAGCGTGAGCTGCCTATCGGATGCCCTCCCGCGGCTCGACATGAAGTAACTACTCCTCTCCTTCAATCCCCTCTCGGGGCACCGTTTGGGCCTTCGGTTCGCTGCGGTGCGGCTCGGCCTATCTGTTGCCTCGCCTTTCGGCTTTGGGGTGCCTCACTAGCCTCGCCTGCCTCGGACCTACTATGCCCTCTGCTGACTTCTGCCGACCGGTCAGGCCGGGTCCCCCCGGCCTCAGTCCCATCCTCCGGACAGTCGACAGATCTCCCAGGGTAAGGCACAGAACCTTTCGCGCGTAGGCGCCGGATTTATAAAGCACACCCCGCTGCGGATGGAGGACTTCGCGGTCACGTGCCCGCTCGTCCCGGGTGTACCACACCTCGTATCCGGTTCCTGTGCGTCGCCCCGCGCGTTTGGATTGGGCTTCCTCCAGACCCCACCTCGCGGTGACGCCCTTGCCCTTCTCCTAGCCTTCGGCTCCGCGATCACCTGGCGCGAGGACTTTCACCTCGCTCGTTCTGTGCCATGCCTGGCACACACGTTCCGGTTGAGCGGCGCGCGTAAGCGCGTCCGCCTCCAACCGGAGGCTAGGAGCCTTTACTGATGTCTGCAATTCCACGGAGTAAGCCCTCGAGGGCTGAGGCCGCATCAATCAAACCGTAGGCGTGCTGGAGACTGCGGGACGAGTCGCCCTCGTACTGACTCGCAAGGCATTTGTGCAAGCGGCAGATCTCCTGAGCGCGCCCGTATGAGTCTGGATACAGATCTTTGTTCTTCTCAAGAAACGCAAGGGCCGCTTGAATGAATCCCTCGTTAGAAAAGCGGAACTGCCGGTCCTCGACCAGTTGCGTCGCCGCGCGTTCGACCCGGTTAACTCGCGACAGCCTTTGCTGATACCAGACCGCCGTAAATGCGAGAACCGTGATCGCAACTCCATAAACCAAATGGATGAGCCTCTGTCGCTTGCCTTGGGCGGGCAGCAACAAGGCCACTACCGACGCTATGGATCCAACTACGCCGAGAACGGCGAAGAATTCGCCTGGCAATCACTGGCTCCTAACTGTAAGTATGCAGTCTGGATAAACCCGCAAGTACAGACTATGCCTTTCTCGATAAGACGCTCGACATTATCATGAGAGAATTAGATAACTCCAACCCTACGAGCACTTTCGCGCTGTAGGGGATCCGCAGCGAGCCGCCGTATATAGACTGCATACAACGGGTACCGTCGCCGCTTCCGTCGCTTTGCCGCTGGCGGCCGCCACACTTTGGGGCTTCCCCGCCCGCGTACTGACCCACAGAAACACAACAGCCCTCCGGGGTTCAGGGACCCCAAAGGGCTGCGCAGACTTCTCCGTCCCGGCTGAAGCGAGAATAATAGATGAACTTGGGTTCCCCGGAGCGGGTCACTTCGGTCTCCTCCGGTCACGGGGGGAACTTGGGGCGTCGAAAAGTGGGCGAATCCTACTCGGGACCCCTCAGGGAAGTCAAGGCAAAATTCCCGCCGTGTGGGAGCGGGAGACAGGGACCGCGGGGCATGCCGAGCCGGAGGCTATCACAAGAGGAACAAGGTTCCATCGTCCCCCATAACTCGGTCGCGCACTTCAGTCTACGCTGCACCCTGAGCAATGGCATCGATCGAAAGATCTTCGAGTTTAACCATCGGCCCGAGGTTGCGAACGGTCAAGGCTGCGAGTCTTCTCGCTCCGATTATCGAGCCCCATTTCTCGTAAATGAAATCGAGAACTGACTTCTTCGCAGTGGCCAGTCCAAGTGTGTCGCTGATCGAGAAGACTACCCCTGCTTCGTCATCACCGGCGACGGATGCGCGAACTTCCTCTGCCGCACGAATGATCGACTGGAGAAACTCGCCGACGGGCGGTATTTCTTTCTCCTCTTTCTGGCTCGACAAGTTTACATGGATTGCTTCTCGAAAGTCTAGCGTGATTCCGGATGGGCCAACCCCCTTGGGTGCAGCCTTAGATGCTCCTGGGACGCTCGGCTGAAACCAGTGATGTGCATCCACGAGAATGAGATCTGCGTTACCTCCAAAGGATTTGATTCCAAGACGCCTTAGTGCGATCCGGCAGGACTTGAAAGAATCAAGGTTGAAACGGATTCCCTTCGAGCGATTACCTGGTACGGTCCACTCCCACCCTAGGAAGTAGAAGTCGATTATGTTCCCTGACTCCTCATGGAGGAGGTGAAAGCGCTTGGCCAATTCGCGCGCAGTAATATCGCCGCCGTTCGCCTCGTCTATGACCAGCAGTAGACCAAGAGGCATGACGAAGTGCCGCCGAGTATTTCCCTTGAAGGCAGCACCGCGTGAAGTGGGTGGCGAACCCTCGTAGAACAACTCTCGCATCCGGTCCGCTACGAGCTCTTGGAACTCAGAAACGCTTCCGCTAACAAAGTCACCAGGCATCTCAAACCTCTTTCATGACGACGCACTGCATGCTGTGTGTTGAAGGCAACGTAGTAGGCTTATTCGACTTACTGGCCGTATCCTCCCGGCTGCACCTCACCATTCGGAGGCGCATGCAGATCGCTCCTGCCCAAAGGTACCCCCTGAGACTGCCAGCCGCCTTTACTCCTCAAGGCCGGGGGCCTTTCCATACTGCTGCCGCGGGCACTGCCCCTGCCTTTCCGCATGCCCTCCGCTCCCGCCGCGGTCGCCGAAATGCAGGACCCCTCACCGTCACGTCCCGGAACGCCCCCCCATCCGCCTCCCAAATGCCGGATACCTCGGAGGAAAGGTCTGCTAATCTACTTCGTCCCTTTGATAACTGTGCTACCTAGTCCCCCTTAAGGTAGGGGTTCGCGTTTGTGCTAGTAGGGCATAAGCGTCTACATCTTACTGAACTCTTTGAGCGTCGCCTTTACGATCTCCGGGTCTGTAGTCGCAAGGTCGAGGCGCTTCCGATCAGTCTTGATGCGTACGTAGGTCTTCCGAGCAGGCCCCTTTCTCTTGATGAGCGAGGCAGCGTACGCCTTGAGGTGGTCAATGCACGTAAGCGTATTGGCCGCAACTTGGATCACGATTGCTATAGTTGCGGCGACATGATCCGGTATGCCCGCGACATCCTCCTGGAGCCTGACGCCGCGACACGTAATCTTCGCGTCTGGGTCGTTGACCTTGATAATCTTGCCGACCTCTTGCATGTTGAGCTGAGTGGTTTCCAACGAAAAGTTGTGTGTCATGTCGCGATGCTCCACCTCTTTAGGACCTGAGGGTTCGCCCCCAGTTCTGCCAGCATCCCGGCCTTGTTGAGTGAAACTTCGTACACGAGAAAGAGCAACGTAAGGCGAGTCTGCTTTCCATAAGGGAGGTTGCCAGTCGGAGCAACTTCTTCCGCCCCGGCTGCCGCCGGGCGGGGACCGAGGAGCATGGCAAGGTGGAGAGGACTGTAAGATAAAGTTGAAGCGAATTAGCGCATTATGGTACTGCTTAGTCCTTCCCTCGGTCCCAAGTCCGCACGATCTCTCGCACATCTCGTAGGTTCTTTGCCACCGCACATTCGACCCGCAGGTCGCTAACACCTGACGGGAAGAACGCGATCCCACGTCCGCACGCCTTAACGAGATGGAGATCGTACTTGCTGTCTCCCACTGCTACGACTTCCTTAATCCCGACTCCCATCGGCAGAAGCAGCTCATTGAGTGCGAGGTCCTTTCTCAAGAGCTCCACGCGCATAATTCCCTCGCCCGTCAAAGTTCCGGCGGAGTCCACCTCCAAGCCGTTAGCCACCCAGTGATCTATGCCCAGGTCTTCACATACAGCCCCTGCCAAAACGTCGATGCCCGCGCTTACTACAACAATGGTACGATCATCAGCGTTTAGGTCGTCTACGGCTTCCCGCGCCTCTCTTCGGACGGTGTATCTCCGAAGCACATTGTGGATCTCGGCGAGGGTCCTTCTTCCCCACAGGGCAATGTCCCGCCGCATAAATTCCCTGTAGTCGATTCGACCGGATTCGTAGTCTCGGAGGTTCCCCCGTGCCTTCTCGGTCACGCCAAAAGCGCGGTGGACTGTTATCCATGCACTCGGTTCCTCCACAAGCACCCCGTCTAGATCGAATGCAACTACTCGCCATCTCATAGTCCGCCGAATCAAAAGAACATCCCATCACCTGCGTGGTGAGACAAAACATACCACATCGCGACAATGCCAACCACCAGCGGGAGCCCATAAAAAACCAACAGGGTGAGCCCCGCATGGCACCGGGTTACCTTAGTGGAAATGAGCGTTGTAAGGCCAAGGAGGGGAACCCCTGAAAAAGTGCGGCCCTCCATTTGCCTATCCAGTCGCTCGCCCATCTCAACGGAGGCCACGAGCAGCCTGTAATAGTAGAAATAGTCTACTGCCAGAATGCTCACTAGGAGAAGCAAGCCGAAAGCAAGGATGGCGGCACTCGGATGGACCCGGTATCCGAACACGTCGAGAAATTTCCATGGAAATTGGGCAATTGAAAGGGCCGCTGCTCCGTATACAGCAATCACAACGCTGACGCCTGTAGTCCGCATTCGCAGGATGATTTCATTGAAGTGCATTTGGACGTCAATAACGGCCTTCCACTGTTCTAGGAAAACTTTCGCATCCCCTCGGCTCACCTCGTGCCCTCCAGGAGCCTGAGGCGGCGGCTGCGCGGCGGCATTTTGCGTTCCCGCTGGAGCACCTGGGGAAGGACCACTTGGAACAGGATCAGGAGATTGAAGGCGCGTCGTCATTGCCGCCCCTCCTTACCGACGCTCTCAGGATGTGCCCCTCAACCGCCTCGGCGAGTGGCTTTAGATCTTGCTGGAATGCTGGCCAGTGCACGATTGAGGTAGCGGATTCTGCCAGCATGAGGTTAACGTCCGTGGGGCTGTCTCCACCTCTACGTATATCTGTACGGAGAGCAACGATGGGCTTTCCAAGAGCAAATGCAAACCCACACTCCCATGAAGTTCCGGAGTCCACATCAGCGCCGTCGAAGACTGCGACAATCACATCGGCATCGCGCAGCTCGCGTGTAAGAGCTTGGAATAAGCCGTCTGCCTGAAACGTCCCGTCAGGGGAAATCAGGTCACGGACAATGACCTGTGGCAGGGAGACGCTGTGACCACGCTCCTCCAGCGCGTCGGCGAGTTGCGAGTTCCATCGTCTCTCAGCTTGTGTAAAGAGAGGAGAAGCAATGTATATTTTCATGATCTGCCTCAGGGCCTTCTCCAGCATGCTGAAATTCTCGGGTAGGCTCTCGGGCAGTGACCGGCACACGCCGCGGGAAACATACTCCAGGCCCCTGCTCTGGTCAAGTCTAGCCGCGCTGTTGGCCGAAGATCGAAATCTCCGCTTTCGCCAAATGGAATTCTCCCCCCTAGAGAACGCCGCCCCCGCGATCGCCTCACACGTACCCTAAACCGAGGGAGGTTACCAACTGAAGCAACTTCTCTTACGACGCCGCCACCGGACGGCGGCCGCGCGTGTCCAACTCGCGGCGGCGGAGATGGCCTGGGGCGAGATTTCAGTACGTGGTCGAGCGGGGGAGCCTCGATTCCGCGCGGCATGACGGAGTGGTGGACGCCGGTCGAAGATCCCGGGCGAAGCGCGGGACCGAAGGTTCGGGACGAAGAGCGGAAGGGCATCCAGCCGGGGGCCGCAGGCCATGGCGTGGGAGGCCTAGCACAAAGCGATTAAAGCGGCAATCCCCCACTTGCCACAAAAGCTCCCATCAGCTCGACAGCCGCGTCCCCTCAAGGTTATAGATGGAGGCTCCAAGCTTTTCGTGACGACGCCAGGTCGTCTGACGGAGCCTTAGGACCTCACCCGGTTCGAGGCATTCGTTTTTCAGCCTATTGAGATGCTCGCGGCAGAGACTCGGTACGTCTATGAGACTCGGCCTCGATCCGTCGATATCACTGAGTTCGCCTTCAGCTTGGCGATTGCAGAGATAACAGGTGGCCATGTATCACCTCGACTCTCGTTTGACCGAGTGCTGACCCCCGATCCGGCTCCCCTGACCTGTGTCCGAGCCTCCGCCCACCCGACTGAAGCGGGACGTAGTTCATTTATTCCACTTTTCACTTGCCGTGTATTCGGGCCAGAACGAAAAGCGGCCCTTGGGGAGGTGCTGTCCCCAAAGGGCCGCGATTTCGATGACCAGTTCCAGCCGGCATCCCTGCCCCCCGGTCCTCCCGCAGGGAACCCCCGATCAACCGGGCTTCACGCTATCTCGGACATTCGAGATGTGTCAAGGTGATTCTCGCTCTCCTAACTGGGGGATACGCCGAACATCGCGGCTGGGGCGCGGGGCATGGCCAGCAGGAGAGGACTATAAGGTTAACCTGAATCCGGCGTGAGTCGAGTAAGGCCCGTCTTCCTAGACTTGCATTTTCGGCGTGGGACCTCGATTCTTCCCATCTCCCGGAAACCTCATTTTTAATGAGGTTAGCGGGAAGAGGGGTTTTCGGGTCGCCACATGCTTTACGGCCGGACCCCGCAAGGGCAGAATCGACAGCATCGTGTCCCTCGTTGGCACAATCACGCCGGCTTCAGGTTAATACAGTTGCAACGTCCCGGATTACATCATACACACCTTCAAGCTAAACCCGACTGCTTACAGAGCTCGTGATAGAGTGCTGCCTCTCCGCTCGCGCCAGGCTTGTACGTGTCAGGTGTGAAGTCAGAATCCTTCAGCTTGATCCGTTGGAAGCGTGAGCTAAATTCCGACCTAGAGATCACCTGATCCGGCCGATCAAACGCATTGTACGCATCCCTAAGAAATCTCATTAGACCGCCAAAGCCATTTGTGCGGTTCAGGATATTGCCCGGTCGTCTGTCCCACCAAGAATCAGGCCATCGCTCGGCAACTGCCTCGAAGTAATTCCACAGCACACGCGCAATCTCAGCATCTCTCTCATCGATAAACATATTTCGGAAGATGTACTTCCGGCATTCGGTTCGATCGGGCCGTTCGAGCTTCTTGCCTCGCTTTATTAGATCCCTGTCCCGCATAGCGTTGTCGGTTATATACGGCAGCAACCGATCGACGAAGGCCGCCTGGGTAAGAGTCTCAGTTGGCGCACCCGTGGCCCGACCAAGGATCTTGATTTTCCCTTCGAAGGGACTCCCCTTTTTTCCATTCAGGAGTTTGGCGACGTTGTGGCACGTCTTCTGCGGGCTCCGGCCGCTCGCGTATTCGAAGAGGTCGTATGCGAGACTCTTGCTGACGCGGGTTTGCTTCAAATTGATTGTTGCGAACAAAAGGGCCTGATCCTCGATGTCCATATCTATGAATATTGTCACGCTCATGCCGAATTCGCGCTCGTAGCCCTCTAACCCGGCTATTCTATGCTGGCCGTCGATGATCTTTGCAACCTGTGCATCACGCCTGACCTTCATCCTGCCGGTACGAGAATCATATTCGGCATCTTTGCTCTCTATGGCGAGGATGATGCTGGTAGGGAATGAGGCGTCCATGGTTCTAACGTATTGCTTGAGCTCCTCTACGCGATCTGGTGAAAGCGGTCGCTGAATCCCGATTACCTTCTCGACATCCCTTTCTTCGATGCGACGCACATCAGCATGCGAAATAGCCAATATGTGCTGAGCCGACATGACGCCGAGGTAGAATGTACCGATCGGCTGCGCAACCTCTAGGGCAGAAAATGAGATGTACTGGGCCATGGCCTATCTCAACTCGTCGAACTGTCTTTCGAAGGTCATTTGCCTCTGAGCTATAATTCCGCGGATGTCTGCGGCGCGTCTGAGGTTGTCGAAAAGGTTCACCACGAAGGCGAGCCCCGCACTTACCACGAAGAGAAAGAGGGACCAAAGGGCCACAGACTTCTCTTCAACGGGCCCGATGAGTTTGACATGCTGGAGAACCGTGATCCCCGCGAAGATGAGTACAGACACGAGGAGGAACAAGACGGCGACGAATACAAAGAGCCCACGCCTTGGAAAGGACACATCTTCTTGTTCAGTAACGGTCACATAGATTGCAGGAGCGAGCAAGGCAGCACTATATAGCGCGAACTCGCCATGCGAGGCCAACCTGATCCAAGGCACACCACCGGGAGCGATCGAATAGAGTAAGGCGCCACCCCATACGGGAACTAGGCTTCCGACTATGGTGTAGAGGAACCACTCTGCCGAGTCCCTAAGGTGGTCGCGTTTCAACTGCCCAAGGGTCCATAAGAACGTCAGTCGCTCGGCCATTTAGCTCCCCTGTAGTTAGTGATAACGAGTTCACGAATACGATGCTTTGTGGCCTTGCACGTCACAAAGCGAGTCACAGAGAGCGACGCAATGTTGAAACCTGTGTACAAGCGCCGGATCGGACTCGTGTCCGCGTTGCTAATGAGGACGAGGCATCCCCGGGCGTCGAGTTCTCTCACGCACCGTGCTAGCCTCTCGTGGTCCTGCACCTGAAAGCGAACCGCCGTGTAATGCCGGAAAAAAGAGGTGCCGTTCAAGGGCGGATACGGAGGGTCGAGGTAGATAAAGTCCCCGCGCTGGGCGTCCTCGAGAGCCCTCTCGAACGGTGCGACTTCGATCCTTGCACGCTTCAGAGCATAGCTGGCACGTCTGAGTAGCGTCCGAGATGGCAAGATAAGCCGGCTCTTACTTCCGTAGGGCACGTTGAACTTGCCCTCGCGATTGACCCTGAAAATCCCATTGAAGCACGCCTTGTTGAGATAGATGAAGCGAGCAGCCTGGGCAGATGAGAAGGGTAAGCGGTTGTAGTCGTTGCGAATGCGGTAATAGTATCCCCTGCTGGACCTGCACGCATGTTGGGCGAGACAGGCTCCGACTCGCTCTGGATTATCCCGGACGAACTCATAGCACCGGATGAGATGATCATTCGCATCGGAGAGGACAGCTCGCGCGGGCCGTACCGCAAAGAACAGAGACCCGGCTCCGAGAAACGGCTCACGATATAGACGTCTATCAAGGTCCGGGGGTAAAAAGGGAAGGAAACGCTTAACCAAGTGATTCTTGCCGCCCGCCCACGCTAGAAAGGGTGGGATTCGGGATCCAAGAGCGTCATTGCGTGAGTCCGAGGTTCCGCTCACTCACCATTCCTTCAGAGCACAAAGGTTAACATTCAATCAATGCAATGACAACTCCCAACCTGCATGTCAGCTAATGTAAAAAGGGACATACTTCATTTACTTCACACCTACTCTGCAGCTTCTTGGGTCAAGAAAAGAAAGCGGCCCTCGGGGAGGTGCTGTCCCCAACGGGCCGCTGTTTCGTAGGCCAGTTCGAGCTCGCATCCCTGCCCCCCGGTTCTCCCGCAGGGAAACCCCGATCAACTGGGCAGGACCCTACCTTTCAGGCTGGGAGGTGTCAAGGCGATTTTTCGCTATCGACGGCGGGGATCAGGTGTCAGGGGCCGGGGGTCAGGGACACGGGGCCAGCCAGCCACCGCAGGAATCTTACGCGTCGCTCACAGAGAGGGCTTTCCCTTGGCACCGAAAAAGCGGCCGGGTCCCCCATTACTGGAACCTTCTGTGCGCCCTCCGTTGCCCCTCCAGCCACGCCTCCGCGATCCGCCGCATCAACAGCTCACGGGTCACACTCGGCTGCGCCTCGATGGCGGCCAGGGTCTCGGCGGCCTGGTCCTCCGGAACCCCCGCGGTGTCGGCAATCTGCCGGATCGCGGTGGCGTGCCCGGCTTCCTGAGGAACTGTCCGCTCGGCCTCGACTGCAGCTTGGAGGTTCGTCAGGAGCTCCGCAGGCACGTCCCCGGCCTCGACGGCCTGCGCGACCCGCCGGAGGAGCCAAACTTCGAAGGCCTCCATCGAGTCAGGCGCGGGGCTACCGTCCACGGGGGCGTCCCTTCTTTTGCCGAGCAATCTCTTCCAAAACTTCCTTGTGGGTCAGGATGCCTTTGCGCTCTAAGACAGCGATCACCGCGGCGATCTCAAACGCGTTGGAGACCGCCAGTTCCTGAAGACTCACCAGCTGCTCGGGCCGGGCATGTTCCGCCATGGCGCCTCCGGGGAAAAACGGGTTCCCTGGCTTGGCCTAGTCTCCCCGTATCCGCATCCGCTTGCGAAAGGCCGCTGGACTTTCGTATTTGTCTCCCTGGACCCACATTCCTACACGATCCTGCCTCGCCTTCGACTCGGCCTGCTCCAGTTCCCGGCAGTGCGCCTGGCAGGGTGCGCCACGATACACTTCCGCGTATCCCATCGCCACCATCAGAAGGTTCACGTTGATCTGCTCATCCCAGATAACGGCAAGGACTCGCTTATACCGATCCGGGCCGAAGGCATCCACCCGAACCATCCTGCCGCCGACGAGGTGGTCCAAGTAATCCCGGGCTTCCTCGCCGAAGGGTTGGCCCGGTTTCGTGCTATGCGCCGCCTCGGGGGCGTCGATGCCGAGGAAGCGGATGCGGAGCTTGGTGCCGTTGTCGGTGATGGCGATGAGGGTGTCGCCGTCGCTGACGCGCTCCACCTTGGCGATCAGGGTGCGAGGGGCGGCGGCTTGAGAAGAAGCGACCAGGAGAAGAATGGCAGCGATGATGAAGAGGCTTTGCCAGGCAGCCCAAGACAACCAGCCTCGCCGAGATCCAGGGGGTAGGTCCATCAGTCACCCACTTCCCTAGCTGAAAATTGCCGGACACCCTCAGTAGGTTAACATCAGGCGGTCGGCAACGACTTCTCCTTCGAGCGACCGGCCCTGCATTTGGAACCGCTTGAGCATGGATCGGCCGACGCTGATTAGGATTTCTCGTTTGAAGAGGCCGCGTGGAATGGGGATATTGCAAACCATGTCCCCGGACTTCTTCGTCCCGTCAATGCTGAGGGCGAGGAACACACCACGGGACTTGCAGCGAGCGATGACATGAAAGAGCCGCTCAAGCCCGAAGGATTGAGCCCCGTAGAGGATTGATTGGCTGTGCGTGTACGGCGGGTCGCAATAAATGAGGTCTCCTCGCCTCGCCATCTCCATGGCCTGCTCGAAGTCCATGTTGTAGAACTCGGCCCCCTTCGTACGGCGGTGCCAGTCGTCTACCCGTCGGGCGAACTCCTCGGGACGAATGGGTGTGTGGGCACCGCACGGGGTTGAAATGTATCCGTCCGCCTTTCGGAACCTGACCACCCCCCCGTAGCATGACCGACACAGGAAGAGGAGGTCGGCACCATTGGGACGTGCATTGTACGATGTCTTGATGCGCTCGTATATCGCCACGTTGTCGCCAGCTATCATGGCGTGCCATCTGTCTGCGTACCACTTCTTCAACGTCCCAGGGGATTCAGCTAGCCTTCGCCAAATCTCCATAAGCGGCTCGAAGATATCCGACCCGATGGCATGTTGAGGAGCAATGGCCCCAAGCACAGCACCGCTCCCAAGAAAGGGTTCGAAATAGCTGCCGAACCGAGTGGGGAAATAAGAGATGATCTCATCGGCGAACCGTTGCTTGTTCCCAACCCACTTGAGCAATGGTTTGAAAGGCTTCCCGGTCTGGGTCCTAGACAGCGCCCCCGAGGCCTCGAACAGCGGAAGTTGGCGAACAGGTCCACGATCTACCCGCAAGGCTCTACCCCCTTGACTGGGCGAGAGTGTTTTTTGTGTTTCCTGACGGCCATGTCTCCCTCGACGACTCTCCCTCATATTTGCTCGCCCGGATGCTAGTTGATTTTCACTTGTCGGTCCAAGAATATCCCAGTTTGGGATATTCGTCAACCTCCCGTATGCTGCTGCCAAATGGACCGCCGAACTTCACAAATTCCTCGGCAGCACCTCCAGCGTCTCCTGCGCGAAGTCCGCCTCAAAGCCGGGCTGCGACAGACAGACCTGGCGAAAAAGCTGAAGAAGCCGCAGTCCTTTGTCAGCAAGTACGAGTCGGGGGAGCGACGGCTCGACCTCATCGAGCTCAGGCAAGTCTGCGACGCCCTCGGCATCGCACTGGAGGAGCTTGTCCGAAGGTTCGAGGGTTCCCTCCGATGAGGCCCCTTGAGGGGTTCCCGCGCCAGCCGAAGCGCTTTTGGGCGAATGTCCGTCTCATCAGCCAGCACGTCGGCTACACCCTCAGAAACACCGGGCAAATCAGAATCCTCACGCTTCAGGAGGTGGCCCGCGCCCTTCGTGACATGGGTCTTGAGCCGTCGAGCGTGGTGGATTCAAAGGGTCAACCAACACCTCTGGGGGCCTCGCTTGTCGACTACTTCCGGTATCGCGCCGAGGTCCTAAACGGCTTTGTCGAACCTCGCCTGATGGACGTGAACCGTGCCAAGGAGCTCTTCGACGAACTCTACGCCAGGCTTTCGCCCGGCTGCCCCATCCCCATGAATAAACAGAAGGGGGAGAAGAAGGTCCCCGCTTACTTCACAGGAATCGTGAATATGCTCATCGAGGCGAACCTGCAGGGTCTCCCCTGTGAATATGATCCGCGGGGCCTTGTCGTCATCACTGCGGATGGGGCTCCCGTGCGTACGCTTGCGCGGCGCGTAGATGGGGCCTTCCCGAGTCGGATTAACCCCGTCGCAATCTGGGAGATCAAGGAATACTACTTCACGACGACGTTCGGCAGCCGGGTTGCCGATGGTGTCTATGAAAGCCTCCTCGACGGCGTTGAGTTGGGGGAGCTCCTTGAGCATGAGGGGATTCGTGTCCTGCACTACCTGATGGTGGACGACTACAACACTTGGTGGAATGATGGCCGTTCGTACCTCTGCCGCATCATCGACATGCTTAACATGGGCTACGTGGACGAGGTGCTCTTCGGACGGGAGGTGATGGATAGACTCCCGGCGGTAGTCCAGGAGTGGGTCGGGATCCTGCAGAGCCGTGACCGTCGGCCGTAGGCTCACCCGTTCTGAACTCGAAGACCGACTCGCCTACCTCGATCGGACGCTGGTTCGCCGCTCGCCAGCCGAAACAGGTTCCAAACCCCAATTACCGCTTAACGGTTAATTGCCATAAGAACGTTTACATCTCTTCCCAGAGAACCTCACCGCGAAATGTTGAGAGGATCAAAGGGCAAGATCGGTTCACGAACTCGCAACCCTTTAGGACTGACTCTCGAGGGTTAACGGCCGGGGCCGGGGCCAGCTCGCAACGGTTCTGGAATTCTGTAGCGAGTGGTAACCCTGGCCTGGATATCTTTGGCCCGTCTTCATTTTTGCTGATGCGAGGCCATAAAACGAAGGAGGCGGATGCAAAGCTCGTTGTCACTTGTGGAGACGATGACTGTCTCGTCGGGATTGACCTGCTCCGGAGTGGCGAGAAGGGTGCGAGGATGTGGGAGCGTGAGTGGGGGGTGGAAGAAGCAAGGGAACCGTTGCGGCCGTGGAGAAGGAGAGTCGGCAAGCCTTCATGGGCGAACAACTTTACCCAAGTAAAGGTACACTCCTTTTGGCTGCCTGAGAGTCGAAATCAGTGGCGTCGGTCCGTCTGGCCGTGCGCTGCGGGAGCGGGAGGGTGGCCGGCTTAGCGGATCAGACGGGACAGCGAGGTCTTGAGGTCTTCCAGATTGAAGGGCTTCCGCAGGTAGTCGCTCACTCCCGCCCGCAGGGCGCGAATCGCCACCTCTTCCGATCCATACGCCGTGAGGACCAGGATGGGGGCCGGGGAGATCGCCCGGAATCTTCCGACCAGGTCCAGCCCGTGCTCTTTGCCGAGCAGGACGTCGA
>Ga0326597_10006744_pt1 | contig 15670 bp, 17 predicted proteins | sample RVTome_12_FD_203789 | JGI IMG/M metagenome (GOLD analysis project Ga0326597, IMG submission 203789) | Soil microbial communities from uranium-contaminated site in the Upper Colorado River Basin, Wyoming, United States - RVT100D185 | ecosystem: Environmental > Terrestrial > Soil > Contaminated >...
TGGACGCCTCTTTCCAGGAGAACGACCATGACCGTGTCGCGTCGCGTACCGGGGAACGTCCGCACTTTGGTGTGTCTCGTATCCTTCACCCTTTTGTGTCTGACGGTGGTTGCGACCGCCGACACCCTGGTGCTGCGCGACGGCCGGCGGGTCCAGGGCGAGCTGATTGCCGTCCGCAACGGCGTGGTCGAGTTCGATCAACGCCGGGGCTTCTTCGGCGGGGCCGATCGGCTGCGCGTCGACCGCGCCGACGTCGCGCGCATCGAGCTCGACGAGGCGGGCGGGGGCATCAGCGGGGGCGATCCGTCGCGGCCGTCGGGTCTGCGCGAGCGGTCCGTGAGCGTATCGTCGGGCCAGCCGTGGACCGACCCCGGCGTCAGCGTGCGCGCCGGGCAGACGCTCTACTTCCAGGCGACGGGCCGCGTCCGCTGGGGTCCCGGCCGCCAGGACGGTCCGGGCGGCGAGAGCAACTCACCCGTCAACAACGCTCGCCCGATTCCCGGGCGGCCGGCCGCGGGCCTCATCGGACGCATCGGCGAAACCGACGAGTACTTCTTCATCGGCGCCGACGAAGGGCCCGTCCGGATGCGGTCATCGGGGCAGCTCTATCTGGGGATCAACGACGACTACCTGCCCGACAACACCGGCAGCTTCCAGGTGACGGTGTTCTTCTAGAGCCCGGATGCCGACCGGGCGCGAGCCCGGGCGCCTCTTCGTGCTAAAGTCTGATGGTTCATGGACTTCCGCCTCACGGAGGAGCAGGAGCTGCTGCGCCGCAGCGTCCGCGAGTTCGCGGAGACGGAGATCCGCCCGCACGTCAGGGAGTGGGACGACGCGCAGCATTTCCCCTCCGAGTTGATGCCCAAGCTCGGGCAGCTCGGGCTGCTGGGCATCCAGATCCCGGAATCGTACGGCGGCGCCGGCCTGACCGCCGTCGACTACTGCATCTGCATCGAAGAGCTCGCCCGCGTTGATCCGGGCGTCGCCCTCTCGGTCGCGGCGCACAACGGTCTCTGCTCGGCGCACATCTTCATGTTCGGCACCGAAGCGCAGAAGCAGCAGTACCTGCTGCCGCTGGCGCGCGGGGAGAAGATCGGCGCGTGGGCGCTGACCGAGTCGAGCTCGGGCAGCGACGCCGCCGGCATGCGCACGACCGCCGCCCGCTCCGGCTCCTGCTGGGTGCTGAACGGCTCCAAGACCTTCACGACGCACGGCCGCGCCGGCCAGATCATGGTGGCGATGGCGGTGACGGACAAGGCGGCCGGCACCAAGGGCATCTCGGCCTTCATCATCGAACACGGCACCGCCGGAATGACGCCGGGCCGGAAGGACGACAAGCTCGGGATGCGCGCGAGCGACACGAGCGAAGTGCTGTTCGACAACTGCCAGATTCCCGCCGACCAGCTGCTCGGCGAGGAGGGGCAGGGGTTCGTGCACACGATGCAGGTGCTCGATGCCGGGCGGATTGGCATCGCGGCGCTGTCGGTCGGGCTCGCCCAGGGCGCCTACGAGGCGGCCCGGAACTACGCGCAGGAGCGCACGGCGTTCGGCGGGGCGATCAGCGGATTCCAGGCGATCCGGTGGAAGCTCGCCGACAACGCGACGAGAATCGAGGCGGCACGGCTGCTGACCTACCGCGCCGCGTTCCTCAAGGATCGCGGCGTGCGCCTGACGCTCGAATCGTCGATGGCCAAGCTCTATGCGAGCGAGATCGCGGTGAAGGCGGCCGACGACTGCGTGCAGATTCACGGCGGGTACGGGTTCGTGAAGGATTATCCGGCCGAGAAGTTCTTCCGCGACGTGAAGCTCACCACGATCGGCGAGGGCACGAGCGAGATTCAGCGGCTCGTCATCGCGCGGCAGCTCCTGGCGAGATGACCGACACGCTCGCCGAGCGCGTGCTCGCGGGCGACCCGCGCGCGGTGGCTCGGGCGATTTCGCTCGTCGAAGACGAAGATCCGGCGAGCGCCGATCTGATCCGCTCGATTTTCGGCCGGACGGGGCGCGCGTACCTGATCGGCGTGACGGGGCCGCCCGGTGCGGGCAAGAGCACGCTCGTCGATCGGCTCATCGCCGGGATTCGGCGCGCTCCGGACCGCCGCCCAGGGGAGCCGGGCGCAGGGGCGGCCGCGGGCGGGTTGACGGTCGGCGTCGTTGCCGTCGATCCGACGAGCCCCTTCACCGGCGGCGCCGTGCTGGGAGACCGCCTGCGCATGCAGACGCATGCGGGGGACGACGGCGTGTTCATCCGCAGCATGGCGACCCGCGGTCACCTCGGCGGGGTGGCGCGCGCGACCGGCGACGCCGCCCTCGTGCTGGACGCGGCCGGCAAGGACGTCGTCATCATCGAGACGGTCGGCGTCGGGCAGGACGAGGTCGACATCGTGCGCACCGCCGACATCTCGGTCGTGACCCTCGTGCCGGGCACCGGCGACGAGGTGCAGGCGCTCAAGGCGGGCATCATGGAGATCGCGGACATCTTCGTCGTGAACAAGGCGGACCGCGAAGGAGCCGACCGCCTCGTGTCGGCCATCGAAGCGAACCTCTCGCTGCACGCGTACGGAGAGGGCGCCTGGCGGCCGCCGATCCTCAAGACCGTCGCGACCAGCGGAGCGGGGGTGGCCGAGCTGCTGACGGCGATCTGGAACTTCCGCGACCACGCCTCGCGCACACGGGCCGACAGGCGCCGCGCGCGCACCGAGGATCGGCTCCGCGAGCTGATCGCCCGGCGCTTCATGGACCATCTCGAGGGGCGGGTCCTCGCTTCCGGCGAGCTGGCGGCGGTCGTCGAGCGCGTTGCCGCGCGCGAGCTCGATCCGTATACCGCGGCAAGCGAGCTGCTTCGCCGCGCGCTGCCGGCATGAAGGCGTTCCTGGATCACGTCGGCATCGCGGTGGGGGACCTCGCGGCGGCGCTGGCTTTCTATCGCGACGCCCTCGGTCTCGAGATCGCGGCGCCCGAAGAGGTCGCGTCGCAGCGCGTGCGCGCGCACTTCGTCCCTCTCGGCGAGCCGGGCACGCGCGACGCCGGCCCCCCCGGCGCGGCGCTCGAGCTCCTCGAAGCGACCGCGCCCGACTCGCCCATCGCGAAGTACGTCGCGAGGCGCGGCCCCGGCCTCCACCACCTCACGCTGCGCGTGGACGACATCGCCGCGGCCCTGGCCCTGCTCAAGGCGCGCGGGGCCAGGCTCATCGACGAGCAGCCGCGCGTGGGCGCCGAGGGTGCGCTCGTCGCCTTCATCCACCCGTCGAGCGCCCACGGCGTGCTGGTCGAGCTGAAACAGAGCGGCGGGGCGGCGTCGACGGCACCCCGCAGGCAGGACGTCGCAGCGCCGGCGATCGCGAGGTACGCGCTCGGAAATCTCGAGCTGACGTCGCTTCACGACGGCTTTCTCCGGCTCGACGGCGGCTCCATGTTCGGCGTGGTGCCGAAGGTCCTGTGGGCCCCCCAGGCGCCGCCCGACGAGCGCAATCGCATCACTCTAGCCATGCGGCCGCTTCTCGTTCGCGGCGCGCGCACGATGCTCATCGACGCCGGCCTGGGCGACAAGCAGGACGAGAAGTTCCTCGAGATGTACGGCGTCGACCGGGGGAGACATCTCGAGCACTCGCTCGCCGACGCCGGCGTCGCGCCCGACGCCATCGACGTCGTGCTGGCGACGCACCTGCACTTCGATCATGCCGGCGGGTTCACGATGCGGGACGCCGCCGGCCGCGTCCGTCCGCGGTTCCCGCGCGCCCGGTACGTGGTCCGGCGCGGCGAGTGGGAGGACGCGATGCACCCCCACGAGCGGAACCGGGCCAGCTATCTGGCCGACAACTTCGCGCCGCTCGCGGCGGCGGGCGTGCTGGAGCTCGTCGACGAGGATCAGACGATCATGCCGGGCGTCCGCGTGCGCCGCACGGGCGGTCACACCAGGCACCATCAGATGGTGGTGCTCGAGTCGGGTGGCCGGCAGGCGGCGTTCGTGGCCGACCTCATGCCGACGGTCGCGCACCTGCCCGACGCGTGGATCATGGGCTACGACCTGTACCCCATGGACACGCTCCAGGCCAAGAAGGCGTTCGTTCGGGAGGCCGTCGAGCAGAAGACGCTCGTGATCTTCGAGCACGATCCCGCCGTTGTCGCGGGATACATCGAGGAGGAGAGCGGCAGGCGGCGCCTGGTTCCGACGCCCGCCGGCTAACACAATGGGCGCAGTGGACACAAAGGGCCTCATCTGCCGTAACCTCCTGTCTGCTCCGTTGACGAACAGGATTCGCACCGACCTATGAGCGTTCAAATCGGGATCATCGGCGGCAGCGGTCTCTACGACATGGCGGAGCTGACCGACCGCGAGGAGCGGACGCTGACGACGCCGTTCGGCGACCCGTCGGCGCCGTATCTGATTGGCACGCTGCGGGGCAAGCGGGTGGCCTTCCTGCCGCGGCACGGGGTCGGCCATCGGATACTGCCGTCGGAACTGAACTTCCGGGCGAACATCTTCGGGTTCAAGACGCTCGGCGTCGAGCGGATCCTGTCGGCCAGCGCGGTCGGGAGCCTCAAGGAAGAGTTCCGGCCGCTCAACATTCTGGTGCCCGATCAGTTCTTCGATCGGACGAAAGGGCGCATCAGCACCTTCTTCGGTCGCGGCATCGTGGCGCACATCGCGTTCGCGCATCCAGTGTGCGAGGGCCTGTCGAAGGTGGCGGCGGATGCGGCCGAGGCGGTCGGCGCCACCGTGCATCGGGGCGGCACCTACGTCAACATGGAGGGGCCCCAGTTCTCGACGCTGGCCGAGTCGAAGCTGTACCGGTCGTGGGGCCTGGACGTGATCGGGATGACCAACCTGCAGGAAGCGAAGCTCGCGCGCGAAGCCGAGATCTGCTACGCGACGCTCGCCCTCATCACCGACTACGACTGCTGGCATCCGGACCACGACGCGGTCACCGTCGAGCTGATCATCGGGAACCTGATGCAGAATGCGGTCACGGCGCGCCGGACGATCGCCGAGGCGGTGTCGCGCCTCGAGGCGCCGCGCACCTGCGCCTGCAGGGACGCGCTGGCGGCGGCCATCATCACGAGGCCGGAGCAGGTGCCCGCCGACGTCAAGAGGGACCTCGCGCCGATCATCGGAAAGTACATGAAATGACCATCGTCGTCACCGGATCGATCGCCTACGACTACCTGATGTCGTTCCCCGGGAGGTTCACCGAGCACTTCCTGCCCGGGCACATGGACCGGGTGAGCCTCAGCTTCCTCGTGGACTCGATGGACAAGCGCCGCGGCGGCTGCGCCCCGAACATCGCGTACACGCTGGCGCTGCTCGGCGAGCGGCCGTTGTTGATGGCGACGGCCGGCGACGATTTCGGCGAGTACCGCGCGTGGCTCGAGGCGGCCGGCGTCGATACATCGCACGTCAGGCAGATCGCGGGAAAGTTCACCGCGTCGTTCTTCTGCAGCACCGATCAGAACAACAACCAGATTGCGTCCTTCTACACCGGCGCGATGGCCGACGCCGGCCAACTGTCGTTCCGCACCGTGCGCGACTGCGGCCTCGCCATCGTCTCGCCGAACGACCCGGGGGCGATGGTGCAGTACGCGGACGAATGCCGGGCGCTCGGCATCCGCTACATCTTCGATCCGGGCCAGCAGTGCGCGCGGATGTCGGGCGACGAGCTGCGGGAGGGGGTCGTCGGGGCGACCATCGTGATCTGCAACGACTACGAGCTCGAGCTGCTGAAGCAGAAGACCGGGCTGAACGAGCGCGACCTCGTCGCGGGGAGCGAGGCGCTGATCGTGACGCGCGGCGAGCATGGCTCGGCCGTGATCACCCGCGACGGCCGGGCCGACGTGGCGGCGGTGGTGCCGCGGCGGATCGTGGATCCGACCGGCGTCGGCGACGCGTTTCGCGGCGGCTTCATCAAGGGACTCGCCCTCGGGCTCCCGTATGCCGTGGCCGCGCAGCTCGGAAGCGTTGCGGCCGCCTACGTGCTCGAGCATCTGGGCGGCCAGAGCCACGCCTATTCCTGGGACGAGTTCAGGGTTCGCTACGAGGCGCACTTCGGATCGTTGACCCTTCCCGCGTCCGCCTAGGGCAGTCGAGGGCAGCCGCGGACCTGGGAAGCGGCGCATGAGACGCGTCAATCGGAAGGAGCTCGACATGGCCGTTCAGCCCGTCCCCCCCGGCTGCCACACCGTCACGCCGTCCCTGATTGTGAAAGATGCGGCCCGCGCGATGTCGCCCGAGGAAATGAACCGGCGCTTCACGGCGGCGATGGCGCACGGCGACGCCTGACCCTCGACGAGCGCGATGCACATCGTGCGCCGGGCCCTCGCGGCGGCGGCCGTTCTCTGGATGCTGGCGCTCCCCGCCGCGTTGTACGCGGCGACCCACTGGGCGAATCGATGGGCCGCGCGCGCGTTTGCGCTGGCCGTCTACGCCGTGGGCGGCCTGGTCTGCCACCAGCTTCCGGAGCGTTCGTTCCACCTGTGGGCCGCGCAGCTGCCGGTCTGCGCGAGGTGCACCGGACTCTACCTGGGTGCCGCGCTGGCCGCGGCCGTCGCCGTCCGGCTGAACGCGCGCGCGGCGGGCGCTTCGGCGCCCGGTCCGGAGGCGGGCATCGCCGCGATCAACACCGCGAGGCTCGCACTGCTCGCCGCCATGGCGCCGACGGCGCTGACGCTGGCGTACGAATGGAGCACCGGATCGGCGCCAGCCAACGCGATTCGTGCGGCGGCCGGCTTCCTCCTCGGCGCGGTTGCGGCCTGGCTCATCGTCCGAGAGGCGCTCCACGAGCGGACGTCGTCTCACCTTCGCTCGTCGCGAGCCCACGGAGGGATCGGGTAAACTCAGCGATCGTGCGTGCCAATGCCGTCCAGAACGTCCAGTCGGGCAACGTCGTGCTGCTGTGCCTTGCCGCGTGGGCCGTGCCCGGCGCCGGGCATCTGTGGCTCGGCCGCCGCTTCAAGGGGCTCGTCTTCCTCGCGGCCCTGCCGCTGATGTTCGCCATCGGGATCGCCATCGACGGCCGGCTGTTTCCGTTCGACATGTCGGAATGGCTCGTCGGTCTGGCCGCGGTGGCCGATCTCGGCATCGGCGCCCCGTACTTCATCGCGAGCGCGCTGGGCGCCGGCGGCGGGAACGTTCGCGCGGTCACCTACGAGTACGGCAACGCGTTCGTCATCGTGGCCGGCCTGCTGAACCTGCTCGTCGTGATCGACGCCTACGACATCGCGCTCGGCCGCAAGTGATGCAGAGCCACCTCGTTCTGCTCCTGTTGTTCGCGTTTTTCGTGTCGTTGATCTTCGCTCTCCTCGCGAAAGACGACGCGCGCGAACAGCTCCGGTTCGGCGCCATCCTCTTCGCCGGCTTCAGCGGCGCCGCGCTGCTCCTCGGCTGGCTCATGTATCCCATCCCGCTGTAGTGGCCTGTGGGCAGGCCACGAATGCCGTCGCGAACGTCGCTCTGGGCGCCGGTCGGGCTCTACATGGCGCTCATCTTCGGTCTTTCGTCGCTCGAGCACCCCCCCGATCTGCCCTCGGCCATCTCCGACAAGGCGGGCCATGCGTTGCTGTACTCGGGCCTCGGCGCGCTGTCGGCGCGCGCGCTGGCACGCGGGTGGCGGCGCGTGAGCCTGGCCAGCGCGCTCGGGGCGATCGTGCTGTCGGCGCTGTACGGCGTGACCGACGAGCTCCACCAGCTCTTCGTCCCGCCGCGCCTTCCCGAGGCGCTCGATCTGCTGGCGGACACCATCGGCGCCGCCGTCGGCGCCGGCGCGCTGCGCTCGTCCGCGCGGCTCGCCGCGGCGAAGCGAAAGGCGTGGGGTATAATCCGGGGCCGCCATGGCCTTTGACAACCTCCTCCTCGATCGCGACGGCGCCGTGGCGTCGGTGACGATCAACCGGCCAGCAGTCCTCAACGCCCTCAACGCTCAAACGCTCGACGAACTCCGGCGGGCCGTGCTGGCTCTCCAGCGGGACGACGGCGTGCGGGTGGTGATCCTGACGGGCGCGGGCGACAAGGCGTTCGTGGCCGGCGCCGACATCAACGAGCTCGCGGTGCAGACCCCCATCACCGGCCGGGAGCACGCCCTGGCGGGACAGCACGTGCTGGATCTCATCGAGAACCTGGGCAAGCCGGTCATCGCGGCCATCAACGGCTATGCGCTCGGCGGCGGCTGCGAGCTGGCCATGGCGTGCACGCTGCGCCTCGCGGCCGATACGGCGAAGCTGGGCCAGCCCGAGATCACCCTCGGCCTGATCCCCGGGTACGCCGGGACGCAGCGCCTCTCCCGGCTGGTGGGCAAGGGCAGGGCGATGGAGCTGATTCTCACCGGCGCGCCCATCCCGGCGGCGGAGGCGGTGCGCATCGGGCTGGTCAACCGGGTCGTCGCCGCCGCGGCGCTGATGACCGAGGCCAGGAAGCTGGCGGCGGCGCTGGCCGCGCAGGCGCCCGTGGCGTTGCGGTACATCATGAGCGCGATCAACAAAGGGCTCGAGATGCCCTTCGCGGAGGGCTGTGTCTTCGAGGCGACGCTCTTCGGGCTCGTGGCGGCCACCGACGACATGCGCGAGGGCACGCGCGCCTTTTTGGAAAAGCGGAAAGCGAACTTTACCGGCAGATAGGAGCGCCCGCGGCCATGCCGGGGATGGCGTGCCGAGCCGAGGACGAGCGAATCCGAGGCGAGGCATCAGCGCAAGACCGCGCCGGGGGTGGGGCCCCGGCGCCAGTAGGAATGGCTGGCAAGATGCGTACTCTTGAAGGCACCCAGTCGGCCGGCGGCTTCCGGTTCGCCCTCGTGGTGTCGAAATACCACGACTTCGTCACCGATCGCCTGCAGACGGGCGCGGTCGCCGCGCTCGCCGCGGCCGGCGTCCGGCCGGACGACGTGACCGTGGTCCGTGTGCCGGGCGCGTTCGAGATCCCGATGGCCGCGCGCCACGCGGCGGCGAGCGAGCGCTACGATGCCATCGTGTGCCTCGGGTGCCTGATCCGCGGCGCCACGCCGCACTTCGACTACATCGCGTCGGCGGTCTCGACCGGCCTGACCGCGGCCGCCGGCGCCACCGGCGTCCCCATGACCTTCGGCGTGCTGACCACCAATTCGGTCGAGGAGGCGCTGGAGCGCGCCGCCGACGGCCCGTCCAACAAGGGGTGGGAAGCCGCGGCGGCCGCCGTGGAGATGGCTACGCTGGTCGCCAAGCTGACCGGACGTCTCGAGCGTTGAAGAAGCGAGATCAGCGTCGTCGGGCGCGCGAGGCGGCTCTTCAGATCCTGTATCAGTGGGAGATCGGCGGCGGCGACGTCGAGAGGGCCGTCGAGACGTTCTTCGGGCTGCAATGGCCGGACGCCGCCCCCCCGTCCGACGAGATCCGGACGTTCGCCTCGACGCTCGCGCACGATACGGTCCGGCGGCTCTCCGAAATCGACCGGCTGATCGCCGAGACCACCGAACGGTGGCGTCCGGAGCGGATGGCGGTGCTGGATCGGCTCATCCTGCGGATGGCGGTCTGCGAGCTGATGGGCGCCCCCGAGACGCCGCCCGCGGTCGTCATCAACGAAGCGCTCGAGCTGGCCCGCACGTTCAGCACCGAGGAGTCGGTGAAGTTCGTCAACGGTATGCTGGATGGAATCAGGAAGAAGATGGAACGAGCCTGACGTCTATGTCCTCCCAAGAAGAGCAGATACAGCAGCGCCGCACGAACCTCGACGAACTGGCGAAGCTGGGCGTCGAGGCCTACCCGCGCACGTTCGCGCGGCAGCTCACGGTTTCGGCGCTTGTCGAGGCGCATGGCCAGCGGAGCCACGACGAGCTGGAGGCCGGGAGGCCGGAGACCGTCACGAGCGGCAGGATCCTCGCGATCCGGTCGTTCGGCAAGGCCAGCTTCCTGGCGATTTCCGACGGCCAGGCGAAGATCCAGGTGTACGTCCGGCAGGATTCGCTGCCGGCGCTCGACTTTCAGATATTCAAGCTGCTCGACTTCGGCGACTGGATTGGGGTGGAAGGGCGCCTGTTCCGCACGAAGACCAATGAGTTGACGATCTGGGCCTCCCGCCTGCATTTCCTGTCGAAGTGTCTGCTGCCGCTCCCCGAGAAGTGGCACGGGCTGACCGATGTCGAGATCCGGTATCGGCAGCGCTATCTGGATCTGATCGTCAACCCCGATTCGCGGCGCGTGTTCGAAGCCCGGAGCCGCGTGGTCGCGGCGGTCCGGGAGTTCATGACGGCGCGCGGCTACCTCGAGGTCGAGACGCCGATGATGCAGCCGATCGCGGGGGGCGCCCTCGCCCGTCCGTTCGTGACGCATCACAACGCGCTCGACATGGATCTGTATCTGCGGATTGCGCCCGAGCTGTACTTGAAGCGCCTCGTCGTCGGCGGGCTGGAGAAGGTGTTCGAGATCAACCGGAGCTTCCGGAACGAGGGGATCTCGACCCAGCACAACCCCGAATTCACGATGATGGAGTTCTACGAAGCCTACGCCGACTATCAGGCGCTGATGGGCATGACCGAAGCCCTCGTTTCCACGGTGGCGCGCCGCGCGATCGGCAGCGACCAGATCACCTTCGGGGAGCAGGCGATCTCGCTGGCGGCGCCGTTTGCGCGCCTCTCGCTGCGCGAGGCGGCGCGCGAGGCGGCCTCGCGCCGGCTGAAGCGGAAGGTCGCGGAGGGTGAGTTCCGCGACCGCGAGGCGGCGGCCGCGATGGCGCGGGAGTTGGGGCTGGAGCTGAAGCCGGGGCAGGGCGCCGGACGGATCACGACCGACATCTTCGAGGCGCTGTGCGAGCGCCACCTCGTGCAGCCGACCTTCGTGTACGATTTCCCCACCGAGGTGTCGCCGCTGTCGAAGCAGAAGCCGGACGATCCCGACACGGTCGAGCGGTTCGAGCTGTACATCGGCGGATTCGAAGTCGCCAACGCCTTCAGCGAGCTGAACGATCCGGCAGAGCAGCGCCGCCGCTTCGAGGCGCAGCTGGGCGCGCGGGCGCGCGGCGACCTCGAGGCGCACGAGATGGACGACGACTACATCCGCGCGCTCGAGTACGGGCTGCCGCCGACCGGCGGCGAGGGGGTGGGCATCGACCGGCTCGTGATGCTCCTCACCAACAGCCCCTCGATTCGCGACGTGATTCTGTTTCCGCTCATGCGCAAGCGCGACCACTAGGGAGCAGGATGGACATCCCTTTCGAACTCCACGTCGCCCTCCGGTACCTGCTGGCCAAGCGCAAGCAGGCGTTCATCTCCGTGATCTCCTTCATCTCGACGCTCGGTGTGACGGTCGGCGTCATGGCGCTCATCATCGCCCTGGCGCTCATGACGGGCCTGCAGCAGGAGGTCCGCGACCGCATTCTGGGCTCGAACCCGCACATCTTCGTCTGGAAGCAGGGCGGGATCGGCGATTACCCGGCCGAGGTGGCGAAGCTGCGGCAGGTGGCGCGCGTGATTGGCGCCGCCCCCGGGATTCTCGACAAGGCGCTCGTCACCGCCGGCGACGCCGAGGCCTTCATCACCGTGAAGGGCATCGACCCGTCGCTGGAGGTCAGCGTCACCGACGTGGGGACGGCGATGCAGAGCGGCACCCTCGACGCGGTGGCGCGCCGCAGCGCCGACGGCTTCGGCACCGTGCTGCTCGGCGCGGATGTCGCCCGCCAGCTGGGCGTCGGCGTCGGCGACACCGTCTCCCTGCTCACCGCCCAGGGCACGCTCTCGCCGGGCGGGATGATGCCGCGCTGGCGGCGGCTCACGGTCGCCGGCACGTTCAGCCTGGGGTTGTACGAGTTCGACTCGACCTATGGATTCGTGTCGATCGACGTGGCGAAGGCGCTCTTCGACAAAGACGCGGTCGATTTCATCCAGCTGCGGGTCGACGACATGTACGCGGCGCCGGTCATCGCGCCGGCCATTCCGGCGACCCTCGGCCCGGAGTACCTCACCCAGGACTGGGCCGACATGAACCGGTCGCTCTTCTCGGCGCTCTGGATCGAGAAGGTCGCGATTTCGCTCGCCATCGGCCTCATCGTGCTGGTCGCGGCGCTGCAGATCGTCGCCTCGCTCATCCTGCTGGTCATGGAGAAGCACCGCGATATCGCCATCCTGAAGACGATGGGGGCGAGCGCGCGAAGCGTCACCCGGATCTTCATGCTGCAGGGGCTCATCATCGGCCTCGTCGGGACGATGGTCGGCGCGGCCTTGGGCGCCGCGCTGTCGTACGTCGCGGACCGTTATCAGCTCATCCGCGTGCCGATGGACGTCTACCAGGTGTCGCACGTGCCGTTCACCATCCAGCCGTTCGATCTCGCGCTCGTCGTGGTGTCGGCCGTCTTCGTCTGCTTCGTGGCGACGATCTATCCATCGCGCCAGGCCGCGCGCCTCGATCCGGCGCAGGCGCTCAGGTACGAATGACGTCACGCCGCTCGGGACGAGCGCCGGAAGGTCCGTCCTGACGATGGCCTTCCTGGAAGCCCGGGGGATCCGCAAGGTCTACAACGCCGGCGCCGCGCCGATCGTCGTGCTGCGTGACCTCGATCTGGTGGTGGAGGGAGGAGAGATGGTCGCGATCGTCGGCGCCTCGGGCGTCGGCAAGAGCACGCTGCTGCACCTCCTGGGCGGCCTGGACCGGGTCGACGCCGGCACCGTGTCGATCGCCGGCACGGAGCTGACGGCGCTCCCCGACGGCGATCGCGTCGCCTTCCGGAACAGCCGCGTCGGCTTCGTGTTCCAGTTTCACCACCTGCTGCCCGAGTTCAGCGCGGTCGAAAACGCCGAGATGCCTCTGCGCATCGCCCGGGTGCCGCTCGCCGACGGGCGGCGCCGCGCCGAGGAGCTGCTGCGCCGCGTCGGGCTGGCCGAGCGGCTCACCCATCGCCCCGGCATGCTGTCGGGCGGCGAGCAGCAGCGCGTGGCCATCGCGCGCGCGCTCATCATGCGGCCCGCGGTGCTGCTGGCCGACGAGCCGACCGGCGATCTGGACGAGCAGACGGCCGGCTCGCTGCACGCCCTGCTGCGCGAGATGCACGCCGCCTCCGGCCTGACCTCCATCATCGCCACGCACAACCCGCGCCTCGCCGCGGCCTGCGACCGCATTCTGCGGCTCGAAAGCGGCCGATTGATTCCCGGCTAGGGCCGAGCCGATACCCTGTTCGAGCCCGTTGCGACGCGTCGGGTGGCGACGGCTCCGGCAGGGGGAACCGGGGCCGCGTGGATGGCGTCTTAAGGCTGGGCGAGAACCCCAACTGCGGCAGGCACTTATCAGAAGATTGGCGGTGGGGAGCGCGCGCGGATGCCTTATACTGTGGTCATTGGACGTATGACCCCAACTTCATCGGCTTTCACCTAGGTAGCGGGATGTTCGAACGGTACACGGAAAGGGCGCGGCGAGTACTCTTCTTCGCCCGTTACGAGGCCAGCCAACTCGGCAGCGTCTCCATTGAGACCGAACACCTCCTGCTCGGACTGATTCGCGAGGGGAAGGGGCTCACCAGCCGGATCTTCGCGCGCTCGCATCTCTCCCTGGAAAACATCCGCAAGGAAATTGAAGGCCGCACGGTCTTCCGCGAGAAGGTCTCGACCTCGGTTGAGATCCCGTTCAGCGCGGAAACCAAGCGCGTGCTGCAGTTCGCGGCCGAAGAGGCCGATCGGCTGCTGCACAACTACATCGGGACCGAGCACCTGCTGCTGGGGATTCTGCGCGAGGAGCGTTCGGTGGCCGCCTCGATCCTCATGGAAAAGGGGATGCGCCTGAACGCGGTGCGCGAAGACATCGTGCAGCTCCTCAACGAGAAGACGACGCTGACGCGCGTGAAGGAAACGCCGCTGCTCGCCGAGTTCAGCCGCGACCTGACCGAGTCGGCGATGAAGAACCAGCTGGATCCGCTCGTCGGCCGCGAGCACGAGCTGGAGCGCGTGCAGCAGGTCCTCTGCCGCCGGACGAAGAACAACGCCGTGCTCATCGGCGAGCCGGGCGTCGGCAAGACCGCCATCGTCGAAGGGCTCGCGCAGAAGATCGTCTACGGGGACGTGCCGCACTTCCTGGCCGACAAGCGGATTCTCGCGCTCGACATTTCGCTCATCGTCGCGGGCACGAAGTATCGCGGTCAGTTCGAAGAGCGCCTCAAGGCGATCATGAAGGAGCTGACCGACAACCCGAACATCATCGTGTTCATCGACGAGCTGCACACGCTGGTGGGCGCGGGATCGGCGGAAGGATCGCTCGACGCCGCGAACATCCTCAAGCCGGCGCTGTCGCGCGGCGAGATCCGCTGCATCGGGGCGACCACGCCGGCCGAGTACCGGAAGTACATCGAAAAGGATCGCTCGCTCGAGCGCCGGTTCCAGGCGATCAAGGTGGATCCGCCGGGCGAGCGCGAGACGATCGAGATCCTGCTGGGCGTCAAGGATCGCTACGAGACGTTCCACCACGTCGAGTACACGCGCGAGGCGATCGAGGCGGCGGTCTACCAGTCGAACCGGTACATCACCGATCGGTTCCTGCCCGACAAGGCGATCGACCTGGTCGACGAAGCCGGCGCGCGGGCCAAGCTGCGCGAGGCGGGCTACAGCGAGGAGTTCGGCGAGATCAACAAGAGCATCCGCGTCGCCGTGGAGCAGATGGAGAGCGCCGTCTCGCAGAAGGATTTCGAGAAGGCGCAATTCTATCGCGAGCAGGAGGTGACGGCGCGCGAGAACCTGCAGTTCGTCCGCGAGAAGTTCGACGTGAAGTCGAGCGCGCGCAAGGTCGTCGTCGGCAAGCAGGAGATCGACGAGGTCGTCTCCAAGTGGACCGGCGTCCCGATCACGTCGATCAACCAGGACGAAGGCGACAAGCTGCTGCGCATGGAGCAGGAGCTGCACCGGCGCGTCATCAGCCAGGACAAGGCGATCTCCGCGATCTCCCGCGCGATCCGCCGCTCGCGCGCCGGCCTGAAGAACCCGGCCCGCCCCGTCGGCAGCTTCGTGTTCCTCGGGCCGACCGGCGTCGGCAAGACCGAGCTGGCGCGGGCGCTGGCGAACTTCCTGTTCGGCAGCGACCATGCGCTCATCCGCTTCGACATGTCCGAGTACATGGAGAAGCACTCGGTGTCGAAGCTGATCGGCTCCCCGCCCGGCTACGTCGGGCACGAAGAGGGCGGCCAGCTCACCGAGAAGGTGAAGCGCAATCCCTACTCGGTCGTGCTGCTCGACGAGATCGAGAAGGCGCACCCCGACATCTTCAACATCCTGCTCCAGGTGTTCGAGGACGGACATCTCACCGACGGGCTGGGGAATCGTGTGAATTTCAAGAACACGATCATCATCATGACGTCGAACATCGGGGCGCGCTTCATCCAGAAGAAGACCTCGATGGGGTTCCAGTCCTCCGACGCGGGAGCGATCGACAAGAGCGTCTCGGACATGGTGCTCGGCGAAGTCAAGCGGACGTTCAACCCCGAGTTCATCAACCGCATCGACGAGATCATCGTCTTCGAGGCGCTGGCCGACGACGACTTGCGGCGGATCATGGGGCTGCTCGTCCACCAGCTCAACGACAACCTCGTCGATCGCAAGCTGAAGATTGCCCTGACCGACGAGGTGATCGACTGGATTATCGAGGTCACCTGCAAGGACCGGTCGTACGGCGCCCGTCCGCTTCGCCGCGCCATCCAGCGCTACGTCGAGGATCCGCTCTCCGAGGAGCTCATCCGGGGCCG
>Ga0326597_10006745_pt1 | contig 15668 bp, 16 predicted proteins | sample RVTome_12_FD_203789 | JGI IMG/M metagenome (GOLD analysis project Ga0326597, IMG submission 203789) | Soil microbial communities from uranium-contaminated site in the Upper Colorado River Basin, Wyoming, United States - RVT100D185 | ecosystem: Environmental > Terrestrial > Soil > Contaminated >...
ACACCATCGGGGCCTCCTTCCTCCGAGAGGCCCTCTCAAGAATCCATTATCTCAACTGGCGCAAGACCAATATTTACTCATGTGCGATTCCCCTGCCCCGTCACGGGGAGGGAAAAGCTCCTTGGCAAGAGTGGGAGATCCCGCGCGAGGCGGGGAAGGACTGGCCGGATGCGGCGAAGCAGGCCCACGGGCAATGGTGGGAGGCGCGCATCGCGCGGCAGAAGGAGATCGACGCCTCGATCGCACGGGCCGCCGATGTCGAGCTGCTTTACGACCGGCCCTATCCCGACAACAACCGCGTCCGCGTCGCCGGGCCCTTCACGGTCGAGAGCCTGTCGCCCCACCGTATCGTCACCGCGCTCGACGACACGCTCGCCGACGAAACGGCGGCCTATGAGGGCCGGCTGCAGCGCGGGCCGAAAAACATGCCGGAGGTCGATTTCGGCGAGATGGTGCTGGAGCATCTGAGGACCGCCGGCGTGCACCAGCAGGCGAAAGCCGACACCATCCATTTCAGCGCGATCGAGCCGTGGCCCGGCAAATGGATCGCGGCGGACGGGCGCTACACCGACGCCGAGGGCGAGGAACGGCGCGCCGCGATCCTGATCGGCCCGGAGTTCGGCACGCTGTCGCGCAGCGACATCACGGCCGGCGCGCGCGAGGCGGCCGAGGCGCGGTTCGACGCGCTGATCGCCTGCGCCTTCAACTTCGATGCCCAGGCCTCCGACCTCACGCGCCTCGGGCCGCTGGCGATCCTCAAGGCGCGGATGAACCCCGACCTGCACATGGCGGAGGATTTGAAGAACACCGGCAAGGGCAACCTCTTCGTCGTGTTCGGCGAGCCCGACATCGACCTGATCGAGACCGAGGACGGCCTGCTCCAGGTGAAGGTCAACGGCATCGACGTGTTCGACCCCTCGACCGGCGAGATCCGCTCCGACGATGCATCCGGCATCGCCGCCTGGTTCATCGACACCGACTATGACGAGGAGAGCTTCTTCGTGCGCCACGCCTATTTCCTCGGCGCCGGCGATCCCTACAAGTCGCTCAAGACCGCGCTCAAGGCCGAGATCGACGAGGACGCCTGGGCGAGCCTTTATTCGGACACCTCGCGCCCGTTCCCGCGGCCCGACACCGGGCGCATCGCGGTCAAGGTGATCAACCACTTCGGCGACGAGGTGCTGAAGGTGTTCGGGGTGTAGAATTGGCTTACGCAAAAACCATTCTTTGCCTCGCAGCGTCCCGCAAACCCGATGGGTGATGTATTGCAGGAAAGCAAATTCGACAAGATGCCATCGAAGCTTGGATACGACCCGTCAGCAGCAGGGAAACCGAGTCGATTTCAAACTTGGATCGAAAGTACGAAAAGGGTGGCATGGCGGTCATGCTCGACAAGATACAGATTAATTTCCTGGCACCAAGACCAGCTGGGTTTCAAACCGAAAATCATCTGATCGATGATACAACCTACTGGAGCAAGACTGGCACAGCTTCATGGGACGAGGTAGTCTCCAGCGTAGATGATGTTGATGGATCGTTATGGATAAACAAGAACTCCACATACCATGGCCATTTCGACAAGATCTCCGAGGAAGATACGAAGGAACTAACGACATCTCTCTATCTGATTCGCCCTGATAACCTTCGGATTCAGGTCGGACAAGAAAGTCAGTTCCGCGGCGGGACTGAGCGAAAAGTCAGAGCGCTGTTTCGCTACAATGAACTGCCCTACAAATTAACGGTTACAGATCCGGCCATTGAAAGGGCATACTTCCGCAAGGACGACGGCATCTATCCGATCCGGGAGGCCGTGGTCTGCATCAGTCTGTCGAAGATAATCTACGGCCATGCATTCAAGCTTGCCGCTTCTATCATAACGCGCAAGCGCGTGGCGGAGGCGAACCGATGACTACGATATACACCATTGGCCACTCGACCCATCCGATCGAACGCTTTGTCGAATTGCTTCAAGAGCACGGCATCACTGCGGTGGTAGATGTCCGATCGGCGCCCTATAGCCGCTTCAATCCGCAATTCAATCGCGAGCCACTCGCCGCTGAACTAAAGCAAGGCGAAATCCGGTACGTCTTCCTCGGGAAGGAACTCGGAGCCCGTTCAGACGACCCGTCGTGCTATCGCGGAGGCAAGGTCCAGTACGACCTGCTCGCAAAGACTGACGTGTTTAGGAAAGGCCTCGACAGGGTTATGAGGGGTGCGCAGGAGCACCGGATTGCGCTCATGTGCGCAGAGAAAGACCCGCTCGACTGCCACCGAACAATCCTCGTGGCACGCCATCTCATACAGCATGGCTTTTCGGTGAAGCATATTCTACCTGACGGCAGCGTCGAGAACCATGAGGAGATGCTCGACCGTCTCCTTGCAACGCACGACATGGGCACGCCAGATTTCTTCAGATCGCGAGAAGACGCTATCAGGGAAGCCTACGCCAAGCGAGCCGAGGAGATTGCCTATTCCGAGGCACGCTTCGAAGAAACTGAGGCGGATGACACGCAAAAACTAGGATTTGGCTAGCCGATGAAACTGTTCACGATTGGGTTCACAAAGACAACTGCACAGAATTTCTTCGACCGGCTTAAGAGGGCCGGCGCCAGAAGGATCGTGGACGTGCGGCTCAATAACAACTCGCAACTCGCGGGTTTTGCCAAACGCAACGACTTGGCCTACTTCGCCCGCGCTTTATGCGGCATGGATTATCTCCACGCTGAAAGGCTCGCACCGACCAAGGACATCCTCGATGCGTATAAGAAGCAGAAGGGATCTTGGAGTGACTACGAGGATCAATTTCTAGCCTTGATGGAGAAACGTCACATCGAGAATATGGACAAGTCCCTCCTCGAGGGCAGCTGCCTCTTGTGCAGCGAGGACAAACCACATCATTGTCACCGCCGTCTGGTCGCTGAATACCTGAAACGGAAATGGGGCGACGTTGATATTGTTCACCTCTAAAGAGCAGCAGACAGTTCCGCATGCCCGTCATCCTCGCGGACAGCTTCACCTCCGCGCTCGCCCGGCTCACGAACGACGAGCAGAAGCAGGCAAAGCTGACGGCGTTCGACCTTCAGACCCAGCCGGACTCCCCGAGCCTCAGGTTCCACCGCATCGACAAGTCGAAGGACCCGAACTTCTGGTCCGTGCGCGTCAATCGCGACCTCCGGATCATCGTCCACAAGGACGGCGCCAGTATCATGCTGGTCCATGTCGGCCATCACGACGACGCCTACGGATGGGCGGAGCGGCGGCGGATCGAGGCGCACCCGAAAACCGGGGCGATCCAGATCGTCGAGGTGCGCGAGCTGGTCGAGGAGATCGCCGCGGCGGGCGGGGACACGGATGGGCTCGTGCAGAGCGATCTTCCGCTGGAGCCCGAGGACGCGAGAGCCGCCGGGACCGTGATCTTTGCTGGCCTCTCCAATGACGACTTCCTGTCGGTCGGCGTGCCGGAGGACTGGCTGGCCGACGTGGCTGGCGCGACCGAGGACGGCTTCTTCTCGCTGGCGGCGCACCTGCCGCCGGAGGCGGCCGAGGCGCTGCTTGAATATGCCGCCACCGGCGTGCTCGTGCCGGCCGCCGCGCCGGTCGCCGATCCGCTCGAGCATCCCGACACGATGCGGCGCTTCCGGCTGCTCGACGGCGCCGAGGAGCTCGCCGCGGCGCTCGACGCGCCGTTCGAGAAATGGATCGTCTTCCTGCATCCCGCCCAGCGCGGTGTGGTTAAGAAGCGATACTCCGGGCCGGCACGCGTCGTGGGCTCGGCGGGAACGGGTAAGTCGGTCGTTGCGCTCCATCGTGTGATGCATCTGGCTCTGATGAATCCGCGCGCCAAAATCCTGCTGACCACGTTCTCAGAGCCGTTGGCGCGCGAGCTCGAGCGCAAGCTCCGCATCCTGTGCGGCGACCGGCCGGGCGTCTTCGACCGGGTGGCGATCGAGTCGTTCGAGGAGATCGCCGAAGACCTCTTCGAGCTCGCGACCGGCCGCAAGCCGTATGTCGCGAGCGACGAGGCGGTCCGCTCGGTGCTGGCCAAGGCTTCGGAGGAAGCCGGTGCTGGAAGGTTTTCCGAGCAGTTCCTCTATTCCGAGTGGATCTACGTGGTCGACGCCTGGCAGATCGAGAGCGCCGGGGCCTATGCGGAGGTGCCGCGGATGGGCCGTAAGAACCGGCTCGGTGCGCGCCAGCGCAAGGCCTTGTGGCAGGTGTTCGAGCGGGCCCGCCAGTCGCTTTCTTCGCGTTCGCTCCTGACAAGGGCCGAGCTGTTTGCGGCGGCGACGCGATTTTATGGCGAGGGGGCGGACAAGCCATTCGCCCACATCGTGGTCGATGAGGCGCAGGACCTCGGCGTCGCGGAGCTGCGGCTGTTCGCCGCGATCGCGCCTTCGGGCCCCGACGCGCTGTTCTTTGCCGGCGACCTGGGGCAGCGCATCTTCCAGCAGCCGTTCTCATGGAAGGGGCTGGGCGTTGACGTGCGGGGACGGTCTTCGACGCTTAGGGTGAACTACCGGACCACGCACCAGATTCGTCGGCTTGCGGATCGGCTCCTTCCGAAGAGTGTTTGCGATGTCGATGGCCTGGAAGACGAGAGGGCAGGGACGGTCTCGGTGTTCGACGGGCCAGCGCCGGAAGTGATCGTCGCCGATACCGCCGAGCACGAAAAAGCCGCTGCCGCCGCTTTTCTCAGGCAGGCGGTCGCGGACGGCATTGCGCCGGACGAGATCGGGGCCTTCGTGCGCTCGCATGATGAGATGTCCCGAGCACGGGACGCGATTGCTCACGCCAGCCTCGAGCCACGCACGCCGAGCGAGGGCGAGCGAGGGGCCGTGGGCCGCGTGTTCCTTGCCACGATGCATCTGGCCAAAGGGCTCGAATTCCGCGCGGTCGTCGTGATGGCCTGTGACGAGGGCGTCCTGCCCCTCGACAACCGCATCGCGGACGTCGCGGATGAGTTCGAACTGGACGAGGTGATCGCGACCGAGCGCCAGCTCCTTTATGTCGCCGCAACTCGGGCGCGCGACCGGCTGTTCATCTCAGGCGTCGAGCCGGCATCTGAGTTCTTGGACGATTTGAGGCCGGAAGGCTGACCGGTCATCTTTGGCGCTCCAGCGCCGCAACGCAATCCGACCACGCCGAGAGCGCCCTTCGTCGATCCTCCAGATAGAGCGCCCGGTTGTAAACGCCGGCCACACCGGCCTTGGCGAGGCCGCTCACGTGATTGACCACGGCCTCGACCACATGCGGCGCGATGCCGAGACGCTCGTTCATCATTGTCACCATGGTGCGGCGCAGATCGTGCAACGTCCAAGGCGGCATCGGAGCCAAGCCATCACTCTCGCGCATCTTGTCGATCCGCTCGTCGAGGCGGGCCTTGGCCTTGCCAAAGCCGGACGGTGGCGTCCGGCCGGTCGTCGAGAAGACGAGATCACCGGTGCGTGGTTCGGCAAGTATCAGGTCGCGAACAGGATGGGCGAGGGGGACAAGATGACCCCGCTTGTTCTTCGTTCGGGCGGCGGGAATTTCCCAGAGCGCTTGGTCCGAATCCAAATTGCGCAGTTCCGACCACGCCATGCCGGCGACCTCGGCCCGGCGCTGCCCGGTCAGAAGTAGCAATCGGACCATGGGAGCGAATATGCTGTCGTCGGCGTTGAGAGCACGCAGCAGGTAGCGCAACTCTTCCTCTGACAGCACGCGATCACGCTTGACTTCGGGGTGGGTTGCCCGGATGCGATCCGTCGGTACCGTGGCGATGATGTCGCGCTCGGCGCACCAGTTGAAGAACTTGCGCAGGTAGACGAGCGTCCGCTTCGACGCGCCCGGTGAGCCGCGAGCGTCGATTGCCTCGATCACGTCCAGCACATCGCGCTTCGTGATCTCCGATATCGGACGGCCGCGCCACTCCCGGGTTTCGGGACCCGTGAGAACGCGGCGGTAGTCGCGCTGCGTTGAGGCCCGCAATCGTCGCTCAGCATGGAGACGAATGAAATCGTCCGCGCAAGCGCTGAATGTGCTGCGCCGTTCCTGCTCGCGTTCGCGCTTCTCCTGCTCGCGCGCGCGGCGGGGATCGGTTCCGACTGCGGCGAGGTTGATGACGTTGCGAGCTTCTTCACGAGCCGCGGCGAGTGAGAGGGCGGGGTACTTGCCGAGCGTGACCCTGATCAGCTTGCCATGGACGCGTGTCATCACGAACCACGAGCGCCTGCCGTGGTACGACAGGCGTAGCCCGAACGAGGGCAGGCGACGGTCGTAGTACTCGACCTGACCCTTTGGCGGTGGCTTGAGGCGTTCGATCGAAGCCGGGGTGAGATTTGCCTTTGGCATCGCAGTCCCCTTCCTTAGGTAACATCCAGGTTACAAAATCGCGCGGTTTGATGTGAGACCATATGTTAGCGTCGGATGCCATGGACGATCTAAAGTGCTAGATTTATGAGGATAATTCGATCGAGTGCGTGCGGCTGTGATGACGTGAGATATGATAGACATGCGTTATCATAATCCGCGTGTCGGGGGTTCGAGTCCCTCCTCCGCTACCAAATTGTCCCGGGTCCGACCCGGAGACATGGGTGACAGATCGTTCCGGACCGGCGGTCGCAACATGTTCGGCCGACGCCAAACCGGTACCGGCAGGCTTCCGCACCAGGCCAGCCGACGAGGATGATTCGATGGGCGGCGGGTGTGGCGGCGGGGCCGACGGCGGCAACAGCGCGTTCGGTGACCAACCGCGGTCAGCGAGCCGATTGCAAGTCCGCGCCGCGCCCGCGCGGCCCGCTTTGCCCCTGTCGGCGCCCGAGCCCGGCCCGCCGAAGCGCCGAATTGTGATCTCGGTCACAATGCGATGGCCGCCTTCCGCCCATATTTGGAGGTTAGGAAAGCCAGTTGTATCCGCTTTCACCCCCAAGCGTATGGGATCGACTGAAATGAGATACGCCATGCTGCACGAGCTCAACGCCGACGCTCTCCACATGATCAGAGCCGGGCTCAGCGCCCGGCGGGCACCGGAGCCGGAAAGGACACTGGCCGGACCGGTCGGTCACGTTCCCGCCAGTGTCGACGTTCGGGCGCTCCGCCGACGCCTGAAACTCAGTCAGAAGGCATTTGCGGCCCGATACGGCTTTACCGTCAGGCGCATTCAGGATTGGGAGCAACGGCGAAGCCGGCCCGACAGCGGTGCCCGAGCTTATCTGACGGTCATCGCCAACGATCCGGACGCCGTCGAGCTGGCGCTCGAGGCGAACTGACGGCGCCAGGCGCGCCAGCTCCGGGCGACGACAAGCGGCCGCCGAGGACCGGTTCGCAAACTCGATGCCGCGCCGGTCGGGCGGCCGCCGCGCGGCGCCTTGGCCAGCCGGCGAGCCGCATGCGCGAGGCCGGCGAACGGCATGCGCGCGGCCGGCGGCGAACGCCGCCAGCGCGGACTTCCCACACCCGTCCACCGGCCGGCCCGCTAGTGGTGCAGGAATTAATTCGGGGTTGCAGGAATTAATCCGGGAATTTGTGGCGGGTTGCGGGAAATAAGGGGAACGGTCGGCGGGGCGGTGATCGGGTCGATCGATCAGCCCAAAAGCGCCGCGTCGAACTCACCGTAAAGGGCATTCAAATGGGCTTTGCAGCGAGGGCACAGCCGCTCGCCGCAGTGCTCGGATTGAAACGACCGCCGGCCCCGGCACAATGGCCCAATGCAGGTTCGCCGGGCCGGACGATAGCGCGGGGAGCGAAGGCGTTCCCTCCAGGCGCGGTCGCCGTCGTCGTCAGTGCCACCGATATCGTCGCGCATGACGCGCAACAAGACTCCCGGCGGGACTGGCACGTCAAGTGGGGCAAAAGCCGACTGTTAGCCATCACCGGATGAATTGTCGGGATCATCGGGGCCGGCTTCAGGTGCCACAACCAGCCCTATTCCCATCTGAGCCAGTTCCTCTTCAAAGCTGCCGGATTGGACGCTGCTTTGACGCTGCGAATAGGCACTCGCGTAGAGGTCAGCTAAGAGCTGAGCCATCGTCAGCGAGGACAACTCTTGGCCAACCTTAAGCGCGGCCGACCTTGTGCCGTCTAAAGCCTCTATGGCGCCGGCGAGACAAGCCCGGTCGAACTTAGGTGGTCGTTCGAACAAAAGCCAATCCGCCGAAACGTCCAGCACTTCTGCGATCTGCGCTAGTGCGCGCGCTGGCATCGGGTGTCGATCGAGCAGGTAACCTTGAAGAGTGCCGTAGGGAATGCCGGTCTGTTGAGACAAGGCCCGCATGCTCATACGGCGGCGCGCCATCGCATGCTTGATCCGCTGGGGCAGCGTGGCAGAGCCGCCATCATGACGTGAAGATGATGTGGACATACAGTGGTTCCACAGCTATGTTCGTTTCAAATGACTTGTCCCTCGCTCAGCATACACGTTCCGCGAGACGATGCGCTCTATCGGCGAGTCAGGGCCGGCTTCGTCGCTAAAGGCACCTCATTCCACCGGCACTGTCTCGATCATGCCGTATGGCCTCAAAATGCCCGCGCCGCGTTGCTTGGACTATGGCAAGGGCGAGCTGCCGACAAGATCGTGCGCGAACTGTGCGACGCCGCTGGAATTGAGCAATGAACGGCGGCCGGTCGCGACTTCTGACAACGGACCAGTTCGCGACGGTGGCCGGCACCTCGCCTCGGAAGGCGCGTCGAGCGCTCACTCGATCGCTGGAGGGGATCGCCTGGCGCGGCCACAAGCTCGTCGTTCGTCTCGCGCACAGCCGTGGCGGCGCCGGTGGCAAGGTTTATCTCGTGACGCTCGACAGCCTGCCGGCGGAGTTGCAGGCGCGGGCGCGGGAGCTGTGGCCGGAGCTGGCGGCCCCGGCCGGAGTGCCCGCCCTGGCCGACGCCGCCAAGCCGCGCCGGCGGATCAAGCGGCGCGCCGATGCCGGCGAGTGGCGCCCGACGCATTCGATGATCCAGCTTGTTCGCAAGGGGCGGCTCACGCGAGACGGGGCGATGGCGATCGCTCGCCAGGGGCGAGAGTACGCCAAAGGTGCATGGGCCAGCGCGCTCGGGAAAACCGGCTGGCGAGCGGTTGCCAAAGCGACCACGTTTCACATCCACGATCTCTTGCGGGACGCGGGCGTGCCGGGAGCCGATGTGCTGACGGTCGAAGCAACCCGGACCTTCGTCGGGCACTTCGACCTGCGCAAGTATCGCAAGGTTCACACGTTCCGGAACGACGCGAAGGCGTTTCATGACCAGATGCCGGCCGTCCGGCGCGACTGGTCAATGCTCGATCGGCCGCTGGAGGTGCTGGTCGGCGACGGCACCGCGCTCGACCTGAGGTTCCTGCGGCCCGACGGTAGCGAATGGAAAATCTGGCTCATTCTTTGGTACTGCGCCAAGACCGGGCGGCTGTTCGGCCACGCCTTCGCGCGGCCGAAAGGCGGAGGGGTCCGCCAGGAGCACATTGTGACCAGCCTCGCGGTCCTGGCCGAACAGATCGGCCTAGCCGAAGCCTGCATTGTCGATAGGGGTGGAGAGTACAGCTGGCTGGAACTTCTCGATGGTGTGATGCGGGTCATCAAGACGCTGCCCTATGCCGCACGATCGAAAATCGTGGAGCCGATGATCCGCGTGCTCCAGGCAAGGCACCTGTCGCTCATCGCTGGCTACATCGGCAGCGACCGGCTCCGAAAGAAAACCCAGAGTGTTGGCCGACCGGCCAAGCCGTTCCCCGGCACCCTTTGGGAATTATTCGCGGAGATCGGTCGGGCATTCGACGCTTTCAACGCGACCCCGCAGCGCCGCCTCGGCAACCGCAGCCCAAACCAGTGTTGGCAGGCGCACGTCGACGCCGGCTGGCGGCCAACCAGGGTCGACATGGACACCATGATGGAGGCGATTGCCCGCACCGAAACCCGCAAGGTGCGGCAGGGCGCGATCACCATAAAGGGCGTCACCTACACCTCCGCCGGGCTTCAGAACTACGCCATCGAGGAAGAGACCGTGGTGGTCCGGGTGCCGCTCGTGTCCGGTTTCCCGCCGGCCGTGTTTGGCCCGGACGGCCGCTTTATCGACCTCGTCCATGCTGTCGAGGCGGTTCATCCGCTCGACAGCGCCGGCGCGCGCCAGGCCGGCCGGATGCGCACGCTGCGCACCCGCTCGGCCAGGGAACTGGAGCGCCAGGCGCCGCCGATCGACGTGGGTGAGTACCAGGCAAAATTTCTGGAGCAAAACCCGCCGCCCGACGACGCGGCGGTGGAGGGTGATCACCTTGACTTCGACGGAGAGCTGGCGCGGGCCGTTGCCGAGCGCCGCCGCCTGACGAACGCCACGGAAAAGCGCCGCCGCAGGAACACTGGCGGGCCGGTCCTGTCTCTGCCGGCGCCGAGCGACGGCGATGACGACGGCTACGATTTGCTCGACAAAATGCTGGGGCTTAAGTGATGGCCAACGCCCACCTCGTCAATCTCGAAACCGAACGGGCGCGCCGTAACCCGGAGTGCGCGCCGCTTCCGTTTACCAGGCGCATCATGGGCATCGCGAAATCATGTGCCGAGGCGCCGGCGCTCGCGATCATCATCGGCGGGACGGGATGCGGCAAGACCTACGCGCTCCAGCGCGCCGCGCTCGACATTCCGAGCCTGGCGCTCATAACGATCAACCCCGCCGTCGGCGGGCAAAGCCGTGGTCTCTATCATATTAGAGAAGAGCTGGCGTGCCACCTCATCTATCAGAACTACCTCCAGTTCCGCCGCGGCTACAGCCAGGTTGCATATTTCCCCATGCGTGAAATCGAGGACACGTTAAAGCACGCCTGGCAGGCGGGATGTCCGGTGTTGGTGCTCGACGAAGCGCAGCACGCCAAGCGCGGCCTTCTCGATTGCTGCCGCGCGCTTTATGACTCCGGCCATTGCAGCCTGATCCTCGCGGGCAACGACGAGTTCGATCTGTCGGGCCTGGCGCCGCTGGTCAGCCGCGCAACGTTCGAGATCAATGCCGCCACGGCCGACGCGGCGGACGTTGACGGGTTCCTGGATCATCGGCGCATCGTTCAGCCCAAGGCGCGCGCGCTGCTGCACCAGGTCGCCACGCTGCGGGGCATCCGTGGCGTCGACGAAGTGCTGCGCCGGGCCGGCGCCGGCGGCACCGCTGACGTGCCGGGGCTCACTCACATTCAGGCCGCCGTCCGCTCCATGCGCTTCCTGGCCGGGAGCTGAGCCGTGGCAGTCTCCCGACGCAAGATCGCTCTCATTCACGTCGCGAAGGCGCAGCTCGGTCTCGACGACGACGACTATCGGGCGTTGCTTGGCCGCGTGGCCGGGGTCGCGTCGAGCCGCGATCTGCGATCCGCTGATTTCGATCGCGTCATGGCGGAGCTGGAGCGCCTGGGCTTCCGGTCCAGTGCGGCCGGAAACGACTTCGGCCGCAACCGACACTGGAGCATGGCGTCCGGCCGCCAGCTCGCGTTCATCCGAAACCTGTGGCGCGAGTTCACCGAAGGGCACGGCACCGATGCGAGCCTCGACAAGTGGCTTCGCAACCACTTCGGCGTCGGCGCGCTTCGGATGCTCGACGGCGCGAAGGCGCACAAGGTGATCGCCGCGCTTCTGGCCATGAAAGAGCGCAAGCGGGACGGCGACGATGCGGAGGGCGACGATGCCGCGTGACGGCGCCACACCCGCCGAGCGCGAGCACCGCCGCCTGCACCGCCGGGGCCAGCCCGCGAAGATCGACCGCGATCCGGAGGTCCGGGCCTTCATCGAGGCGCGGATCGGTGAATTGACATACGACAGGCTCGCCGCCGAAGCCCGCGCCGCCTTCGGCGTCCGCCGCGCGCCATCGCGCTCGGCGATCCAGCGGTGGTTCATCCGCCGGCGGGTGATCCAGTCGGGCGGCAGGCGCGACAGACGGGCGGGCGGCTGCATCTGGTGCGGCCGGGAGTTTCCGGCGCTGAGGCGCGGGCCGCATGACAAGCGCTTCTGCACCGATGCCTGCCGATCGGAATTCCATTTGAGCTGCCGGCGCTACGGAGCCCGCCTGTTCGATTTGGGCCTCATCACGGCGGATGACCTTGCCAGGGTCGCCAAACACGCCTCAGCGCGTCGTGCACGACGGGGAAACGGCATTTGACGGATCGGGTCCAACCCCCGAGCTACCGATCACCACCACCAGGAGGACATCATGAGCGAAAGCATCAGTGCAGACGCGACACCGGAGGACACCCGCACCAAGGGCGCGGACAAAGCGAGGTTCAGATTCTTGGCGGAGACTTGCGAGGCTATGCCGCTGAGCGCCGTCGAAGATTGCGCCTCTGCGTTGCATGCCATGGAGTCCCTCATCTGCCGCGTTCATGACGGCGAAGGTTTCGATGGGCGGGAACTCACCGGGCTCTTCATCATCCTCAGCGCCATCAGCGATTCGCTCGACGATGCAGTTGACCTCATCGCGGAGCGGGGCGTCGGCAAGTGGCCGAGATTTGAACAGGCGCGGCTGATTGGAGCACTGCTTGAGGACTTTTTCCGGTTCATGTGCGTCGCCAGTCGGGGGCTCTACGGTGACGAGACGGGCGCCGCCTGTTCGGCCGAAGGCCGCGAGGGCTACAGGTTGCTGTTGAACGACGTTCAAAACACCCTGCATGCCGCCGACAAAGAGTGGCGCGCACAACACCCGGAGATCGAGAGAGTTTTCGACCTGCCCGACGATGTGCCGGTTTTTGGTGAGTGGCACGGTCGGCCCCGAGCCGAAGAGGAGTGACCGGAATGGCGACGCGCGACCAGGTTGATCGTTTCGTGACACAGTTGCAGGACGAAATCCTGCGCATTGGCCAGGACGCCAAGCTGCAGGCCGCCGAAGCGATGGACCTGACGCTCCGCTATGCCGTGGAGCTGCATGCGCAATACTTGGGCGTGGAGGCGACCGCGACACGGCTCATGGAGGCGAGTGAGCGGGGCTCCGGCGACTTGCTCGGCGAGTTGGGCCGGTCCGTCATCGCCATCGCTCAGCGTCTGACACTTGTGCGATTGCCAGATTTAACGGCCGACCACGACCCCGAGACCACCAAAGAGTTCATTCGTCGCGTCCATGATGCCGTCGTGCAGATTTGCCGGGACAATCCGGAGTTCGATAACGCCCGGATGTGGGGCGTCGTGGTCTGGTTCTTTAGCAGGCAGTTCGCCGACACGTTCGGCGAGGCCGAAGCCCAGAAGCTCCTCTACTATATTGCCGAGACGGGCTTCGAGGCGGCCGAACAGGAACTGATCGGCCCGCGACACTGATCGTTGACCGGCAGGGGCGGCGCGGGTATCGTGCCGCCCACTTCGACTACAGCGGCGCGGGCTGCCGCTTCCCCAAACCATGCGCATGGCCTTTCAGGCTGAGCGCGACGCCGGCGAGAAAGCCGGCTTTGGAAGGAGCCCGCGCCATGCCCGAAGACACCCCACTCGACATATCCCGCGAAGATTTTGTCACGGCCGCCGGCCTGACCTATGACGTGATGGAAGCTGAAGCCCTGGTCGACGGGAACGCCGCCACGCGCGGCACAAAGGAACCTCTCTACATCGGGAGGGGCAAGAACCGGCGGCCGTTCATTCACCCTGGCGCCGGGGGCTACGACCCCGCCCCAGGGCCGGGCTTCAAGACGTACCACACCGCGCACGGCGACGTGTTGGAGCTGGCATCCACCGTGAAGCTCGCGGACGTACTGCCCGCCAAGAACACTTCGGACGTGTCGCTCGACCGCTGGCTGGCGGCCACGATGCTTGGCGACCGCTGCGAAGACAAGTCGGCACTCGATTATGTGAAGGACACCAAGCAAGTGTCGGGCGGCACCTCGGGTGTGCTCGTGCCGGAATGGTTCCAGGGCGAGTGGATCGACAATCTGCGGGCCAACATGGTGTTGCAGGCCGCCGGCATGCAGACGGCGACGATGACTCAGCGGACTGTGACGGCATCGCGCGTGTTGACCGATCCTCCCGTCGCATGGCGCGCCGAGGGCGGTGTGCTGGCGGCCGGAGATCCGACCTTCGAGCTGCGTCAGCTCGTCGCCAAGTCGGTTGCCGTGCGCGTCCAGGCGACGGCCGAGCTGGCACAGGACAGCCCGGATTTCGGTGCTCAGCTACTCCAGGTCATGGGGCGCGCCCTCGCCCACGAGATCGACCGCGTGGGGCTGGTCGGCAGCGGCACCGGCAGCGAGCCTGCGGGCATCCACAACACGACCGGCATCGGCACCGTCACGGCGGTCGGAACGCCGGCCAATTACTCGGCGTTCATCAGCGGGCTCCAGACATTGCTGGAGGCGAATGTCGCGCTGGAAAGGGCCGAGACCAACGCCATCCAGTCGCCCCGGACGTGGGCGACGCTCGAAAACCTTCAGGCCACGGACAACCAGCCGCTCCAGCGGCCGCGTGCGTTGGAGCGCATGACGTTCCGGCCGACCACGGGCATTCCGAACAATCTCGGCGTCGGGGCCAACGAGAGCATCGTGCTGCTCGGCGACTTCAGTGACCTCGTGTTGGGGGTCCGGCTTGATGCGTCCGTCGAGGCACTGCGGTTGCAGACCTTCGCGGAGAACCTTCTGTTGGAGTTCGTGGGGTGGGCGCGCGTCGACTTCCTGGTGCGCCGGCCGGCGAGCTTCGTGGCTCTTGAGGGCGTCACGGCGTAGGATGAACGCCCCACTCGCCAACCCGTCCGATTTCTCCGCCCTGGCCGATTGCCAGCTCGCGGAGGTGCGCCGCGAGGCCGGAGCCTGCCTGGATGGCACTATCCACCTCGCCCTCGCGGCGGATCAGCGCGGCGGCACCATGTCCGGCATCATTGGTGTCGCCGCCGTTGTCCTACTTGTCACCGCCGCCGCATATGGGACGGCCGCGCCACTCACGGCCGCGTTTCTCGTCACTTCGGCTGGTCTGTTTGGCGCTGCCATTCTCGCGGCCTGGTCCGGGCGCCCCCGCAGCTTTTTCGTCGCCGGCTACGAGCCACGTCTTCTTGCCCAATGCGGCGGCGACATCGGCTTCATGCGACGCTGTATCATCGCCGACATCCAGAACCGCATCGATCAGAACCGCGTTGCGCTCGATCGCGCAGCCCGCCAGTTCGTCGCCGCGATGATCGTCGCCGCTGTCTCGCCGGCCGCTGGCGCGGCGGCCTACTTTGTCCTGGGATGAGTGTTCCTCGAGAGTGCCATGGAGCGTCACGGCACAGGGTCCGCAATAGGGTCCGCAATGGGGTCCGCAATAGGGTCCGCAATCGCCGCACCTCGATGCCCCCCCGATCGCGCCAAATGGCCGTTCAAGCCGCAGTTAACCGCCGTTTTCACGGCGGCGCGGCGCGACCGGCTTAATTCCTGCCGACGCTCGATTTGGAGCGGGATTGCGGACCCTATTGCGGACCCACTTGTCAACCATCCAAGCCTTTGACTTGCCACGTCTTTCCGGTTGATTGCGCACCCTTTTAATTCCGACCGATAATTTCGACCGCTCTACCGCCCTGTCGGCGCGCGCGCGATCGATCGCCGGTTTGCATTTGCAAATAATTTGCAGTTGCACTAGCTTGTTGCAAACAGTTCGCAACAGGTTGACCGCCATTGCCGCTGCGGGCGGGCGCGTCGCCGGGCAAGGAGAACGCGCGACTGTGGCTTTCGAAGCGGCAGGTTCTGGTCGCGCTGGCCGGACTCGGCATCCCGGTATCGGGCGCCCGCGCGCAGA
>Ga0326597_10006746_pt1 | contig 15668 bp, 14 predicted proteins | sample RVTome_12_FD_203789 | JGI IMG/M metagenome (GOLD analysis project Ga0326597, IMG submission 203789) | Soil microbial communities from uranium-contaminated site in the Upper Colorado River Basin, Wyoming, United States - RVT100D185 | ecosystem: Environmental > Terrestrial > Soil > Contaminated >...
TGTCACGGCCATGCGCGGCTTTACGCTCTCGCTCGCCTACGTCATGGGCATGGCCATCACCTACACGGCAGGCGGTGCGCTGGCGGCGCTCGCCGGCGAGCAGTTGCAAGCGACATTCCAACAGCCATGGATCTTGTCACTGTTCGCGGGTCTATTCGTCCTCCTGGCGATGGCGATGTTCGGCGTATTCGAGCTGCAGATGCCGGCCGCGATCCAGACCCGCCTGGCGAGCATGGCGAACCGCCAGTCCGCCGGCACCTATGCCGGCACTGCCGTCATGGGCGCTCTGTCCGCGCTGATCGTGACGACCTGTGTCGCCCCGCCGCTGGTCGCAACGCTTGCGGTCATCGGGCAAGCCGGCGACGTGCCGCGCGGCGCGGGAGCACTGTTTGCACTGAGCCTCGGCATGGGCTCGCCGCTGCTGGTGGTCGGCGCGTCCGCAGGCAAGCTGCTTCCGAAAGCCGGCGCGTGGATGAATGCGGTCAAGGCGAGCTTCGGCGTCATGATGCTCGGCGTTGCAATCTGGATGATGGAACGCGTCTTGCCCGGTAGCGTCACGCTCGTCCTATGGGCTTTACTCGTATTCTTGACCGGTGTGTTTCTCGGCGCCTTCGAGCCGCTCCCAGCCTCGCCCGCACCGATTCAGCGGCTGCGCAAAGGCATCGGCGTACTCGCCTGTCTCTACGGGGCGCTCATGCTCATCGGCGCGTCACTCGGCGGCCAAGACCCGCTGCAGCCGATTCCGCGTGGAGCCGTCCAAGACAATATGGCCTCGCCGACAGCGGGCCCTAGCTTGGTATTCGAATCCGTCGCATCGGTCGCCGAGCTCGAACAGTCTCTCGCTGCGGCCCGTGCGGCGGGCGCACCGGTCATGGTCGACGTGACGGCCGAGTGGTGCATCGCCTGCAAGGAGATGGAGCATTACACGTTCACCGACCCGGCGGTGATCGCGGCGCTTCAGCCCTATGTCCTGCTGCAAGCGGACGTCACGGAGAATAACGATGACGACAAAGCGCTATTGCGGTATTTTGGCAGCTATGGGCCGCCAACCATCGCCTTTTTCGACCGCTCGAGCCAGCAGCAGGATGCCTTCAAGCTCGTCGGCTTCGTCCCCGCTGAGCCGTTTACCGATCACGTGCAACGCTTCGCCGCGCGCTGAGCGCGCGCGCCGCTGCGGCCGATGAAAAATTCGGCTCTCATTGCCCTAGCGCTCAGCGGGGCCGCGTTGCTCGGCTACGTTTCGTATCGCACGCTACTGCCGAGTGCGCCGCCGGTACCCGCCGCGGTCCCGGCTGCCGCACCGGTACAGGCAGCCCCAGCGCAAACGCTACCCGATTTCTCGCTCAGCACGTTGAGCGGCACACAGCAGTCGATTCTCGATTGGCCCGGCAAAGCCTTGATCATCAACTTCTGGGCCACGTGGTGCCCGCCGTGCCTGCGTGAGATTCCGCTGCTCAAGGAATTTCAAGCCGCAGATGCCGAACGGTCCATCCAAGTCGTCGGCATCGCGGTCGATCGCCTCGAACCCGTGCGTGCTTTTGCCGAGAAGATGGACTTTAATTATCCCCTGCTCATCGGCCAGGCCGACGCCATGGACGCCGCCGGCGCATTCGGCGTCGATTTTTTCGCGCTGCCGTTCACCGTATTCACGGACACCGACGGCAATGTCCTCGGGGTCCATACCGGCGAGCTGCACGGGGGGGATCTCGAGAATTTTGCAATGGCCGTCGCGGAGCTGCGCGCCGGTGCGATCGACCTCGATGGCGCGCGCGCGCGTATCGACGGACGTCGCTAGGACACCGCTTATACAGCAAAAGAAATGCCGCGATCTGCGGCGAAAATGTGTAATATAGCTGCAAATCGGCTGCTATCTTACGCTATGTCGCGGATCTTGCTTCTCAACGGCCCGAACCTGAGCCTCCTCGGCAAGCGCGAACCCGAGGTCTATGGCAACACCACGCTAGAGCAGATCGAGACACGCCTCGTAGCGCTCGCCGCAGCCCGCAGCCACGAGCTCAGCGCCTTTCAGAGCGACGCCGAGCACGAGCTCGTCAAGCGCATCCACGCCGCGCAGAATGACGGCATCGATTTGATCCTGTTCAATCCGGCTGCCTTCACGCATACGAGCGTCGCGCTGCGCGATGCGTTGCTCGCGGTCGCCATTCCCTTCATCGAAGTCCATTTATCAAACGTTGCCGCACGCGAGGATTTTCGGCAGCGTTCATTTTTCGCCGATATCGCTCTGGGCACGATCGCCGGCTTCGGTGTCATGAGCTACGAACTCGCCCTGATCGCTGCCGAACGACACTTGGCCAACTGAGGACTCGCAGTGGATATTAGAAAAGTAAAAAAACTCATCGAGCTACTCGAGGAGTCCGGTATCGCTGAAATCGAGATTTCCGAGGGAGAAGAATCGGTCCGCATCAGCCGTTATTCCCGTGAAGCCCCCGCTCCTAGTCTGCCGCCGAGCTACGCGGTCGCTGCGCCGCAAGCTGCTGCGCCGGCGGCGCCCGAGGCCGCCGCGCCCGAACCGCCGAACCGCGGCCATGAGGTCAAAGCCCCCATGGTCGGCACCTACTACGCGGCGTCGACGCCAGGCGCTAAACCATTCGTCGAGATTGGCTCGCGGGTCAACGTCGGGGACACCCTGTGCATCATCGAGGCGATGAAGATGATGAATCAGATCGAGGCCGGTGTGGCCGGCAAGGTCGTGAGCGTCCTGGCGGACAATGGCGAACCCGTCGAATTCGACCAAGTTCTATTCATCATTGAAGACTGAGTGCCAAGCGGACTGACCCTCGATGCTCGATAAAGTCCTCATCGCCAATCGTGGAGAGATCGCTCTGCGGATCTTCCGGGCATGCAAGGAGCTCGGCATCAAGACCGTCGCGGTCCACTCCACGGCCGACGCCAATCTCAAGCACGTGCTGCTCGCAGACGAAACGGTCTGCATCGGCCCACCGGCGTCGAATCTAAGCTATTTGAATATGCCTGCGATCATCGCTGCGGCGGAAGTCACCGACGCAATCGCGATCCACCCCGGTTACGGTTTTCTGTCGGAGAACGCCGATTTCGCGGAGCGAGTCGTGGAAAGCGGGTTTGTGTTCATCGGACCGAAACCCGAAACCATCCGTTTGATGGGCGACAAAGTCTCGGCCATCAAAGCGATGAAGGAATCCGGCGTCGCGTGCGTGCCGGGATCGGACGGGCCGCTCGGCGACGATGGCGATGAGAATCTGCGCATGGCGCGGTCGCTCGGCTACCCAGTCATCATCAAAGCGGCCGGCGGTGGCGGCGGTCGCGGCATGCGCGTCGTGCATAGCGAGGCCGCTCTACTCAATGCCATCGTGATCACCGGCAGCGAAGCGCTCGCGGCGTTTGCGAACGACCAGGTCTACATGGAGAAATTTCTCGAGCGGCCCCGCCATATCGAATTTCAGGTGCTGGCCGATCATCACGGCAACGCCATTCATCTCGGCGAGCGGGACTGCTCCATGCAGCGGCGCCATCAGAAAGTTGTCGAAGAGGCGCCGGCGCCGGGGATCGCCGAGGAATTGCGCAACTCGATGGGGGAACGCTGCGCCCAGGCTTGTGCTGCAATCGGTTATCGGGGCGCCGGCACGTTCGAGTTTCTCTACCAGGACGGCGAGTTTTATTTCATTGAAATGAACACGCGTGTGCAAGTCGAGCACCCGGTGACTGAAATGGTAACGGGTTGCGACATCGTCAAAGCGCAGCTGGCGATTGCCGGCGGCGAACGGTTGCAATGGTCTCAGGCCGATATCCAGTGGCGTGGCCACGCGATCGAATGCCGGATCAATGCCGAAGATCCGAAAACTTTCATGCCCTCCCCGGGCACAGTGCAGCTTTGGCACGCGCCCGGCGGGCCTGGAATTCGAACGGATAGCCATGTCTACAGCGGTTACGCCGTGCCCCCGTATTACGATTCATTGATCGGCAAGCTCATTGCTCACGGCGAGAATCGCCGCTCGGCGATCGCGCGTATGACCACGGCGCTCAGTGAGATCGTGGTCGAGGGAATTCGCACCAACGTGCCGCTGCACCAGGAAATCTTTCAGCATGCCGCCTTCAAGAGCGGCGGTACCGACATCAACTATCTGGAAAAACGCCTGGGACTCAAGTAGGCGCATGGCCTGGCAAGTACTGGAGCTGCGGCTCACGGCGCAGGCACTGCCGCGGACAGAAGCGCTGCTGGAGCTGCTCGGTGCGGCCGCGGTGACCCTCGCCGGCCACGGGCGCGAAGAAATTCTCGAGCCCGATCCCGGCTCGATGCCACTCTGGCGCAGCTTAGCGTTGCGCGCCCTGTTCCCCGCCGAATTCGATCTTGCGCGCGCCACGCAGGTGCTGAGCGCGACGCTCGGCGGCGAGGTCGCGATCACGCGCCGCCAACTTGCCGAGGCGGACTGGACCGGAGCGGTCGCCGCCGAGCCGCGTATGCAATCGATCGGTGAACGCCTCACGATCGCCTCTGCAAGCGCGGAAGTGAAGCCGGGCGCGGGCGTCGTCGTCAGACTGCATCGTGGCTTGGGCTTCGGCACTGGCGATCACCCGACGACGCGGCTGTGCTTGGAATGGCTGGATGCAAAACTCGCACCCGGCGCGACCGTGCTCGATTACGGTTGCGGCTCCGGCATTCTCGCCATCGCAGCGCTGCGGCTGGGTGCCCGCTACGCCTGGGCGCTCGACGTCGAGCCCCAGGCACTCGAAGGAACGGCGGACAACGCCGCACTCAACGCCGTCACCGACCGACTCTGGATCGGTAGCCCCGCCGAACTGCCGGCGGTCGTGGCGGATGTCGTCGTCGCGAATATTCTAGCGCGCCCCCTGATCGGGCTGGCCGCGCGCTTCCACGCGTTGCTCGCTGAATCCGGCACGCTCCTATTGTCGGGGCTCCTGGAAAACCAAGTCGAGCAGGTACGCCGCGCCTACGCAGATCGGTTCAGCATGCTCACAACGGAATCGCGCGACGGTTGGGTACGGCTCGTCGCGCAGCGCAGCCGCAGCTGACACCGTTGCTGGCCAGTCGCCGCCGCGTGCCTGGCCGTTCAAGACGATATAGTATGCGGCTTAAGCCCTCCCGCAGGCGCTCGACGAGAATGCTTTTTACCCGCTGCCCTGGCTGTCAAACAACCTTTCGCCTCACCGCGGATATGTTGAATATGGCGAACGGCCATGTCCGCTGCGGCAGCTGCGCGACCGTCTTCAGCGCTTACTCGGGCCTGCGCGAAGACCTGCTCGCAGAAAGCCTACAGGGCGACGAACTTCTATCGCCCACGATGCAATCCCAAGAACTCGCGGGCATCGAGGATCTCGCCGGCCCTGACGACGTGGCGCCCTGGTCGCCCGATATCGATACGACCGATGAAGAAGATGCCGCAGCAGAGCCGCTCGCATTCGGTGCCGCCGATGAGCCGGAGAGCGACGCGGCTGGCGCCCAACCGGCCACAGATGCGCAAGCCGACGAGGGCACGAGCGATGCGCACGCGGACTCGCCCGAGGCGCTCGCGTTCGATGCGGCAGTCGACGACTGGGCCGAAGTACTGTCCGAGATCCAGGCATCGGCCGATGACGACGCGCAGGACGATACGCCGCTCGCACTGGAGGATGCGCCGTCAGCCAAGACAACGCCGGACGATTTCGACGGTCTGGAGGCCGTTGTTCTCGACCGCTGGGAGCTCGAGGATGCAGCATCGACCACCGGCGCGGATGCGGCCCATGACGACGCAGTTGGCGTTGACGCCGGACCAATCCCCGACATGGCAGCGGACGAAGCACCCGCGCAGATGGCCGCAACGGATGTGGACGCGGACGATGATGCGGACTGGAGCATCAGCGAGGAGGAGATCGACGCGACCTTGGCCGCGGATCCAGACGTCGAATTGCTGGCGGCGATCGAAAGTCGCCAGATCGAACCTCCGGTGCGCACTCGAGCGTCCAAGCTCTGGGGTGTCGGCTCCGTCGTCCTGTTAGGGCTCATCGCGGCGCAGGTCGTCCATCATTTTCGCGCGCCGCTCGCCGGGCGCAATCTGATCGGTCCGCTGGTGCAAGAGACTTACGGCTTTCTCGGGCTCGAAGTCCAGCCCGAGTGGGATCTCGCCCAGTACGAAATCCTAAACTGGTCTGCAAAGGCGGGTGCCGCGATTGCGGCCGGAATCGGCAACCTGCAGATTACCGCGCAGATTCGTAACAACGGGCCGCGCGCGCAACCTTTTCCGCGAATCCATCTCGAACTCAAGGATCGTTGGGAGGCGACTGTCGGTAGTCGCGTCTTCGGGCCGCGCGATTATCTTCCGGCCGACATCGATCCGAACGGCCTCATGCCGGTCGGCACGACCGTACCCGCCGACTTGGCGATCGTCGATCCCGGTGCCGATGCGTCAGGCTTCGAGCTCGATGTCTGTCTCGAAATCGAATCCGGGGGTCTGCGCTGCTCCGCCGACCGCGTGTTCCAGTGACTTTCGACACGACGAGGATGCGAATCGGCGGATTGGAGTTTGCCAACAACCTGGCGCTTGCGCCGATGGCCGGTATATCGGATCCGCCGTTTCGTGACCTCTGCGCGCGGCTCGGCGCAGGGATCACGCCCAGCGAAATGGTCAGCGCCGACGTTGGTCTGTGGAAGAGCAGGAAATCCACTGCCCGCCTTCGCCGTTGGGGCGAGCACACAATCTCGATCGTACAAATCGTAGGCTACGATCCGGATATGCTCGCCGCGGCAGCGCGGCGCGCGCAATCCCTCGGCGCCGCCGCCATCGACATCAACCTAGGGTGCCCGGCGAAGAAAGTCTGCCGGCGCCTCGCGGGATCAGCCCTGCTGCGCGACCCTGGGCTCGTGGCGCAGATCTTCGGGCGCATCGTCAGCGCGGTTAGCGTCCCGGTGACCGCCAAGATTCGCACGGGCTGGTCGCCCGACCTGCGTAATGGGGTTGCAATCGCACAACTAGCCCAAGACCGTGGAATCGCCGCGTTAACGGTCCACGGACGCACGCGCGCGTGTAAATTCGCCGGTCATGCGGAGTACGAGACGATTCGTCAAATCAAACAAGCGGTTGCCATACCGGTCATCGCCAACGGCGATATCGATTCAGCGCAGAAAGCGCGCGCCGTATTGGAATATACCGGCGCGGACGGCGTAATGATCGGGCGTGCCGCTCGGGGCCGGCCGTGGATTTTCACGGCGATGCAAAATTATTTAGCGGACAACGCTGCACCACAAACGGATCTACCTTTATCGTGTGTCCGTGATATTATTCTCGAACACCTCGATAGTCTGTACTCCTTTTACGGCGAGACCACAGGCGTTCGCGTAAGCCGCAAGCATTTGGCCTGGTACGCACTGCATCAGGAAGGGGGGCGTGTCTTTCGCGATCGTGTCATGACTGTCGAGACGGCTCGGGAACAGCTTGCGCTGACCCGGGAATTTTTCGATCAACCTGCACGCGAGGCCGAGGCTGTGCGTGAGCGTTCATGGGGAGAACGCAGTGGCGAGACCGACAACGAAAAAACAATCCACCAAGCGAAAAAAACGAAAGAAAACGGCGGCAACGGCCCTTGCCATGAGCGTCAAGGACCAGCCGCTCAGCACACTCACTGACGATGCGCTGCGCAGCTATCTGAAAAGCCTCAACGGCCACAAGCCAGCCGAGCTCTACAAACTCGTCATGGGCGAGGTCGAGAAACCATTGTTCAAGACCGTCATGGAGTATGCGGGAGGCAATCAGTGCCGGGCCGCGGAGATTCTCGGTATCAATCGCGGAACCTTGCGTAAGAAGCTCATCGCCTACAAGCTTCTCGATGCATGAGCCGCGCAGCGCGCCAACCTCGTCGAGCCCTACTCAGCGTTTCGGATAAAACCGGGCTCGTCGAATTCGCGCGCGAACTCGCGCAACTTTCATTCCAAATCCTCTCGACCGGTGGTACGGCAACGGCACTGCGTGAGGCCGGGCTCGCAGTGACCGACGTCGCGCAAGTCACCGGTTTTCCCGAAATCATGGCTGGCCGTCTCAAGACCCTGCACCCCGCGGTGCACGGCGGCCTGCTCGCGCGCCAAGGCGTCGATGACGCGGTTCTACAAGAACACGGTATCGGCTGGATCGACGTGCTGGCTGTCAATCTCTATCCTTTCGAGGCAACCGTCGCGCGGCGCGGCGCGACTCTGGCGCAGGCCATCGAGAATATCGACGTGGGCGGCCCGGCCATGCTGCGCGCGGCAGCGAAGAATCACGACCGGCTCGCAGTCGTCGTCGATCCCGCCGACTACTCTCGTGTCATCGCCTCTTTGCAGTCTGCCTCAGCATCGGAGCTGCGCCGCGAGCTCGCAATCAAAGCCTTCGCACACACCGCCGCCTATGACGCGGCGATCAGCAATTATCTACGCAGTCAGTATCAGGCGGACAGCGGGTTTCCGGATTCGCTGCTAATGAGCTGGAGTCGTGCGCAAACGCTGCGCTACGGAGAAAATCCACACCAGCAGGCCGCGTTCTATCGTCACGGCAACGGCGCACCCGGAACGATCGCAGGCGCCGCTCAGCTTCAAGGCAAGCCCCTGTCTTTCAACAACCTCGCCGATGCGGACGCCGCGCTGCAATGCGTCAAAGCCTTCTCGGCGACTGCGTGCGTCATCGTCAAGCACGCCAATCCGTGTGGCGTTGCGCTTGCGCCGACACCCCTGGAAGCCTATAGAGCCGCGTACCGAACCGATCCGACCTCGGCGTTTGGCGGCATCATCGCCTTCAATCGCGCGCTCGATGAGACGACCGCCAGGGCGATCGTCGATCAGCAACTCGTCGATGTGATTGTTGCTCCCGATATCAGCGCGGGTGCGCGCACCGTGCTCGCAAAGAAAAAAAATGCCCGAGTGCTGGAGACCGGACAGTTCAACCAAAGGAGCAGCGCTACCGGACAGGACTGGGATATTCGCTCGGTCGAGCATGGCCTGCTCGTGCAGGATCGCGACACGGGGACGCTCGCCAATATGGAATCCGAGGTCGTGACTGAGCGCACACCGACCGCCGCTCAGCGCGATGATTTGCGCTTCGCCTGGAGCGTAGCCAAGTACGTCAAATCCAATGCAATTATCTATGCGCGCCACAATACCACCGTCGGCATTGGCGCCGGACAGATGAGCCGTGTCATGAGCGCACGGATCGGCGCAATGAAGGCAGCCGACGAAGGCCTCGACCTCAGCGGCGCCGTCATGGCCTCGGATGCGTTCTTCCCGTTCCGGGACAGCATCGATACCGCCGCAGCGAACGGCGTCACGGCCATCATCCAACCCGGTGGTTCGATGCGCGATCAGGAAGTCATCGACGCTGCCAATGAGCACGGCATGGCGATGATCTTCACGCACATGCGTCATTTTCGGCACTAGCCGCGATCGGTATGGAACTGTCTAAGGCGCCGCAAGAATGAAGGTGCTCATCGTCGGCGGCGGCGGCCGGGAGCACGCGTTGGCTTGGAAGGCATCACAGTCGCCGCTCGTGACTGAGATCCTGGTCGCACCCGGCAATGCCGGCACGCTTCGCGAACCGCGAACCCGCAATGTCCCCGTAAACGCCGATGCGCTCGATGCGCTCGTCGAGCTCGCGACTGCCGAGGCGGTCGACCTTACGCTTGTTGGCCCCGAGCAGCCCCTCGTCGCGGGAATTACCGACCGGTTCGAGGCGGCGGGACTCAAATGCTTCGGACCGAAAGCCGCGGCCGCCCAACTCGAGGGCTCCAAGGCGTTTACGAAAGCCTTTCTCGCGCGCCACGCCATTCCGACGGCAGCTTACGCGGCGTTCGACGCACTCCAGCCTGCACTCGACTACGTGCGCTCGCACGGCGCCCCGATCGTCATCAAGGCCGACGGCCTGGCGGCCGGCAAAGGCGTTATCGTCGCCTCGACGCCCAGCGCGGCCGAGGCAGCGATCACGTCGATGCTCTCAGACCGGAGCTTTGGCTCCGCAGGCGCGCGAGTTGTCGTCGAGGAATTTCTCGAAGGCGAGGAAGCGAGTTTCATCGCGATGGTCGATGGCACCACCATCCTGCCGCTCGCAAGCTCGCAAGATCACAAAACGCGCGACGACGGCGACCGCGGCCCCAATACGGGTGGCATGGGTGCATACTCACCGGCGCCGGTCGTCACTGCTGCCATGCATGACCGCATCATGCGCGAAATCATGTTGCCCACCGCTCAGGGCCTGGCCGCGGACGGGATCGAGTATCGGGGCTTTCTCTATGCCGGGATCATGATCAACGCAGCCGGTGACCCGAAGGTCCTCGAGTTCAATTGCCGCTTCGGCGATCCCGAGACGCAACCAATTCTGATGCGCTTGCGTTCGGATTTAATCGAGATGTGTCTGCGTAGTTTCGACGGAACCTTAGCGGCTCTGCCCGTCGACTGGGACCAGCGCGCGGCAGTGGGCGTCATAATGGCAAGTCGCGGTTATCCGGAACGCTACGCCAAAGGCGCCCAGATCCACGGCCTCGACAAGGACTTCGGCACGGCGGTCAAGTTTTTCCATGCCGGGACGCGGCTGGATGGCGAGCGCATCGTAACCGACGGGGGCCGTGTGCTTTGCGGCGTCGCACTCGGCGACAACGTCACGGAAGCGCAACGGCGCGCGTACGCGGCCGTGGCAACCGTCAATTGGGACGGGGCTTTTTTCCGCAGGGATATCGGCTACCGCGCGATCGCGCGCGAACGCCAGGCTCACCGCCGACCTTAGCGCATCAACGCTTCATCGACTCGAAGAACTCGGCGTTCGTCTTCGTATCCTGCAATTTGCTCAGCAAGAATTCGACGGCTGCAAGCTCATCCATGGGATGTAGCACTTTGCGCAATACCCAAATCTTCTGCAGCTCGTCGGGCGCAGTCAGCAGTTCCTCTTTGCGCGTTCCCGAGCGATTAATGTTGATGGCCGGGAAGATGCGTTTTTCCGAAATGCGCCTGTCGAGGTGAATTTCGGAATTACCGGTACCTTTGAATTCCTCGTAGATAACTTCGTCCATCTTCGAGCCCGTGTCGACCAGGGCTGTCGCGATGATCGTCAGACTGCCGCCTTCCTCGATATTGCGCGCGGCGCCGAAGAACCTCTTGGGGCGCTGCAAGGCATTCGCGTCGACACCGCCCGTCAGGACCTTGCCGGAAGACGGTACGACCGTGTTGTAGGCCCGGGCCAACCGCGTGATCGAGTCGAGCAGAATCACGACGTCGCGCTTGTGTTCGGTCAGGCGCTTGGCCTTCTCGATCACCATCTCGGCGACTTGCACGTGGCGCGTTGCGGGCTCATCGAATGTGCTCGAGACGACCTCGCCGCGCACCGTGCGCTCCATCTCGGTCACTTCCTCGGGACGCTCATCGATCAGCAAGACGATGAGTATGCATTCCGGTTGATTCGCCGCGATGGAGGTCGCGATGTTTTGCAGCAACATCGTCTTGCCGGCTTTGGGCGGCGATACGATCAGCGCACGCTGGCCCTTGCCGACCGGAGCGACCATGTCGATGATGCGCGCCGTCAGATCCTCGGTACTGCCGTTGCCCTGCTCGAGCTTGAGGCGCTCCCGCGGAAATAGCGGCGTCAGGTTCTCGAACAGAACCTTGGTTTTGGCTTCTTCGGGCGCGTCATGATTGATTTGCCCGACCTTGAGTAGCGCGAAATAGCGCTCGCCGTCCTTCGGCGGGCGGATTAGCCCGGATACGGTGTCGCCCGTGCGCAGGCTGAAACGCCGGATCTGGCTCGGGGAAACGTAGATATCGTCGGGGCCGGCCAAGTAGGAGCTGTCCGGCGACCGAAGAAACCCGAAACCATCCTGCAGAATCTCGAGGATACCTTCACCGAAAATGTTCTCGCCGTTTTTCGCGTGCTCTTTCAGGATCGAGAAAATGATGTCCTGTTTGCGCGAACGGGCGAGGTTTTCCAGCCCCATCGATTGCGCCAGCTCGACGAGCTCGGATGCCGGCATGTTCTTGAGCTCGGAGAGATTCATCGCATTCTTCGTGAGCTCTAACTCTTCCGCCGGGATCAATTCGAGATCCTCGTCATCGGGAAACTCTTCGCGCGGCATACGCTTGCGCCGCGACGAGCGCTTCTTGCCGTTACCGTCCCGTGGCCGTTGCGAGCCATTCTTGGCTCGGACTCTTGCTGAATTACCCAAGTATCCCCTCACGGATTCTTACCAAAAATCATGAAAAAGTGGTGGCGTTCTCAACTTGTGGAGGCGCCGATGTGTGGCTCCAAGAAAGCCTCTAATTGCGACTTGGAAAGCGCGCCGACCTTCTGCCCCGCGACCGACCCTTCCTTGAACAGCAGCAGCGTCGGTATGCTCCGGATACCAAAACGCATAGCGGTCTGCGGGTTGTCGTCGACGTTGAGCTTGGCGATGGTCAGGCGGTCCTTATAGTCTTCCGCAATCGTCTCGAGGATCGGCGCGATCATCTTGCACGGCCCGCACCACTCCGCCCAGAAGTCGATCAAGACCGGCTGGTCAGACTTCAGGACATCCGTCTCAAAACTTCCGTCGGATGTGTGTACGATGCGATCGCTCACCGAATAGTTCCTCCGATTACACGGTCTGTGTTTTGCCGGTACGCCGGCTGCGTAACGTAGATGGTGCGGGCTTGGGGTTTTATCGTGAAGTGACGCCGCAAGCCCGGTCAGGCACAATGCCGCTGCTGAATGCTTCCTTACGAGATTCGTGGGGACGCAATGGAAAATTTGGGGAAGCGATTAAATCGCCTAGCTGAGTCTATTTTGGACCCGTGAGAACGCAATTTGCAAGTCTTAACACCGAGTTCTGAAGCCCAAACCGACGCGCAGGCGCACCTGAGCGAGGTCGAGTTCCGCCGCCTGTCGCTCCCGGAGGGCCTGCTCAAAGGGATTGATGCCGCGGGTTTTAGCCGCTGTACCCCGATTCAGAGCAAGACATTGCCGCTCGCGCTGGCGGGCCACGATGTGGCCGGCCAGGCGCAAACGGGCACCGGCAAGACTGCAGCGTTTCTGATCGCCTTATTCTGTCAACTGGCCAAAAACGACGCCGGCACGGAAAAAATGCCCGGGCCACGTGCCCTGATTCTCGCTCCGACCCGCGAACTGGCCGTGCAGATTCACGCCGACGCCGAACAACTCGGTAGGTTTCTGCCCTACCGGCTCGGGCTCGCTTACGGCGGTACCGATTACGATAAGCAGCGCCAAGAGCTCATCGACGGCGTCGATATCCTGATCGGCACTCCGGGGCGAACCATCGATTTTCAAAAACAGAAAATCTTCACGCTGCGCCACATTGAAGTCATGGTGCTCGATGAGGCAGACCGGATGTTCGACCTCGGCTTCATCAAAGATATCCGTTATGTCCTCAGGCGCCTGCCGGATCCCGTTAGGCGCCTGAACTTGCTGTTTTCGGCGACCCTGTCGCATCGCGTGCTCGAGCTCGCGTACGAACATATGAACGATCCGGAGTTGATTCGCATCGAGCCGGACAAAATGACGGTCGATCGCGTGCGTCAATCGATCTACTTCCCGTCCAACGACGAAAAAATTCCGTTGCTGATCACGCTGCTGCGGCAAATGGATGCACGCCGGACGATGGTCTTTGTGAATACCAAGCGCGAGGCTGAACGTCTCGAGGCCTATCTGCAGTTCAACGGCATCCAGGCTCAAGCCATTTCCGGCGACGTGCCGCAGCGCAAGCGCCTCAGAATGCTCAAAGATTTCGTCGCCGGCGATCTGCCGGTGCTCATCGGCACGGATGTCGCATCACGCGGCCTGCACGTCCCCGACGTGAATTACGTATTCAACTACGACTTGCCCCAAGACGCCGAAGACTACGTGCACCGAATCGGCCGCACGGCCCGCGCCGGTGCTTATGGGGACGCGATCAGCTTCGGCTGCGAAGACTTCGTAACGTCGTTACCCGACATCGAGGAATTCATCGGCCATCGAATTCCGGTCGTGCAGCTCGATCAGGGCATGCTTGCTGATATCAAGCGCCCCCCGCGGCGTCCGTCGAAACGACCGCCGCGCCCCAAGGGCTCGGGATCGGGGTCCAGTGGGGGTCCGCGCCGCCAGGGCCGCGGCCGTCGACCCTAGCGCAATCTAGGCGCGGCCTTCGAATCAGTCCCGCGCGAGTACGTAGACGCCGTCGATTGCGGGGAAATCCGAAATATCGCGAGGCGGTTGGCTGGAATCCGGCCGCTGAATTGCCAGCGTGTAGCCCAGGCCGAATGCGCGCCCAGCCGCCAGCACGCTCAGGCTATCCTCGATGAGCATCGTTCGCTCAGGATCGAATTGGCCGCACTCGTGAAACCGTTGCCAAAACGCCGGGCTTTCCTTCGGCGCTCGAAAATCGTGCGACGACACCAATGCATCGACTTCGCGGTCGAGCCCCGTGCGCTCGACCTTGACCGCAAGCACATCGCGATGGGCATTTGTCACCAGTATCAAGTGCTTACCGCGCGCCCGGACCATGGCGAGAAATTCGGGCGCCATGGGCAGGTAGCAGATGCGTTCGCTGTGCTGCCGACTGAGCGCCCGCAGATCGATACCGAGCGCGGCCGTCCAGTGATCGACGCAATACCACGCCAACTGACCCTCGAGAGCCCGATACGACTGCATGAGCTCGACTCGCGCCGCGTGCTCCGGCAAGCGCCGTTGCGCCGCGTAGTGGCGCGGCACGAGCTCCAACCAAAAGTAATTATCGAACGCCAAATCTAGCAATGTGCCATCCATATCGACGAGGACCGTGTCGATACGGTCCCACGGTATGTGCGGGGCGGCGCTGGGCAGGGCGGTCGGCATGTGCACGCTATGATACGCGGGGACAGGACCTTCGAGACCACGCCAAGGGAGCCCTTTTAGATGGATTTAGGCGCCGCAGATACACAACGCGAGCTCATCGATGAACTGCGAGCGATCGCGGGGCGCGCGGCGGATGCGATTATGGAAATCTACGCAACCAGCTTCGCCGTTGAGCGTAAAGACGACAACTCCCCGCTGACGGCGGCTGATCGAGCCGCCCACGACATCATTCGCGCGGGCCTGGCAAGGCTCGATCTCGCCCTGCCGCTGCTGTCGGAAGAATCGGCGCCGCACGAATTTGAACACCGCCGCAGCTGGCCGCAGTACTGGCTCGTCGATCCACTGGACGGTACCAAGGAATTCGTCAAGCGTAACGACGAATTCACGGTCAATATCGCCTTGATCGACGGCGATCGCGCCGCGCTCGGAATCGTGCTATCGCCGCCGCTGGCCCTCGAGTATGTAGGCGGTACGGCGATCGGCGCATACCGGCGCCGAGGCGGCGGGCAGGCTGAGCGGATCGCGGTTGCCAAGCACTATGAAGGCCCGCTGCGGGTCATGGGCAGCCGGAGTCATCCGAGCGGCGCCCTAGCGGCCTACCTCGAGCGCTTGGGGCCGCACGAACTCGTCCCCATGGGTAGTTCCCTGAAAATCTGCCGGGTCGCTGACGGCCAGGCCGACGTTTACCCGCGCTTTGGGCCGACGTCGGAGTGGGATACGGCGGCCGCCCAAGCCGTCCTTGAAAGTGCCGGCGGAAGTATGATAGACCTGAATGGCCAGAACTTACGGTATAACACCAAAGACTCTTTGCTCAACGCTCATTTTCTGGCAATAGGCGACTGCGACCGTGATTGGCTCTCAGCTATTCAA